>Ga0247841_10001071_pt1 | contig 64965 bp, 63 predicted proteins | sample LaCruzMarch2015__2_FD_192410 | JGI IMG/M metagenome (GOLD analysis project Ga0247841, IMG submission 192410) | Freshwater microbial communities from meromictic Lake La Cruz, Castile-La Mancha, Spain - LaCruzMarch2015_18m | ecosystem: Environmental > Aquatic > Freshwater > Lake | place: Spain...
AAAGCGTCGCGCATTGAAGCAGGGCCAATCTTTTTCCGTCCTTGTAGACTGGATTTATACGTTTTATGAAAGATACGGTCGCGAGCACCTCCTTGAGGGTCGCCAAGCCAGTTGACAATATGATCGGCTTGGCCGTTCGCGATATCTTTTCAATTATCGGATACGCCGTGAGGTCTCCGGAACCTATCTTGTATTTGTTCAAATACGGGTCAATGCTATCGATGCTGTCCATATCCCAAACGGATGCGATAAATTCCGCGCCTTTCTCGCGGCATACCTTTGCGAGTCTCGCATACTGGTCAATGGATAATTCAAACTTCCTGAAATGCTGATATCTATCCGGGGATATCCTGCGGTTCACAAGATCTGCGCCGGTATATATCTGAAACTTAACCGCATCTACACCGGATGAAGCGGCCTGGGCGGCAAGTTTCATGGCATATCCGAAATCACCCTCATGATTTCCGCCGATCTCCGCTATCAGATAAGGGCCGTGCCTGCCTTTCCATATCTTATTCTTTCCCGCAAGATCATTCATGAATTAACGCCTCCGGTTTCGAAAAGACTCCTACAGTTTTATGTACTTCGAAAACAATCTTGATCTTTCGAAATTGTAAAGATTAGGCCGATATCGTAACTCTATAAAATTGAATGTTACGTACGATAACAGTATCGTAAGGCCGAGCACGAAAGGTATCGAGAGAAGCGCGAACGCCAAGCCTGGCGTCGGTCCGGAGGAAGTTATTAATCCTTTTCCCATCATATAAGCGATCGCCTTTTCTATTTTGCCGCCTTGGGTATAAAGTATAGGATAATGCCATAGATATATTCCGTACGAAAGGAACCCAAGCCATGTAAGGGACCGCCCGAAAACGACAGCCGGAGTAATTCTGAATTGGTCTTCTGCGGGCTTATCTTCACGATCGGGAAGCTCGATCAGATATATGGTAGCCATCGCGAAGAGAGCAAGTATCGGATAGGCCGCTACATCGTGGCCGGAATTGCTCAATACGTAGAATGCCACATTGCCTCCAATGAAACCGAATAAGATTGCGAAAAAATCGCAAAGAATGAACCTCTTTGCCGGAAATAGCCTAAGGATGATATTCACGGAAAATCCAGCGAGGAATGCCCACACGAATTTTATCAGTTGGGAGATCGCGCCGCCAGAAAAATGCGCCGCAAACCAAAAAAGCACTATAGCCGAAAGACACAAGGCGAGCCTCTTAAGACTCGCCTTGCCGAAGAACCTGTAGACGAACGGCGCCGCCATATAGTACTGCATCTCATAAGACAGGGACCAGGATACCGGATTAATAAGCGTAACTGTAAAATTATTGAGGAACAAGACATCCGCAAATAACTGGACCGGATAAGGCGCGGAGTACATATACAAGCAGACGCACGCCAGTAGATTGAAATATAATAAAGGCGCTATCCTGAAGAACCTGCCCTTATAATACCTTACGACATCGGCCTTTTCTGTTGAATATCTCTTCAGAAAAAAAACTTTTCCCATCAAATATCCACTATGCACAAAGAAGAATAAAACAAAATTCCAGGCCGTGGCCGGCCATAAAACGGATATGACTTTGCCAAGCCATGCTTCGCCCCCGACTCCGGCGGCGCATAGGCCCGCATAATCCTTTATGCTGTACGCCGAATAATTAAGGCAGTGCACCAGAAGCACGCCGAGCGACGACAACCCTCGAACGGCGAGCAGGTTATCTATGTATTTTATCTCGTTTGACTTATATGACATTATCGCGCATACCTTTTATTCGCGTAGGTGGTTGGGTGAGGCTCAAACGATGTCTCTGCCGAGTATCCGTATTCTTTTAATAGCCGCTCCAGCTGAACGGATGACATTCTGCCCGACACAATATGATAAGAGGCTACAGCCATGTTTACATCGTTATCGGATAATATCTTTCGCGCGCCCTTTACTGCCTCGATCTCCGCGCCCTCTATATCCATCTTTATAAAATCCACCCTCTTGCCTGACAATGCTTCGTCAAGACTGACGACATCAACGGCCTGACCATCATCCCCGGCACGGCTTTCTGAAAGCGATACGAAACCACGACCCAAATCCATCTTCAATTTCCCGGAACGGCTCCATATACCTTTATTCACAGCGCGTATGTTCTTAACGCCGTTTAAATCTATGTTGCGAAGCAATCGTTCGTAATTTATCCGTTCGGGCTCGAACGCATAAACGACCCCCTCGTCACCCGCGGCCATGGCCGCATAGATCGCGAAATCTCCGTTGGTAGCCCCGCAGTCCACTATGACATCGCCCTTCTTTATGCTGTATCTCCCCAGATAACCATCCAGCAATACGGTCAAAGAATAGAATATCTTCTCATAAGATTTTAGCAAGATGCCGTTATCAAAGCGATGCTCAAAATGGCCGGATATATACGCCGACTTGAATCTGTGCCGTTTGAAATTATTCATAAAAAAACACATGAACTTATTCTTCAGCGCGAAATCCGGAATGGCGTTAAAAACTTTTTTTAGCACTTTGACTGGCATGACTATACGCTCCCAAAAAAACCTTTACATAGCGGCCGACATTGGTCCTCAAAGAACATTTCGCGACGACCGCGTCTCTTCCCGAGCCGCCTATCCTACCCCTGAGAGCCCTATCCTCGATCAGGAGCGACAGTTTCGATATCCATTCCCGATCGGATGACGCAAAATATCCGTTAACCCCGTCCTCTATCATCTCCGCGTTCGTAGGAGTATATGAGACCAGGGCCGGTATGCCGAGCGCCATATACTGGAGCATCTTACATCCGAGCTTCCCCCTCGTCCAGGCGTCGTCAGGCATCGGCATCACCCCTATATCAAAACTCCGGAGAAGGGCGACCTCGGTATCGTAGGCCCAAGGTATGATCTCATACCGTATGCCGGGGTTATTGTATCTGCCGGCGCCTATAAAACGGAATTCCACAAAATCGTACTTATCGTTCAGCGCCTTAAAAACGCCGTCCAGCATATGAAGATAGACGGTGGTCGCGGGAGATCCTATCCAGCCCACAATCACCTTCTCTCGAGGCTCTTTTGCGGCAGGCGCAAACCTGTCCGTATCGATAGGTCCCGGTATCTTCAGCACATTATCGCAGTATCCGGAAACAAAATTCTTTATATAGTCGTTCTCGACTATGACCGTGGAAGCGACTTTCAGTATACCTGTAACCTCATTCTCCTTAAAAAATTTTTTGATCCTTGTAAGTATGCCGCCGCTCTCGCTGTCCGTAAGGTATATGGCGTCGTCTATATCGAATACTATATTTTTATTACGCAGAGCGAGCAGTTTCTCGAGCCCGAAAGAAAATGTCGTCCTCTGCAGGAATATGACGTCGTAAAATGAAGCCATCAGAAGGATAGGAAAGAATCTAACGATCCTTTCTATGAATACGTATATATAATAAAAAACCCTGCCAGGCATCGAAAATTCCGGCGACCGCAACATAAGCCTCGTGGAGAACCCGGAAATCGACGAAAAGACAGCGCAGCCGATATTTTCTTTTTCTAAAAACGGTATTATCTGGCTTACGCGGTACCTTGTGGCCGGAGCCTTGACACTGCCATACGGTACGAACAATATCTTCAAATCCAAATACTCCTTTTTTACGCCGCTTCCATAAACATCTTCACGGATCTCTTCACCTTATCCAACTCTTCGCGCGTCATGTCGCAATAAAGAGGAAGGGACACTATCCCTTTCCATACCAGCTCGGTGACAGGCAATCTGCCGCTGTATTTTTTAAAGACCGGCTGTAGATGATTAGGTATATAGTTGACTCCTATTGATATTCCTTCCCCTTCCATATACTTCATGAAGTCATCTCTTCGCTTCTTTATCCTGATCGTATAGTTAAAAGGAACTATCTCCCGGCAGTTTCTTTTCAAAAGCTCTATACCTGCCACACCTTTGAAGAAATCGTCATATTCCATTGCGATATCCCGCCTCTTCCCCGCGAGTTCCTCGAATTTTTCGAATTGCGCCAGGCCTATGGCGGCGTTTATATTGCTCATATGATAGCGGTAGCCCTCGGTAACGACCTCATAGAACCAGCTTCTCTTGTTCTTATATCTCATCCACGTGTCTTTAGATATGCCGAGGAGACGCTTGCGCCTCAATGTCTCCGCCAGGCGCGCACTGGAGGTAACGACGGCCCCTCCTTCGCCACAGGTGAGATTCTTTATAGGATCAAAACTGAAACATGCTACGTCCCCGAAGCTGCCTATTCTTTTGCCATGATAGGTGGATCCGAAGGCATGGGCGGCATCCTCGACTATCCACAAGTCGCGCTTCCTGCCGATCGAAAGCGCCCTTTTCATGTCACATGCCGTCCCGCCGTAATGAACGACTATGATAGCTTTGGTCTTTTTCGTTATTCGTTTTTCGGCGTCATCGAGATCTATATTCAATGTGTCAGGTTCAACTTCGCAAAATACCGGCTTGGCTCCGATGTTCAGTATGGGCTGAACCGAACCCGCAAAGGTAAGCGATGGCACTATGACCTCATCACCCCTGCCTATCCCGAGGGACGCGAGCGCCAGATGTATTGCCGTTGTCCCGGTATTCACGGCTATGACGTACTTAGCTCCCGTATAGGTTTCTATTTTCTTCTCAAAATCATACACAAAGGACCCCATGCCGAGCCATCGCGTGTTGAAGACTTTCGCGACGTATTCCAACTCTTCCTTGCCGAGAACAGGCCTTGCCACAGGTATCATACCGAAATTTCCTTTCTTGCGAAGCAGTATATTACATGCCCCATGCCGACGATTCCGCCGGTAAATATTATAACCTTTCTTATGTGATTTATCACCTTATTAAGGCCTCCCGCGCCCTTTACCGACCCGCCTCCGGATAAGCCGGACGCCCTGATATACATCACATCGAATCCGCATACCTTAAGAGCTTTGGAAAGCGAATTCTTGTTAAACCCGTATATCTGGAAACTCGGAAAGAGCGGAGACAGGCGTGTGGTGGTCTTCGAGCGGCGGACTATGCTGCTGAACAGGTCTCCGGCTGCAAATACCAGCGCGTCCTCGTTAGTCACCTCCAGATAAAGCAATCCGCCCGGTTTTAAGATGGTGTTTATTTTTTTAAGCATGCCGAGCGGGTCGGACACGTACTGGATGACCGAGCTAAGGGTAACGGCGTCGAATTCCCCTTGTGGTATATCCATGTCCCTTATATCCCCCTCAAGAACATCTACATCGAATTTGTCACGGGCCTCGCGCGCGAACGCGGCGGATATCTCGCTGCCCTTGGCCTTCCATCCGCGCCGCTTCGCGGCGTAAACGAGTTCGCCCCGGCCGCAGCCGACGTCGAATATTTTGCCCTTACCCGGTAAAAATTTTTCCAGTGACCTCACGGTCGCGTCAAATCGCGCGAGCCTGCGATCATCGACATGACCGGGAAAATACCCTGCCGGATCGCCAAAATTCGCCTGCACCTCTTCATCCGATAATATTGGCATAGGATCCGGATATATAAGACCGCAGGATACGCATCTGACCACGCTGGTCTTAAGTCCCGGATTGCCGTCCGGGGAATGCCTGACCCCTAATGAAACCGTATTGTCGGCGCCGCATATACAACAGTTTATTTTTTCGAGCCGCATGATAACCCTTCATATATATGTTCATACTCTTCTACGGCGGACGCCAGCGACAGATGCTTTTCGGCGGCTTTTCGGCACCTGATCCTTAAGCCGGGATCTTTCATAAGCCCGAGAAGCCCTTCCAGAGCCCTTTCGTATTCCGAAATTTCGAAACCGTTTACCACCGCGCCGATCTTTTCGGCCCGCACCATATCATCGGTATCCCCTATATCGCGGTTTATCAGCACCGGCAGTCCGCAAGCAAGATATTCTCCGAACTTTACGGGGGACGACGACAGCTTAGAGAATACCGGTTTTATGAAAGAAATCCCGACGTCCGCCATGGCCAGATAGTCTTTCACCTCGGAATAATCGATAGACTTAACGACGACATCACGAGGATCCAGACGCGCCTTCCTCAATGCCTGCTCCACGAATCCGCCGCTGGTCTGCGTCAGGATCAGCAAACGCGCGTTTTTTACCTTGTCCTTAGCGGTCCTGAAAAACTCCAGCATTGCGTCGAACATATACCATGTCCCAAGTGATCCACTGTAAACGAATACGAAATTATCCTTTAATCCGGCATTTTCGGACAGATCAGCGTCTTTCTTTTCGAAAAACGCAAAAAGCGAAGTATCTACCGCACAGGGTATCACGGAAACGGCTTTAAGATGCAGACGTCGGTCCTTTTTCAATATATCGAGGAACCTGCGCGTCAGGACAACAACGTGATCGGAGCCGTTCAATATCATACGCTCTGCCCAGCCTACGAACCTGTGTTTCAATCCGCCGCGGCGCCACGACCCTGCGTCCACATACTCTTCCGAGTCGATCCCGCGGGTATCGAATATAAATTTTCTTCCCAGCAGCTTAGAGGCCGGATACCCGGCCATCGCCGCGACTATCGCCCTGGCATGAACAATATCTATCCCGTATCTTAATATTAAGTAAAAACTGAGAAAGAAACCTAAGCCGATATCAAGGATCGTTGCGGGTACGGTCGGGCGCTTATGGTAACGAAGCGGAAACCAGCGGATTGCGGAATCCGATCCGACCTTTGCCTCAAGGTCCGCGCGCAGACCTGCTTTTTCGATACGCGTAAGCCGTTTTTTTTCATATGTTATAAGACAGAACATGTTGCCTTTTTTCGAAAGTCCTGCCAGATACGGTATTACCTGCGACCGGACTATCGGTTCGGTAAGTCCGTTGTACGATATGTAGAGCGCTTTTCTCGGGCTAATATTCCGTCTTTCTACCATAAACCCGCCCTCTGCATGACGGTCCTGGCGATATCTTTGGTCCAATAAGGAAAAACATAAAGTGTCCAGGTGAAAATGAAATATACGGATATCAGTACGGCGAATATCCTGCCGTATCTTTTCCTCATAACCAGATCGCATATAACAGCCGAAGCAAATATAATGAGGTACCCGTCTATAGGTAGCCTGTATCTGGGGGTCGCCTGAAAGATCATCACCATAGACGTGAATAGTCCGCATAAGATCACAAGGAAAATTGTATCGCGTCGTTTCAGGGCCGAAACCACCATACCGGCGATAGCGAAAGGAATAAAGAATATAAAGTGGTAATTGATCACCGCTCCCCCCATTATCTCCCAATCTATGAAACTGAAAAAGAAAAGCATCCTCATAAATATAAGCTTTATGGCCCTAAGAGGATCTTCTATATAAGCTTTAATGGCTTGCCGCATATAAAACGCGCTCCTATCGGCCTCATCCTCAATTAGATCGGCTCTATTTTTTATATCATCGCGTGGGCCGAGGCCGAATATTTTTCCCTCCACCGGCCTTATACCCACATACATATTAATTCCTGAATTTGTCGATACCGGGATCATCTTACCGAATATACGATAATTACGCGCAGTCCATGGAGCCAGAATTAAGCAGAAAACAAGTACCAGGACTATTGAATTTACCATAAAACGGCTGCGGGCTTTCGATACAGGCGGTATTTTTAAATAATATGCTATGATAACAATCGCTGGCATCAGAATACCTGTTGATTTAGTAATAGCCAGAAGGGCGGCGAGAAGCCCTAAAGATACGGCTTTCAGAAATCCAAGTTCCGTGCCGCCGGACACTACAATAACGCAGATCAGAGCAAGCAGAAAATTAAAGAGTGTTTCATTATACAACAACATCGAAGAAACGACGAAAGGCATATAAATAGACGCGAGCATGCCTGTCAACAAAGCTGCGGGACGACCAAACAACTTTAAAGCGATTACGTAGAAAAATACAACGGTAGCGGAACTTAAAAATATTTGGACTATTCTGATAGCCGCGTAAGAATGCCCGAAAACCTTATAGACCATCGCCAAAAATATGGCATAGAAAGGCGGCCTGAACGCCGTCGGCTTGCCGTCCGTCGATACATACCCTTTGCCCTCGGCCAGTGAAAGCCCCAGTCTATCGTGCTCAATCTCATCCGATTCTATTACATGCCCCCTATCCATCGATACAAGGCGAACCGAAAATGCAAGAATAAATATGGCAAAAATTATGAGCGCATTTTTCATGAGTTTACCAGCTCTTCAAATATACTAATCAGTTTAGGGGCAAATACTTCATATGAATAAAAATCCCGGGCCATCCTCTTCCCTTCATTCCCCATCTTTTCGCGAAGAGAAGAATCGGATATCAATGAACTCAGTTTGCTTTCCCACTCTTCATTGGAGCCGGCAAGATAACCATTAACCCCATCCTTTATAATATCCCGATTTATACCGACAGGCGAAGCGACGCATGCTATGCCGGATGCCATATACTGGAGAAGTTTATAGCCGCCCTTAGCCCTGGAATGCTCGTCATTGGTAAGTGGCATTATTCCTATATCCAGCGATTTGATATAATCCCTCTCCCCAGAGTAAGACCATTGAAGCCGAGATGAAGCCACTGAAGACATGGTCTCGGACACATTCGGAGCCAGTCCCATAAAGACTATCTCAAGGCACGTAAAATTTCTTTTCAGCGACTCGAATACCGGATAAATGGAAGTCAGATATTTTGAAGTCTCCGGAGACCCTATCCACCCCAGCCTGACTTTCAATTTCCCTTCTTTCTGTAATCCTTCCCCTTCGATCTTGACCGGGCTTATCAGTTCACGCACATCACGATTTAAAGTCAAAGAGAATTTCTTAAGATAGTCGTTTGAGACTACAACGCATCGGGCACTTCTTAATATATGGCCGATATCCTTATCCGCGAATATCGCATCATCGAAATCAAACACGATATTTTTATTCAGCGCCTTCAATACGGTCGTCGAGATATGGGAAAGCGCGACTTTTTGGATATATACGATATCGAAGAACGGCGCCAGCGCGAATAATCTCAATAATGCGAACGCGCTGTAAATCTTGAAAATCATCTTTTCCGGGAGCCTCTGTTTTTCCAGCAATAATATCTTCCGGCATTGCAATGATGAAGTGTACTGTATGACCGTAGACCGTATGCCTTTACCCTCTAAATACGGCATATACGAATACACCCTGGCCCGGCTGCTGGCAACGAACCTATCTCCCAACGCCAGAAAAATCACTTTCACGCTATAATACTCCTTTTGAAGATCGCGACTAAAGTTCCCGGCAATTCCCCTTTACTATGACGTCCATTATGCGCCGCGCCGCATGGCCGTCACCAAATGGGCTTCTTTTGGCGATGCCTCTGATCTTTCCCTCAAGGATCGCGTCGGCGCGCCGGGATATCTCACGCTTATTCGTTCCGACCAGAATAGAAGTGCCGGATTTTACGGCTTCCGGTCTTTCGGTGCAGCGCCTTGTTACGAGAACTGTTTTCCCGAATGACGGAGCCTCCTCTTGCACGCCGCCCGAGTCGGATATGATAAACTCGGAACGGCTCATCAGGTAGACGAAAGCCGCATACGGGATGGGTTCGACTATTCTTACATTCCTTAGCCCTTTTAATGTCTTAAAGACTATGCGCCGCACGTGGGGATTCAGGTGCACGGCCCAGAGCCAGTTTATCTTCCCGTGCCGAACAGCTAACATCCTGACTGCCGCGCATATATCCTTCATGGTATCGAAATTCTCTCTGCGGTGGCCGGTTATAAGGACAAAAGGCGCCTCTACAAACCCTCTTTCCAATCCGTGGACAAGAGGCGGGTGATCACCGGTCTTCTTCAATATATCCTTAAGCGCGTCTACCACGGTATTTCCGGTCACGAATATGGCGCTCCTGTCGACGCCTTCATTCAAAAGATTCTTTTTGGCTTCGGAGGTAGGACAAAAATTATACTTCGCGACCAGCGAAACGAACCGCCTGTTTATCTCTTCCGGGAACGGATTAAGATTATCGTATGAACGCAATCCCGCTTCGATATGGCCCACATCTATGCCTTCGTAATAAGCCGCCATTGATGCCGCGAAGACCGTTGAAGTATCCCCCTGCACAAGCACGATATCGGGGCGTAATCGCCTGTAGATTTTCCCCATTCCGCGCATGACTGAGGATACAACGTCGTAAAGACTCTGGTCGGGTCTCATAAGATCTAGGTCTATATCGGGCTTTATATCGAACTCCTTCATCGCCTGATCAAGCAGAAACCTGTGCTGCGCGGTAACACAGACCGTAGAGGCGATTGCCTTGTTCTTCCTGGCAAGTTTTATAACAGGCGCCATTTTTATCGCTTCCGGACGTGTCCCGAATACAAAAAGCACTTTTTTCTTCATATATAATCCTTTTTACACGATACACATACCGAGTAACAATAGTACTCTTTTAACGGCAGAGCCTTTTCGATCGAAGCCAGTATGCGCCTTAATCCGAGAGGGAGCACCTCCCTGTCGTCGGTTGCGAACGGCGGAAGAGCCAGAAACCCGGTTAATCCGGTTATCTTCAAACCACCCTCTCTGACCGCCGCGGAAAGTCTGGCCGGGGTATAGCTCTCCTCGTAGCCGAATTTCCATCTGCCGGATACCTTAAGAACCGCTTTCGCCAGTAAATACCAAAGGCACAGGCTGTTCGGAACATTTATGATAACCTCTCCTCCGTTTTTTGTGACCCGGGCCATCTCTTTTATCTGCCGAATATTTCCGGGATATTTAAAATGCTCTATCACGCCGGAGTTATAAACCAGGTCGAATGTGCCTTCAGGAAATGGGAGCATAAAATTGTCCCCCCGCACCCCGTGGATCGAATGTGAGACGGTAAGCTTGATGGCCTCTTCAGAGATGTCGAGCCCCACCGCAAGTCTGCCTTCCCCGGAAAAGATCGAGATCCCTTCGCCGGATCCGCAACCGGCCTCAAGCACTTTGGCTCCGGGCCGCAGGCCGAGTTTCTTCCTCGAAAGAAAATCGATCCACCTTAGCGAAAAATCCGTTATATATTTCTTATTACGCCAGATATCATCCCAGTTCATACGCCGTATTTCTCTTTCAACTTTTCGAGCTCCTCGGAGCGGATCGCCGGCATGAATAGAAATTTGGATATCATCTTAAATGTCCTTATCACGGTGGCCGGGACGTTCATCTTGCTCGCGCCGGCCTTCTTATCATATCGCAGTATAAGGGGGACCTCGCAGGCGATGATCTCGAGCCGCCGCAGTTTCACCAGAAACTCCGCCATGCAGGCGAACCCGCGCTCCTCTATCAGATCGCGGCCATATACATCGGCGGCAAGCTTTAATATTTGCGCTGTGTACGCGCGATATGCGCAAGAATAATCGGCAACTCCTCTTATCGGGAATAATATTTTAAAAATAAGGTTTGCGCATTTTGACATCATCCTGCGGTGCCAGGAAAGGCCGCGTATCCTTGAATAATGCGTATAACGCGAAGCTATAACCACATCGAATCCGTCCCTGATATAGCCTATCATCCTGTGTATATGTTCAGGGTTATGAGTAGCGTCCGCGTCCATTATGATGATTATATCTCCCGCGGAGGAGTTTCGGCCGCAATGTTCTATAAGACAAGATAGAGCATGCCCAAGCCCCTTATTTACACCGCCTTCCACCAGATCCACCTTTACGCCGCCGGCGCGGGCCGCTGATATCTGGGAGATGGTTCCATCCCCTGACCCGTCATCGTATACGACTACGGTATATCCACCGGGATTAGAGCTGAGGCTTTTATCGATATCACATAGAAGCCCTTTTATTCTGTATTCTTCGTTATAAGCCGGTAACCCTATCCATATCATGACATCGCCTTTCTATTTTATAAAACAGGCCGCTGCTTGGAATCAGACGAACGTATCCTCCAAACCCAAAATGCCGCCGCAAAAAGCGCAATTATGAGCACTCTGGCCGTAACCTTGTAACATATTTCAATATCGACAAAACGCCCAATAAACTCCTGAAGCGTAGGGATACCCAAAAAATAATCCGGACCAAGCGGCGCAAAAAGCCCCATTTGCAATTCGCGCCCGGTAAGCCATAGAAATGCCAGCATCATGACTATCGCCATTATGAAGAAACCGAATTTTTTATGCCTTGGGATGATAAGGGCTAAAAGCGGTGTCACAGAAACAAAATATCTAAACCGCACCGGGAAAGCCGTATAACTTATAAGCAGTATGGCCATAAAATAATATATAAGTTTTCCCGAAGAACCCTTGATCGAGGATTCTTTAAAGGCTGACACGCATATGGCAAGATAAAGAATAAAAAATGATGCACTTAATACCACTCTGGCCTGTCCGGGATAATGCACCGCTTCCGTAAGCAGCAAAAATCCAAACACGGCTTTACCTGAAGACAATACGAATGGAAGGTAGGACGCTGCCGAGACTAATATGGCTGTCGCAAGCAACGAAACCTTCTTCTTGTGTGAATCCCCAAGCAATAAAGCGCCCGGGAGCACAAGTAAATATGGGAGGATCTTCACTGCCCCACCGACACTTAAAAGCGATATACAAAGATATGGCCTGTTCAAAACTGCGGCGTAAAGCGCTGTCGTTATAAAAAACGCCGGTATAACGTCAAACCCGCCTACGGCATAAGCGCTGTGTATCACGACTATATTCAGCATCCATATGACGTAAGTTCTTATCCCATCTTCCTTATTTCCGGCCAGTTTCAGCAAAAACGCTCCGGTGGCTATATCGAACAAAAGATACGGAATCTTCAAGATAAAAATATTCCTGAACAGATCAAGCCCGAATAGGGCTTTTACGTAATCGGCAGTAACATGATCCATGAACATCATGGACGCGCCTTTTTCAAGGAAAGCTGCGAGCGAAGTAAATCCCAGAACTTTCAGATATATAAAGTTAGCGGCGGACATGATCATGAGTAGCGCCGGACCGTAATATGTATAAGGGAAATGAGGCAGTTTAGTTGCGATGAAACCGTAAGGGTCCCATATCCCGTTCTTAACCAGCATCATCGGGAAATAATTGATGAACACCAGGTCCTGGCCGTGGATCGTAAACGGCATTATAGCCAGTCGTATAGCCAGACCTATAAAGGTCCACGCCGCGATCTTGATCGCATAGTTTTTCAACTTTTAATATCCTCCGCGGATAACCGGTTTATCAGCCCTGATATACGCTTCGCCGCTTTTCCATCGATAGAATACGCGAGATCTCCGATAAATTTATCCCGGGCCGCGGCCATCCTTTTCCTGGCCGTTTCATCGTAAAGCGCCGTTCTCAGGCCGGACTCAATATCTCCGTTCGCGTAGACCCCAGTGGCCACGCCCCGTTCCACGTAGGGGATAAGGTCTTCCCTACCTGTAAGATTTATTACCATCAGGGGTTTGCCGGCTATAACAGCTTCAAGCCCAACTGTAGAGTCCATGGTAACGACAAGATCCGAGGCCGTGATAAGCGCGCGAAGATCCGTTTTAGAGACCATGGAAACAAAATCCCTGTCTTTCTTATCGATAAAACCGGAAAAGACGGCCGGATCCTCGTTCGGATGGAGCTTGATCACCAAATTTACATCTCGAACTGTTGCGACGGCCTTGACCATGCCCCTTATCATATTTTCGGCGACATCATCATATACAAAAGCCGTCTGCCTGAACATGCTTTGCCCGGGAGATATTACGGTGACGAGAGATCTTTTTCCAGCAAGCCCCAGAGATCGAAGCATTATATCTTTACCGTATCCGGCTTGCGCTCCAAGCATTATATCAAAGGCCGGATTTCCGGTAACTATGATTTTTTTGTTTTCATTGCCGAATCTTTTATACCAGGCGGACGCGTATTCCCCCCACACCGCTATCATATCCGCATGAATAACGCCATGGCCGTTATGCTCGGCCAGTATGCCGTGTTGTACTACAAGAGTCGGGATATTCTTTGCCCTGGAAGCAAGGATTACGGTCTTCTCGAGCTCCTTGAGATCGTTACGGAGCACCAGCGATCTTATGCCTTGCCGGCCGCACGAGTTGTAAAAAATATCAATATTGCGCCTGATCCTTTTAAAATCTTTGATCACCAGAGCCTGCATTTCATCCCGCACCAGCTCCCAATACGGCATCCCTTCAAAAACAAAGCATCCGGCTAATCTATCGACATTAAAATCCTTCACGCGTTCAGTCGATAAGCCCGCGGTTTTTTTTGCCAGCAGCCGAGTTAATAATCCTATGTAGCCGCCCGCTCTGGCCAGCGACTTTAATCTTATAAACACACCTTCCTCACATATGACCGGCAGACAATCGTTATCCTGACAGATCGGAGCATTGAGAAAAAGTTTCGCGTCTATAATTTTATGTTTACGGATCCGTCCTGCCAGGAATGAGGCGAGGATGTCGAGAGCCCCGGAAGCGCATCTGGCCAGAAGCTCTTTTATCGCTCCAACATGCGTTCTGTCGTTTTCAAATCTGAATATTTCGGATGCAGCGCCGTAGCGCTTTTCAATAAAACGACTAAAATCATCAAGCTCCCGGTTGGAGTCGATAATAAAGACTGCCCTATATCCTTCACGGCGTATCACTCTGTCCATGATGAGGGCTGCTTTTACGCGCGCCAGAAGAAAAAGCTGGAGATCATATTCCGCTATCCTGGCCAATTCTATGCCGCGATACGTAAAAATAAACGGATATTCTTTTTTTACAAACCCATCCCACGTCTTCGATACGTAGTCAAAGACATGCCTATCCAATCTTTCGTGATCATCTACGGTCAGATAACTTTTCGGAAGTATAACGTTATCTGCAAACGCTTTAAACTGTTCCGGTACACTGGACTTAATGCATAATATAGCAACGCCCCTTTTATGTCGATCTACGACGCGCCTTAAAGGAGCCGCCATCTCAGCGATATTCCAGCAGCTATTTACAACTACAAGCGTTTTCCCGGTTGGATTACCCCCCAGGAATCTCTCGAGCCTATTTTCCAAAAGAGCCGAATCCGGCATCCCTCACCCTTTCATATAATCCTGTTACTCTATTCCCGTATACCGCCAGAGGTACTACCATAATTGAAAATATAGCGAGCTGTAAAATCAAAGACGCGGTCTCCGAAAGCCCACCCTTAAAAGTCCGGATAGCCGAAGGAATGATCAGGAAAGATACGATAGCCATCCAAAAAACCGGGAGGTACGCGTTGGCGTAGAATTTTGCCCGCTCGGCCATATCGCGGACGTATTGATCCATCGCGTATCCAATCAAAAGTACGCTGTAGATGAAATAACTTACCGACGTCCCGATCGCGATGCCTGTTATTCCCATTTTCAGCACCGCTACAAAAAATATGTTTAGCGCCGCGTTTGCGGCTATAGAAACGGCCGTTATCAGCACCGTGCTGTTCTGTTTTTTTAGTGCCACGAGAAGATATCCCGACATATTGGTTATTGACATGAAAAATGTGCCGAAGAGAAGGATCGTTGCGGCATCGGCGCCTTGATTATATTTCGGCAAAATAAGCCTCACAAAGACAGGAAGAAGTATGCTGCCTATCCCGATAAGAATAGGAAAAAGATAAGCGAATACCATAGTCGGCTTCTCGATAAAACCTTTTAATTCATCTATATTTTCCGTGTCTCCGAAAGCCTTATAAAATCTGGGAAACAGCACTGTGTATATAAGATTCGGCAGCTGAAAAACAAAAGAGTACACCATGATGGCGATACTGTAAAGACCGAGATCCTCCTTGGTAAGAAAAGATATTATTATTATCCTGTCCATGCTTCTCAAAACCGTGAACCCGAATCCCGTCAGTAAAAGCGGAAATCCTATCCTAAGGAGAGTGGTTAAAACCTGCCGCGGCAATCTCTTTAAAAATTTAAACTTAATACCTGTCTTTCTGAATAAATAAACTACGCCGAGAACGGACGTCAGGACAGACGCCCAAAGGATTCCGACCATTCCGAATTTAAAACCTAGCGACGCCTTTAATATAATATCAGCAACCGCTATGATCACCATATACCGGCTTAACGCTCCGAACAGCATATTTGCCCTAACGATGGTTACATAAAAAGTGCCCATAGACTGCGCCACCACCATTACAGCCGCTATCTTAAGCCCTAGGCCGAACAATTGGCCTGACGGGTCCTTACGGAAAAAAGAGTAGGCGATAATGGCGAGCGCGCACAAAATTGAAGTCAGTAATGAAAAAGTGCCGCCTGTATTTTTCGCTTCTTCGGCGCCTGCCGTGTCGGCCTTGCCGCTATAATAAGGTATCTGCCTGTCGAGAGAATCAAAAACACCGAGATGGCTATATTTGGCGTAATCGAGAATCAGCATGAGTTCGGTATATATGCCCATCACAAAAGGATCGAGGATCTTGCGTATCACTACGGCGCTTACAAAATTACATACGCTCGATATATAGCCGCTGACGGTGAATTTAGCGGCGTCCTTTATTATAGCCCTGGTCTTGCTCACTGAGATATCCTGTTCTTTATTTTTCCGAATGACCGGCCGATCGCTGATACAAGCCCCTCGGACCTGAAGACGCTTCTAATATCCGCCGCTATGCGCCTGAACTCTTCAATCGCCATATCCGTCTTTACCCGCATGCTGAAGTTTTCCGTGATATCGCGCTCGGCTTTTTTCTTAAGGTCCTTAAGCTCCTCATCCGTCATATCCGTAAGATTAACCGGAAGATTTTTACACATCTCGCCCAGAGAACTGACATACGCATCCTCGTCATCCGGTATCCTGCCGATACTCCTCGCGATCTCATATAGAGGCGTTCCGGGAAAAGGCGTTGTATAGAAAAATCTATTAAGCCCAAGATCGTTTCTTTTGATAAAATCTACGGTCTCTTTTACAGTATCGGCCGTCTCCCCTATCATGCCTATCATAAATGACCCTTCAACCCTGATACGCGCCTGACGGGTAAGGCGGATTGCGTTCTCGGCATCTTTAACCTTGGCGCCTTTTTTCATGGCGTCCAGTATCTTTTGGCTGCCCGATTCAAATCCATAGGATAGGACCTCGCATCCCGACTTCTTCATCTTTTCAAGCATCGCCCGATCGACAAGATTCACCCTGGCCGATGAACCCCATCCTATTTTCAAGCGTTCGTTTATAAGAAGATCGCAAAAATGCTCCACCCACCTCTTGTCGACGATGAATAGATCATCGGAAAATCCTATAAATTCGATCTTATAGCCGTCTATAAGCGCTTTTATCTCCGCGATGACGCTCTCAGGAGTGCGTTTATAGACATGCGATCCGAAAGGCCTTGAGCAATATACGCACTGGAACGGACACCCGCGCACGGCTGATATATTCATACTCCTTCTGCCATATTCGTTGTGGAGGGGATTATTTATATAGACTTCCATCGGGAATAAATCCCATGCTGGGAAAGGTAAAGCGTCCAGATCTTTTATCCTATCCCTGGCCCCGGTACGCACTACATCGGATCCTTTTTTAAAAGCTATTCCGGGGATGCCTTCTATATGCGGAAAATCCTTTATCCTTGGTATCAGCTCCCGCACGGTCTCTTCGCCCTCATCGATAACGCATATATCCACTTCGGAGTTTTTCAGGAGCAACTCCGGATAGGCCGTAGAGACCATATTCCCGGCTATTATCCTTATCTCCGGATTTATTTTTCGTATCATCGCGGAAACGTCTTTTATAAAACTATAGGTAGTCGTAAGGCCTCCGATGCCTATGGCATCGAAATCGGATTTAGAGATCTCCTTTCCCAGTGATCCCAATGTCCTGTTTTCCGCGTTAAGGTCTGAGATCGAAACTATATGACCATCCCGTCTTAAAACTCCGGCTATATAACCCAGTCCGAGAGGAAGCACGGAAGGCGTTCTACACGGCGGATTTATTAAAAGTATCTTCATCGCGCTTTCTTTTTTAAAATAACATAATCGAGCTTAAGAGGGGTGCCCTTTACGATATCTCTTTTCGACGTTCCACCCAGGATTGAACTTAGATATTTCGGATTAGCGCCATGCCCGGGCCTGACCGACCTGACATTCTTATTGGTAAATATTTCGCCCTTTGCCACATCTTCGGCCACAAAGAGCGACCTCCTAAAAACACGACTTGCGGCCTCATCCGGCGTTAAGCCATAGTGGACGGTTCCAAAAGCGGCCTCCGCGGTCCGCACGCTGCGCACAAGATCCGCAAGTTCCGCTGGCTCAAGCGAAAAAAAACTGTCCGGAGTCTTTAATTTTCGAGACAGTGTGAAATGTTTCTCAATCACAGTCGCCCCAAGACAAACGGCAGCCTGCGATACGATCGTCCCCAAAGTGTGATCAGACAGCCCTACGGGACAATGGAAAGTTTTCTTCATGTGAGGTATAGTCCTGAGATTCATGTTCTTGGGATCGGCAGGATAATTGCTCACGCATTTAAGTAAAACCACCTCTTCGGCGCCGGACTTTCTTGCCCTTCTTACGGCATCGCCTATCTCGCGCATAGTCCCCATGCCGGTAGATAGTATAATCGGTTTTTTTGTTCGAGCTGCGTATTCTATAAGCGGCAAGTCATTTAATTCAAAAGATGCTACCTTATGAAAAGGAACGCCCAGGTCTTCCAGGAAATCTACGGATGTGGCATCAAAAGCTGTGGAGAAGAAGACCATTCCGAGATCTTCCGCTATCCCCTTTAGTTTTGGAAGCCATTTCCACGGAGTATAGGCCCTTCCATACAACTGATAAAGGCTCTGCCCGCGCCACTTAGGATGCTTCACCATGAAATACCTGTTTCTTACATTCAGCGTAATGGTATCCGGCGTATAGGCCTGGAATTTTACCGCGTCAACGCCGCAGGATTTCGCTTTTTTTATCATGGTAACGGCCCGGTCAAAACTCTGTCCGTGGTTCGCCGATATCTCCGCAGCAATAAAACATCTCTTCATGCCTTTAAAATATCCCATCTATTTCCTCCCGATAGCGTATCTCAGTATTGTCACGCCTCTGCCGCTGACACGGCTTTTCCCATAAAAAACGTAACCGGCCTTTAAAAAAGCCGTTATCGATGCCGCATTATCCGATATAACCTCGGCAAATATTGATCTTACCTCGCGGCGTTCGGAGCAAAAAGTTTCCGATGCCGCGCGTATCAATCTGCAGCCGATGCCTTTGCCGAAAAATCCGGGATTAAGATTAACATGTATATATGCCTTACTGCCATCGTTCATAGATTCGAGCCGCGCCTGTCCCACCCTTTCACCGGCTCCATTCTCACCGATATATATCCGGGCCCGGCCATCGGTCATAATACGCGTAAACCATTTTTTATGCTCGCCGTAAGGGATCTTTCTTCCTTCAAAAGACGATCTTCTTGTCCGGGAATCATTACGCCAGCGCCATATACGGGCGCAATCGCTATTAATAGCCTTTCTCACTGATATTTCCGGAGGAAGACTGCCTAAAAGATACTCCGCTACACGCAGCGAACCCATGCCATCGATCAGATACATGCCGGCGGCCGAAGCCTTGCGCCTTGCGTCCGGACCGGACAAAGCCTCGATGGCGCCAACCACTTTACGGAATATATCAAGGTCGGTATGACGACCGGCATATTTAAGAAACCCGGATCGCCGAAAACCTTTCAGGTTAAACGTCTGATTTTCTGCGAATGATATTCCCACTGCCGGCAAACCGCAGCTCGCCAGCTCATACAAAGTCTGCCCACCTGCGGAAATACACAGGTCGGAGAGCATCATAAGCTTTCGCAGTTTATCCGGCCCGGAAAAATTTTTCTTACCGGAGGCTATTTGATATCTCAGCCCGGGGAACCGCTCTTTTAATACCTTTAAAAGCTTCGCGGTAAAAATCTCCTTGTCGGTCCCGCCGAAAGTTATAAGTATATTCCGCATGCTCTTTCTTATCTTCCTAACCCCAGCTCCGCAAAATTCTTTTCTTATCGGAATATATTTAGCCCCTAACAGATAAGATACGCCGTGAGTCTTGGGATAATCGAATTTTTCAGCGCCGATAGTCCCGTTAATGACGATTCCGGCAGGATATTGCATCCTTTTGTAATCGTCTATATACAGGGTCTTGATCGCCCTTCGGGATATCTCCTCACACAGGCGTTTTGAAGCATAATACGAATCTACTACAACTATATCCGAGCCGGAGGCCATCGATAAAAACCGGCCCTTTTCTCTTATCCAGTCAAAAAATTCACATCTCTGCCGGCCCAGGACCTTTTTAACGGCACGGTCGCCGCGTATAACCATGACAGGGCTAACGCCCGTTCTCTCCAGAGCCCTATAAAGCGATAGGCATCTTGTTATATGCCCAAAACCCATGCCATTACCGCCCTCGCACGCTATTAAAGCTCTCATAATCTTACCGGTATGCCGTTTGCGCGCATATCCTCTTTGCACATTCTGGGAGTAACCCCCGTAAAATGAAAAATACTTGCCGCTGCCGCGGCCGAAGCGCCTGCCTTTATCGCATGGCTGCAGTCGCCCGGAGATGACGCTCCGCCGGCCGCTATTACAGGCAAATTCGCGATTCTTGATATATCGCGGATAAGATTTAGATCGTATCCGCCCATGACCCCGTCAAGGTCGACGCTATTCACGAGGATCTCCCCCACCCTGGAACGTGTCAGGAATGATACAGCCTCATCAACGGAGACGGAAACACCTCTGCCGCAGTGCGAATAAAGACAGCGGCGGCCCGAAGCGTCCTTTTTAATATCGATGGAAGCTACGATACACTGACTGCCGAAAACCGATACGGCCTTAACAAAAAAATCCGGATCATCGAATAAAACGGTATTAAGCGACACCTTGTCGGCTCCAGCCTTTAGGACTCTGGATATCTCGTCGCAGGTCTTTATGCCGCCGCCGACCGTAAGTGGCATAAAGCATTCCGCCGCCACAGCTTCTACGGTATGCAGATCTATACCCCTGCCCTGTTTTGAAGCGTCAATATCCAGAAGAATAAGTTCGTCGACGTTCCTCGCGTTATAGACTTTCGCTACCGTAATTGGATTGCCGAGATTCCTTCTAATATCAAACCTTATCGTTTTTACTACAGAGTAGCCGTCAAGCAGAACAAGAGGTATGACCCGGTGACGAAGCATCACATCACCCCGCTGCAGAAATTATTTAATAACTTCAAACCGGGCTTCTGGCTCTTTTCGGGATGGAACTGCACACCTACGATATTACTCTTCTGAATAGCCGCAACGAACCGCACTCCATAATCGCTGTAAGCGACTTTAACTTCTTCATCCGGTATCATTTCATAGCTGTGGACAAAATAGAAGCATGAGCCGTTTTCGATGGAATCGAATATCCTGAAATCATTATAAGTTACTTCATTCCACCCGATATGAGGAAGTTTCAACCCCATAGCCCCGGAGCGATGATACGATATCTTTCCGCGTATGAGATCGAGCCCATCTGAAGCGCCGCCCTCCTCGCCGTGCGTCGCGAACAGCTGCATGCCAAGGCATATTCCAAGTATCGGAACTTTACGCTCAAGAACGCTTTTCCTTATTACCCCGGTCAAAGCCGACGCTTTAAGCCTTCCTGAGGCTTCGGCAAAACTACCGACGCCGGGCAGAATTAGTTTATCCGCCTGACCGATATCATCCTTATCGCGCGAAACTTTGTGCGGCACGCCAAGATGCTTCAGTGCGCCGCATACGCTGGCTATATTTCCTATCTCAAGATCAATAACCGTAATCAACTTTTATCACGTCTCCGTTATCGTCCCTTTCAAGGCTGCCTGCGCGATCGGTGAGAAATATCTTGCGGTTTGTAAATTTATCAAGAGTATCATAAAATTCCTTCTCGGTGCAGCCGACGAATTTTAGGAAATCGGCAAGATATTTTCTCGGCATCTTTCCTTCGTAATCCCTTACCGCCCTTATAGCCTTATCCCGGTTTATCCTGCCGTGACGGATCTCTATGCATAACTGATCGGTAGCCCGGCCATAGCCGTATTTCAGGAACTTCATGTAATCGTGGAGACCGCCGACCCACTTACAGTCAAGGTTCTCGTAATTATAGTAGGCTCCTTCCACAGGGCCGTCGGGATTGGCATTCCATCCAAGATCTATCATAGTCTGCACATGGTTAAACGCCTCCCATTTTAGATAGTAACCGAGAAATAGCCCTGTAACTCCGACATCCTTAAGCTCTCTATCCGAAGGATACTCGAAAGCAATAAGATCTCTCTTCTCAAATCCTTCCTCATACAGATCGGATATTCGACATCCGAGCATTTGGAACTGTTCGAGCCAGTTTTTGTCCAGACAATTGGAATTCCTCTTAGAAGCAGGTCCGCCGTATTCGAACTGCGAGTTCTCGCCCCATATTACAAGAGGAATCCTGTACTGAACGGCTACGCGGATAGGAGATGTAAATATACCTATATGCTCCGGCCAGCAGCAGTCGCCGAGATCAAAGAACCCCTTACGAACCATCTTCCTGTAAATTTTTCTGTTCGGCGCTACTTGCACCATATCGAATCCAAGGTCCCGCAGGAATAGTATGTTCTTGAGGCCTATATCCGTCATCTCGCACGGCACAAAATTGACGCACAGCGGATTCATTCCGAATTCGTATTTCATGACGTACGCCTGATGGCAGCTGTCCTTTCCGCCGCTTACCGGGACGACGCAATCCCACCATGCTCCATCTTTGGAGCGGTAGCGATCCAGCACATTTCCGAGTTCCGTCTTTCTCCCGGCCCAATCTATCTCTTTATGCTTTGTTTCGGCGGACTTACAGGCATCGCAAACGCCTTCATTGTCAAAAACCTGCTCCGGCCTGGTATCGGGCATTATACATTTTCTGCAATATCGCATATTTTCCTAGCCTGCTTTTTGTTTTACGTTTTTGTTGATCGCCGAAATAGCGTCGTCATCCTTCAATACCCTTAGGACATCTTCCATAAGAAAGATCTTGCCGTTACGGTAAAGACGATCGTATATCCGCCTGACAAATTCAAGGTCCGCCTTTTCATCCACTGTCCATCTGAGCGCGGACAGATCTTCCTTATTTTTTACACTCTCAAGCCTGAATACATCCCGATGTTTGTATAGATACGCGGTGACATGCTCTCTATCCCCTTTATCTTCCGCGAGCTTCCATGCTTTTTTAAGAGCTTCGGCCGATATTACCTCGGTATCAAGGCCGCGCGGATACGTCCGGTCCATTACATTGTTCGCGCCATCGAGCCCTTGGACATCGTTAAGATACGCGGCTATTATACTGTCGGTGACGACCGGATCTATAAGTGGGCAATCGGAAGTTATCCTCACCACAATGTCGGCATCGCTTTCAACGGCCGCTTTATAGTATCTGTCCAGAACGTCATTTTCGCTTCCGCGTATTATCCGGATGCCGTTGTCGCGGCCGAACCGTTCGAGCTTATCGTCTTTTTCGCCTTCAGGTATCGCGATTACGGTTTCCGCTATCAAACGGCATGCGGCCAGGCGGCTAATTACATGCCACAGCATAGGCTTGGAGGCGATCTCAAGGAGCGCCTTTCCCGGGAGGCGCGTCGAGCCCATACGAGCCTGGACCACGGACACTATGCGGGGCGCTTTGCTCATCTGGGTCCGGTATTTTTTATAAGACGCCCCATCTCTTCCCTTGAAAGCCAGTTCGGATTATTGTCGCTCGTATAACGAAAATCGGGCTTCGGTCTTTTCCCAACGCTGGAACTATCCTCATTCCACCAATGGAACTCCGGTTCTATGCTGAAGAAATCTTTAAACTCTTTGGTATGCCTGGCCTCATCCTCGGTAACCAGGACTTCGTGCATCTTCTCGCCCGGGCGTATACCGGTCTCTTTAAGTCTGCATTTAGGCCCCATGAGCCGCGCCAGGTCGATGACTTTCATGCTGGGGATCTTGGGAACAAACACCTCTCCACCCTTCATAAGACCTATGCTCTGAACAACAAAATCAACCCCCCGCTCCAGCGTGATCCAGAAACGAGTCATATGCTTATCGGTTATCGTGAGGACTCCGGTATCTTTCTGCTCATTGAATTTGCATATGACGCTCCCGCGGCTGCCTATGACATTTCCGTATCGGGCGCAGCTGAAAAGCGTCCCGCTTTTACCGGAATACGAATTACTCTGGACAAATATCCTCTCCGCGCATAGTTTCGTTGCGCCGTAAAGATTTATAGGGTTTACAGCTTTGTCGGTACTTATGGCCATAACCTTCTTAACTTTGTTATCTATCGCGGAATTAATTATGTTCTGCGCGCCAAGTACGTTCGTCTTAACGGCTTCAAACGGATTGTACTCGCACGCCGGAACCTGTTTTAAAGCCGCCGCATGGACCACCACATCCACACCCTGCATCGCCCGATCCAGCCTTTCCTTATCGCGTACATCCCCTATAAAAAACCGCACCCGGCCTGTATTACCATAGACTCGCTCCATCTCATATTGCTTGAGCTCGTCCCTCGAGTAAACACGTATGACCTTAGGCCTGTATTTTTTCAGGACAATCTCGACGAACTTCTTACCAAAAGAACCGGTGCCGCCCGTAAGCAATATAACCTTGTTATCCAGATGCATATCATTCTCCTTTTTTTTAACGTTTTAGATATCAGTTCTTTTCATAGTAACGCGCGTCTTCTCGTATTCTTCTTTTAACCTTTTATACTCCCTCTCCTTTGCTTTTAAAAAATAGAACGTCAATAGGGCTTTCTCCTCAAAGCCTTTCTGGGTAAGGACGTACTTGACCTTCCTGGCTTTCTCTGGAGTCGTGGAGAAACTTATCACTTTGACTATACCTTTTTTGATAAGCTCTTTTAGCAGGTAATTGATCTTGCCGAGAGATATATTGAGTTTTTCCGAAAGGGCGCGCTGGTTAAGATGCGGGGATTCTTCAACCTCCCTCATTATATGAAGAGACTCTTCTTTAAGGCTGGTTTGTTCATTCATTGAACACCATTTTACACCTAAAGACAGAAAAGTGTCAAGGATAAATTATCTTTTCCAATATCATGCGGTGTGAGTCAATTCGTTCTCGACAAACAAATTTACGATGGTTAAATTCTATGCTATAATCGTACACAAGAACACGACTCCTGACTTATATATAAGAAAAGTAGCGTAACTGAATAGAAAAGTGGTCGGCTTCGTAAATCCGGACAATACTGCAATTATAAGCGGAATATCTATCATTTGATAAAACTATGAACAACTGCCCTTTGTGTAGTTTCTCGGACTTTAAACAGATACATTCTGCTGATGAACATAACTACAAAAGATGCTTAAGTTGCGGCTTGATAATTTCATATCCCAATAGTACGCCCGAAATACTCAGAACCCAATATCTTTCAAATCTAGCTTCTACAACAGACTACTATAGACGCACAATCAGACAAGACAGAATAACCAGTATTAAGCGCCTGAAAATCATAGATAAATATATTAACAAGGGGAGGCTGCTGGATGTAGGCTGTAATATAGGCACTTTTATGGACGAAGCTAAAGACCGCGGGTGGCACGTAAGCGGTTTTGAACCGAATCGGGAAGCCGCGGAAGAATGCCAGCGTAAACATCCCGATACATTTAATAGATTTTTTGAGGACCCGGACAAAAGCGAAAATTTTTACGGGACTTTCGATCTCATAACCATGACGGACGTTATAGAGCACTTCCCTGCCCCGGATATTGCCCTGGCTAAGGTAAAAAAATATTTAAAAAACGGTGGTTTGGTTTTTATCGTTACACCGAACGCCTCGAATATTCTTACAAGAAAGATCCAGATGAAGCCGCAGGAGCATCTTTTCCTATATAATCAGAACACGTTAAAAAGATTATTGTTAAACAGCGGATTTGATATCTTACTTTGCAGAAAGGTATCGAGATATAGGAATTTTGAAGCGCTGAAGTACAGTAGCAGTCGTTTTGGGAAAACGGCCTCTTTTTTTATTAATTTCTTCCGTATCTTAAAGCTCGATAGTTTAATCAGCGCAATCTCTTTCCATTGCCTTAGAGACGAGCTGCTTGTGATCGCAAAAAAGAACGGATAGAATAATTATATAAGAGATTTTTGGCGTACTATTTACACTTTAAAGGTTATCCGGTAAAAAAACTGCGTATTTTCTCTGCAATATACTTCTTTTGTCTATCAGTAAGTTCCGGATAAACCGGTATAGAAAATACTTCGGCTGAAGCCTTCTCCGCTTCGGGGAAATCCCCCGTCCTGTAGCCGAGACTTGCGAAGCACTTTTGCAGATGAAGAGGGACAGGATAATAAGTCCTTACCTCTATTCCGTTCTTTACAAGATACTCCTCTATCTCGTTCTTGCGGGAACTGCGAAGCGTATATTGATGAAATGAGTGCTTATACCCGGACGATATATACGGAACCGCTATCGGAAGCCCTTTCAAGCTATCATTATAGAACATAGCGTTCTTGATCCTGCCTTTTATCCAGCCGTCAAGATGTTTCAGTTTTATGTTCAAAACTGCCGCCTGGAAATTATCAAGCCGGCTATTATACCCAACAGCTTCATGATAATATCGGACGCTGGAACCGTGATCCCTAAGGACCCTTATCTTATCCGATAGCTTCTTATCGCCGGTAACTACCATGCCTCCGTCCCCGAAACACCCGAGATTCTTCCCAGGATAGAAACTTATCGCGGCGGCATGAGCAAGGCTGCCGGCCTTCCTGTTCTTGTATAAGGATCCTATAGCCTGGGCGGCATCTTCTATAACCTTCAGGCCGTACTTGGAAGCGACTTTCATTATAGGATCCATGTCCGCGCACAGACCATATAGATGGACGGGGATTATCGCTTTCGTTTTTTTTGTTACACTCTTCGCGATAAGTCCCGGATCGATATTATATGTGGCAGGATCTATGTCCACGAAGACAGGCCTTGCCCCTACCCTGCATATAGCCTCTGCGGTAGCTATAAAAGTGAATGGCGTGGTTATGACTTCGTCGCCGGCACCTATACCCATTGCGTCAAGCGCCAGAATAAGGGCGTCGGTGCCTGAATTAAGGCCTACCCCGTATTCGACGGAGCAATACCTAGAGACCGACTCCTCACATTGTTTAACATCTGGGCCAAGTATAAAAGCCTGATGCTCAAAAATGTCCTTACTGACTTTCTGTATATCTTTTTTTATACTGATATATTGAAGCCGCAGATCCATTATCGGTATTTTTTTCATCATCCCCTCATGAATTATGCCGCGATTATAACATGATTTAACAGAAATGACAACATGCTCCTGCGGTATACATATTAAAATATATGAGGAAAAATCGACTAAAAACTATACCCTTTGCAGTTTATATAAGAACTTCTGTAAACCATTTGGCGATAGTATATGCCCTACCTGGGAAACAAGCCGTCCGGGGCGGGTATAAAATCTCAAATATGCCAGCCTGTTAAGCGACCTGACTCTGGCAGCAGAAACCTTAAGGCCAGAATCCTTATAAACCCGATCTTTATAATAATCGTACTGCCCGGAACCAGCTTCTATCATATCGATGTCCTTGTCGTAAAGAAAAGTCCCGGGGAAGGGCGTCGTGATACTAAAAGAAGCCTCATCGATATTAAGCCTCGAAGCAAAATCGATCGTCCGCCTTATCTCCTCCTCCGTCTCGGAATAGTGGCCTATCATAAAATACCCCTGAACCTTAAGTTTAAGCTCTTTGGCGATACGCACAGCCTCTTCAACCTGACCGATAGTAACGCCCTTATCGAATACTTCGTTGAGAATGCGCTGGGAAGCCGACTCTATACCTATGTTGATCTTGCGCAATCCCGCCTCGCGCATCCTGCCGAGCATCGATCTATCGCAAAGGTCCGCTCGAATATTGCAGCACCAGACCATATCAAGCGCCGCGGCCAGCATCTTATCGCACACCTCGGCGGCCCATTTCTTGTCTATCAGAAATGTGTCATCTTCGAACATAACGGCGTTTATATCGAATCTTTCCTTAAGATAACGCATCTCCTCGACGACCCTGGAAGGAGAATGCTTCCGGACCCTGGAACCGAATATCTTCCGCAAGGTTGGCTGGCAGAAACTGCATTTGTAGGGGCACCCCCTGGATACGATGGCCGATGTGCCGCGCAAGGAAGAAGATACCGCATCCATGCTGTTCCAAATACCGATATAGGAACTCATGTCGAATATTTCACGGGAAGGTATCGGAAAAGCGTCTATGTCGGATATCGGGTCTCTCGCCCCCCCGAAAAGAATATCGTTTCCTTTTTTATAATACATCCCTTTAATGCCCAGCGGCGAACATGAATTGGCGGCATATTCCGCGAGAGGCTCCTCCCCTTCGCCGCTTACCACGCAATCGGCCAGGCCATTTGCAAGAAAATAATCCGGGTCAATGGTAGGTTGAGGCCCGCCGACGACTATCCTGGACCCGGGAGATAGCCTTCTGACCATAGCCGACATCGTCGTAAAATCATCCAACATAGTACTCATGACGGAAAAGCCGATCATGTCGAATTTATCGCCGGAGATGGTCTCTTCAAAATCGCGGAAACGGCCGCGGGCAAAAGTGCCGTCAAATACCGATATCTCCGCCAGCGGGATCTTTTTTTTCAGGAACGAATAGATATATGCTATTCCAAGAGGAGGTTGTCCTGATATGTATTTGAACCGGGGAAACACGAGGAGTATCCTCATACCGAATAATGACCCAGCATCGACTTGATCTTGATCTTAAAAAGTTCAAACCCTATTATAAAACCGTCCTTATACACCTTAAGTTTGGAATCAAAACTGTTCGTCCATGTCACCGGGATCTCGACATATTTGTAATTATGCTTCTTCGCGATATAGAGTATTTCCGGATCGAATCCGAAACCGTGTATCGTCTGCCAGAAGAAAAGGGTATGGGCCGCCTCCTTTGTAAATACCTTAAAACCGCACTGGGAATCCGCTATATCCGGCAGAAGCAGCAGCCTTACTATCCCGCCGAACATCTTTCCGAGACGGTCACGGAGAAAGCCCTGTGAAACCAGCTTCTTCGAGTCTTTAAGGCCCCTGGATCCTATAGCCATATCATAACCTTCGCCGATAGCCTTCTCGAAATTTTCGAACTCCGATATCGGGACCGAGAGATCCGCGTCGGTAAACATAACAATGTCGCCTCTGGCGAACATCATACCCCGCTTAACGGAGAACCCCTTCCCCATATTCTTTCCGTTATGGAGAAAATGAAGGTTTTCGACATCTGCGCCGCACGCCTCTTTGATCGCAGCCAGCGATCCGTCGGTCGATCCGTCATCCACCACTATCATCTCGTAGGAAAGGCCCTTCGATCCGAAGTATCGTTTTATCTCAGACGCCGTATTCCTTATGCGTTTCTCTTCATTGTAGACCGGGATCACTACGCTGACGGAGCATTTGTCTTTCATTATGCCATTTTCTCTTTTCATGCCTTATGCTTGCTTGAGCGCGCCCTAAAATACGCTATCGTTCTCAAAAGACCGTCATCGAGCGCAACAACCGGCTTCCATTTAAGTTTCTTATTCGCCCGCGATATATCGGGGCGGCGGACCTTAGGGTCATCTACAGGAAGTTCCCTGTGAACTATCACGCTTTTAGATCCCGTAAGCCGTATTATAGACTTGGCGAGCGTAATAAGGCTGAGCTCTTTTGGATTGCCTATATTGACCGGCATATTCTCTTTTGAGACAAGGAGGCGATATATGCCATCGACGAGGTCTGAGATATAGCAAAAACTACGGGTTTGAGATCCGTCGCCATATACAGTTATAGGCTCGTTACTTAGCGCTTGCGTAATAAAATTCGGTATCGCTCTGCCGTCGTTCTCGCGCATTCGTTCGCCGTATGTATTAAATATTCGCACTATTTTTGTATCTATCTTATGAACACGGTAATACGCCATCGTGATGGCCTCCGCGAATCGTTTCGCCTCATCATAGACGCTCCGTGGGCCTATGGGATTGACATTCCCCCAATAGCTTTCCGGTTGAGGATTGACAAGAGGGTCTCCATAAACTTCGCTCGTGGATGCAAGGAGAATTACCGCCTTCTTAGCTCTTGCAAGTCCAAGAGCGTTATGGGTTCCGAGCGAGCCCACCTTAAGCGTCTGTATTGGATACTTCATGTAGTCTATAGGGCTGGCGGGCGACGCAAAATTTAGAATGTAATCTATCTTACCATCAACGGAGAAATATTTTGATATATCCTGCTTTATAAATGCAAACCGCCTGTTTCCCATAAGGTGCCTGATGTTTTCCATACTGCCCGTTATCAGATTATCCAGGCATACTACAGACCACCCTTTTTTTAAAAAGAGCTCACAGAGGTGGGATCCGACGAATCCGGCGCCTCCGGCTACTAATACTTTCTTAGTATACCTTCTTGCCATTCTCGTCATATATCTCAAAGTCCATTTTTTCTAAAATCGGTTTCAACTTTTTGTCATTAATAAGCTTAAAAACGAGGCTATCTTCGGTGGCTTCCGATAAAACCGCGCCGTAACTGTAATTATTTATAAGATAATAAACCTTTGGAGTTTTTGGTAAAAATATTAGCCCTGTTTTCCTAGCTTCAGTAACTCTATAATAGATCTCCCCCGCTCTTAGACCTACTATGAAAACTATTATGTATATAAAAAAATAAACTATGATTTTTTTGATATTCTTCTGCACATCACACCTCCATATATTAGCCACATTATAAGCATAAGCAAAAACATCCGAATAAAGTCTTTCGAAAGTGTAATGGAATATACTATCTGAGTCGGCAAAAATAGCGTTATGCCCAGAACGATATTCGCTGTCACATCATCAAACTGCCTCTTGGCGATCGAGTAAGTGAAGTAAGAGGCTAATATGCTGAGCGCGATATTGAATATCCTGACGCCCAAAGGGAAGTAGCCAAATATAAAATAGATGCTGCCTACAATGTACGCAAAAAAATTATTTTCATCATCTTTTAGACGAGGAAATGATTCAGACTGCTGCGTTATATGCATAAATATCACTCCGCTATCACTATCAGGCGGCACCATACTCCTGTCAAAGTAACGCTTGTCATATCCATTAAGAAGGCAGGATATGTATCTGCCCCTAACTGAATAGAATTTACTGTCCGGCAATAATACATCATTATCCGTAACGGACACGTATATATCATAAGCAGAAGCGAGTATCAGCCGAAATAGAATTGCTATTATAATGATTTTTCGGTGATCAAACCTCTTAACCCAGCTATCGCAATTAGGACATAGAGAAAATCGCATAGTATCCTGTGCCTTATTAGTGATTCAACATAAACATTACGCATTCCTACATACGTGGCAATAGCTATAAATGTCAATATTATAATCGGCACTCTACTAAAATATCTGACGGTCCCATAAAGAAAAAATGGAAGCAAGGCAAAATTTAATATAGTTTGCGGAGTAAAAACACAGATAAATAAAGGTTCAAAGATAGTGTGAAAGATCCCGTTAAAAGCGATAATAACAAAATTCTTATAATTGATGTTTTTTTTGTACGCGCCGGGCCCATCCGGGTATGCGCTATAACGCCTGGCTTCTTTATACATTTCAAATTTACTTGCCGCTGTACACACAACCGTCTTCAGCGCCGGAAACTTTTCATAAAGATTATAATTTAAAACTTTTTCAAAAATTCCGGAAGAGACCGCGAAACCCGCTAAAAAAGCGAATAAAAGAAACAGGATAGTTATCGATATCACATTAAAGCGCATTTCGAATTACTCCTCCCTGCTCCCGCGGAACCATTCTACAGTCAATCTTAACCCTTCCTTGAATTGTATCAAATTCCGCACCTTCAGAAGTTTTTTCATCTTACCGACATCCGCGTATGTAGTCCTCACATCGCCTCTTCTTTTGGGCGCATACTTGGGTTTAATGCTTGTTCTTAATATTTTGTTAATCTCATTCACGATATCCATAACGGATATTGATGTCCCGCAGGCGATATTGAATGTCTGGCCCGATATCCCCGGCACGACGCACGCGTTCAGATTTGCCTGGACGACATTGCCCACATATGTAAAGTCTCTAGCCTGCCTCCCATCCCATTCTACGATAGGGCTCTCGCCTCTCGCCATTTTAAATATGAACATCGGTATTACCGCTGAATATTTCGATTCGGGGTTCTGCCTCGGTCCGAATACGTTGAAATACCTTAAGCTGACCGTTTCGAGCCCAAAGGTCTTCGCGAATGTTATGCAATAATGCTCGGCCGCGAGTTTAGAAACACCGTAAGGCGATATAGGCACCGCCAGATCGGTCTCCTTCTGCGGGAACTTTCTCACATCTCCGTAAGCGGAGGACGATGACGCGTAAACTACTCTCTTTACTCCGGCCCTTTTGGCTTCCATCAATAGATTGAGCGTACCGAATACGTTTATATCGTTTGTGGTAAAGGGATCGTCCACAGATTTCGGGACGGAGCGCAGGGCCGCCTGATGTATGACGTAGTCGATGCCTTTAAAGGCCCGCTTAAGGGCCTTCTTGTCGCGTATATCGCCTTTAACAAGCTCTATCTTACCGAGAAACGGCTTTAAATTCTCCATCTTGCCCGTGATAAAACTATCAAGGACGCGGACTTTGGCTTTGCGCCTTACCAGCTCCTCTACGATATTCGAGCCGATGAACCCGGCGCCGCCTGTGACAAGATACTTTGCCATTATATCCTCACCACTTTCCCGTTCTTATCATAACCTTTAAGAACATTCCGGGTATCGACCACAAGGTCGGAGTTTTTGACTACAAAATCATAATCGACTTTCGAATGGTCGGTCACTATGACGACGCAGTCGGAATCTTTAAAGGCGTTCTTATTGAAGGCCAAGCCCTTCAAATTGATATCATGGATCTTAAGATACGGCAGATAAGGATCGTAATACGATACGAGCGCGCCCTTTTTTACAAGGAGCTCTATTATCTCAAGCGCCGGAGACTCGCGCAGGTCTTTGACGTCCTTTTTATACGCAACTCCGAGCACGAGCACTTTAGAGCATCTGAGCGATTTCTTACGGTCGTTAAGGCCTTCTGTGATCTTACTGACCACATAATGCGGCATCTCCGAATTCACCTGCGAAGCGAGGTCTATGAACCTGGCCTCAAAACCGTGCATCCTCGCCTTCCATGAAAGATATATTGGATCCACAGGGATGCAGTGTCCCCCAACCCCAGGGCCCGGATAGAAAGGCATAAAACCGTACGGCTTTGTCTTGGCGGCGTCTATGACCTCCCATATGTCGATACCCAGTTTATCGCACATGAGCATAAGCTCGTTCACCATTGCTATATTCACTATCCTGAAAGTATTTTCTAGTAATTTCACCATCTCGGCGACCTTGGCCGAAGATACGGGGATTATCTTATCGAGGACCTGCTCGTATAATAATTTGGCAAGCTCCGTGGACTTTTTAGATATCCCGCCTATGACCTTGGGGGTGTTTTCAGTGTGGTATTTCGGATTGCCCGGGTCTATTCTCTCGGGAGAGAAAGCCAGAAAGAAATCCCTGCCTTCCTTCATCCCGCCTGATTCAAGGACAGGAAGCATGACTTCCTCCGTAGTGCCGGGATACGTGGTCGATTCAAGGACCACCAGCTGGCCGCGCTTGGTATGCTTCTTTATATTCTCTACCGCCGCCACTATATAAGATACGTCCGGCTCCTTCGTTTTATAAAGAGGCGTCGGGACGCATATTATCACCGCGTCGAGCTTTGCTATGTGAGTAAAATCGGTCGTGACCGAAAGTAAGCCGTCCGATATAGCCTTCTTTATTTCGGCAGATGAAATGTCAAGAATGTAGGATTTGGCTTCTTTTAACTTCTTCACCCTGTCTTTATCAACGTCGATGCCGTAGACTTTGAATCCTTTTTTGACGAATGTGAGAGCGAGGGGCAACCCCACATACCCCAAACCTATGATGCCGATCTTTGCTTTCTTATTTAGGATCTTACTCTTAAGCTCGTTATACATACGTCTCCTTATGATCTCTTTAGATATTCTTTCAAAGCGGTTTTCCAATTACGCATTTTGTACCCGGTAAATCTCCTAAATTTCGAATTATCGAGTACCGACATTGCCGGCCTCTTCGCGGGCCTGTCGAGCTCATCCGAAGATATGGGAAGAACTTTTGCACGCACCTTCGCAATATTCACTATAGTCTTGGCATATTCATACCACGAAACACTGCCCGAGTTCGAAATATGGTATACGCCTGAACCCTGTACCCTGACCCCTGCACCCTGAAACGCCTTACCCAACAGCCTTCGAATCGCTCTAGCCAGGTCAACAGTATACGTCGGCGAACCTACCTGATCATCTACGACTTTTAAAGATCCCACCTCTTTCGCCTTCGAGACTATCGTATCTACAAAATTCTTGCCGTTCTTTCCGTAAAGCCAGCTCGTGCGAAGTATGAAATATTTTTTCAATATCTTCTTAACCGCGGTCTCGCCCATTAGTTTCGAATCGGCATATATGCCTAAAGGACTTGTCTTATCGCTCTCGTGATACGGTCTTTTCTTATTCCCGTCGAATACAAAATCGGTGCTAATATAGATGAGCACTGCTCCGACCGACTTACTGGCAAGCGCAACATTCTTAGTGCCGTCGGCGTTTATTCTATAAGCTCTTTTTTTATCCCGCTCGCATCCATCGACATCGGTCAACGCGGCCGCGTGAATCACGATATCGGGCGATACTTTTTTTATTACGCCCGCGATGCTTTGCTTATTCGTTATATCAGCTTTGTAAATGCTTCCAACCAGATCTACTCCGAAAACATCGTAGCTTTTGAGTAACTCTTTCGCCAGATCTTTCCCGAGCATTCCGCTCGAGCCGGTTATCAGTACTTTATTTCTTCGCGGCATTCTGTAAGTTTCTTCCACCAGGACTCGTTATTCTTATACCAATTTACCGTTATATCGAGCGCTTTTTCGAACCTCGTCTCCGGCTTCCATCCGAGGCCCTTCATCTTCGTTATATCGAGCGCATAGCGCTTATCGTGGCCGGGCCTGTCTTTGACGTATTCTATCGAATCTTCGCCCTTACCGAGAGCCTTTAAGATCGAACGCGTGAGCACCAAATTAGTTATCTCGTGGTCTCCGCCTATATTGTAGACTTCACCGGGCTTTCCATTATGCATAACGGCGTCTATACCCCGGCAGTTATCCTCTACAAATAGCCAATCCCTCACATTTGAACCATCGGCATATACGGGGACTTTTTTGCCCTGCAATAGATTCGTAATAAATAACGGCATCACCTTTTCCGGATACTGGTAGGGGCCGAAATTATTTGAGCTCCTTGTTATTACAACCGGCAATTTATGTGTTATGAAATATGAGCGGGCTAAGAGATCTCCCGAAGCCTTAGCCGCGGAATACGGGCTGTTCGGCATGAGAGGGTCGGTCTCCTTAAAAGAGCCTTCCCGGATGCTGCCGTAAACCTCGTCGGTGGATATCTGGATGAAGAGTTTGACGTTATGCTTGCGCGCGGCTTCCAGTAAAGTGTATGTCCCAAATACATTCGTCCGGATGAATACTGAAGAATCTTTTATAGACCTGTCGACATGGCTCTCGGCGGCGAAATGAACGACGACATCGCAATCTTTAACAAGACCGTCTACCACGACAGGGTCAGCCACATCGCCCTTCACGAACCTGTAGTTCTTATTCTTTTCGATATCTTTCAGATTCTCGAGATTTCCGCAATAGGTCAGTTTGTCGAGGTTCGTTATCCTGTAATCGGGATATTTGCCGAGTATGAGCCTGATAAAATTTGACCCGATGAATCCCGCGCCGCCTGTAACTAGTAATTTCATTTGGATCTTTCCCTTTTCGCCACCAGATCATTCGCATTCAAAAGCGAATCGAACGTCCCAGAATCGGTCCACCATCCGCTTAGGGTGCTATATTCCAGGGTGCCTCTTTTTATATAGGCGTTATTAACATCCGTTATCTCAAGCTCTCCACGACGCGAAGGCTTAAGCGTCTTTATTATCTCAAAGACCTGTTCGTCGTACATGTATATACCGGTGACAGCATAGTCGGACTTCGGTTTTTTAGGCTTCTCCTCTATCGACACGATATTTTTACCTTTAAATTCCGCCACACCAAACCTCTCGGGATCGGTTACCTTCTTAAGAATTATCCTGGCGCCGCTTGGCTGCTTCTTAAAATCCTCTACAGGACCTTTTATATCCTTCTCTATGATATTGTCTCCCAATATTACAACGATTCTGTCGTTATCCGCGAAATGTTTGGCGAGCCGAAGCGCCTCGGCTATTCCGCCCTCGCCTTCCTGGTAGGTATAATTTATGTGCTTTAACCCAAACTCAGAGCCGTTACCTAGAAGCCTTAAGAACTCACCGGCATGTGTTCCGCCGGTCACTATAAGTATGTCCCTTATTCCGGCATCCACAAGCGTCTGAATGGGATAATATATCATCGGTTTATTGTAAATAGGCAATAAATGCTTGTTGGTAATTTTGGTCAACGGGTAAAGCCTCGTCCCGAGTCCGCCCGCTAGAATCACGCCTTTAAGTCCCATGGATTATTTCCTCCAATCGTACGGTATATCGTTATCGTAAGCGTCGAGCCTGTATTCATCCGGCTTTTTGTGATTATACATATTAGTCGGATTATTTATAACGACCGCCTCGCAGTCACTTACGCATTTAAAGCCGTGATATACGTTCTTAGGTATCGTCACGAGCATCGGATCTTCGAGGCTTATGATGAATTCGTTCACTTCGCCGTATGTAGGCGAGGATTTTCTGGAGTCGTACAGAGCCAGTCTCATTTTTCCGTGCACGCAGGTAAAGTTATCTTCCTGTTTCTTATGATAATGCCACGCTTTTACTACTCCGGGAAACGCCGTGGTCATATAGACCTGCCCGAATTTTTTGAAGAATTTATCGTCGCGGCGCATTATCTCCATCAGCCGTCCACGGTCGTCAGGAATAATCTTCAGCTTCTTTACATTCACGCCTTTTATCATAAATTTCCTTTTTACTGTCAACTGTTAACCGTTAACTGTTAACTAATAACTACTTCCGCCCCATCCCAAAGTATTTGAACCCGAGCTTCTTAATCTCCGCAGGTTCATAGATATTCCTTCCGTCGACGATGACGGCCTGGCGCATCAATTTTTTTACCCTCTTGAAATCGAGTTCTTTAAATTCGTTCCATTCGGTCGCTACTATCAAGCAATCGCTTGCCCTAGCAACCTCATAGGCATCTTTACAGAATTTGACTTCTTTACTCAAAACCTGTTTTGCTTTAGGCATAGCGGCAGGGTCATAGACCTTTATTTTGGCGCCCTCTTTTTCGAGCATAGATATAATATCTATCGCCGGAGCGTATCGTATATCGTCGGTGTCGGGCTTAAAGGAAAGCCCAAGAACCCCTATGGTCTTATTCTGAAGGTTCCATATCAAGCCTTCCACTTTTTTTATAAGCTGCTCCTTTTGCGCGTCATTAACACGCACGACCTCTCTCAATATTCCAAAATCATACCCGGCCTTCTCGGCTATCCTTATGAACGCTCCGAGATCCTTCGGAAAACAGAACCCTCCGAAACCTATGCCGGCATTGAGGAACGACTTGCCTATGCGCCTGTCGAGCCCTATGCCGCGGGCCACCTCACTGATATCCGCATCGAGAGAATCGCAAACATTAGATACGGCGTTAATAAAGGATATCTTCATGGCGAGGAATGAATTTGAGGCGTGTTTTATAAGTTCGGCGGACTTTATATCGGTCACGACTATTTCGGACTTCAGGGGCTTATATAATTCTGTCAATATTTCGCGCGCTTTGGCGCTCTTTACGCCTAATACGACCCTGTCCGGGTGCATAAAATCCTCTATAGCCGAACCCTCCCGTAAAAATTCCGGATTCGACGCCACATCGAACTTCACGCCGCGCTTATTGTAGACTTTTATCGTGTGCTCCACCCACTCTCCGGTATTGACAGGGACGGTGGATTTCTCGACGATGAGCTTGTATGAGGACATCGAGCGCGCTATATCGCGCGAGACGTGCTCGACGAAACTTAAGTCCGCTTCGCCGTTATCTTTCGGGGGGGTGCCTACGCATATGAATATCACCGCAGATTTGGCCACAGCCTCTTTTATACCTGAGGAAAAAGAGAGCCGGCCTTCTTTTACATTGCGCTTTATAAGCTCTTCTAAGCCCGGCTCATATATCGGTATCTTGCCTTTTTTAAGGCTCTTAATCTTAGCTTCGTCATTATCGACGCATATGACTTTATTGCCAAGATCGGCAAAACAAGCTCCGGTTACAAGCCCTACATAGCCGGAACCCACTACGGATATGTTCATTTTGTGCTCCTATATAAGAGTGATATTATAACATAATACAGGTGGGCGACAAAACAAAATTAACCGCGTTGAGCTTTAGTCGGCTCAACGCGGTTAATATAAAAATTATTGCAACTACTGTGAGGACGGCGGCGGGGAGCCAGCTTCGCCGAAACGCGGCCTGGAGTAGGTGCGCTTCATGCCGATAGGATAATCCGGGAAGGCTTTGAGCTTAAATACGAGCCAGATGGAGTTACCGTAGTTGCCTTCAAGATTGACTGTCAATTCAGCGATCCAGCAGTGCAGGTCTCGTGAGATCGTATACTCCTGCTCCTCAAAACCACCAGTCGCGAGATTGAAACGCTCGTAGACCCGAACCCTCCACTTATCATTTATCTTATAGCCCCCATCCATAGTGGCAAAACTATTCGTTCCGCTGTCAAGGCCTTCGTATCTGTACCCGGCCGCCAGGTCCCACTTATCTCCTCCGGTAGACACAAGATCGACACTCGCCGTCTGAAGAGAGCCGTCCTTAGTATCGATGGTCATATCGCCTGTCAGATAAGCCCATGAATACGGTATCAACTCCAGTTTAAATGTGATCGGGCTGAATTTCTGTCGCTTGTACGAAGTGTTGTTTTTATTTAACCTGAAAGCGTAATCGGTCGATATCAGTAGCGTAGCCAGATCGACCGACTTCATGTCATTACCCACCAGCCTTTTTGTCTGAAGCCTGTTTTCGATAGAAAGAATAGCTCCGTTTTGAGCGGTAAACGCGTCTATAGCGTCAAACTGATTCAGGTTATCAGGCGATATCGTCGGCTGGTGCATGTAGTAATAATTGACTACGGGAGTGATGACATGCCTCAATTTATTTATATTGAGCCCCATGAAATTTGTAGTAACGTCGTATATTTTGTAAAATTTTATCGAATTGGCGACGCCGGCGCTGAATATACCCCTTACAAGGTTAGTATCGCCCCATTTATTGCGCGAATAATAGGTCTGACGGATCCCTGCATACGGAGTCACATTGAGAGCTTTGAATACCCTGGCGGCATACGACAGCTGATTATAAGAGTCGAATCTTACCGTGCTGATGTTCTTTGTGGCCGGGTCGGTATTTACAAAAGCCTGATCGAGATAGACGCCGCTCGTTGATGACTGGTAATAGACCGGCAGATCTCCGAGTATCCTTACGTTCGGGATCTCCATCCTGAATTCCGGCAATCGCTGGACCACCGTATAAAAATCATCCAGCCGCTTTCTTATTAAAAACTCCGTCATATAATATTCTTTCTGCGTTATAACGGATAGATAATTATCTGGCTGCGCCCCGAGCTCTTCGTATTCATTGTAGAAATAATCCTTAATGATATCGGGATCGCTTAATTTATTTAACTCAAGAGTGACTCTCGTATCGGTTCCGTTGCCCATATCCCAATTATGCCTGACCTGATATCGGTATCTGGTGCGCTCTGGGCCGGAAGGCTCATAAGCCAGGCCGTTATTCTCCTGCGTGTAATAGAATTTAAAAGCGCCCTTGCCCATTTCCGGGATCTCATAATAATGGTTTACGCCTCCGGCCAGGCCTTGTTTAGCCCTGTAGTCAATGAGTATATCGCCGCTATTTTTATCATCGAGATGGTATCTGAGCGCGGTAAGGGCATAATAACCCCAATCGCTGTTCTCTCCCGGGGTTACCGTGATATGGGTCTTTTTTTCGTTGAGGGGTTGTATATAGTATGGGAAATACATTATCGGGACATTGCCGAGGAATATAAATATATTGTAAGCGACGACTTTGTCGCCCAAATATATCTTCACCTTCTTCGACTGGATCCTGTAGTGCGGCTTATCCAAGTCGCAGGTGGTCACATAACCGTAATCCATATTAAATTGGTCTTTATTTGCCACCTTGCCGAGTTCCTTAGCCTGGCCGTAGAAAGGATTGGCGTTAAGATATCCTTTTAATACCGTCCCCTGGCGCGTATCGAAATTATAATTCATCCTGTCGCCGGTAAAGTAAGCGCCTTTCTGGGCGATCTTGACGTTTCCCTCGGCCAGCGCTTCGCGCGTATCGAGGTAGACGGTGATCTTGTCGCAGGTCAGGAGAACATCCCTGTACTCTATAGAGATATTGCCTTCTCCTATGACTTTCTTCTGCTCGTGGAAATATTCGACCTTATCGCCGTTGACTACTACCGGCTCTTTGGATGGAAGCATTTGCGTCGACTGCTCGGCAAACGCCATAGTCTGCAGAAGTATCAATAATCCGAAAGCTAATATATATTTCAGTGATTTTCGATCCATATTACGGAGCATTATACTACTTCCTCTACTTACATACAACGTTTTTACCCGCATTCTTTGCCCGGTAAAGAGCCTCGTCGGCCCTGTCTATCAGGGACGCCGAATTCGATGCCGACTCCGGATACTCGGCCAAACCTATACTGAGCGTTATCTTAACCCTTTCGTCATACGCCTTAAATACCTCTTCTTCCGCCCTTCTTCTTATCCTCTGGGCAACGATCATCGCGGCGTCCGCGGGCGTTTCAGGAAGTATCACAGCGAACTCCTCGCCGCCATATCTGCATACAAGGTCTATTTCACGTATGCTCTCTTTTACTATTCTTGCTACATCCTTCAGCACCACATCACCGACCAGATGCCCGTAAGTGTCGTTACATTTTTTAAAGTCGTCTATATCGAGCATAAGAAATGAAAACTTAAACCCGTGCCTTGCGGATCTGCCGATCTCCTCCTCGAGCCTTTCGGAAAAATAGCGTCTGACATAAAGGCCTGTCAGTGAATCCGTTATCGCCATCTTTTCCACGGTCTCGTACAGAAGGACCTTCTTTATTTCGAGTGAAAACTGAGCCGAAAGTATCGAGAACTTTTCGAACTCATCCTTGGGAAGATTCTCTATCACCAGTATAGCCGCAAGTTTATCCTCGCTGAACAACGGAACGCCAGCTAATGACTTCACCGATGGATTCGACACGCCCATAACATCGAAGATCACGCTCTTGTGCGCTGGGTCGTATTCGATGTAGACTTGCTTTGGGTTTACATGGAAAGCCCATATAAGTTTATCGTAATTCACTGTAGCGTCGGATAGCCCGCTGCGGTCCTCCGTCTCAGGAGCGATCCTGGAGGACGGATGCCATACGCTGTAAGCCCTCTCCAGATGTTTTTCTCCCGCGCCGCTTCTGTTAAGTATAAGCAGGTCGCACTTTCTGAAATTAAAATTATCCTTTAGAAATAAACTGAATACATTGAATATATCGTTAAATTTAAGGCTTGCCGACATATCTCTGGTTATCTCATAAAGGCTCGCGATCTCTAATTCCTTCTTCCTTAAGACTTCATCCCTTGCCTTAAGTTCCGCGAGTTTCTCATTCAGGTCCGATACGATATTTTCGGAGATGTCCAGATTCACAGCCAGATCTTTCCTGTATTTCGTAACGCTCTTTTTGAATTTAAGGATCCCGAACTGCATGACGCTGAATATAGATATCGGCAATAACGTATCGAATGCTCCTGTCTTAAAAATAATTATAAATGCCGGGCAGAGGATGGCCCATGAGGCGGCTATGGAGATAATAATAAATACCTCTCCGCACACGCAGGAGACGATCGATATTAATGCCAGAAATACGCTCAAGCCGAGCAAACTCTGTCCCTCCCGCTCTCTTTAGCCTTATAGAGACGCTCATCGGCGACTCTTATCAGATCTTCCTCAGCCCTTCCGTCATCCGGATAGGATGAGACTCCTATCGATACCGTTATGTTCGCGTCCTGCCTCCTGAGCTTAAGAGGACTATCCTTAATAGCGCGTCGTATCTTATCGGCTTTCTTTGCCGCTTTTTCCAGATCAGATCCGGACAAAAGTATCACCATCTCTTCACCGCCGTACCTGGCCACAATATCCCCGTTCCCCGTAGCGCCATTCAGTATTGCCGATAGGTGTTTAAGCACCAGATCCCCGGAAGTGTGGCCGTGGTTATCGTTATATTCTTTAAAACGGTCTATGTCAATCATGAGGATGGAGAATTTAGAGGAGCTCGCGCCGGCTCTCTTAACCTCTTCCTTGAGCCTATCCATAAAATATCGTCTCACCGAGAGCCCTGTAAGCGAATCCCTTATGGCAAGCTCCTGAGTCTTTGAGTAGAGAAGTGAATTTTGTACGGCCAGCGCGCCAAGGTCCGCCAGTATATCCAGAAGCCTCAGATCGTCCTGGGTATAGGATATTTCGGACACGGAGTCCATCCTTAATATACCTATCACTTTATTTTCGGTCACCATCGGCGCGGATATAACCGATCTGAAAGACCCCGCCGACACCTCATCCTCGTCGACCGGAAATCTAAAATCTCTTTTAATATCTTCCACAATAAGAGACTTCCTGTGTCTTAAAACCCAATGGTCGAATATATCGCCGGTCTTCGCCTTTACTCTGCCGGATCCCTGTGAAGCCGAAAGCATAAGGACCTGCCTCTCTGTATCCACGAGGAATACGAGCGAGCGGCCGGGCTTCTGGATCGCCTTTGACATCCTTTCCGTTATAAGCCTCGCTATATCTTCGAGAGTCAGAGACGCGCTGAAATTCTCCGCCGTTTCCTTCAGCGTATTATATCTTTCGAGTTTTTCCGCGAGCGAAATTATATCTTTTGTCTTATTATCTATTTCATTGTTCAATAAATTCGCCGACTCTATCGCTTTCTCAAGATTTAAGCCATAACCGTTATAAAGATCGTTCCGGGATTTTACGCATAAATATCCGGCCCCGGTAGAAAATAACAGCGAGAGGGCGAATATCGGATAACTACGCGCGTCGAATTTTATTTCGAGTATAAATACGGCTATCAGGCAAAATAAACTCATAGCTGATCCGCCTCTAACATCGAAAGCCAGCCAGGTAAATAGCACGCAGATATTGAAGGCGAAGACCGCCAGAGATGGATCTCGAAGAGAAGGAAGTATAAATACCAGCAATAGGCAAAGAGTAAGGGATAGAACCCCGAGAAACGTTCTATCGCGGGAAGATGACAATGGCAGGCCCTCGGTTATATTATAGTGATATCGGTATCTTTGTCGAAAAAATGTACTTTGGACATATCCAGCACCATGTCCATATCCTGATTTATCGTCGGTCTGCTATGGCCGTCGACTCTCGCCACCAGCGGGTTCTTACCGGTATTAAGATATAAATAAGCTTCCGACCCTATAGGCTCTATGACTTCGCATACTACCCTTATAGTGTTCTCCTGAGGCGCGTCGGATACGAATAATTTATCGTGCATATCTTCCGGTCGTATACCCAGGATCACTTCCTTGTTCACGTACGGAGCCAGAGGCGCGGTCATGGCGTCTATTACCCTGACATTGAACCGCCCCTCGTTAAAATACATTCTGCTTTCTTTCTTTATCACTACCCCTTTGACAAAATTCATCGGTGGCGAACCTATAAATCCGGCCACAAACTTATTGACAGGCTTATCGTAAAGCTTTATAGGGTCCGCTATCTGCTGAATAACGCCGTCCTTCATTACTACTATACGGTCGCCCATGGTCATGGCTTCGGTCTGGTCGTGGGTGACGTATATCATGGTGGTCTGGAGTTTTATGTGCAGTTTCTTTATCTCGGTCCTCATCTGAACACGCATCTTCGCGTCAAGGTTTGAGAGAGGTTCGTCGAAGAGAAATACGAGGGGCTTTCTTACTATGGACCTGCCTACGGCTACGCGCTGTCTCTGCCCGCCGGACAGTTCACGGGGCTTCCTGTGCAGCAGTTTTTCTATATCTAAGACCACCGCCGCCTCTTTAACGCGAGTGTCGATCTCCGCTTTCGGATATTTTCTGAGCTTAAGCCCGAACGCCATATTATCGTAAACGCTCATATGGGGATAGAGTGCATAATTCTGGAATACCATGGCGATATTCCTGTCTTTCGGGAGGACATCGTTTACGAGCCTGTCGCCGATATAGACATCGCCGGACGTGGCCTCCTCAAGGCCGGCTATTATCCTTAAGGTGGTGGACTTGCCGCATCCCGACGGCCCGACGAATACTATAAATTCCTTATTCTCGATTTTAAGATCTATGTCGCGGATAGCCCATACGTTACCCGGAAACGATTTAGATACGCTCTTTAAGCTTACTTGTGCCACGTCTTCCCCGCCTTATCACTATGAAGCCGATATTTTAAACACAACTGATGATCTTAGTGAGAGTATCTCTCATATTCTTCCTATGGACTATCATGTCGATGAGCCCGTGATTCAGGAGGAATTCTGATTTCTGGAAGTTCGGCGGGAGTTTCTGTCTGATGGTCTGCTCTATGACCCTCGGCCCCGTAAAACCTATAAGGGCTTTGGGCTCGGCTATTATAAGATCTCCTAATGAAGCGAAACTGGCCATTATGCCGGCCATGGTTGGGTTGGTCAGGATAGATATAAAAAGCCCGCCTTTCCGGTTATGCCGGCTCAGAGCGCTTGAGGTTTTCGCCATCTGCATGAGCGAATACATGCCTTCGTACATCCTGGCCCCGCCGCCGGAACCCGACACTATGATAAGCGGTATCTTCTTTTCCGTGGACAACTCGATCGCGCGCGTCAGCTTCTCGCCCACCACGGAACCCATGGATCCCATGATGAAACGCGAGTCGGTCACGCAAAAAATAACGCTCTTGCCGTTTATAGTGCCCTCGCCGGTGATCGCCGCGTCTTTTAATCCAGTGGCGTCCTGGTCTTTCTTCAATTTCTGCTTATAGGTGCTGGGCCCCTCGAAATTAAGCGGATCTAACGACTCCATATTGGCGTCGAATTCTTTAAAGCTTCCTTCGTCGAGCGTCAGTTTCACTCTCTCGCGGGCCCCCAATGTGAAATGAAAGTTACATTTCGGGCATACCCTGATGCTCTCATCCAGCTTCTTATTGTATATGAGTTCGCCGCAATCATCGCACTTCGTCCAGAGATCCTGCGGTATATCGCTCTTCTTCGCGATCTTAACTATTGTGTATTTGGGTTTTCTTGGAAATAGGGGCATATGTATTATCTCTTCAATAATCCTTTAGCCAGATCGACGGCGCTGGCTGCGTCTCTGGCGAAACCATCCGCTTCTATAGAATCCGCGAAATTCTGCGTCACCGGCGCGCCGCCGACTATGATTTTCACCTTGTCGCGCAGATTGGAATCGACCAGGGCCTTTATAGTAGCCTTCATCGATGGCATAGAAGTAGTCAATAGTGACGACATCGCGAGTATATCGGGCGAGAATTTTCTCACCGCCTCGACGAACTTTTCCGGTGAAACATCTATCCCGGAATCCTCGACCTCAAAACATCCGCCCTTAAACATCATGCCGACTATATTTTTGCCTATATCGTGCAGATCGCCTTTGACGGTCCCTATCACGACTTTTCCTATGGGCTTTATCCCAAGTTTCATGAAACTTGGCTCCAGGATAGCCATGCCGACATGCATGGCCTTGGCCGCTATGAGGACCTCCGGTATGAATACCTCGTTACGCTTAAATCTGGCGCCTATCTCTTCCATCCCGGCGACAAGAGCTTCATCCAGTATCTGCCTGACCGAAACTCCTTTATCTAGAGCCTGTTTCACCAGGCGCTCCACTCCACCCCGGTCACCCTTCTTAAGCGCGTCTTTTATATTCTGCATCGTATCATCGTTCATATTATATCCGGCTCTATCTTTTAAATTTTCAATTAAAAGTTTTTCATTTACCTCATCCATCTATCATACCACATTTCGAATATAAATATAGCCCAAATTTCTTTCGATACATCCCTGTTACCCCTGAAAAAAGACTTAAGGAGCCGGTCTATATAGCTATATTCAAACAGGCCTTCCCTCTCTATCTTCTCTTTCTTTAAAGCCTCAAGAAGCATATGCTTAAGATCGTCTTTAAGCCATTTTGCAACCGGGACCGCGAAACCGCGCTTAGGCTTGTTCAGGGTATCGGCCGGCAACTTTTCCCTCATCGCTCTTTTTAATATCCACTTGGACTCTCCATTACGCAGCTTCAAAGACGCCGGTATCGACATCGCGAACTCCGCAAAATCCTTATCCAGAAACGGCGCTCGGACTTCGAGAGAGTTCGCCATGCTGGCCCTGTCGACCTTAGATAGAATATCATCTGCCATATAGGTATTGATATAGATATACATGGCTCTCGTTAATGGATCGGAGGATCTGGCTCTATCGAAAAGATTCGCTGTCGGCCCATATATCTCTAACGGATCGAAATCTCGGTCCTGCCCGGGAAGAAACAATTCTTTTTCCATTTTTGGAGTAAAGGCTCCTATCCATGCCTGATGACGCACAGACTCCGGAACCCCATACCCACCGGCAAATCTTCTCATATATGAGAATAGGTTGCCCTTTTCCCTGGAATGCGGCAAAACGGAGGCCGCGAAGCCGAGTAACGCCTTCTTAATCTGATCGGGTAAAAATCGAATATAGCCATCCATCTGATAAGCCCGGAATGAGGGATACCCCATAAAAAGTTCGTCGCCTCCGTCGCCACCAAGCGCGACTTTTACGGACTTTCTTGTAAATCTGGATACGAGGTACGTAGGTATTATTGAGGAATCGGCGAATGGCTCATCCAGCGTATCGAGGACTCTGGGAAAGATGTCGAGCATGGCATCCACATCCATGATCTCCTCATTATGATCGGTCCCGAAAAAATCGGCAACGATACGGGCGTCCGCTGACTCATCGAATAATTTATCCTTAAAAGCTATGGAGAATGTCTTTATGCTTTTGGAAGGCATCAGTTCGGCCATCATCGCTACTATCGAGGATGAGTCAACTCCCCCGGATAAAAATACGCCTAATGGCACATCGCTAACAAGGCGTTTTTTTACCGACTCCATAAAAAGGCCGGAGAGTTTCTCTTCCGCTTCACGTTTATCGAATATCGGGCTTTCAGATATGGGCGCGTCGTAGTATTTTTCAGCACGGTAAGAGCCGTTCTTAACAAGCATCTTTTCGCCCGGGCGCAGTTTATAAATACCTTTAAATATAGTCAGGGGCGAAGGAACATACTCGTAAGCGAAATACTTTTTGAGGGCCGCGGGATCTATCTCTCTTTTAACGGACGGATGTTTAAGGATGGCTTTTAGTTCGGACGCGAATATGAACTGGCCTTCGAAAACGGCATAATAAAGCGGCTTCTTGCCGAATCTGTCGCGGGCGAGAAACATCGATTTATCTTCTTCATTCCATATCGCAAAAGCGTACATACCATTCAGAAGCTTAAGGCAATCCTCACCATAAACCTCGTATGCGGCCAGCAGTACTTCTGTATCGGAATTTGTTAAAAAGATCCTGCCTTTTTTAGAGATAGAATCCCGGATCTCCCGGAAATTATATATCTCGCCATTATATACGATAGTTTTGGATCGGTTTTGATTGGATAGCGGCTGATGGCCTGTCGCGAGATCTATTATGGAAAGTCTTCTATGGCCCATAGCCACGCCCCCCTTCGCAAAATAACCCTCATCATCGGGGCCGCGCGAAGCCAGAACCAGGGACATTGCTTTTACGATACCTTCGGACGCTTCCTTTTTTCCGTCAAGATTAACATATCCGCAGATACCGCACATATGGATTAATGCTTATTGATGACCAGGCCGGAAAGGGGCTTAGGATAGAAATAAGTGGCTTTCCTTGGCATACGCTCGCCTATTCTTGCTATCTCCCTAACCTGTCTGGCTTTGGTGGGATTTAAGAAAAAAACGACTTTGAAATTCCCGCTCTTTACGAGTCCGGCGGCTTCGTCGGGAGATTTAAGGAATTCGACATTATCGTCTGAATCGCTTATTCCCAGAACATGCTTCATTATGAACTGGTGCAATATGGATACATCCAGCCTCTTCCATTCTTTGGGCTTGTCTTTCATGGCAGAGTCGGAGGATCTGGTGCTCTTAAGGGTCAATATGTAAAAATCTTTGCCGCCGGCGTACATTCCGAAAGTGTGTTCGTCTTTCAGTGAGTCGAGCGACGACATCATCTTCTTAATCCCGGAGGATTTCTTTATGCGAAAATACGGTTGGAGTTTATCGAGCATATCCCCGGCCGAAAGGTTCCCCGCGTCCTTTATCACCCTGTGGGCCGGAAAGACCGTGAGCATATCTTCGTCCGATTCGACGAAATACGCTATAGTATATTTCGAATTTGCGAGCCTTTCAGCGGATACCTTTGCCTTTTCTATCTCGCGCGCGTACATGCGCCCCACCTCGTAACGGTGGTGGCCGTCTGCTATAAATACATTTGTCGAGCCCAAAACATCTTCTATTATCTTTATTCGGGACGGATCTTCGAGGATCCAGACCTTATGGTTGACACCTTCCGATTTTACGTCTATCGCCGGAGCGTTGGCGGAAGAAAAGTGGCGCAATATCGAGTCGACCTTCCGCGACCTGTCCTCATATAATACGAATATCGGGCTTAAGTTCGCTCCCGTAGCGCGGGTCAGATTCAATCTGTCGGTCTTCGGCGCGGCGAGCGTTATCTCATGAGGAAGGACCTTTGTCTCTTTGCCTAGATCGAGGCCCAATAAACTTATGAAGCCTATTCTGTTAATGGTCTTGCCGTTATATTTGTACTTCTGCGCGTATATGTATATTGAGGGTTTTTTATCGCGGACGAGTATGCCGGAATTCATCCATTTTTTAAGGTTGGTAGCGGCGCGTGTGTACCGGTTATCATGGGCGGAGTCGGTCTTTCTTATCTTTCCCAGTATGATACGAACGATATTATTGACATCTTTCTTATAAAGCTGATTTTGCTCGCGAGGGGATATCACGTCATAAGGAGGGGCGACGACCTTAGAAAGATCTCTTACCCTATCTCTATTATATCGTACGGCATTGAAAGGCTTTATCTTCGGCAACTTAAACTCCTCTTAAAATATAGGAACGTTCCTAAAATCGCGCCAGCCTCATCGGCCAGAAAATCGAATATATCGGCCTGCCTGCCGGGTATGAGCAATTGATGAAACTCATCGATGGCGGCGTAAAAACAGGATATAATTATAGACAAAACCACCATCCAAAACAAGTTAATTTTTAGATTCGAGCCGGATAGGGCCCTTAAGAGGATCATGCCAAATACGAGGAATTCGGTGAAATGGACGAACTTATCGGCACCCACAAACCCCAGGTCGGGTATGCTGTCAGCCGGGGCCGAGGATACGGCGGATATAATTATCATCCAGGCAAGCACCGGAAGCCAAAACCTTGTAAGGACCTGGCGTATGCTAATCTTATTTCCCTTTACCCTTGGACATTGGGCAGCTTTTGCAGCCATCCGATTTTGACTTTTCGCAGGAAGGGGCTTTGCCTCCGGATTTCTTCTTGTAATCGGTCTCGTAAAATCCGCTTCCTTTGAATATTATGCCGCTGCCGGAACCCAGAAGACGCTCAACCTTGCCTTTGCATTTAGGGCATTTCTTTACATGCTTATCCTGCATGGATTGAAAGACCTCGAACTTATTATCGCATTTGGAACATACATACTCATATGTGGGCATTTTGATCTCCGGTTAAGTGCATGTCATTCTACCGAAACACCTGTCTCATCTTTTCCATAAATGAACGCGATAACGGGCCTGTGTTATCTCCCGATACGCGGGCGAATTCCTTCAAAAGCCGCTTCTGTTCCTGATTTAGTTCCGTAGGGACTTCCACCTGCACTTTAACCAGCTGGTCCCCTATGCCGCGATCATGCAGATGCGCGATGCCCTTTGCTCTTAGGCGGAACACCCTACCGCTCTGGGTGCCCGGAGGCACTTTCATCTTTATCTTTCCGGATAGAGTCGGGACCTCTACTTCGCCGCCCATAGCGGCCGTCGCGTAGCTTACAGGAAGCTCGCAGGATATATCGGAATCGTGCCTCTCGAAAATTGGATGCGGCCTGACATATATGGCCATGTAAAGATCTCCGTGTCGGGCGCCCCGTTCTCCGGCCTCGCCCTCTCCGTGTATCCTCAATCTGGACCCTGAATCAACTCCTGCCGGTATCTTTATCGATATATTGCGCTTTGTCTTTACGCGCCCTGAGCCGCCGCATCCCGGACACGGCGTCTTTATCACGGCACCTTCTCCGCCGCATTTAGGACATGTCCTGACCATGTTGAAGAATCCGTTCGAAGAGCTCACCTGACCGCGGCCGGCGCAACTCTGGCACCTTTCCGGCTTCGATCCGGCTTTTGCCCCGGAGCCGCCGCATGTCGGACAGACTTCATGGCGCGGTATTACGACGGCCTTCTCGGTCCCGAAAACGGCCTCGTTAAAATCTATCTCTATACGGTATTCCAGGTCCTGGCCGCGGCTCGGCCCTGAATGCCGGGATCCGGACGATCCGCCGCCAAAAGCGTCGCCGAATATATCGCCGCCACCGAAAGCCCGCAAAAGGTCGTTTATATTTATACCGGAATCCTGAAGGTCTTCGTAGTGATGGAAGTCCCTGCGGAAATCGAACCCGCCCTGTCCGAAAGAAGAATCCACCCTGCTATGGCCGAATTGGTCGTAATCCGAACGCTTCTTCGGGTCCATAAGGACTTCGTAAGCCTCGGATATCTCCTTAAACCTCTCCTCGGCCTCTTTCTTCTTATCGGCGGTAACCCTGTCGGGATGAAATTTTAAAGCCAGGTTTCTATAGACTTTTTTAATCTCATCCGCAGTGGCGCTCTTCTGCAGTCCGAGTATCTCGTAGTAGTCGCGCTTGGTTGCCATTGTGAGCGTATGAGACTATCGCTTTCCTTTCGAGTTATCCCCGTCTTCGGCGGTAAAGTCCGCGTCAATGACGTCATCATCCTTCTTAGTGCCTGCGCCCTCGCGCTCCGGCTGCGGCTCTTCTTCCTGACTCTGAGCGCCGCCGCCCGAAGGCCCCTGTTCTCCCTGTCCGGGCTGTCCCTTCGCCTGGGTCTTTTTATATATCTCTTCGGCAAGCTTATGCGAGACTTTGCTTAATTCTTCCATCTTCTTCTTGATACTATCTACATTTTTATCTTTCATCGCCTGTCTAAGCTCGTTAAGCCTCGCCTCGATATCGGCGCGCTCCGTCTGGCTTACTTTTTCGCCGTAGTCTTTCAGGGCCTTTTCCGTCGCGTAAGCAAGGGTATCGGCCTGATTTGTGATCTCGACCTCTTCTTTGCGCTTTTCGTCTTCGGTCGCGAACTTCTCGGCGTCCTTCACAAATTTATCTATCTCCTCCTTGGAGAGCTTCGTAGGAGCGGATATCTTTATCGACTGCTCTTTACCTGTGCCGAGATCTTTCGCGCTGACGTGAACTATGCCGTTCTGATCGATATCGAATGTGACCTCTATCTGCGGAATGCCGCGAGGAGCCGGCGGTATTCCGACCAGGTCGAACCTTCCGAGATCGACGTTGCCATCCGCCATCTTTCGCTCACCCTGCAATACGCGGATCGTTACGGCCGTCTGATTATCCGCGGCCGTTGAGAATATCTGGCTCTTCCTTGTAGGAACCGTGGTATTACGCTCTATGAGCCTGGTGCATACTCCGCCTAGCGTTTCGATACCGAGCGAAAGAGGCGTAACGTCGAGGAGCAGAACGTCCTTGGTATCTCCCGTCATTATCGCGGCCTGTATAGCCGCTCCAAGAGCTACGCATTCCATCGGATCTACGCCGCGCTCTATTTTCTTGCCCACATAGTCTTCGACGAACTTCTGGACTATAGGCATTCTAGTAGGCCCGCCCACCAGTATGACTTTATTGATATCTTTAGACGTAAGCTTGGCATCCCCGAGCGCCCTCTCCAGCGGTCCTTTGCACTTGTCTATTATAGGAGCGACCAACTCGTCGACTTTAGCTCTGTTTATCGACATCGTGAGATGCTTCGGACCCGACTGGTCGGCTGTTATAAACGGCAGATTTATGTCGGTCGAGACTGTGCTCGAGAGCTCAACCTTGGCTTTTTCTGCGGCTTCTCTGACCCTCTGAACAGCCATCTTGTCGTTCTTAAGATCTATGCCGGTCTCCTTCTTGAATTCTTTAATAATATAGTCGATCATCGCTATATCCATATCGGTGCCGCCCAACTGTGTATCGCCCGATGTCGATATTACTTCGAACGTCGCGGCCTTGTGCTCCTCGTCCCATCCCATCTCAAGTATTGTGACGTCGAGCGTGCCTCCTCCGAGATCGAATACCATTATCTTCTGTTCTTTGCCGGCCTTGTCGAGTCCGTAAGCCAGGCATGCCGCCGTCGGCTCGTTTATTATCCTTAATACTTTAAGGCCCGCTATCTCGCCTGCGTCCTTAGTAGCCTGTCTCTGGTTATCGTTAAAATAAGCCGGGCAGGTTATGACAGCCTCTGTTACCGTATCGCCGAGATAGTTCTCCGCGTCCTGTTTTATCTTCTGCAATATGAACGCCGATATCTGCTGGGGCGTATATTCTTTTCCGTAAACCTTATATTTAAAATCCGTTCCCATCTTTCGTTTGGCGGCGAATATCGTGCCTTCGGTATTTACCGACGCCTGACGCTTTGCCGGCTCACCGACCAGTTTCTGCCCGTCTTTTGTGAACGCCACATATGAAGGGAACGCTTTTCCGCTCGCTACCCCGGCGCCCTCGGCCGAAGGTATTATCACCGGCCTGCCCGCTTCCATGTACGCGGCAGCCGAATTTGAAGTCCCGAGATCTATTCCTATTACTTTTGCCATATCCTTACCCTCCCTTATTTTTCTTTCTTCTTAGATATCTTCACTGAGGCAGGACGCAAAAGCCTGCCGTTAATTTTATAACCCGATTTTAACTCAGATACTATCAAGCCTTCATCTTTATCGCTGGTCTCCTCCGTCTCGATCGCCTCGTGCATATTGGGATCGAATTTCTCGCCTACGGTTTTTATCTTCTCCACCCCTATGTCTTTAAGAAACCTTTGGATCTGCATCTGGATAATATCTACGCCTTCCTGCACCGCTTTAAAATCCTTAGCTTCCTTAATATATTTCTCGGCGGCCTCCAGATTATCCAATATGGGCAAAAATTCCAGAAGCAGGCCGTCATTGGCGTATCTCAGCAGATCCGACCTGTCTTTTTCAAGCCTCTTCTTGGCATTGTCAAAATCCGCCTGGGCCCTGAGATACTTATCGCCGAAAGCATCTCTCTCATCGGCCTTAGTTTTAAGCAAATCATATTCGGCCTTAGGAAGCACGACTTCTTCTAACTTTACATCCTTGTCCTTCTTATCGGCATTGTTCAATATTCGAGCTCCTCCAGTATGGCGCTTACGGTGTCGGCAAGAAAATCCATGGTCGGTATGACCCTTTCATAGACCATCCTCTTTGGACCTATGACTCCTATCCTGCCGGACGTCTTACCTTTTACTTTATAGCCGCGGGTGACTACGCTGCAGTCCCTGAGGAACCCGGGTTTATTTTCATGCCCTATGTGTATCCTTACATTCTCATCCCCGAGATCGCTATTGAGTATATCCAGGATATCGCTCTTCTCTTCCAGACACCTTACAAGTGAGCGCAATTTTTTGAAATCCTGAAATTCCGGCTCATCTATCATATGGCTTGTGCCGTTTAAGTATATCTTGTCATATTTTGAGAAAAGCGTCACCCCGACATAATTTGTAACATTCGATATGAGGTGCGAGGTCCTCTCCAGTACGTCTTCCAGGCTTCTCAGTGCGTGGGCATATTCGGCCTTGGCGGATTCCGCCACGCCGGCCTCGACGCTCCTGACCTTCATAAGAGAATCTATAAAGAATCTGTACCCTTTATCGGTAGGGATCCTGCCCGCAGACGTGTGCGGCTGGACTATGAACCCCATATCCTCAAGGTCGGCCATGACGTTCCGTATAGTCGCGCTCGAAAGTCCGAGTTTGCGCGACACGGATCTCGAACTCACGGGCTCGGCCGTCTCGACGTAAGACCTGACTATTATCGACAGGACGCCTTCCTGTCTCTTCTTAAAATCCCTTAACACGTCTTAAACCTCCTTAAGAAACTTTTAGCACTCTAACTAATCGAGTGCTAATTCTAAAGTTTATCACAAAACCATTTTTTGTCAAGAGCAATTAATCGCGTTGTTAACCACGTCTAACCGCCGCGGTTAGACGTTTTGGTTAACCTGCGTCGTCTAACCGCGGCGGTTAGACGAAGGTTAACTCCTTGGAAGGCGCGAGGAAACGGCAGTTATGAGCTCGTCGAGGCCGGTCTTCTTCAAAGCCGATATGATAACGGCATCCTTAAAGAGCCCTTTAAGTTTCTCTAGGGCGGCCGGATCGGCCTTATCGGCCTTATTGAGAGCTATTATCACCGGTTTATCCTCCGCGCCAATCTGCTTTAATACGCCGCGTGCCGCCTCCGCCTGTTCGACGGCTTTACGATGGCTGGCATCCACAAGATGGATCAGCAGGTCGGCTTCCACCGCCTCTTCGAGCGTAGCCTTAAACGCCTCGATGACATGATGCGGCAGATCGTTTAAGAATCCCACAGTATCGATGAATAATATCTCTTTTCTGTCCGGCATACTGAACCGCCTCACCGTAGGGTCGAGTGTCGCGAAAAGTTTATCCCCCACAAATACTGACGACCCGGTAAGGGTGTTTAAAAGCGTCGACTTTCCGGCATTGGTATATCCTACTATCGATACGGACGGCAATTGGAAACGGTCGCGCTTTTTGCGCATCATGCTCCTGCGCGACGTTATGACGCTCAGTTCTTTTTTCAGAAGCACTATGCGGTCGCGTATTCTCCGGCGATCCATCTCGAGCTTCTGTTCGCCCGGACCTCTAGTCCCTATACCGCCGCCGAGTCTGGAGAGTTCGGTCCCTTTTCCCGATAGCCGGGGCATTAGATACATCAATTGCGCGAGTTCCACCTGAAGCTTGCCTTCGCCGGAATGGGCGCGGCTGGCAAATATGTCCAATATAAGCTGGGTGCGGTCGATAGCTCTGGCTCCGATAGATTCTGTAAGATTTTGGGCCTGAGTGCCTGTAAGATCGTTGTTGAATATGACGAGACGGGCTTTTTCACCGGCGCATAACCGGGCTATCTCCTCGACCTTCCCCTCGCCTATAAAATGAGACGGCTTGGGCGAGTCCCTTTTTACCACTATAGCGGCCACGACCTTTGCCCCGGCCGATGTCGCCAGCTCGACAAGCTCGTCTGAGCGCTCCTGGGCGCTCCAGGCTTCATCTGATGATCTGGGTTTGTAAAGATCGACCGTAATTAAAATTGCCCTCTCCATTAAAAAGCCTTTCTTTTTATCATTTCCACGATCCTGACGTCGCTTATCTTTTCCGGATCGAACCACGTTACGCGTTTTCCCCAGGCGCGGAACCATGCCATCTGCCTCTTGGCAAAACGCCGCGTGTTCATCTTAAGCATTTCTTTGGCCTCATCAGCCCCGTATTCCCCTTCTATAAACCCAAGGACCTCTTTATACCCAAGAGCCATGCGCGCCGTCTTCGAAAGTTTTTTCTCTGATAATCTCTTCACCTCTCTGGTCAGGCCATCCTTAAACATTTGCTCAACCCTGTTATTTATAGCCTCATAGAGTTTTTCTCTGGGCATATTGAGGCCGAACATTCTTATTCTAAACCGGTTTCCTAACCCTTTAGTCTCAAGCTTCAGTTCCGTCATCGTCTTTCCCGTAGAATCATAAAGCTCGAGCGCCCTTATTATGCGCCTGGTGTCATTTGGATGGATGCTCGCGGCCGAATTCGGATCGATCTTCGCTAGCTTTTTATGCAGCTTCGAACTTCCGTATTTTTTCGCATACTCAAGCATACGGCCCCGGAAAACCATATCCGCTTCCGGGGACGGAAAGAGCCCGTCGATAAGCGCCTTCACATAAAGCCCGCTGCCGCCGACAATTATCGGGACCTTTCCACGTTTCAATATTGATGCTATTATCTCTTCGGACTTCTCCCTGAATACATTAACATTATACTCTTTGGATGGATCGAGCTCTCCTACGAGATGATGCCTGACTCCGAGTTGTTTACGGCCTGTAACGGCCTGGCTCGTAATGTTCATGCCTTTATAAACTTGCATGGAATCGACCGAGATTATTTCGCCTTTTAATCGTTTGGCTAATTTTATCGAGAGGCGGGTCTTTCCTGCTGCGGTGGGGCCTACAATGAATATAAGCGTTGGCTTCAATCTTCCCGGCATATTCTGGTTGGATACCCTTCCCTTTTCAATTTTACTTCCAGGATCTCAGCATCCTTGGAGGATGCGAGTCTGGCGACTTTGACCCTGTAAAGCTTATCACCCGAATCATCCGGCGATTCAACACGCGCTTCATAACCCTTCCTTGAAAGTTTATAGGAAAGCTTCTGGGCGTTCGCCCTGCTCTTAAACGATCCTACCTGGACCGAAAAATATCCGCCAACTTTAATCGGCGCCGGCAACACCGCTTTAGGCGTGAAATTTACAACCTCCTCGCGCGAGGAGATCCGAGTTTCCGTTTTTTGGGAAGGATATGCAACGGTTTCCCTCTTTATATAGGGAGTCGGAGCGGGTACTGTAACTCCAGACTGGCAACTATCTATCCTTTGACGAACCACCGCTATATTCTTATTGTCGCGGAATTCTTCCAGCGCGGAGCTATAAGACCTCATCGCTCCGGTCTTATTGCCTTCCAGAAGATACGCATCGCCTATGCCGATGTGGGCGTCGAGGAGCCTCTTTGAGCCCGGGTATCTTTCTATTAAATATTCAAAATCTTTCCTCGCTTCGGCGAACTTACCGGTCTTTATCTCGCAAAGGCCCTTTAAATAATACAACTCATCCCGCCTGGAAGCGTTATCATCTATAAGTTTTCCGGCTTCGACCGCGGCCCTGTCGTATTTTTCCTCCAGAAACAGTTTTTCGACGTATTCCCTGTCGATCGTCGTCGCCAAAACTTGAGACTGACAGATCGCGGTAAAGAATAGTACTGTAAAAAACATACCTCTTTTCATTAAATAACTCTCCCCTTCAAAGCGTACGGCGTCACAGATTCTATCTTAATATTTACGAGCTTGCCGATGAGACCTTCATTGCCGTCGAAAGATATGACTTTATTTGTCCTGGTCCTTCCTGTAAGTCCCGAAAGAGCCCTGGCGCCCTTGCCCTCCACGAGGACCTGGGCGATTTTTCCATTATACAACATATTCCTACCCTCGGATATACCTGTTTGGATGGCCATTAATTTTTCCAGACGCGCCTCTTTAGCTTCTTTAGATACGCTGTCTTTAAGTTTAGAAGCTTTGGCCGGCGAACGGGGTGAGTACTTAAAAGTGTACAGGCTATCAAAACCTACAACTTTTAGTAATTTAAGAGTGGCCTCGAAATCCCTCGCGGTTTCGGATGGAAAACCCACTATAACATCCGTAGTGATGCTGCCTCCAGGAACGTACTTTCTGTAGAGATCCGCCAGTTCGGAATAGTGAGCCTTCGTATAACCGCGATTCATAAGCTTCAGTATCCTGTCGGAGCCGGATTGAAGCGGCAAGTGCAGGTGCTCGCAGACTTTCTCCAGATCCCTCATGGCTTTGAAGAGATCTTCCGACGCGTCCTTCGGATGGCTCGTCATGAAGCGTATCCGCTCGATGCCATCGATTGAGTTAAGCTGTTCGAGAAGACCGACAAAAGCGGGGGGCTTATTTTTCTGTATCCTGACCCCGGTACCCTGAATCCTGTACGAATTGACATTCTGCCCTAACAGCGTAACTTCTTTAAATCCACGCGAAGCGAGTTCTCTGACCTCGCGTACTATATCCTTAGGCTCGCGCGAGCGCTCCCTGCCCCTCACATACGGCACGATACAGTATGAACAGAAATTATCGCACCCCTCACTTATGGAGACCAGCGCCTTTGGCCCGGACTCCCTGTATTTCGGAAACAGTTCCGGCCTCTTCTGGCTCACCTTATCCAAGGCCACCATGGCGCATCTGTTCTTCAATACGTCATTTATCAATCCCGGAAGATCGGTCTCATTCCCAGGGCCGCATACGATATCTATGACCGGAGCCTTCTTAAAACTGTCGGAGCCGTAACTCTGAGCGGTGCAACCTATGAGCCCCACCACAAGAGCCGGCTTACTCTTCTTCAGTTTTTTTAGATCCGCGATATTCCCGAATAATTTACCTTCAGCGTTTTTTCTTACCGAACAGGAGTTGAAGAGTATAACATCGGCTTTTTCAATTGAAGGCGCCTTCCCGAACCCCTTCTCCAAAAGAAGGCCGGTGACAAACTCCGAATCCCGGACATTCATCTGGCATCCGAAGGTCTTCACGTACACACCAGGTTTGTCTTTTTTCATATTGTGGCTAAAATAAAGACTGGACCGACTGTATTATGACTCCGACTGAAATACTTATCGCCAATAATAATGCCGTGATCCTTAACGCGTCCTTTAAGTCCTTACTTTCCTTTATCAGCACCAAAAGCCCAAGGCCTGTGCCGGCGCATAATCCGGATACTAGCGAGCCGAAGCTTAAGGTGCCACTCGCGTAAAGTTTTGCCAAAAGAACCGAAGCGAAACAATTTGGAATAAGCCCTATAAAAGCGGCAATGGCCGGCTGCAAGACAGAGCCATTAAGTAATATCTTACAGATCATGACCTCGCCTGCCGTCTTAATCGCGAAGCCCAGCAAAATACTTAATATCAAAAGAAATATATAGATCTTTACGGTATGCGTCAGCGGATGCCAGAAAAGCGCCTTCATCTTAGACGGCCTGTCGTGCAATGAATGGGAGCAGCATCCCTTATGTTCATCAAGCGCCGCCTGATAGCACTTATCCGTATGTTTATTCCCTGTCCTATCTGCACCGGTTCTCTTATTAAGAAAAAAGTCTATCGCTGTGCCGGCTAAAAAGGCGATAACTACCTTTATCGCGATAAGAATCCAGACCATATGAGCTTTCCCCGGCACCGTTAAGAGCACAGGTACGGCTTCATCCGATGTGGATAGAAAAACCGCCAAAAGCGTTCCGACGGATACCATCCGTTTCAGGTACAGGGCCGCTGCTATCACAGAGAAACCGCACTGAGGCAGGCATCCGAATAGAGCGCCGGCTACGGGGCCCCAGGCTCCTAACCGTATAATAAAATGCCCCATCCGGCCTTCATAACGATATTCCAAAATAGCGACCAGAAAATAGATCAGCGCCAGTAATGGCAATAATCTGCCGGTGTCGACGAACGCCTCTGTTATAAAATCCATATTTTATCTCTCGCGACTCATTTTATTATCATGTATCCCGCGACCGCCAGAAGAAATACGCCGAATATCTTTCTTAATACTACTTCGGGAACACCGATAGCGAATTTGGCCCCGAAATAGCCCCCCAATACGAAGCCCAGACATAAGAGTCCTGCCGCCGGGAGATTTACATACCCCTGTTTATAATAAGTCAATGCGGCAAGTATTCCTATCGGTGGTATCATCATGGCAAGCGTCGTCCCCTGAGCCATGTGCTGCGAAAATCCAAACACATATATAAGAAGCGGTATAACTATAAGGCCTCCGCCAAGCCCCATGATCCCTCCGGTGATTCCGGCAACTAATCCTACTGCAATATATAAGAATGAATTTATCATATCCTTCCTCCTGCTATTAATTTTAACCTTGGATAGCCGCGTCGGCTGTCCAAGGTATCATTATAGCTGAATTTACCGAAATCCTCAACGCTGACTTTGACTTACGGGATCAGCCAGATATTCACCCGCGCGATAGGAACTGCGCACGTATGGCGCGCTTTCGATATGTAAAAACCCAATCGCCGTACCTTCTCTCTTATAATAGGCGAATCTATCCGGATCGATATACTTCTTAACAGGATAATGAAGCTTACTCGGTGATAGATATTGGCCGATGCTTAAGAAATCGCAACCCACGTTTCGGAGATCGCGCATAACAGATATGACCTCATCCTGTTTCTCCCCCATACCCAGCATGATGCCGGATTTCGTCTTAATGGATGCGGACAATTCCTTAATAATGCGCAAAACTTCGAGCGAACGCTTGTAATCCGAGCCGCTGCGGACCGCCTTATAAAGAGACGGGACCGTTTCGACATTATGAGCGATAATGTCAGGCTTTGCATTGACTACAAGCTTAATCGAATCTAAGGATAGTTTAAAATCGGGGATTAGGACTTCTATCGATACGAGCGGAGTATTCTTTCGTATCTCGTGTATCGTCCCGGCGAATTGCCCCGCCCCGCCATCCGGAAGATCGTCCCGTGTAACGCTCGTTATCACCACATGTTTAAGAGAAAGTTTGCAGACGGCTTCCGCGATGCGCGCCGGCTCGCCGGGATCGCTCGCCATGGGGCGGGCTTTAACGACATTGCAGAAACTGCAGGATCGGGTGCAAGCCTTACCCAATATCAGAAATGTCGCGTGAGAACGCGAGAAGCACTCACCTATGTTCGGGCATGAGGCCTGTTCGCAAACGGTCTCAAGATCGAGCCGCCTAAGAAGCTCCTTGGTCCCGGAACACTCTCCAAGTTTTATCTTCTTATTTAACCATTCCGGCTTCATAAAAACATTCCTTCTCTTCCGTGAATCGCGCGCCAAACGCATCCGAAGCTGAGGCTATCAATTTTTCTTCCAAAATTGTTTTATCCGGAACATGCGAGAGCTCTTCCGAAAGCGTGGTAACTCTAGAGGCCATATCGCTCGGTAAACCCGGCGCGTATCTGCGCGCGAAGACCCAATCTACGCTTATAGGTATGGAGCCGTGCTGGAAAACCGCGCTCCTCTTCCTCTTTTGAGCGTTACCGCCTATCTTTTTGCCGTTAATAACGATATCATATTTTTCGCATGAAACGCTGCACAGGTCGCTCGGCGTCGAACGCTTTAAAAAATCGTCCGTCTCGAGCGCGAAAGAGGCTTTTAGCCCTATCGATCCGTAAAAAGATATTAAAAACGCGCAGATCTTCCTATAGGAGACGAAAACATCGGCCGGCTCGTCTATATCGTCCTTGCCGCAGGCCAAACTGTAAGTTATCTCGTTATGATGAAAGAGCGCTCCGCCGCCGGTCATTCGCTTTGCAACTCCCACGCCATCTAAAGAACACCGCGCGATATCGATCGCGCGCTCCGGCCTTCCCGACATGCCATATGTGAATGCCGGGCCGCTCCATTCGTATACACGAAATACAGGAACGCCATCTTCCAGATAGCGGGCGAAAATATCTTCATCGAGCGCCATATTATAGTCGGCGCTCGAGGGTCTAGAGCGTATAAGCCTGAAAGTTTTCATCTATTGTTTGCTATGGTTGCCAGCGCAGGTTCGGTTCGCGAGCGGCCTTGGTCTCATCGAGCCGCTTTATTGGCATATGAAGCGGCGCCTGAGTCACCGCGGACGGGTTCTCTTTGGCGAGCTTCGCGATCTCGATCATGACATCGATAAACTCATCGAGCGTCTCTTTCGACTCAGTCTCGGTCGGCTCTATCATGATCGATTCTTTCACGATAAGCGGGAAATATATGGTGGGCGGATGATATTCTTTATCTATAAGATACTTGGCAATATCGATAGCATGAACGCCGCTCTTTGCCTGACGAGACGCTGAGAACACGCATTCATGCATGCATATCTTATCGAACGGCAGGTCGTAATATTCTTTTAACTTTACCCTAACATAATTGGCGTTAAGGACCGCCGCCTCGGACGCCGCGATAAGCCCCTCGCGACCGAGCCTCAATATGTACGCATAGGCCTTCAGTATCACGCCGAAATTTCCGTAAAAAGGCGCTATGTACCCGATCGACTTATGGCGGTGATAATCGAGAGCAAATGTTCCATCCGCTCTTCTTATAACGAGCGATATCGGTAAAAACTCGAGAAGTCTTTCGCTTACGCCCACCGGCCCGGCTCCGGGGCCTCCCCCTCCGTGCGGCGTCGCGAATGTCTTGTGTAGATTTAAATGAACAACGTCAAAACCTATGTCGCCCGGCCGGCATTTGCCGAGCATCGCATTGAGATTCGCCCCGTCGTAATACATGAGCGCTCCGACCGCATGCGCCATATCGGTGATCTCTTTAATGCGAGGATTAAAAAGTCCTAACGTATCGGGGCAGGTCAACATAACCGCGGCGACGTCGTTGGTCAATTTCTTCTTATATTCCACCAGATCCATATTCCCGTCCGGGAGCGTTGGAATGACTATGACTTCGTACCCTGCGATGGCCGCGCTCGCCGGGTTTGTGCCGTGCGAGGAGTCAGGAACTAAGATATACTTGCGCCTGGCGCCGTTTGCCTTATGGTAAGCGGCGATAAGCATAACACCGGTAAGCTCCCCATGAGCTCCGGCCAGAGGTTGCATGGTAAAGCCCTTCATTCCGGTGATCTCCGAGAGGAGTCTGTCAGTCTCGTACAATACTTCGAGAGATCCTTGAGCGAGCATTCCACCGCCTGATAACTGCGGCAGTAGCGGATGCAGATCCGTAAAGCCCTCGAGCGCGGCAATGCGCTCGGTGAATTTCGGATTGTACTTCATAGTGCACGAGCCGAGCGGATAGAAGTTGGTATCTACGGAATAGTTAAGCCTTGAAAGGCAGGAATAGTGCCGGACTACTTCGAGCTCGCTTAACGAGGCTAGATGCGCGTTATTCTTACGAAGATATTTTTTATCTAAAGCCTTAGCTTCCGGAACATCCGACTTTTCGTAAGAAAACCCACGGCGCCCTTCTTTATGCTTTTCAAATAGAAGTTTCATCCCAGCACCGCCTCGAGGCTATCGGCGAGCCTTCTAATGTCTTCCCTGGTCTTCTTCTCCGTAACGGCTACGAGCAGGTAATTATCCATGCCCTTATAGAATCTCCCAAGCGGAAAGCCGCACGCGAATCCTTTGTCTATCATTTTATAGACCACATCATCGGCATGGCGCGGAAGCATTATCGTAAATTCATTGAATGTCGGCGAAGAGCGTTTCACCTCTACCCCTTTTATGCGCGAAAGTTCTGATTTGGCAAACTCGGCCTTGTCGTAATTGCGCAGGGCCAGTTCCTTGAGACCGTCTTTACCTAAAAGCGCCACAAATACGGCCGCGCGCAAAGCGCAGAGCGCTTCATTGGAACATATATTCGAGGTCGCCTTTTCTCTTCTTATATGCTGCTCGCGTGTCTGAAGGGTCAATACAAATCCGCGCTTGCCATCCTTATCTACTGTCGCTCCGACAATTCTACCCGGCATCTGGCGCACCAGTTCTTTTTTTGCCGCCATGAATCCAAGGTATGGACCGCCAAATGAAAGAGGTATCCCGAGGCTCTGGCCCTCGCCGGTCGCGATATCGAATCCCATCTCGCCTGGTGACTTTAACATGCCAAGAGATATAGGATATACCGAAGCTATGGCAAGGGCACCCACCTTATGGACGCGCTCGACTATGTCGCTGTGGTCGTCTACCGCCCCAAAGAAGTTCGGATTCTGCAGTATCACTGCGGCCGTCTTGTCATCAAGGTGTTTATACAATTCTTCCCGCGAACTCTGACCGTGCACAACCGGTATCTCCACAAATTCAACCGAAAGATTGGACGTGTAAGTATAGAGCATCGTGCGATAGATCAGATTAATGCCGCTATCCATTACTATCTTATTGCGCCCGGTAGCCCTTACGGCCATCATAGCGGCTTCATAGAGAGCCGTCCCGCCGTCGTATAAAGACGCGTTCGATACATCAAGGCCCGTAAGCTCACAGATTATGGTCTGATATTCATATATCGCCTGAAGCCACCCCTGGGAGCATTCCGGCTGATAAGGAGTGTAGGCCGTGTAGAACTCCGGGCGGTTAACTATGGCATCTACCGCCGCTGGAATAAAATGGTCATAAAATCCGGCCCCTACAAAATTCACCAAACCCGTCGCGTTCTTAACCGAAAGTTTTTTAAGGCGCGCCGTCACGTCAAATTCGGATGAACCTGCCGGTATATTGAAGGATTTAGGACGAAGGCTCGCGGGTATATCACGAAAAAGCTCATCAACGCTCGAAAGGCCTATGGCCTTAAGCATGACAGCGATATCGTCTTTTGTGTGCGGAACGTAACTCACTTACTGATCCCTTCCAGATAAGACGCGTAAGCTTTCGCGTCCATCAAGCCATTCTTCTCGGACTCATCCGAGATCTCCATGCTGAAAAAATACCCTTTGTCGTACGGCGACTTATTTACGAGTTCCGGATGGGCCGAGAGTTCATCGTTAGTCGCGATAACTTTACCGGAGAACGGCGCGTATACGTCTGAAGCGGCTTTAACCGACTCAACCGTGGCAGAAGTCCCGGTCTTCTTGAGGACCTCTCCCTTTTTCGGTAATCCCACGAATGTTATATCCCCCAATGCTGCCTGAGCATGGTCCGTTATGCCGACATGGGCCGTCTTACCGCTGAGGCGCGCCCATTCATGTTCCTTCGTATAAAAAAGGTCCTTAGGTACATTCATCTCGATTCTCCTTGTAGTTTTATTTGGCTGGCTTGTAAAACGGCTTTTTTACTATCACCACCGGTATCTCTGTCGCACCTTCTTTAACCATTACGCTTGTGCCGATCGGACAAGCACCGGACACATATCCTATTCCTATTCCGACTTCCAGGCTCGGTGAAAATGAGCCGCTCGTCACCGTGCCTATGCGATCCGCGCCG
>Ga0247841_10001073_pt1 | contig 64919 bp, 55 predicted proteins | sample LaCruzMarch2015__2_FD_192410 | JGI IMG/M metagenome (GOLD analysis project Ga0247841, IMG submission 192410) | Freshwater microbial communities from meromictic Lake La Cruz, Castile-La Mancha, Spain - LaCruzMarch2015_18m | ecosystem: Environmental > Aquatic > Freshwater > Lake | place: Spain...
TCTTGACTTAGGGGGAAAAAAGAGTATAATATATGGAGTGAGTGAAACACTCATCCTTGCTTTCCGGAGAGCGGAAAGCCATATGACCAAAAGGAGGTGCCAATATGCAACAATACAAAGGTATGTTCATCATTGTCCCAACATTAGCAGAAGAAGGATTCAAAGCCGTGATCGCCGACATTGCGAAATTATTCGCCGATAACGGAAGCCGGATTCTTGAAGTTAATGAATGGGGAATGAAAGACCTTGCTTATGAAATCGAGGATTTCAAAAAAGGCTATTACGTAGTGTTTGTTGCGGAAGCTACCGCTACTGCCGTATCCGAATACGACCGTATCTGCAACAACCGTGAAGACATTATTCGCCATATTTTAGTCAGGGAAGACTAGGTAAGCAAAATGAACAAAGTCGTACTCGTTGGTCGTCTGACCAAAGATCCTGAATTAAAAAGAACCAGCAATGACATTGCGGTGGTCCAATTCACCATCGCGGTCAACCGTGCCTTTTCGAACCGCAACGGGGAGAAACAAACTGATTTCATCAATTGCGTGGTTTGGCGTCAACAAGCCGAAAACCTCGCAAAATACATGCGCAAAGGCAGTCTGATCGGTGTGGACGGACAAATTCAAGTCCGCAACTATGAAGACGCCGGAGGCGTCAAGCGATATGTGACCGAAGTCATTTGCGACGGGGTCCATTTCCTGGAATCCAAATCCGCCCGGGATGGCGCAAGCGGATTTACGGATGTCAACCAATATGACATTCCGGCCGGAGCCAACAAAACTTCGGAACAAGCGCAAGCATCAAAAGATCCGTTCGAAGACTTAAAAAGCAGTTTCGATGTCTCGAATGATGATCTCCCATTTTAACACAGGAGGTTTAAAAAAATGGCAAATTTTCGCATGAAACGTAAAAAAACCTGCTATTTTACCGATAATAAAGTTGTAAAAATTGATTGGACTGATTATGAATTGCTGAGACGGTTTATCTCTGACCGCGGGAAGATTCTTCCTCGCCGTGTCACCGGAACCAAAGCAATTTACCAAAGAGAATTGGCAATCGCAATCAAACGTGCTCGGCACATGGCTTTGTTACCATTTGTAAGAGAGTAATTTTTGAAAACCATAGAAAACCTATGGTTTTTTATTTTCTTTCCCAACAATGTCCATCCCCTTGGAAGTTGTCAGTATTTTTGGTCAATAATATTTTGTTTTTCCGAACAATATGGTATAATAATTCTTAATTAAGGGTGATGATTTATGAAAAATTCCTTTAGATTCCGAAAATTGTTTGTCATACTGCTCTTTGTTTCCATGGGAGCAATCATCTATCTGTACTTTCGGCCGGAGAATTCGGTGTTTTATTTGTACGGATCCATTTTTATTTTCGGAGCCTCGGTGGCTTACCTCTACGTGGTAGCCGGCCAAAGCCGAAAAATCAAGAAACTGGACTGGATGGAAAACCGCCTGAAAATGTGGAACTCCATTTCCTACCGGGTCAAAAAAGCCGGAGAGAATTCCTTCAACGAAATGCCTTTAGGAATCATCGTTTACAGCGATGACAAAGTCATCGAATGGGCGAACAATTACGCGAAAGAAATTTTTTTGAGTCCTCTGACCGACCGCAAGATCGAACTGATCAACCAGGAATTGTTTTCCAACCTGAAAATGACGAACGAGTTTGACCTGAATCTTTACGGGAAGACTTTCGGTTGCACCGTGCTTCCAAAGGACAACATCATTTATTTCATAGACAAAACCGAGATGAAAGCCCTCGAGAAAAAATACAACGCCCGGATGCTGGCTTTGGGAATCATCAACCTGGATAACTTAAGCCCGGCCTTGGCGCCGCTTGACGCCCAAGAAAAAGCCCGCCAGATGAGCAATGTCATCGGTATCCTCAGCGATTGGGTCGAGAAACATGACATTTACCTTCGCGGTTACAGCGAAGAACAATATCTGATAATCATGGACAAAGCCCAGCTTCAGAGCCTCATTGACGAAAAATTCAAAGTTTTGGAAGATGTAAAAACCTATTTTCTGAAAGAAAATTTGCGAATTACCGCTTCCATCGGCATCGCCTGTCAGGATGCCTTGGTGACCGATCTCATTGAAATGGCCACGGCCCAATTGGATCTGGCCTTAAACCGCGGCGGGGACCAAGCTTCCGTTTATTTGGATGGAACTGTAACATATTTCGGCGCTCGGACCACGACCATCGAGAACCGCTCGCCGATCCATGTTCGGGTAAAAACCGAACAGTTGGTTGACAAGATCAACGAAGCCGATCAGGTCTTCATCATGACTCACGATGACATGGACGCGGATGCGTTCGGGTCCTGCCTGGCCGTTTATAAAATCGTGAAGTCGCTGGGCCGGGAAGGGAAGATCGTTTTTGACGAAGCGACGATCGACCCGACCATCAAAAGCGTTTATGAGATCATCCAAACCGAACATGTCAACATTCTGGATTACCTTATCACTCCGGATAACGCGCTTTCGAAGATGACCGACAACTCGCTTTTGATCATCACCGACGTTCAATATCAAAATCTGCTCTTGAATGAAAAGATATACAAACGAGCCAAAAAACTGGCGATCATCGATCATCATCGGCGCAATAATTTTGCGATCACCAATTATGATTATTTGTACACCCAAAGTTCGGCGTCATCGACGGTCGAACTGGTCGTGGAAATGTTTGAATTCCTTGATCACGAGATCGAGATCAGCGGGATCGAAGCCACTTGGATGCTGATGGGAGTCATTGTTGACACCAATAACCTGATGTACCGGATCTCTTACCGGACCTTCAACATCCTGGCCATTCTTCAGAAGTTCGGAGCGGAAATGCCGAAAGTCCAAAGATTCCTTCGGGAAGATCTTCAGGATTACGTGCAGAGGGTTTCCATTCTCAACAATCTGGAGATCATTGACGGGAAGTTTGGGATCGCCGTGGCCGGAGACAATGTCTATCCGCGCAGCTTCATTGCGAAGATCGCCGATACCATCATTTCCGTCAATAACATCAAAGCCGCATTTTGCATCGGGAAGATCGAAAACAACGAAATTGCAATCAGCGCCCGGAGCTTGGACGAAATCAACGTCCAGGTCATCATGGAACAACTGGGGGGCGGTGGCCATTACAACAACGCCGCGGCCCAATTTAAAAACACGACTTCAGAGCTTGTTAAGGAAGCGCTGGTCGAAAAACTGAAAAAGATCGATGAGGGAGGTCAAACAACCATGAAAGTAATTTTAACGAAAGACGTCAAAGGAAAAGGAAAAGAAGGAGATATCATCGATATCCCGTCCGGCCATGCCAATTTCCTGATCCGAAGCGATCAAGCCATCATGGCAACCGTTGACAACATCAAACAATTGGAAAAAAGAAACTCTTTGGAAAAAGAAGCCCAAGAAAAGCTTTTGGTCGAAATGAAGGAACTGAAGGTAGTCATTGACAAGACTCCGGTCACCGTTTCCGTCCGCGTCGGCAAAGAGGGAAAGTTGTTCGGGAGCGTCAGCAGCAAGCAGATCATCGACGAATACAAAGCCCAAAACGGGATCACCCTCGACAAGCGGAAAATGATTTATGACAAAGACATCGAATCCCTTGGAACTTTTAGGATCCCGATTCAGCTTCATAAAGAAGTAACCGCCGAGATTACCTTGTTCGTGGTGGAAAAACAATGATGGAAAGCAACCGCCAGATCCCTTGCAGCCGGGACGCGGAAAATTACGTTCTCGGTTCCGTACTGATCGAAAACAATTACGCGTCGGAGTTAGTCGCTCGTCTGGATTACCGCGATTTCTACTTTGTTCCGAATGCGAACATCATGAACGCCATCATCGAACTGGATAAAGCCAAACGGGTCATCGACGTTTCTTCGGTCATGGACCAATTAAAAAAGAATAATGTCTTCGAGGCTACCGGAGGATCTCAGTATCTTTTCGAACTGATGGATGCCATTCCTTCCGTCGTCAACGTGGCGGCTTATATCGAAGTCATCAAAGAAAAATCGGTCGAACGCGAACTGCTCGGAAAAATGCAGGACATTTCGAACCGCATATTGGATCATAAACAACCATTCGGCGAAATGATCGCCGAAGCGGAGAAAGACTTCATTGAAGTTATAAACAAGCGGAAAACCGTCGATTTGATTCGGATCGACACTGCTACCGACAAAGTACTGAGCATCGTTGAAGCCAACAAGAACAAAGAAACGGAAGGTCTGACCGGCATCGATACCGGATTTAAAGCCATGAACCGTTTGACCTTTGGTTTCCAAAAAGGCGAATTGACCATTTTGGCGGCCCGTCCCGGAATCGGAAAATCGGCTTTGGCCCTCAATCTGGCGACTAACGCCTGCGAGACCATGGGCGCCCACGTGGCCTTTTTCTCCTTGGAAATGGGTATCGACCAATTGTTGATGCGGGTCTATGCCTCGCATTCGGGTTTGACCCTCAACAAGATCCGGGCCGGGAAACTGACCGACGCGGAAATGGCGACGCTTTATGCAGCCAAAACCAAGATTGACAAGTTCAACATTTATCTTGATGAAGCCGGAGCGACCGACATCGAAGAATTGGTTACCGTCTGTAGAAAACTGAAACGGGACAACAAGCTGGATTTTGTAGTCGTGGACTATTTGCAGCTTTTGACCACCAAACGTAGAACCTCCAGCCGGGTGGAAGAAGTATCCCGAATCTCCCGTCAGCTAAAAATGATGGCGCGGGAAATGCAAGTTCCGGTTTTGGCGCTGTCCCAGCTGTCGCGTTTGGTCGAACAACGGGATGACAAACGTCCGGTTCTGTCGGACTTGCGTGAATCCGGAAGCATCGAGCAGGATGCTGACATCGTCATGTTCTTGCATCGCGAACCGACCAAGACCGATGAGGATACCACCAAGAAGACTCGCAATGCGAAAACCGAACTGATCATCGCCAAAAACCGTCAGGGCATCACCGACAGTATTTTCTTGATTTTCAACGGCGCGCATTCTTTGTTCAGCAGCACCGACGAATCACGAGAATGGGAGTGAAAATTTGTTTGAAAGACTCGAAATGATGGAAAGTCAATATAACCGGATCAATGAAGATCTCCAAAAAACGGAAATTACCGCCAATGTGAAAAAAACGACGGAATTGATGAAAGAAATGCGGTCTTTGGAAAAAGCGGTCATGGCTTACCGGAATTATAAAAAACTAGAAACGGAGATCGCGGATCTTTCCGAACTGGCCAAAGGCGATGATCAAGAAATCGCGGAAATGGCCGACGAAGAACGAAAAGAAGCGATCAAGAAACAAGATAAAATCATGGAAGATTTAAAAGTATTGTTGATCCCGAAAGACCCGAATGACGAAAAGAACGTCATTTTTGAGATCCGCGGAGCCGTTGGCGGCGACGAAGCCAACATTTTCGCCGGCGATTTGTTCCGGATGTATTCCCGATATGCTCTTTTGAAAGGCTGGAAGATCGAAATCACGATGGCCGAAGAAGGCGCGATGGGAGGATTTTCCCAAATTGAATTCATGGTCTCGGGAGAAAACGTTTATTCGCAGATGAAATACGAATCCGGCTCGCACCGGGTTCAGCGGGTACCCAGCACCGAATCCGGCGGCCGGATCCATACTTCGACCGCGACCGTTTTGGTCATGCCAGAAGCTGACGACGTCGATGTGGAAATGAAGATGGAAGATGTTCGGATCGATATTTTTTGTGCATCGGGACCGGGAGGACAAGGCGTCAATACCACCAAATCCGCCATCCGCGTCACGCACATTCCGACCGGATTGGTCGCTTCATGCCAGGACCGAAAGTCCCAGAAAGAAAACAAGATCAGCGCTCTGAAGATCCTTCAGACCCGCTTGTATGATAAAGCTTTGCAAGAAAAACAATCCAAGGAACAAAACGAACGGTCTTCGAAGATTGGGACCGGCGACCGGAGCGAAAAGATCCGGACTTACAACTATCCTCAAAACCGAATTACCGATCATCGCATCGGATTTACCATTCAACAGCTAAGTTCGGTCATGGAAGGCCGAATGGATTCCATCATTGAAGCTTTGGTAACCGAAGATCAGCGACGGATCCTATCCAAAGAAGAATAAATCAAGGGAGGAAAGCATGATCAATCTGCTCTATCAGGAAATCGATCTGAAAAGAATGGCTGAGAATTTCGAAGCCATCAAACGCAAATCGAAAAAAGACATCATTGCGGTCGTAAAAAGCCGCTGTTATGGCTTGGGCGATCGTCAGATACCCAAATATCTCGAAGCGCTCGGATGCCGGATCCTGGCGGTTGTGGACATATTTGAAGCTTCCCGTCTGCTTGAGGAAGGGATCCGAACCGGCATTTTGGTTTTGAACAGCGTCGAATATGACGCTTATGCTTATGTGAATGAGTTTCCCAATCTGATCCTGTCGGTGAACAGTCTTCAGGATGCCCGCCAGTTGGCGGATTATCGTTTTGATAGAACCGTCAGACTGCACATTCAGATCGATACCGGGATGAACCGGTTGGGCTTTACCGACATGACTAGTTACTTGGAAGCCCTGGATGTTCTCCAAACCAACCCCAATTTGCGAATTGAAGGAATTTATACGCATTTTTCTTCGCCGGAAAACCGGGTTCTTCAAGAGAGCCGTTTCCTTCCCTATTTGGATTCCTACCCATATCTCATGATTCACTGCGCGGCCAGTTCCACATATGAACATTCCGCGATTGGAAACTTTGTTCGGGTCGGGTTGGACCTTTACGGAGACGGTCGCAAAGACTATCTCAAACAAATCGTAAAAATCGGATGCCATCCTTTGACCATCAACCGAGTGCCAGCCGGAGAAACGATCGGATATGATCAGGAATACCAAGCCCAAGAAGACGTGATCGTCGCGGTTCTTCCGATCGGGTACAGCAACGGGTTCCGCCGGAGCCTCGGGGGATTCCCGGTCATGGCCAACCATCAGAAGTATCCGACCATCGGCAAGGTTTGCATGAATCATTTGTATGTTTTGGTTGACGAAAGCGTCAACATCAATACCGAATTTATTATCACCTCAGCGGACTTTCCGATCCGGGAAATAGCAGATTATCTGAAAACCACCCCGCACGAAATTTACTGCATGATGAACATTGATAATAAGATCTACCTGAAGTGAAATCATGACTTACCGGGAATTTTGGAAGCAGAAGCAAAAGATTGCTCTTTTCTTAAATAAAGAAACCAGCGCCGTCAAGATCCTGATCGCCGAACTTTCGGGCTTTGTTGCCAACGATCTTTATTGCCACTTTGATGACGAGATTCCGGTTGAAGTGGAACTGAAGATCCTTCAGGCTTTGAGCAGGTATTTTGAAAGCGGCGAACCGGTTCAGTACATTCTGGGATACAGTTATTTTTTGGGGCTGAAACTTAAGGTCAGCCCCGCCGTTTTGATCCCAAGGCCGGAAACCGAACTGCTGGTGGAAACCGTTTTGGAACGTCTTAAAGACTTTCCAAGTCCGACCGTAATCGACATCGGGACCGGCAGCGGAGCCATTGCGATTGCCATCAAGGATAAACTTTCCGATTCCAAAGTGACCGCGGTTGACATATCCAAAACCGCTCTGGCCATGGCTAAAGAAAACGCAAAAGCTTACCAGGTTTCGATCAATTTTTTGGAAAGCGACCTGTTTTCGTCGGTTTCTGGGACTTTTGATGTCTTGATCTCCAATCCCCCTTACATTGGGATGGATGAGAAGATCGATCCTTTGGTTCGGAACAACGAACCGGCGGGGGCCTTGTTTGCTCCGATGGAAGGACTGTATTTCTACGATCAGATCCTGAAGCAATCCCAAACCCACCTGAATCCAAATTTTATCATTGCTTTGGAAATCCCCGAGAATAAAGATGAAAGATTAAAGGAACTTGGGAAAACAAATTTTCCAAACGCCAAAATTGGAATATTGAATGATTATGCTCAGCGCTCGCGCATCATGATCATTACCAACAAATAGAGGACTTTTATGAAAACTTTCCTGATTTTACTGACATTGATAACGACTTCCTTCGTTTCCGAGTTTACCGATCAATTCGATTCGGAAGTCAATTCGGCTTATTCGGCTTACGCAACTTTTGACGAATACGAAAATCCGAATTATTCCCTGAAAGTCATTTACGGAGCCATGAACGGAGAGGTCCGTTTTGGGATCTGTTTTTACAGCTTTCAAGCCGGGGATTATCTGGTTAAGGTCAGTTATCTGGGAAGACAATATTCTCTTCCCAAGAACGGACGGGGCGATGTCAGCGCCGTGGCCATGGATTTCCAAGCGGGTGAGACATTTTCCGTGCTGGTTTTTGACCGCGAGGGCCATTATCAGTATTCCGGCCGTTTCCTTGACATCGAAGCCATGACTTTAAACGATTTCAATGCTTTAACCTTCCCGGTTGAAGGATTGGGAGCGGGATCGGAATTGACCAAGCTGCAATCCCATCGCGCCTCGGATCCGCTTTCGATATTTTACTTTTCCCTGTTGGGAATCGCGGCTTTGTGCGTGGTCGCCATCATCATCATCTATGTCCGCAAAAAAGGAATGTTCGATCCGAAAGTCAAATCGGAAACCGAGTTCAATTTCCGGGAATTCCTTAATCAAGACAATCGGGAGCCGGAAATCCAACCAAGTTCCGAAGACTCCGAAACTCTTCAAGAATCAGCCCCGGCCATCCCGACCGCTGATCCGACCGTCATTCCCGCCGGATCCATCAGAAATTATTCATGGGTCCGCGATGAAGAAGAACATAGCGGATTCAATGTAACCGAATATCTGAAAGACCTAGGATACATCACCGACTACGCTTTGGACGGGGAAGACGAGAAAAACCGGATCATGTTGGAACTGATGAAACTTCGGGATCAAAAAAAGATAACCCATGACGATTACCTTGAGGAAACCACCAAATTATGGAAAAAATAGATTTGCAATCGTTTCTTAAACTAAAAAAGAAAGACTTGCTCGGAAAGATCGTTTGCTTTCCCACCGACACGGTTTACGGAGTCGGAGCCATGTTTGGCGATCAAATCGCCATAGACAAAATCTATGCCATGAAACACCGGGACCGAAACAAACCGCTGGCTAACCTGTGCAGTTCGGTTGCTCAGATCGAAAAACTGAACATTCCTATCAGTCTCCAGGCGCGGGCGCTCATGGACAAATACTGGCCCGGCGGCTTAACCATCATCCTGAAAGGAAATGATAAGACCATATCTTTTCGGATGCCGGACAGTTCCATTGCTCTTGGCATCATTCGCCGGTTTTCATTGATGACCACCACTTCGGTTAACGAAAGCGGCGAACCTGAACTTAATTCGGTAACGGAGATCGAAAAAGCTTTTGGCTCCGAGCTGGATTATCTCATCACCGACGAAGCGGCTTTTTCAAAAGTGCCTTCGACCGTCGTTGACGCCACCGGGGACAAGCTCGTGGTTCTCCGCCAGGGGAAGATCGATGTGCTTTCGTAACATTATCAAATTGCGTCATTTATTCTTTGATCATACCGACCAGCCTTCAATGCTGGCCTTTTTTTAGGCTTGACCGCGGATGCTTTTTAAAAATGGCCCCGGGGGCGCGCTTTTTTTAACTTTTATGAAAATGAGGTTGGAATTTCCCAGGGAATTATGTTATAATAAAAAACCAGAGGTGAACAAATGATTATCAGCATCGCCAGCGACCACGGAGGGTTTGCCCTCAAATCACTACTGATCGGAAAACTTTCCGAACGGAATTACCAAGTGATCGATCGGGGCTGCTTCAGTCTTGATCGGGTCGATTATCCCCAATACGCCAAACCGGTTTGCGAGGACGTTCTGAACAACCGTTGCGATTTTGGGGTGCTCATCTGCACGACCGGCATCGGGATGTCAATTTATGCCAATAAATTCAAAGGCATCCGCGCGGCTTTGGTAACCAATTTGGAAAGTGCCCGTTTGGCTCGGCAACACAATAATGCCAACGTCATAACCATGGGCGCCCGTTTCACCGATCTCGATGCGGCTTTGGCCTATGTTGAAGCCTTCGGAACGGAAAAGTTCGAAGGAGGAAGACATGAACGCCGGGTTTGCATGATTAGTGACAAGGAGAATGAAAAATGAACGGAAAACTTGTAGTTTTTAACCACCCGCTGATGCATCACAAATTATCGCTGATTCGCGATGAAAGAACCGGAACCAAAGATTTCAGACAAACCGTTTCCGAAATCGGGACCCTGATGGCCTATGAAGTAACGAGAGAACTCCCGACCAAAAAAGTTTTTATCAAAACCCCTTGCGGAATCGCCGAATCCTATACTTTGGCGAAAGAAGTGGTCATTGTTCCGATCTTAAGAGCCGGACTTGGGATGGTTGACGGAATCACCGCCCTAATCCCGACCGCCAAAGTCGGACATATCGGTTTATACCGCGATGAAGTGACCATGGAACCGCATCAGTATTACGCGAAGTTCCCGAGCATCATCAAAGACGCGGTCGTCCTGATCGTCGATCCGATGCTGGCTACCGGCGGAAGCGTGGCCAAAGCCATTGACATCATCAAACAAACCGGAGCGACCGACATCAGTTATGTTGGCATCGTCGCGGCTCCCGAAGGCATTAAACGCATTCGCGAATCGCATCCGGACGTCAATATTTTTGTAGCTGTCGTCGATGAAAAACTAAACAGCAACGGTTATATCGTTCCCGGATTGGGAGACTGCGGAGACCGTCTTTACGGAACCAAGTAACAAAAAATTGGGGAACAAGGCCCCCAATTTTTATTTTTTTGGAAACGTGTGAGCAAAAGTGAATTTTGTTGTTTTTTTTTCTTTCGCATAGTATAATAAAGACCACGAACTTATAAGGGGATAAATATGTTCAAAAAGAAATTAATGAAAGCCTTTGTATTGGTGCTCGTCGATGTCGCCATTGTTTTTGGTGTATATTTCTTGGGAATGGAATTGATCGTCCGCGATAATCCTTATGTGGGGTGGACCATGATTTCCATTCTTGCCATCATCCTGGCCATAAAAATACCCATTTATGTTTTTTTGAAGTTATACCGGTTCTTGTTTGACCATGTTGGGGCGGCCGAGTTTTTCAGAGTGATCATTGCCGTTACCATATCCAATATTCTCATTTATCTGGTTTTATACCTGACCAGATATGCAGCCATTAGTTGGTATGTTTTCTTTTATTCGACCCCTCTGGAAATATTATCCATGACCGCGGTCCGTTTTTACCGGCGCATTACCAGACGCATCATGGCCACGACCCGAATCGGAATTCAGAACAAATACATCAACACCATCATCGTCGGGGCGGGATCGGCCGGGAAACTGGCTTACGACGAGATCGAGAAAAACAACCATTTGCATAATCGCGTCGTTTTATTCGTGGACGATGACCCGGATAAATTCCGAAAAGAAATGAACGGGGTCATGATTGAAGGGCCGGTTTCGAAAATTCCGGAATTCATAGACAAATTTGACGTCAAAGAGGTGATCATTGCGATTGCCAACATTGATAAGATCCGACTCAGCGAGATCATCGAAATCATTACTTCGAAAAGCGTCAAGATCAAGCGGCTGCCGCTGATGCTTGAAGAGCCGACGGACAATCACCGCCGAATCGTCGATGTCAAGATTGAGGATTTGCTCAACCGCGGCGTCATCCAGCTTGACAATCAAGGCTTAAAAGGCTTCATCGCCGGGAAAACCGTTTTGGTCACCGGAGGCGGCGGTTCAATCGGTTCGGAACTGACCGAACAAATATTGAATTATGACCCGAAAACCCTGATCATTTTCGATATCTACGAAAATACGACTTATGAGACCCAAGTCGATCTGGCCAAGCGGATTCAAAACGAACACCGCGATACGGAATTGATCGTTTTGATTGGCAGTGTCTACAACGACCGCCGGATCGAAGAAGTATTTGAAAGATTTCATCCCCAGCTGGTTTTTCACGCTGCGGCTTACAAACATGTTCCGCTCATGGAAGACAGCGCGGTCGAAGCCGTTCGAACCAACATTCTGGGAACTTACAATGTTTCCCGTTTGGCGGACATTTATCATGTTGAAAAAATGATTCTGGTTTCCAGTGACAAAGCCGTGCGCCCGACCAATGTAATGGGCGCGACCAAAGCGGCTTGCGAGCGGATCATCCAATATTTCGATTCCATCAGCCAAACCAATTACGCCGCCGTTCGTTTCGGAAACGTTCTTGGCAGCCATGGCAGCGTCGTTCCGCTGTTCGTGAAGCAAATTGAAGACGGCGGGCCGATCACGATTACTCACCCGGATATCACCCGATTTTTCATGACCATCCCGGAAGCAGTCAGTTTGATTCTCCAATCGGCGGTTTACGCTCAGGGCGGAGAGATCTTCGTTCTGGATATGGGCGAACCGGTCCGAATCGTGGATTTGGCCAACAAGATGATCCGATTGAGCGGACTTGTTCCCGACCGCGACATCAAAATCGAATTTGTTGGTTTGCGTCCGGGCGAGAAACTTTACGAGGAATTGTTGCTTGACGTCACCAAAAACATCAAGACGGCCAATGACAAGATCTACATCGACCATCGCAAAGACATTTGTAACGTTGAAGAATACATCGCTTTGGTCAAGGAAAAACTTGATCACGCGAACAACGAGGACATGAAGAAGTTGGTCCAAAACCTCATCACGGCTTACAAGATCGACAACAACCATAATCACAACCATAACAATCATGACCAGGAATCACAATGATCCTGGTTTTTTTATTGAGGGCTTGTTTGCATAAACCGACGGTAAATGATATAATTGAAAAAAACGGAGGAATTGGATATGAAAATATATACTCGGACCGGGGATGACATGACCACCAGCCTCATTTACAAACGGGTGTTCAAAAACGATGAAGCGGTCGAATGTTTGGGAACGATCGATGAACTGTCATCGCATCTCATGCTGGCCACGCATTACGCGGAGGGAGAGGTCAAAAAGACGCTCATATCGCTGGCCGAGGACCTTTTCGATTTAAGCGCCGATCTGCTTCGGGCCAAACCGGACCGGCTCATCACCGAAAAGAAAATCGCCTGGCTGGAAAACACCATTGACGGTTTTTCAGCCCAGCTTCCGGAACAGCACGGATTTGTGCTGCCGGGGGGAACCCTGGCCAGCGCGGAGATCCATGTTGCCCGAACCGTAGCTCGAAGGCTGGAAAGAAGAATGGTGACATTCGGCCTGAAAGAAACGCTGGAACCGGAATTGTTTCGTTATGTAAACCGACTGTCCGATCTTCTGTATGTTCTGGCCCGGAATTCGGAGTGAAGCATGTTTGAACAAATCATCATCACCTGGTTTTTGGTCATTTTCGTGGCCTTGGTCCCGATCAACTACCGGGCGCTTCAAGCTCTCAATTTTGGGAATTTGTTTCAGCGAAGTTCGACTTGGCAGATCAAATTTCTCATGATCGTGATCAGCATTTCGCTGGCCTTTCTGGTCGCGTTTGCGGTCTTGACGATTTTTCGGGAGATCGCCGGAATATTTTGATAAAAAAGCCTTGGAACCGATGCGGTTCAAGGCTTATTTTTTTAAGTCGATGGTTCTTGACTGCACAAACGTGACCAAAATGAAGTAGACGTTGGCAGCGAGCATGATCGGAATGACGCGGAAGATGAGATCGGTGTCAAAAAAGAAAGCCGCGGTTTTCGAGATCACGAAGCTGATGATGTCGCCGAAAAAGATGCCGACGGTCACGATCAGACCCATGTAAACCAAAATTTTAAGAAATTTCAGATGTTTGAAGAACAGCACCGCCGCATTCGCGAAAAAGAAAACGGTGAGGTTGGCGGTGAAAACAAACCAATGCGTCGAAGGCGCCAGATAAGGAAAAGCAAATTCGTTTGGAATCCCGTCTTTCAAAAAGACAAAATTGATCAGGGCGAAGATTCCCCAAATGACCGCCGAATGCGTCAAAGCATTGAAAAAGGAAAAGATGAGACTGCTTTGGTAGAATCCGAAGCGGTTGGTCTTCAGGTTCAGGTAGTGGTAACATAAACGGCTGAATTCGTAACTGCCGATCAAATACGAAAACAAACAGGAAACGGCGATGATGACGATGGCCAGATAATACGGGGCGCCGGGAAGACTCTTTAAAAGGAGAAACCCGAGTCCGACCAATAGCGCTTCGAAGATCCAGAAGGCCAGATACATCAGCCGGTAAGCATAGAAATGAAGTTTGAAGGGTTGCATCAAATTCATGTCAGATCCCCCTCATTTCCCGAAGGTTGATCAGATAGATGAAGACTTTCTGGATCGGAACTTCGGATATTTTGATCAGATACTTCTGATATTTGCGAATTTCGTCTTTGGTTAGTTTTTTGCGAATGCAAACGGTGAGGTTGTTGTCCCGTTCTTCGACGCCGATGACTTTGATTCCGGTGATCAGCGACTTCAGGACTTCGTTTTTTCCGCTCAGGTATTTGAAACTGTTCTTGATCTCTTCGGTTGTGAAACTTTCAAACAGCCGGCCTTTGTCTAAAAACAGGACTTTGTGGACGATGGACTCGATTTCGTCGATGTAGTCGGTGGATAAGATCAAAGTCCGCGGATATCTGGTATGATGGGCATACATGAAATTAAAGAAGTCGTACCGGTCTTTGACGTCAACGTTATCCAATGGATTTTCAAAAATGGTAATGTTGGCTCGGGAAGCCAGACCCAAAATGCCAAGAAGCAGTTCCTTTTTGTTTGATTCCAGGGCATAAAAATGCGATTTGGAGCGGATCTCGAAATGATCCATCAGTTCGTAGGCATAGCCGTTATCCCATTTCGGGTAAAAAGCCGCCATCAAACGGCAGATCTCGGAGACGGTCAGATGTCCCGGAAAGCTCATTTTTTTGGAAATGAAGCAAATCCTTTTGGCCATTTGGACGTTATTGTAGAGGATCTCGCCGTCCAGATAGACATTGCCGCCGTCCGGTTTGGTCTTGGTCGAGATCAGATTCAAAAACGTCCCCTTACCGGAGTCGCTTTTACCGATGACCGCATAAATCTGGTTATCCAAGAAATTGTAACTCAGATTGGTGATCGAGGGTTGCCGTTTATAGATTTTTGTGACGTTTTCGCATACCAATACCGACATAATTGACCCTTTTCTCTGTTCGTTTTGATAGTCTAAATATACGCTATTTTCCGGAAAAAGTCAATAAGTCAGGAGGTATTTGCCATAATCTCTTCAAAATAAGTCCTTTTAGAGGAAATAAGTCCAATTTTGGACGATTTTTTGGACTTTTCTGGTCAAAAACACCGCCGGATCAACAAAAAAAGCTTCGGTTTTACCGAAACTTTACCCGTCGGTATCTTTAAAAAAACAGTTCCGAATTTGGTCTTTTGGCCATGGAGAAATCAATAAACCGGGAATTCTTCATTTCTTGGCAATTGGCTTTGCCTTCCGGCTCCCCCTCGCGGGTGTAATTACTCCGGTTTGGGTCGAAAATGAATTATGGGGCAAAATTCCGCGGTATTTGCCCGATCCGGGAGCCAGTTTGGAAAGACCGGCCTTATTTTTCATTTGTTGTTATTTTTATCTCGTTTCGGGTGGCGTTGACCAAAGCCTGAGTGATTTTCAGCCTTTCGTCTTCGGGAATCAGGTACGACATTTTCACGGTTTCCTCGAAGTCATGCGCCATTTCTTGGTGATTCTCCAGGACTTTTTGCACAAAATTGAGATGCGGATACCCAAATTCCAGTTCCAAAACGGTCATTAAGCGGATTTCTTGAAATTCCGCCTGCTCAATGGCTTGGGAAACGCTGGATCCGTAGGCCCGGACCAAGCCCCCCGCCCCGAGCTTGATGCCCCCGAAATATCGGGTCACGACCGCCAAAACATTGGTCAGACCCTGTTTTTTCAAAATCCCGAAAATGACTCCGCCGGCGGTTCCCGACGGTTCCCCGTCGTCGGACTGTTTGCCTTCGGAACCGTTCGCTCCGATCAGGTAACCGTAGCAGTTATGAGTGGCATCGGCGTATTGTTTTCGGACCTCTTCCAGCTTGTCTTTGGCTTCCAGGATGGAAGTCACGGGAAAAAGCTGGCCGATGAAGCGGCTTTTGTTGATGGTTTGTTCGAAGATCACGGCTTTTTTAATCGTATGCATCATATCACCAAACCAATTATAAACAAAAGCAGGAATAATTAAAAGAAATATTTCTGAAAAAACAAAAACCCAAATAAATATATGGCATTTTATGGGGTATTATTATATAATGAAGTATAATAGATTGAACCATGAACAAAAGAAAAGGAGCAATTGTTTGCAAGTGATTACTATGGAACAATATTTGGAAAAAGGCAAAGAAGTCCTGAAAATACTTATCAACAACGGTTGTGAAGCTTATCTGATCGGGGATGCGGTCTGCAATACCATCCTCCAGCTTCCTTTTGATGAAATCGAAATTACCACCAATGCCACTCCGGACATGGTCAAAGGAATATTCTTCCAGGCCAAGGTCGAACCGGAAGCCGACGGACGGGTCCGTCTGTTTTACAATGGCTACGAGTTTGTGGTTTCGACTTTCAAAACCGAAGAGAAACACCGCGACAACCGCGCCCCTTTGCGAACCCATTATTCGAAAGATCTTCACGACGAGCTGGCGACCCGGGATTTTACCATTTCCGCGATTGCCATGAGCCATGGGGGAAAACTGACCGATGCTTACGGCGGGTTCGAAGACATTCAGAAAAAACGGATCAAAACCATCGGAAATCCGCGGATTCGTTTCGGAGAAGATCCGATTAGGATGCTTAGAGCCATCCGATTAGTCAGCGAACTCGGATTCAAGATCCATTCTTCATCGGCCAGCGCCATGCGCCTGCGGGCCAAACTGCTTTCGAAAGCCACCCCGGCGGACATGCTTTCCGAGATCAAACGCATCCTTAACGGAAAATATCTGAAGAAAGCCGTCGCCTTTTTGGTTGGCGCTCATCTTCACAAATACATCCCGGTTCTGGGACCGGAACTGAAGCGGCTGGAAAACAGCTTTAAATTCGAATCCGTCGATATCCTTTTGGCCTGCGCTTTCGTTAAAGCCGGCGGGTTCCATGAGGAATGGGCGGCTTTGGCCGCGGATTCTCAATCGCTTCAAAAAACCGTCGAATTGGCATTGGTGACTCCAAAGAGCAAATATGACGCCATGATTTTGTACGCAAACGGACTTAAGGTCTGCCAGGATGCCAATCTGGTCAATTATCTGCGCGGCAAGGCTTCCAAAAAGACCCGCAAGATCAAAAACGAATATGAGATGCTTCCGATCCATCAGGAAGACGATCTGAAATTCAAAGAAAAAGATCTTTTGGAACTGACCAACAATCAAGCCGGCGATTATGCCGAGCAGATCATTTCGGACATGGTCGCCAAGATTCTGAAAAACGAACTGGCGAACGACTATGATGCTTTGAAGATCTACGCGATCAATTCCCTGCGCGAAACCGGAGTTTTACCATCGCTGTCCACGAATGAGGATTACCGCCCGGAAACCGAGCCGATCAAAGCTTACCAAACCAGCGAGCAAGTTCGGCCGGTCCAAGAAGCAAACGAACCGGAAACGCCGGTTTCAGCTTACGCGGCTTCCCCAAAGACCCCGCAGCCATCGGCTCAGCAACCGCAGCCGTCATTTCAACAGCCATCGGTCCCCGCCGAGCAGCAGCGTTTGAACAATGAACTTCGCCAATCCGAACCAATCATTTCCGGCTACACCGAACTGAAACTTGATCAGATCGAACGCCGGATCTACGAACAGGAAAAACGTCTTCAGGAAAAAGATGCGAAAATAAAGGAACTTGAACGACAGACCCTTCAGTTCAAACTGGATTCCGACGTCAACTCGCTGGTCGGACAAAATTTGGAAATGTTGAAGGACATGAATTATTTTGATAAAAGCACGGAAAAAGCCGCGGTCTCCAAAGAACTGAAAGACATATACAAAGGGCTGATCACGAACGCCGATCCAAAATATCGCGCTTTAAAAGAGGACAAAGACAAAAATGACAAAGAAAATTAAAGATTTTACCGCCGGGGACAAAGCTACTTTGTTTCTGCGGTTTTCGGATGTCCAGATCAAAAAAACCAACGCCAATGCGGACTATGCCACCATGCTTGGTTTTGACGGGACGGATCTGATTGAAGTAAAAATGTGGTCTTTCAATGATGAAAAACGCCAGGTTTTAAAGAACGGCGAAATATACGAAGCTACCGGGAGCATGAAGGATTACCAGGGGAAGATGCAGCTCAACGTCACCGAATTCCGTTTGGCAACTGATGAAGAGATCGACCGGAATGATTTTTACGAATACGCAAAACTAAGCGTTGATCAGCTAAAAGAAGAGATCATCGCCTATGTCAACAAGATCGACAACGAGATCATCAAATCGATCGTCTACACTTTGCTCAAAAAACACTTCATCGACTATTTCCTTTATCCCGCGGCCATGAACATGCATCATAATTATTTCTCCGGTTTGGCTTATCATGTTTATTCGATGTTGAAACTGAGCGATGGTTATTTGGCCATGTATCCATACCTAAACAAGAATCTGGTTTACGGCGGCATCATTTTACATGACATGGGAAAACTCGTGGAACTGAGCGGACCCAAAGGAACCGAATATACGAAAGCCGGAAATCTTTTGGGCCACATCGCCATTGGTTCCAACTTGGTTTATGAAGCGGCTTGCGAACTCAAAGTTGAGAATACCGATGAAGTCCTCTGCTTGCAACATTTGATCCTTTCTCATCACGGATTGTTGGAATACGGGTCTCCGAAAGAACCGGGAATCGCTGAAGCGGCTTTGCTCTTCATGCTTGATTATTCCGACTCGCGGCTCGCGGCTTTGGAAAAAGAAGTGACGGGAACAAACAAGGGCGAATTCACCGGACCGATCTCTGCTTTTGACCGAAAACCGTTTTACATACCGAAATTTTGATTTAAGAGTCCATGGAAAACATGGACTTTTTTTTATAAATCGCTTAAAGTCCGGATTTTTTTATGGACTTTTTCCAATTCGTATGTTATAATAATGTCCAATTATATAAAAATTTACTGTGAGGTGTTGCTTTTTGGACCCGCTCGAGCCCCTGCTCTTGAACATCAATTTAAATTTCATAACCGAAAACTGGATATTGAATGTCATTTTGCTGATATTAATGATTTTTTTGCTGGCCGCATCAGCCTTTTTTTCGTCGACTGAAACCGCGTTTTCCAGCGTCAATCTGATCCGTCTAAGAAATTACATGGAGGAGAAGAAAAAAGGCGCCAAGAAAGCCGTTTACATCGCCGATAAATTTGATGTTACCCTGACGACCATTTTGATCGGCAACAACTTCGTCAACATTTCCGCGACCACCATCGGCGCTTTCATCTTGGGAAAAACCATTTTGAACCCAACCGTTGCCAACATCGTTAATACCTTCGTCATGACCATCATCGTTCTGATTTTCGGAGAGATCCTGCCCAAAACTTACGGAAAAGAAAATTCCGAAAAAGTCGCTCTTCGCTCCGCCGGAGCCATGTATGTGATCATTAAACTCTTGTGGCCGATCTCTTGGCTGTTCATAAAACTGAATAACCGCATTAAGCGAAACAAAAAAGAAGCAACCGAAAACCCATATGTCACCGAAGCTGAATTGGAATCGATCATCGACGTCATGGAAGACGAAGGAGTGATCGAGGAAGAAGACGCCGATCTGATCCAGAACGCCATCAATCTGAATGACCGGACCGTTTTTGACATCATGACCCCGCGAGTCGATGTCGTCGCCATTGACATCAATGATTCGGTGGAAACCATCAAACAATTCTTTTTCGATAATCAATTCTCGCGAATGCCGGTTTATCGCGATGACAAAGACCACATGATCGGCATTTTGAGCGAAAGAGACTTCTTCACGGCCATCTTGAAAAACGAGACCGTCGATTTGTCCAAGATCATCAGCGAACCTTATTACGTTTCCAAAAAGACCAAGGTCAACGATCTGATCAAAGACATGCAAAGAACGAAAAAACACCTGGCCATTGTTTCCGACGAATACGGCGGGACCAGCGGCATTGTGACCATGGAAGACGCGCTTGAGGAATTGGTCGGAGAGATTTATGACGAATACGACGAAGTCGCGGATTTGATCATTTCGCAGATCGACGACAATCGTTACAGCCTTTCCGCGAACATGGAACTCGAAGAACTGTTTGAAAAACTGAAACTCGGCGAAACCCCGATCTCGAATTATTCGACCGTCGGCGGCTTCGTTTACGAATTATGCGAAGACCTTCCGATCGAAGGCAAAGTAATCCATTACACTTCGGTGTATGAAGAAATCGACATGGAAAATCCCGTGGAAATAAAGTATGATTTGGAATTCACCGTTAAGAAAGTTGAAAATCGACGAATTCGAAGCGTTGAATTAAAAATAACCAGAATTTCGGAATAACCACGTCGCGTGGTTATTTTTTTAAAAGAAAACGATCGCGGGAAGCCCTGGACGCTCCGCCCTCAAATAACAAAAAAAAGCATTTACAAATAAATATTAAAGTAGTAAAATATGTATGTTGTATTATCGAAGTATTACAAAGTACTTTTAGTAGAAATCTATAAGGAGTGAATAATATGAATAGTAAGTCAGTAATCAAAAGAACGCTGCCATTAATAATAGTATTACTGGTGATCATCGGAATTGCGGTTTCCTGCACGGTTTTCAGCAAGGATCCTGTGGTCCCTGCCATCGCCGATCCGGAAGCGGAATACTTGTCAGTTACCGAAGAGGGGCGCACTTATTCCATTACCAACCAAAAAATGTACGAACAGCTTAAGCTGGCTTACGGAGAGTCCGTTTTGCTTGACAAAATCGACGCGGACCTGCTCAAGGCTCTGCCAAAAGGCACTTCCAATTATTATGATGTCATTACTTTAGCCGAGATCGATGACGCCATCGAAGAAGACATCTTCCCGGACGGACGAGACGGGCTTGACGCTGAAGAGATCCAAACGACCATCGATGAATATTATGACGGATTGTACACTTCATCCGGTTTACGAACCGAAGACGACGTCCGTGCTTATCATCGTTTGATTTTGGCCAAGAAGCTTTACGCCACCGATCAATTGACATTGGCCGTAGAAACCGCGGATGCCGCGGCAGCGGCGGATGAGGATCTTGATCCGTACTTCACCGATGACGAAATCTCGACTTATTACGATGCCAACTACATGAACGGATATTGGACCATCATTGTTCCGTTCTCAACTGCGGCCGAAGGCGAAGACCTGCTGGCCCAACTGGGATATTCCATTCATGAAAAAGACACGGCCACAACCACCGATTTCAATCGTTGGGTCAAAGATGTCGCGGGCGTCGAAACAACGCTGACGCCTTACGAGATCGTCAAAACTTTCATTGACATGTACAACACCGTTCATTCCGGAGAAATCACGGAATATCCGAGCAGCACTCTTACTTTGATCAAAGATACCCAATACGGGGAAATCGCCGCCGATACCGGCACGAAGATCGTCTTCGGAACCGAAGTATCGGAAACCGACGAAGCTTTGAACGAATTATATTACACTTATGATGAACTCGTCGCTTATCAAAGCGAAATCGAGAATTACATCAAACGCACCATGAAAGAGACTTACGAAGGCTTCGTCAGCCCGGAGATCTCTTCAACCACCACTTGGTATACCCCGACCCTTCGCAGTTACGACTCCGGAGAATTATATTGTTTCATTCTGAAAATCGCGGAGGAAGTTGCTCCTGAGGAAGAAGACGTCACCGCGGAGATCAAAGCCGCTCTGTTTGAAAAAGAGCTGACTCAGACTTACATTAATACCGCCATCGTCAAATTGCGCGCGGAAAAAGGCCTGGTCATCTATGACCCGGATCTTGAAGAATCCTATGTTTCCACCGCCAAATCTTACAGCCAAACTTTCGCCACCAGCAAAGAAACCAGCGAGACCTTGATCGCCCAAGTCGGAGAAGTCCGATATTCGGCCGATGAACTCTTTGATCTGTTGGACAAAAAGTACGGAATTACTTTGGCTTACGCGGAAATCAACTATCAAAGAATGCTCAACAGTTTGGAATTCAATCAGATCTATGATTATTATCTGACTGAAGCTCCGGATAAAGACCGGATCCTCGACGCCGAAAAATGGGGAGCCATCATCACCCAAGCCAACAACCTGAAGAACAATTTCGTCGCGGGTGCTTATGAAACTTACGGATTCGGACCGGATTACGGATGGAAGAACTTCATTCGCGATGTCTACGGAGCCGAAGACGATCATGATCTTCTCTTTGCTTTGCTCTATTCGCAAATCAAATCCGATTATGCAGCTTCGCTCGGAGACCTCGAAGACCTCGATGAAACTTCGGCGCTTTGGCTGACTTACGTTGAAAAGATGCAATCCATCGTTGACGAATATTACAGCGTCGCGGGGATCCAATTGCTGATCTGCGTCAATGACGCCGATGGAAACAAAGTTGACCCGGCCGATTGGACGGTTTATCAAACCGATCTGGCCAAAGAATTATATCAACAGATCTGGACTTACATGCGTGAGATTTCCGGCGAATCCGCCGCCAAATTCCAAGCCATCGCCGATGCTTTCACGGGTTCGCCGCGATTCCTGGCCACTGTTGCTCAGGATCTGGCATCGCAGCCGGCGGGATTTGATTATGTCTTCCGCGACCTGATCAATGTCGCCAAATTCAAATCCGCGGGTTTGAGTTTGGAATATACCGATTTAGGAACCTTCACCAATGGCAGTGAGACTGATTTTGCTCCGGCCGATGCCGCCAAGATCATTTGGGATGCGACCGCAGACAAACCTTCGACCGAACACACCCCTTATCTGAATGAGGCTGATGGTCTGGGAAATTGGACTTACCTGGTCACCGAAAACGGCTATCATGCTTACATCAATACCAGCGTAAACCAGATCGCCATTTGGGACGAAACCAATTCAACCATTCTTCCGACTTTCCTGATGGTCAAGACTTATTTGGCCGACAGCGCCGCTGAGTACCTGCTGGACGCTGACGGAAACGAAACCGAAGAGGAATTCACAACCGCCATGGGTACAGCCGTTACTTCGTTCTTCTCCCCGATCAAGACCGAATTGACCGGCACCGATTATTCCAACATTCAGCTGTTCAGCCAAATGAAGGCTTTGAACATTACTTTCAATGGGGGAAATTACACCCTTGAAGAATTTAACCAGTTCCTTGATCTTCAAATTGCCACAAGCGATGAATCATTGGCTTATTTCGGAACCAAATAAAAACTAAAAATCAGACCTTGGGGAGACTCAGGGTCTTTTTTAAAACATCTGTCGATTATTCTTGAAAAAAACCGAAAAGATGTGTATAATTATTAAGAGTAAAAACGAGGGTGGCTTATGAAATTTTGTACCATCGCCAGCGGTTCCAAGGGCAACATGACTTACGTGGAAACCAAAGAAGCCAAAATCATCCTCGATGCGGGGATCTCCCTTGGTGAAGCCCAACGGCGAGTCGGGGGGATGAACCTCGATCTTTCCCGGATCGATGCGGTGGTCATTTCCCACGAACACATCGACCACGTCAAGTTTTTGGTCACTTTTCTGAAGAAGACTCACGCCAGTCTGTTCATCAACAAACTGTCTTTTGACCGGCTTGATGAAGCTTCCCGCCGACGGCTGATCGGTCAAAAAGTGAACTTCATCGAAGCCAACAAGAAATATGTCATCAAAGATTTGGAATTGATGACCCTCAAGCTGTCCCATGACAGCGCCAACATTTTCGGCTACATCTTCATTTCCGAAGCCAAACGCTTGGCTTGCATTACCGACACCGGATTTTTCCCGCTACCTTACATCGATCTGCTCAAAGACGTCGACGGTCTCGTCATCGAGTCCAACCATGACGTAGAAATGCTGATTGAAAGCAACCGGCCCCGGGCTCTCAAAGAACGGATCCTTTCCCCGGTCGGGCACATGTCCAACTACATTTGTGGCCAGATCCTCGAATATGTTCTGAATCACCGCCAAAAAGTAGTTTTGCTCGCGCACATCAGCGAAGAATGCAACAGTCCGGACATCATCCGAAAAGAGATCATCGCGGAGATGAAAAAAACTTTTTTGGGAGAAATCGAAATGGCCGGACAATGGGAAGCCTCGAAACTATATGAGATTTGAAATTAAATAAGGAGAAAGTATATATATGAAAAAAACATTGTTAGCCTTGCTGCTTTTGCTCGCGATAACCGGATTTGTGGCCTGCGGAAACGAGAATAAGAACTTGCCATCGATTTCCGATCCGGACGGCGATTACTTCACGGTCGTTGACGGAACCGTAACTTATTCCGCGACCCGTTCAGACATTTACCGTCGTTTGAAAGATCAAGTCGGGAACACCGTTTTGCTTGACTTGCTTGATACCGATCTTTTGAAGGCAACGGCCAAAGGCATTTCCAACTATTGGGATGCGATCACCGCCGAAGAAGTTCAGACCGCGATCGACACTGCCGTTTTCCCAAGCGGGAAAGACGAACTGACCGAAGCCGAGATCGACGAAGCTTATCAAGATCATTTTGATGACCTTTACGAGAATTACGGATTGATCGGAACCGTTGAGATCAATGATTATTATCATTTGACTTTGTCTAAGAAGCTTTATGTGAAAGACCTCATCCGGGAGCAATACTCAGAAGAAGATTTCACCGACGCCGAATACCAAAATCAATACAACAACAATTATAAGACGAACTATGAAGCCATCATCGTCACTTACCCGACCCAAAAGACTTTGGATGACGCTTTGACGCTAATCGGCATCAAGATCGAAAGCGGCGTTTGGATGAAGACCTTGGATGATTCCGTTTTGACTGAACAAGAGATCGTCAAAGCCTTCATCGATCTTTACAACAATCAGAATGCTCATGAAGTCGAAAACTACCCAGTGGAAACCCTGGGGTTAGCCGAAGGAACCGAATATACCACTACCGCCGGAGTCATCGCTTTCAATTCAGAAAACATCGATGAATTGCATTTCGAATACGCCGACATCAACAATATTCAATCCTCGCTGCTAGGAGCGCTCTCCATTTTGGAAAGTTATCCGACTTCGGGTTTCTATACGAACGTTCCGAAAGTTTACGGTAACGGCTCGGAATACACGCTGGTTTTGGAAATCGGGGAACACCGGGATCTGTTTGATGATGTCAAAGCCGAGATCCGGGAAAAACTGATCACGGCCGCAGCCACCAATTCCGTCATCACCTCCAAGATGATCGCCCTTCGCGCCGAGCACGGGTTCATCATTTATGACAACGAAATCGAAGCCGCTTACGTTACTTCAGTCGAGACCGCAAAACTGACTCATGAAACCACCAAGAAAACCAATGCGACCATCGTCGCAAAAACCGATCTGAAATCATATTCCGCCGATGATCTGTTTGCTGCCATGAATCGCAAATACGGAATCAGCGTTTCCATCAGCGAATTGGATTATCTCCGTTTCGTCAACGATACGGATTTGAATACCATCTATAACATCAAGACCGGCGAGATCCTCAATCAAACCGAATGGGACATCATCGTCCAACAGGTCGAAGATGAGAAAAACAATTTGGAAAGCGACGTTTACGCCGAATACGGATATGACAAAGATTACGGTTGGCAAAACTTCATGGAAGACATTTATGGTGTTTCTTCCGAACAAGAATTGCTTGAATATTACCTTTACTTGGAAATCCGGGATACTTTCACCGCTTCTTTGGGAGATCTGACCGATGCAACCGCGGAAAGTCCGCTCTGGCTTTTCTACGAAGCCCAAATGAACGGCATCGTAGATAAATATTACAGCGTCAAAGGCGTTCATCTGCTCATCGCTTCTTATGATGACGAAGGCACCATGATCGAACCGACCGATTGGACCGCCAATCAAATCGCCATGGCTGAGGAATTGAACCGCGAAATCATGGAATATCTGGCTACTGAGACCGAAGGAACTTATTCCACCCGCCTTCAGGCGTTGGAACTGGCTTTCAACAAAGCGCCGTTCTTCGCGGCTTCCAAAGACCAGACTACCGCTGCTCAGGACATTTTCCCGGGAATCGATTATGCTTTCAAAGGCATCGAGATCTCGAAATACAAAACCGCCGGTTTGACCGTGCTTTATCAAGATCTGGGCGCCTTCGCCTCCGGATCGATGGTTGAGGAATTCGATGATGCCGTTCGCACCGTTTGGCAAGCTGACCCTGATTCAACCACTCCGACCGTCTACGGTCTGACTGCGGATGAATTCGGAACTTGGTCTTACATCGTTACCAAATACGGTTACCATGTTTACGTCAATCTGGAAAGTTATGCTCTGGCGGCTTGGGAAGCCGGAAAATTCATTCCGACTTTGGCCCAAATCCAATTGTATCTGGAAGATGACGAATCTGACAGCCTGACCACTGCGCAAATCGCGGCCATCACCAAATACTTTACGCCGATCAAAACCGAACTGACCGGAACCGCCAATGTAGCGGTCGCTTGCTATGAAGGCATGAAAGAACTGGCCATCACATTTGCGATGGACACCTTCACCAATGCGGACTTCATCAAACAGCTGGATCTGAAGATTGCGACTAACCTCGAATCACTGACTTACAAATAAAAAAAACATATCTCCGGGAAACCGGAGATATTTTTATGGGGAGGCCGCCGTTGGTATTGTAAATGACGGTCCAATCAGTTATAATAATCATATCACGGAGAAATAATATGAGCATATTTAAATTGCACAGCGATTATGTGCCGACGGGGGACCAACCCGAGGCCATCAAAGCCCTGGTCGGGAATCTCGCGGCCGGAGCCAAGGAACAGACCTTGCTCGGAGCCACCGGAACGGGAAAGACTTTCACAATCGCGAATGTCATTGCCCAGACCGGAATGAAGACCTTGGTCTTGGCGCATAATAAAACTTTGGCCGCGCAGCTATATAGCGAACTGAAAGCTTTCTTTCCGGAAAACCGGGTAGAATATTTCATTTCGTATTACGATTACTACCAACCGGAAGCCTACGTGGCCACACGGGACCTATACATTGAAAAAGATTCGGACATCAACGATGACATTGACCAATTGCGTCACAGCACGGTCAGTTCGCTCATGGAATGCGAAGACGTCATCGTCGTGGCCAGCGTCTCTTGCATATATGGAATCGGTGATCCCGAAGATTACAAAGGAAAGATCATGACCATCAGGCAGGGTCAGACCATCCGCCGTGAAGATCTCATGGAGAAACTGATCGGCATGGAATACGATCGCAACGACTATGATCTCAAACGCGGATCTTTCCGCGTCAAAGGCGAAGCGATCGACATCATTCCGACCTTTGAAAAAGACCAGGCCATCCGTCTGGAGTTTTTTGACAATGAGATTGAGAAGATCAAAGAAGTGGACATTGTTTCCGGCCGGACGCTTTCGGAAAAAGCGTTCATCAACATTTTCCCGGCCACCCTTTTTGCCATCAGCGATGAGAAACTGAAAGAAGCCATCCGCCGGATCAAAGCCGAACTGGCGGAACGGATCGCTTTTTTCCAAAGCCAAAACAAACTGTTGGAAGCCGAAAGGATCAAACAGCGGACCGAATATGACATCGAGATGTTGGAAGAAGTCGGAACTTGCAGCGGGGTTGAAAACTATTCCCGGCACATGGGCCTTCGGGGCGAGGGCGAAACCCCTTATACTCTGATGGACTTTTTTGGGAAGGACTTTCTTTTGGTTGTGGACGAATCCCATGTTTCCTTGCCCCAAGTTCGGGGAATGTACAACGGGGACCGGTCCCGAAAAATGAGTCTTGTTGATTACGGATTCCGTCTGCCGTCGGCTTTGGATAACCGGCCGCTGACTTTCTCCGAGTTTTACCAAAAAACAAACCGGGTCATTTATTGCAGCGCCACTCCGAATGAATTCGAAAAGAACCGCAGTTACGCGGTGGTTGAGCAAATCATCCGGCCGACCGGGCTTTTGGATCCGCTGATCGAAGTTCGGCCGACCGAAGGCCAAATCGACAATCTCATAAGGGAGATCGGCCAAAGGATCAAAGCCAATGAACGGGTGCTGGTGCTGACCCTGACCATCAAAATGAGCGAAGATCTGGCAAAATATCTGAAAGAACTGGATTTCAAGGTCGCTTATCTCCATTCGGAAATCAAGTCCCTGGAAAGAATTGAGATCATCCGGGCGCTTCGTCAGGGCAAATATGACGTTTTGGTCGGCATCAACCTGCTTAGAGAAGGTTTGGACATCCCCGAGGTCAGTTTGATCGCCATTCTGGATGCCGACAAAGAAGGATTCCTGCGGAGCGAAACTTCGCTGGTTCAGACCATCGGCCGGGCCGCCCGGAACGTCAATGGCAAGGTCATCATGTATGCCAATTACGTGACCGATTCCATGAACCGGGCGATTACGGAAACCTACCGCCGCCGGGCCATTCAAAATAAATTCAATTTAGAACACGGCATCACGCCAACCACGATTTTCAAGCACATCACCGACAGCATCGTCATCACCCGGGAAGTTACTCCCGATACCAGCGTCGTGGACATGACCGACCTCGGAAAGATGAGCAAGATGGAAAAGAAGAGCCTGATCGCCAAATTGGAGATGCAAATGAAAGAAGCCGCCAAGAAGCTGGATTTCGAGCTAGCCATGACTTTGCGTGACATCGTCTTCGAATTGAAAGCGGACCTGAGGTAAACATATGAAAAAGAAAGTAATCCTCGGATTATCCGGGGGCGTGGACAGTGCCGTTGCGGCCATAAGACTGTTGGAACAGGGCTATGATGTGACCGGCGTCTTCATGCGCAACTGGGATTCCTCCATCAACAACGACGTTTTGGGAAACCCCCATGTCTTTGATGAGGTTTGTCCCCAAGAAAAAGATTTCATTGATGCCCAAAATGTGGCTCAAGCCTTAAACATCCCGTTTTTGCGCATTGATTTCGTGGCCGAGTACTGGGATCGCGTTTTCTCCTATTTTCTGGATGAATACCGGGCTAACCGGACTCCCAATCCGGACATCCTTTGTAACAAAGAAATCAAGTTCAAATCTTTTTTGATCAAAGCTCTGGAATTGGGTGCCGATTACATTGCCATGGGCCATTATGCCAGAAGCCTTCATTCACCGGAGATCAAACTGCTGCGCGGGATCGATCCCTCCAAGGATCAAAGTTATTTCCTCTGCCAACTCTCCAAAGAACAAATCGGAAAAACCCTGTTTCCGATCGGTGACATGTATAAAAAAGACGTTCGCGAAGTGGCAAGAAAACACGGGTTGCAAGTCGCGACCAAGAAAGACTCCACCGGCGTTTGTTTCATCGGCGAACGCAATTTCCGGGAATTCTTAAAGAATTATCTTCCCGCTCAGCCGGGAAACATTGAAACTCTGGACGGCGAGATCGTCGGGACTCATGAAGGGACAATGTACTATACCATCGGTCAGCGCAAAGGGCTGAAGATGGGCGGAGCCGGCGAACCGTGGTTCGTCCTCGGAAAAGACGTCCCAAGAAACGTCTTGTTGGCGGGACGGGGAGATAAGCAGGAACTGCTGTATTCCGACCGCTGCATCGTCAATAAGATCAACTGGCTGCATCCGGAAAAAAACGATCGGGACTGCACCGCCAAATTCCGTTATCGCGGGATGGATCACGATGTTAGTTTGTACTGGCTGGATGACGATACCCTTGAGGTAAGATATCCGAAAAAAGGGAAGACCGTCACCCCGGGCCAAGCCGCCGTTTTTTATGATCATGAAGAAGTTTTGGGCGGAGGAACCATTAACAAAGTTTACATGGGCGAGGAAATTCGTCCTTATTAAGCCGATTGAAAGGGACTGGACATGGAAGAAGCATTGTACGGCGTGATCGCCAAGATCACCTATTATAACGATGATACCCATTTCGGGGTCGTGAAAATCAAACTTGATTATCAGGACAAAAGGATCGCGAAGTATAAAGCCAAACTGTTTACGAACATTCTGATCGTGACCGGGACTTTTGACCGCCAGCCCCTCATTGACGAAGAATACGATTTTTATGGCGAGTTTGTGACCAACCAATACGGGACGCAGTTCAAAGCGGCCCGGTTCTCAAGAAGAAACGAAAATACGCTTGAAGGAGTCATTACTTACCTCTCCAGCGAGCTTTTCCCGGGAATCGGAAGAGTTACCGCTACCAAGATATTTAACACCCTGGGCGAAAATTGTCTGGATCTGATCGCGGATGACAAGACGGTTTTGGACCGGGTCGTCGGCATGAGCGCCACCCAAAAACAAACCATTTTCGGAAACATCAGCGACTATACCGCCAAAAAGAAACAGATCATCGGACTTCTGGATCTGGGAATCACGATGCGGATGGCCCTTCGTCTCATGAAAGCTTTAGGCGAAGGGACTTTGGATCTCATCAGGACCGACCCCTATCAACTGATCGATCTGGTGGAAGGCTTTGGTTTTCGGCGGGCCGATAAAATCGCTTTGGAAGTCGGGATCGGAAAAGGCAGCGACCAGAGGATTTCGGCGCTCCTTTTGTTCATCATCAGACAATCGAGTTATACCGGCGGGGACACTTATCTGGAAATGGGCGATTTGTATGCCAAGGCCGCCGCGGAACTCAACCTTGAAGAAGAGATCCTCGATACCGATAATTTCCACCGGAATCTGAAACAGCTTAGCATTGATCGCAAGATCGTCATCGATACCGAAAAGAACATTTATGAACGGGGCCTTTACAATTCGGAAGTTTTGTTGGCGCAAAGGATCCGGGTGTTTCTTAACAATTTGGACCAACCCGGATATTCGAAGGCCGATATCGTTAAGACCTTAAGCGAAGTAGCCCTTTTCAACAACATCGAATATGAAACCAAACAAGCGGAAGCCATCAAGAATGCGCTTTCGGAAAACATCAGCATCATCACCGGGGGACCGGGAACCGGCAAGTCGACCATCATCAAAGGAATCATCGAATGCCTGGTCCGGCTGTATCCGAATGAGGCCATCCGCGAAAAGATTGCGCTTTTGGCTCCGACCGGAAGAGCGGCGAAACGGCTGAAAGAAGTGACCGGACACCTGACTTCCACGATCCATAAATTTTTGGGTTATGAGGGCCATGGCATCTATAAATACGGACCGCTGGCGAAAGTCGACGCCCGGATTCTGATCGTGGACGAAATGTCCATGGTCGATGTCGGTTTGGCCGCCCGTTTGTTCGGAAGTTTGGAAGACAACGTCAAAATCGTTCTGGTTGGGGACGTGGACCAATTGCCATCGGTCGGACCGGGCGACGTTTTGGCCGATCTGATCAATACCAAAGAGATCACCACCGTCGTTTTAAACAAGATCCATCGCCAAGCCGAAGGCTCATCGATCATTGCTCTGGCTTATTCGATCAATTCGGGGGTCATTCCCGAAACGGTTTTGGAAAAACAACCGGATCGGAATTTTCTGAACATGCAAGACCAGGACATCATCCCCAACATCCTCAAGACCGTCGAACAGGCTTTGGGAAGCGGATTGGATTTGATCCGCGACATCCAAGTCCTAGTGCCGATCTACAAAAGCGAAGTGGGGATCAATGCCATCAACGTTCGAATGCAAGAACGGTTCAACCCCGGCGACGGCCGCGAAATGAAACACATGAACCGGGTTTTCCGGGTGGGAGACAAAGTCATCCAACTGGTCAATCGCAGCGAGAAAAAAGTCATGAACGGCGACATCGGGTTTGTTTTGAATCTCAAGACGGAAAATGACGAGTATACGGGTTTGACGGTCATGTATGATTTCGGAAGCGTCGACTACACGAAAGACGAGATGGAAGATCTGACCCATGCCTTTGCCATTTCCATTCACAAAGCCCAGGGCAGCGAATTTGATTGCGCCATCATTCCGTTTTCTTACCGTTATTACGTCATGCTCAAACGGAAACTCATTTATACCGCCGTGACCAGAGCCAAAAGGTTTTTGATCATGATGGGCAGCATCGAAGCCTTCGTGCATGGGATCGCGGGCATCGAGGCCAAACGGAAAACCAAACTTTTGGAAAGAATAAAAAATAATCTCAGTCTCCAGTTGACGATCGAAGATCTGAATGTGTCGGAGATGGAAGAGATCACTCCTTATGATTTCATGCATTAAAAAAAAGCATGTTCGCCTGAATCGCTCAGGTGTGAACATGCTTTTTGTTTTTTAGTTAGACGGTTTTCGCAGGAAGATCAACATAATAGATCTTCTGTGAGTCATAGCCGCTGTTGTTGGTGATGCGAACGGTGTAAGCCACGCGGGTGGCGACGTTCGGAAGATTGATGACGCGGCCGTTATTGCTGACAAGGGCCGGATCGCTGGAAATGAACTGGATGTTATAATCTTTCAGGTAAGTCCGAACCAAATATTCGGCTCTGACCATCGAGACGAAGTATTGCCACATCTCCGCATGTCTCATCGTCATTGGGCAATCCTTGCCGCTGAAGAAGTTGTGCTGAACGACGGCTGTAATGTCCAAACCTTGTTCTTCCAATAGGAAGGCTACTAATTTGGCCAGTTTGGCCCAGCACAGGAAGACATCGCTGCCAACGTTGATGCAAGATTCAATGCCGATGCTGTTGCGGTTTCCTCCGCCATTTGCGATGACATGATAAGAATTGTTGAAATAAGTGTTTCCGATCCACCAATTGCCGTTTTCGCCGATTTCGACGTTGACTCCCGACGAAGTGATTTCGGCGGCAGTCAGGATCCGACCGCTGTCAGTCGGAGCAAGGATGGCGGATTTGGTTCCGTTCAAAGAATAGTACCCGTCCGGAGTGATCGATACGATCGGGGTTTGGGAGGTAGCCAGGATCAAGCTGTCATTGGCGGCCTGGGTCATGTCTGAAAGATTACTTCCGTCGCCGGCGTGCCATGCAACTTCGTTATTCGGTAGATGATGGTAGATGCCGTCGGTTCCGCAGGTATAATGCCAGGAAGTTCCCCCGCCGCCGTTGGTGACGTAAGTGCTGTGCGCCGAGGCATTCCCGCCGGCCGCGGCCGCAGCCGTGTCATGGATGGTGATGTAATCGGTCTGGGTCTTGATGAACCCGGGACGATTTTCTACCGGATCACGAAATGGGATCGGAGCCTCAATGATGGTCAGCGGTTCCGAAAGATACAAATTGACGCTGGTGCGCATGGCGTAATCATAACTGGAAGCGCCAGCATTTTCATACCCGAAAACCCGAACGGTTTTCACGAGCGGATCTTCAACGTTGAAAAGATCAAAGATTTCGACCGGAGTCGGAGTAACACTGAAAGTTATTTCCGCGGAAAATGAAGTGTTATTGACGGTTGCTTTCATGGTAACTTCTCCTGGACCGGTTGGGTCAACGGTTCCGCTGGCGTCAATCGTGGCGATGTTGACATCACTTGATTCCCAAATGATCTCCCCGGTCGCTCCGATTGGAAGAATCGTGGCATTTATTTTGAATGAGGTTGACAAAGTAATGTTGGTAATGGTGAGCGGCGCGATCTCGATCCCGGTGGTTTCCGGAATGACCGCGGTGATTTCTTTCTCAATGGATTTTCCGGTAATGAAAGAGGAAATGATGATCTTCGCCGTTCCGGCGGACATTCCTCTGACGACTCCGTTTTGGTCGACTCTCAAAATGGCGGTATTGTTCGATTCCCAATAAACGACATGAGCGGTATTATCCGCATCGTCGCCGACCAAAGTGATGCTGCTGCCAACGAAGACGGTATCGGGACCGGTCAGAGTCAAAGGCTCGACGGGGTCAGGATCGGGATCCGGATCGGGATCATCGGCTGCTTCAACGGTCAAGCTGACGGTTTGAATGACGGTCGGATGTTCCGAGATCGAAACCGTGATCGTGGTTTGACCCACGGCTACCGCGGTAACCAGTCCGGTGGCGCTGACGGTGGCCACCGCTTCGTTTCCGGAAACAAAGAGGGCGTTATAAGTCGTCTTCGGTACGCCGTTGGTAATGCTAGCGGCGATCTGATGCGTTTCCGCAACTTTTAAAGTGACGCTTAGGGTCGTGATGGTTAGATCGGGAACGATCGGATCGTCATCCGGATCATCATCCGGTTCGTTGCAACCGATGAAAAACAATCCGAGTGAAAGTAAAAACAAAACAGAAAAGATTTTATTTAGTTTCATGGGTTTCTCCTTCTTGTGATTGTTTAAAATTATACCATATCTTTGCGTTTTTAGAAAGCATTTTCAGAAAAAACCACCCGAAAAACCATTTTCGGGTGGCAAAAAGAAGTTATTTTTATAAAATTTTAGCAGGGAGAGTGGTGTAATAAACCTTCTCGGCGTTGTATCCGGAATTGTTGGTGACGGTGATCGTATAGTTTACCAAGGTTGGTGCCGCCGGAAGGGCAATGACCCGGCCCCGGTTATCAACGTAGGTCGAAGAGTTGGACGTAAACGTGAAGGTGTAATCCGGGAACAGCGATTGCATCATGTATTCGGCTTTGACCATGTTCAGGAAATTGTTCCAAAGGTCCGCATTGCGCATGGTTCTTGGACAATCCTTGCCGCTGAAGAAATTGTGTTGGCGAACGCGTTCGATTCCCAGACCATGGGTGATCATCAGCGACGCGACTATTTTCGCGGTGTAATGCCAAGTCAGATAAACGTCTGAACCGTTATTCATTGCGGTTTCGATGCCGATACCCGCGGATCCCCCGCCGGTATTGGCGATCACACCGTAACCAGAATTGTAATAGGTGTTTCCGATGTAATAATTGCCGTTTTCGCCGATCTCGGTGTAGATCCCGGAATTGGTGCAGTTTGCCATGGTCAGAATGACGCCGCCGTTGGTTGGAGCGCTGATGGCGGATTTCGTGCCATTGAAAGTCCAAAAGCCGTCGGTACTGATGCCCAAGACGACCGGATCGTCATTGACCGCGGCGATTCCCGTATCATTAAGTCCATAATCCCTAAGTCCATCGCCGGCGTGCCAGCCGACCATGTTATCTTGAAGTCCCCGGAAAATTCCGTCATTGCCGATGGTGAAATGCCAGGAAGTGCCGGTATTGGAAGGATTGACCATCCAGCCCGCATTGGCTTGAGCGCCGGCAGTGGCATTGGCCGTATCATGGACGACGACGTATTCGACGCCCGGAGTCAGAGTGCCGCCGTCAAAATTAGCCGCCGTTGGGGAAAGCAAGTAGTTGGTATTGATCGCGGGAACCGAGCCGAAATAGTAATCGGTGACGCTTCCGTAAACTTCAAAAACGCTGTTGTACGCCGGATTGTCATTTCCCCAGAACATGACCGCCGGATCATAAACCGAGTTGGCAACATGGATCAGGTCCAAAATTTCAATCGGGGTCGGAACGACCGTGAAAGTGACGAGAGCGCTGATTTCGGTGCCGGCCGCCGTTGCGGTCATGGTCACTTCGCCCGCGTAGATCATCGTGACATGTCCGTCTTCGTCGATGGTGGCAACGTCGTCATTGCTTGATGTCCAAACGATGTCCGAAGGAGCTCCGGCCGGAAGAACCGTGGCAATCAAAGTCAAGTTGGTTGACAAGGAAATGGCACCAGCCGGAAGACCGGCGATTTCAACTGAAGCAACATCCGGAACGATGACGGTGATTTCTTTTTCCAAAGATTCTCCCGAGATCGTGGAAATGATGGTGACCGTGGCGGTTCCGCCTGCGATCCCAGTCACGACTCCGCTTTGAGTGACTTGTAAAATGGCGATATTCGATGATTCCCAAAAGACCACGTTATCGGTGGTATCCGCATCGGTCGCGACCAAAGTGATGGTTTGACCAACGATGACGGAGTCATCCCCGACCATGGTCAGGGGGAAGACCGGCTCATCCGCCGGCTGGACGGTAACGGTAACAATCGCCGTGATGGTCGGGTAATCTTTCAAAGAAACGGTGATGACGGCGGTTCCTTCCGAAACAGCCGTGATTAGCCCGCTGGCATCGACCGAAGCAATTCCCGCTGCATCGGAAGAAAACTGCGCTTCCAAAACCGCGGTGGTGTTTCCGATTGTAAAAACGATTTGATGAGTGTTGGGAACTTTAACGGTTACGCTTTCGAAATCCACCGAAAGGGTGGGAATCGGATCCTCAATTACCGGTTTTTTGCAGCCCATGAGGGAAAAGGCCAAAAGTAAACAAATGCCTAACAAAGAAAAGAATGGTTTCATGTTTTTACCTCTCTATTTTTTCCAAAGCCATTATAACATCAATATAAAGTTAAAGAAAGAGTAGTTTTTTATAAAAACGAAAAAAGTTACATTTTGGATAATATATTTTCGGAGGTGGGACCTTGAGCAAGCGGACGAAAAAAATAATCATTTGTGGCGTCGTGGCGGTTCTGATCGGATTGGGATTTGTTTTTGGGAATCAAAATGATGATGGAAATGGTGATCCCGTCATCGAAGAAGAACCGTTTTTGGAAAGCAATTGGATCGTGGAAGTCAAAGGCGAAGTGAAAAAACCGGGTTTATATTTTTTGGGAAGCGACGCCCGGGTCAATGATGCCATCATCTTGGCGGGGGGACTGACCATGGAAGCCGATACCGACAATCTGAATTTGGCTAGCCGGATTACCGACGGAATGGTCATCTTTGTTCCGGGAAAAAGCGGCCAGACGGAATATTCGAAAATTTCGATCAACAACGGTTCCTTGGATGAACTGATGTCCCTGGCGGGGATCGGCGAAGTCAAAGCCCGATTGATAATCGAATATCGAAATCTCCACGGTTCATTTTCATCGCTGGAGGAACTGAAGAATGTTGAAGGAATTTCCGAAAAATTGTTTGAACAGATTAAAGCATTCATTCGTCTATGAACAACTGTTGAACAACTGGTTTTTGGTGGCGCTTTTTTTGGTATGTTGGTTACTGTTTTTGAATCACCCGGAACTTTTCTTCTTGGGGGTTGGATTGGGCCTGTACCTTTGGAAAAAAGCACGGATCGTTTTTTGGGCAGCTTTGATCGCGGCATTGGGAGTGTCCGCGGTTTTTTGGGCTTTTCAGGGCTGGTACTCGCCAACCGAAAAGACCGAAGCGGAAGGAAGGGTAACCAAGATCGAAACTTTCGATGACTACCAAAGAATAACCCTTCGCGAGGGCGGGCGTTTCGTGATCATTTATGACCGAAAGTTTGAAAGAGTTTCGATCGGAGACATCATTTCGGTTTTGGGAGAACCCCGCCAGACATTCGGGGAAAGGATCGAAGGCGGTTTCGATTACCAGGAATATCAAAGACACCAAAAAATCGTTGCCTCGATCAGCAGCCAAGAAATCATCGTGGTAAAAGAAGGATTTGGGATCGGGTTGCTTCGGGCGTGGCTTTTAAACTACATTGCCAAGAATTTCCCCCCAAAGTCGGCCGCCTTTCTTAAAGCTTCGATTCTGGGGGATGATGACGGGTTTGGAGAGGAATTCGTTTCCGCCATCAAAGATAACGGCATCATGCATTTGTTTGCGGTCTCGGGACTGCACATCACGCTTTTTTTGGGAATGATCCAAAAAAGTCTGGAATATTTCGGGATGAAAGAAAAAACGATCTTGGGGGTGATCGCGGTTTTTCTGGGGGCTTACATGATCGTAACGGATTTTGCGCCTTCGGTCGTTCGCTCGGCGTTGATGTGGTCTTTGGCTTTTGTCAACCAAAAAGCCAAAACCCGATTGTCATCCATGGATGTTTTGTCTTTGACGTTTTTATTCTTGATCATCCTCAATCCTTATTACATGTACCATGCGGGGTTCCTGCTCAGTTTTGTAGCTACGGGGACGGTGATCATGATCGGGCCGCTTTTAAACAAACTGGCAACGCCATTGAAAGTCTTGGGGACTTCGGCGGCTTGCATGGTCATGACTTTTCCGATCGTCATCAATCTGAGCAACGAGATCAATCTGCTTAGCCCCTTTTCCAATGTCCTCTATATTTTTCTTTTTGAAGCGGTGATTCTCCCGTTATCGATGATTGTTTTATTATTTCCGATCCTCGGTTCGATTTTTGAAAAGATCGTCATCGCTTTTCAGACGATGACCGTTTTCTTCGCCAATCATTTTGTGATCATGTTGCGGTTTCCAAGTTTTTCGGCTTTAGCCGCCATTTCTTTTTATGGATTGGTACTGGCGGTGGCGCAAAACTGGCGATCCCCAAAAGTCCGTCCGATCCTGATCACGCTTTTGGTGGGATTTTTGGCGGTAGCAGGAAACATTACGGCCTTCCATTTGGGAACGGAAGTCGTTTTTCTGGATCTCAATCAAGGCGACGCGATCCTCATCCGCGATTCGTTTCCGGAATGCACGGCTCTCATCGATACCGGAAACGGCCGCAACGGTGAGGTCACCGGATATTTAAAGCGAAAGGGGATCCGAAAACTGGATTATCTGATTTTGACTCACAACCACGACGATCATAACGGCGAAGCCGAAATGATCCTTGAAGAATTTAAAGTATCGCACCTGGTGACCGGCTACTGGGATGACAGCGCGTTTCGAAACCAAGCGGATCAAGGGGTTCGAAGCGGCGATGTTTTGAGGTGCGGAAAGATCGAACTGCAAATTCTTCATCCCGACCAGGATTATCCCTATGCCAATAACGACAGTTTGGTGATCTATTCCAAAATCGGGGATCTTCGGTTTCTGTTCATGGGGGATGCCGACCGAAGCATTGAAAGCCGGATCAAAAAACTCGGACTCCGGACGGACGTCATCAAAATCGGACATCACGGCAGCGCAACTTCCAGTGACCCTAGTTTTTTGGCTTCATTATCCCCAACTTATGCCATCATCCAAACCGGGCAGGTAAAATCGTTCGGCTTTCCGAGTCCGAAAGTCATCGCCGATTTGAATGATCTTGGGATAAGAGTCTATCGGACCGACGTTCATTATTCGATAAAATACCGGAAAATATTAAAAAAACACTGGTTCGAAACTATGAAAAAATAATAGTGAAATGACAGAAAACACCCAAAAAAGTCTTTTCTTTTTTCCGCCGGAAATGACAAACTTCTTGACAATCAGGGGTCAATGCCTTATCATAAAAACATAGAAACGGGGTGAAACGCCATGAAATGCCAATTCTGTGAAAAAGAGATTCCCGACGGTTCTTTGTTCTGCCCGTATTGTGGAGAAGGACTGGAAGCGGGATCAACCCCCTCCAAATCAACCCCTGAAGAAGTAAAGACCGCTACCCCGGAATTTTTGGACGAAAACATCCAAACCCCGGAAAGCATGCAAGCTTTGGCCAACCGCCGGAAAAGAGCCGGATCAGCATTGCTGTACGGAATTCTTTCGCTAATTTTCGGGCTTTTGTTCAGCGGTTTCTATTTCCCAAGCTTGGGAATGCTGTTTGGGGCCGTGGCCATCATTTTGGCGGTTTCAGCTTTTAAAAAAGGATTTCAAAACAAGCTCATCGCCGCGGGAGTCTGCGGGATCCTGGGGATGGTCATCGCCGGGTTTTCGCTGTATCAGGCCTTTTCGGACCTCAAGATCTCCGAAGCAGCCGATGAGTTTTACTCAGCGGAACTGAACATCGACCTTCCGGATCTTCCCCCGGATTATTACTATGTTTCGTCTTCCCTGTATGGTGTGGTCGAGACCCTTCCGAAACGGGAATTTCAATATGAATTAACCGACCCTCAGTCCGCGGCCTTTTTAAATGCCATCGCCGAAGATTCGCGGTGGAATCATTTTCCGCTTGACCCCGAATTGGAAAGTTTTTTGGATGAAAACTTTAATCTCCTTTTGGAGTATGAGGGCCATTATCTGTTCTATGACCGGACCCGGGTTGCTTTCACCTTTCCGCCGGATTACGGGACTTATCTGGAAGAATACGATTTCGTTTTGGTCTTTTTTGATGACACGCAAGACCGAATCGTAATTTATGATATCTATCAATCGAAATGAGGAAAACAAAACCATATGGGAATGATATATCTTTACACCGGTGACGAAAAATACCGGATCAATCAAAAAATACGCGGAATCGTCAAGGACGCGGAAGTCGACGAATTCAATGTCACGACCTACGATCTTGATGAAGTGAGTTTGGGAAACGTGATCCACGATGCCCTGACTCCGCCATTCATGACCGAAGAAAAGGTCATCATCGTTAAAAATCCGAAGTTTCTTTCTTCAGACAAAAGCTTGACGGACCAGGAGACCCAAGAGGTCATAAACTATCTGAATAAGCCGATGGACTCGACGATCCTGATCATCAACGCGGTCAATGTCAAGCTGGATGAACGCTTGGAGATCGTGAAGAAATTAAAAAAGGTCGCCAATGTCAGCGACAACAAGGAATTGACCGAGATCGAGTTTTACGGATGGCTTAAAAGACAGTGCGAATCTTTGGATGTTGAAATCGAAGAAGATGCGGTTCGGACCTTTTACAATACGGTCGGAAAAAACATGATGAACGCCAAGAACGAACTGGATAAACTGGTGGCCTACGTGGGAGAAAAAGGTTTGATCACCAGCAGCATCGTTGGCAAAGTCGTGGTGAAAGAAATCCAAAATGATGTTTTTGCGCTTTCCAACGCCATCATCGAGCAGAATCGGGAAAAGATCATCAATCTGTATCGCGATTTGACCAAGCTGGGAAATGACGTAAATTTCCTTTTCGGTTTGGTCGCCAAGAGCATGCGTGAAATTTTGCTTGTCATTCTGATGCTCAAATCCGGATACAAGCAAGCGGACATCGCCGCTTCCATGGGCGTTTCGCCCGGAAAAGCTTTTTATTTGGTCAAGTATGCCCGGGGATTGGATCTGAAAACCGCGGAATCTTATGTTCTGAAACTTGGGGAGTTGGACTATAAGATCAAAAGCGGATTGATTGATCCGAAGACCGGATTCGAATTTTTCCTGTTTGAAATTTAAGCGCTTGAAAGAGCGCTTTTTTCATAAAAAAACATCCCGATTTAAGGGATGCATTTTTAATAGTCAAATATTTACTTCCGTAAATTATTTACTATTGTAAAGTATTAACCAATTTGGAAAGTCTAGACTTGTTGCGACTGACAAGGTTTTTATGCGATAAGCCTTTGATTACAGATTTATCTAATTTTGCGCTTGCAATCTGATAAGCTTTCTTGGCTTCTTCAAGGTTTTTGCTTTCAACGGCCGATTCAACGTTTTTGATGGCGGTTCTCAAAGACGACTTAAAGGAAGCGTTTTGAAGTCTTTTCTTTTCATTGGTTAAATTACGTTTACCTTGTTGCTTGATATTAGCCATAATTTATACCTCCAAATGACATCTAACCTATTGTATCAAAAACCACGCTAAAAATCAAGTGAAATATCGATTATTTTTACCGGAGGGGAAAGAGGAACAAAATTATAAGTCTTGGCTTGATCCGGTTTTCCTTAACTTTCAGTTTTGGTTATGTTATAATGAATTATAATTTTCCGAGGAGGAACCATGAACAAAAGAGTATTCATCATCGGCGGCGGGGCGGCGGGAATGGCCTGCGCCATCACCGTCAAACAAAATCACCCGGAGTATTCCGTAACCATCTTGGAAAAAAATGACCGCATTGGCAAGAAGATCCTGAAGACCGGCAACGGACGCTGTAACTTAAGCAACCGAAAAATGGAAACTTCATTTTATAATGACCCGGCTTTTTTGGGAACCTGTCTGTCCGAATTCTCGGTGGAAGACCTGCTTCATTTTTTCAAAACCCTTGGTTTGTTCGTAAAAGATGACGGTTCGAGCCGGCTTTACCCATATTCCGAAACCGCGACCACGGTGATGGAAGTTCTGCGCCAGGAAATTTTTAGATTGGGCATCACCGTCGTCTGCAACTGCCAAGTCATGGAGATCAAGAAAAACCAAACCTTCATCCTTGGTACGACCCAAGGCCTTTTCGAAGCCGATGTAACGGTCATGACCACCGGATCGCTTGCTCAGGAAGCAAGCAACGGCTATCAGCTTTTGGAAACCCTCGGCCACCGGATCGTTTCCCTTCGGCCGGGACTGGTAGCCATCAAAACAAAAGAGAATCTGAAAAGCCTGCAAGGACTGCGCGTGAAATGCGCGGCGTCGGTTTTTGAGGGAAAGACCCTTTTGCATCAAGAGGAAGGCGAGATCTTATTTAAAGTTGACGGATTGTCAGGAATATTGTCTTTGGACTTGTCCCGGTATCTGAACAAAGACAACCGGATCGTTTTGGATCTGTTCCCGGGGCGGGAAGATTTGCTTTTGGAGATTTCAGAGATCCTTACTCGCAAGAATCTGGAAAACGCCCTTTTGGGAATGTTACCGAAAATGCTGGTTTACGAGATCCTGAAGCGAAACCCGGAGCAGAATTTGGGAAAAATCGTTCATTGCCTTCATAACATGGAGTTTTCGGTCATCGGGACTTATGGATTTGATTCCGCCCAGATCACTTTGGGAGGAGCCGACGTTTCGGAAATCAACCCGGATTTTTCGTCCAAGAAAGTTCCGGGGCTATACCTGGCGGGCGAAGTTTTGAACATTGACGGTGCTTCCGGCGGGTATAATCTTCACTTTGCGTGGATGAGCGGAATTATGGCCGGAAGAGCCATTTCCGGTTTTTGAAAAAAATTTTTATCTGTTTACTAATCAGTGGTTTTATAGTATAATTTACAATAGAAAGCGTGGAATTACAATGAATTTACCCAACCGTCTGACTTTGGCGCGGATCTGCATGATTCCTTTGATCATTTTCATCCCGCTGATTCCGTTTTTCAATAATACCGTTCTTTTCGGAGACGTGGCTGCGCAAACCGAAGTTACTTTGGAAAATCTCATCGTTCTGATCATTTTCGCCGTGGCTTCGTTTACCGATTTCTTGGACGGTCACATCGCCCGGAAACGTCATCTCATCACCGATTTCGGAAAATTCATGGATCCTTTGGCTGACAAATTATTGGTTTTGGCCGCCCTCATCGTTTTGCTTGAAAGAGGAAGAATGGCCGCTTTTGGGGTCAGTTTGGGATTCGTGGTCACCCTGATATTGGCCAGGGAGTTTGTAGTAACCGGAATCAGACTGATTGCGGCCAGCGACAATTTGGTCATCGCCGCTTCCAAACTCGGAAAATTCAAGACCGTCTCCCAAATGGGAATGATCATCGTCTTGCTGCTGCACAGCTATCCGTTCACCTTTTTGGGCACCGTTGCTCAGAACTGGGCAACGCTGATTCTGGTAGTTTTGGCCGGTGGGCTGACTTTGATTTCCGGTGTGGATTATTTCATCAAAAACAAAGACATTATCTTAAGAAGTAAATAGGAGAAAAAAATGGCTGACGAAAAATTACAAGCATTGGAAGAAGCCTTTAAACAAATCGAAAAACAATTTGGAAAAGGCTCAATCATGAAAATGGGCGAGAATGTCTTTGGAGACATTGAAGTCATTCCGTCGGGATCGATTGCTCTGGACTTGGCCTTGGGAGTCGGCGGTTATCCGAAAGGAAGAATCGTTGAGATCTACGGACCGGAAAGCAGCGGTAAAACCACTTTGGCGCTTCACGCCATTGCTTCCGCTCAAAAAGCCGGCGGTTATGCGGCTTTCATTGACGCTGAACATGCGCTTGACCCTTTGTACGCGAAAAACCTTGGGGTTGACATCAACAATTTAATCATTTCGCAACCGGATACCGGCGAGCAGGCTTTGGAAATCGCGGAACACTTGATCCGCAGCAATGCCATTGACGTCATCGTCATCGACTCAGTCGCCGCTTTGGTTCCGAAAGCCGAGATCGACGGAGACATGGGCGATGCTCATGTGGGGCTGCAAGCCAGGTTGATGTCTCAGGCGATGAGAAAATTGAGCGGCGCCATTTCGAAGAGCAAGACCATCGCGATCTTCATCAATCAGATCCGCGAAAAGGTCGGCGTCATGTTTGGATCGCCGGAAACTACTTCCGGGGGCCGGGCGCTTAAGTTCTATGCGACCATTCGGATCGACATCCGCCGCATTGATGCCATCAAGATCGGAACGGAGATCATCGGAAACATTACCCGCATCAAAGTCGTCAAGAATAAGGTGGCGCCTCCTTTCAAAGTCTGCGAAGTCGATTTGATTTATGGAAAGGGCATTTCCTACGAAGGCGAGATCCTGGATTTGGCCATCGCCGGCGAGATCATCGAAAAGAGCGGGGCTTGGTTCGCTTACAATGGCGAGAAACTGGGCCAAGGCCGGGAAAATGTAAAAGAATATTTGAAGAACAACCCAAATCTGGCCACGGAGATTGAAACCAAGATCCGGGAAAAGATGAAGGGAAACGTAAAAACGCTTGAATAATAACCAAACCGGGCCCTCGTAAAGCCCGGTTTTTGTTTGGACTGGTGTTTAAGCCTTGGTTTGGGAAAAAACCGGTATTTTCGAAAAGAAACCGGAAGGATTAAACTTTTTCATTGACCTATCGGGCCATTTAAGGTATAATATGTCAGTAGACTATAATTTAGATAATTATAAATCACTTGATGGAGGTAGAAGAAGAAATGCAAAGAATCATCACCCTGATGAGTACTCTTGCGCAAATCTCCATTTATGTAGTTGCTTCCATTCTGCTATTAGTTGTTGGACTAGGCATCGGTTATTTATTATTCAAGAATCATTATGCGAAAGCGGGAAAGTCCGCCGTAAAATTGATTGATGATGCCAAGAAAGTTGCTGAAGAAAATCGAAAAGCTTCTTTAATCGAATTCAAACAAGAGACCTTCAGATTAAAGCAAGAAAACGAACGCGAGATTCGAAATCAAAGACAAGAATTTGACCGTGAAATCAAAGACAAACGCCGAACCACTTCGGAGTTGGAGTTAAAGCTGTCACAGCGCGAAGAACGCCTTGACAACCGGATGACCAATCTTGATAAACGAGAAGAAGTTTTGAATCAAAAGGAACAGAAAGTAGAACTAAGAAAAAGCGAGCTTGATAAACAATATAGCAAAGTGGACGAACTCATTGCGGAACAAAACAAGAAATTGTTTGAAATTTCCGGATTAAATGTAGAAGACGCCAAGAAAATCATCATTGAACGAGTCCAAGAGGACATGTCAATGGAAGTTGCCCAAATCATTAAGGAAGCTGAAGACCGAGCCAAAATTGAAGTTAATCGCAAAGCCCAAAGTCTACTGGCAAATGCGATTCAACAATACGCTGGCGAAACCATTAGCGAAACCACCGTTTCGGTAGTACCGCTGCCAAACGATGAAATGAAGGGCCGAATCATCGGCCGCGAAGGCCGGAACATCCGGGCCATCGAAGCCTCAACCGGAGTCGATATCATCATCGACGACACTCCGGAAGCCGTGGTATTATCGTCATTCGATCCGATCAGAAGAGAGATTGCCCGACGAACCATGGAAACCTTGATTCAAGACGGAAGAATTCAGCCGTCACGAATTGAAGAATTAGTCAGTAAATTCAAAAAAGAATTGGATGTTGAGATCAGAGAGACCGGCGAAAAAGCCGTCTTTGATACCGGGATCGGAAAAGTTCACCCAGAAATCGTGAAGCTGATCGGACGCTTGAAGTTCCGAACCAGTTACGGACAAAACGCTTTGGCGCATTCCTTGGAAGTAGCATTCTTAAGTGGAAAGCTTGCTGTGGAAATAGGAAGCAACGAATTGTTAGCGCGCCGGGCCGGATTGCTTCATGACATCGGAAAAGCTGTTGACCACGAAATGGAAGGCAGCCATGTAGACATCGGTGTGGAACTTGCTCAGCGATTCCATGAAAATCCAGTGGTCATCGACGCCATTGCTTCCCATCACGGGGATGTAGAACCGACTTCGGTCATTTCCCAATTGGTTGCGGCTGCAGACACCATGTCCGCTGCAAGACCGGGAGCAAGAAGCGAATCCATTGAAAACTACATCAAACGTTTAAGCAAACTCGAAGAGATTTGCAACGAGTTCCAAGGCGTAGACAAATCGTATGCCATCCAAGCCGGACGGGAAATCAGAATTCTGGTCAAGCCGGAAGAGATCGATGATTTGGCTGCTCACAAATTGGCTCGCGACATTCGCATGAAAATCGAAGGAAACGTAAATTATCCTGGAACCATCAAAGTAACGGTCATCCGTGAAACCAGGGTTCATGAAACAGCAAAATAGGAGTTTCCGGACTTAATGTCATCATTAAGTTCGGAACTTTTTTTATTGTCCTCAAGCGGAATTTATGTTATAATTGACCAAGATCGGAGTAATTATGAAAATATTGATTGTTGGCGATGTGTTCTCGAAATTGGGCCGTAGCTGTTTCGAACGCAACCTAAAAAGAATTAAAGAGTCCGAGAAGATCAACTTCATCGTCGTTAACGGCGAGAATACTTCCCATGGCCGGGGACTTAACGAAGGCCATTACCGATGGTATTTGGAACAAGGCGTCAATGCCATCACCCTCGGCAACCACTCTTACAGCAACAAGAGCATTTTTAAATACATTGATGATGCTCCGAATCTGATCCGTCCTTATAATTTTCCGGAGAACAGCCGGGGGAAGGGCTATGCGACCATCAATTATAACGGCATCACTGTTACCGTCATGCAAATGATCGGGCAGGTGTTCATGACCGGAGAGATCGCTTCGCCGTTTCTTAAGACCAAAGAGTTGTTAGAAAGCGTAAAAAGCGATATCTACATCTGCGATTTCCACGGCGAAGCCACCAGCGAAAAGATCGCCTACGGTTATACTTTTGATGGAGCCATCCAAATCATTTTTGGAACGCACACTCATGTTCAAACCAATGATGCCCGGATTTTGGAGGGCGGATCGGCTTACATTACCGATGTGGGGATGACCGGGCCGCTGGAAGGCGTCATCGGCGTCCGAAAAGATATCATCCTGGATCGTTACATGAACAACGGGATCGAAAAGTTTTCTCCTCAGGATGAGGGCAAGACGCAGTTCAATGCCATCATCGTGGAAATCAGCGATTCCACCAAAAAACCAACGAAAATACAAACCATTAAAATCGTCGAATGATGACAATAAAAAAAACCGAGCTTTCGGTTTTTTTATTGCATAGAATTGCCCTTATGGTATAATATAGGAAAAAAGGTGACATTATGGAGAATAAATTGCCGGTTTTAACAACCGAGCGTCTGATCTTGCGAGAAGTTGAAGACGGCGACTATCAAGACATGTATGAATATTCAAAATTGCCGTATGTTGGCCCGAGTGCCGGTTGGCAGCCCCACGGATCGCCGGCGGAAACCAAGGCCATCATCAAAATGTTTCAGGGAAAACGGAAGTACGGTCAATTGGGAGTCTTCTCCGTCGTTTTGAAAAACAGCGGGAAAATGATCGGGACCATTGAATTGCACACTTATACCATGGGCCACAAAGCCGAACTGGGATATACGATCAGCCCTTATTATTGGGGGAAGGGTTATGCGGTCGAAGCTTCCAAGAAAATGATTGCTTGGGGATTTGATACCCTGGGTCTGAAAAGGATTGAATGTACGACTTTTCCGGACAATTCCCAATCACGCCGGGTTTGTGAGAAACTGGGACTGACGCATGAAGGGATCCGAAGAAAAGGATACCTGCTTTATGACGGAACCGTCGCCGACATCGACTGTTATTCCATCATCGACGACGAATTTTATGAACGAATCAGAAACGACAATTGGTGGTAAAAATGAGAAAACTGTTTAGGATAGTCTTATTGGCGGCAATGGCGGTTCTCTTAACCTCCTGTGCGTGGGTGAACCGGATGTTTCCGGAAAAGATCGACCCGGATACTTTGAATTACATCAGCACCGTGGTCCTCAATTCCAATCTGAAGATCAAAACCGAAACCTACACCAAACTTTTCAATACCGAAATTCCCGGGCCGTATACCGGAACCGGAAGCGGCGTGATCATCAAAAAACAAGACAACTTTTACTACCTGCTGACAAATCATCATGTAGTCATGCTGTCCGTGGACTATTCGCACCGTTACAAGGTTGAAGATGTCTACAACAATGTGACTACCGCCCTTCTGGTGGCCAGCGATGAAACTTATGATTTGGCCGTTCTGAAATTCGAGTCAACGGAAGACATGCATGTCATGGATTTGGCTCCTGCCAATCCCATCATCGGCGAACTGGTCTTTTCGATCGGCAGCCCGTCGGGGAAACACAACATCATAACCGCCGGGAAAATCCTTTCGTATAACACCATCAGCAATGTGGATTACGAGATAATCGTTCATGACGCCGTCATCCGTTATGGCAGCAGCGGCAGCATGCTGATCAACGATTCGTTTGAAATCGTCGGGCTGAATACTTGGGGATTTGATGATGATGAGACCGCCTCGGAAGAATACGTCGTTGGGGGTGCAACCCCGACCGAGAAGATCATTGAATTTTTGGAAGCCAACGGGTTCATCGTTGAATAAAAAACGTTTCATTTTGACATGAAACGTTTTTTATATGGGTTAGGCCAACAGGTCCGCATGCAAAACAATTTGTTCTTTTTCCAAATAACGGTTTTCTCTCGGAATCCATTTGTTTTGGAAATCTTCGAAATTTTCAGGGGATCTTTTTCTCAGCCGGGCCATTTGTTCCGCGTCGGAAATTCCAAAGTACACGCTCAAATTCAAATATTTCCGAATCGCGGCGTTGCTGCTATAGGCACCTTCCAAAATTATCAGATTTCCGACTTTCGGTATTTTTATGGTCTCCATTTTTTTGGTCGAGCAATCATAACGGCTGTAGGACAATGGTTTTTCCGGTTGCAATTTTGAAAGGACGTCATCAATGAGCCGTTTGGAATTGATGCCGATCTCGGAATTGCTGCCATCCATGAAATCATCGGCGGGGATGACGGTGGCGCCGAGTTCGCTGGCCAGCAGTTGCGCGACGGAAGATTTTCCGCTGGCGCATTTTCCGTCAAAGGCCACGATCATCAACGGTTCTATTTTGAACTGCTCAAGAAAATCGATGATTTTTAAACTTTTGATCTTCGGACTCAGCCGATCTCGGGAAATGAGACGATAAGCGGGGTGATAGCATTCGTTGTAAGTTTTGGAATGATGGACCGGAGGATAATCGCGGTCTTTGTAATCCTTCATGAATTCATCAAAGTCCGCTTCCTTGAAACCGTGATTCAAAAGAAAAATCTTGGCTTCTTGGGCCAGATCCAAGAGGTAGGACAGTTTCGGCATTTCCAACAAGCTGGTCTGATAGAAATCCTGATTGAGTTCCTCAAGATCCAAATGGTGGGCCAAATACGGGCGCAGGTTGACGCGGACCAAGCTGTCGTTTAAGCATTCGTATAGAAACTTATCAGCATGGGGTTCCATTTGGCTCGTTTCCAAATTTAAAAAATGCAGGGAGTCTTCGGAGTTGGAGAAAAAATGAGTCACGCCAAAACTCATTTGATAAGCCAGCTTCATGTAATCCTGGATCTCGCTGTGGGGATAAAGTTCGTAAAAACGTTCTAAAAAATTTCTCATAGAGCCATTATAACATACCGACGCGAAATAGACAACACAACATATTGATTGCTTTTATGACCAAAATCGGGTATAATAATTAAAAGTAAATAGGTGAAACCATGAACAAAGATTATAGCAAATATTTTGCGCCCTCGCTGAAAGACGCCCGAAAACGGGTTAGTCGGGAGGTTGCGAAAATCGAATTCGAACTGACCGAGGACTTATTTGAACTCGGTAAAGATAAAAAATACCTGATCAAAACTTTTGGTTGTCAGGGGAATCTGGCCGACAGCGAAAAAATGGCCGGCATTTTTGAGAAACTGGGATATTCGGAAACGCAGATCGAAGCCGAAGCCGATGTCATTCTCCTTAATACCTGCGCCATTCGGGAGAACGCCGAGAACCGGGTTTTCGGGGAACTGGGGCGGATCAAGGGCTTTAAACGCAATAATCCAAATCTTTTGATCGGCCTTTGCGGATGCATGCCACAGGAAGAAAGAGTCGTGGAACTGGTAACGAAAAAATATCCGCAGGTGGACATTGTCTTCGGGACCCATAATCTTCATAAACTGGGAACCTACCTTCGCGATGCTTATCTATCCAAAGAAAAAGTATACGAAGTATTTTCCAAAGAAGGCGAAATCGTGGAAGGCGTTCCGATCAAACGCGCCCATAACCAAAAAGCCTGGGTGGACATCATGTACGGCTGCGACGAATTTTGCACGTATTGCATCGTTCCGTATACCCGCGGCAAGGAGCGCTCGCGGCTTCCGGAAGACATTCTTTCCGAAGTCCGGGAACTGATTTCCGAAGGTTATCAGGAAGTCACGCTGCTTGGCCAAAACGTCAATGCTTATGGCAAGGATTTCACCGACCTTAATTATAAATTCTCCGATCTGCTTGAGGATCTGCGCCAACTTCCGATCCCCCGGGTCCGTTTCACCACTTCCCATCCCCGGGATTTGGATGACGACACCATCGGCGTAATGTCCAAACGCGGGAACATCATGCCCCATTTGCACCTTCCCGTTCAGTCGGGAAGCAATGCGGTCCTGAAGAAAATGAATCGGAAATACACCAAAGAAGAATACCTGGACAAGATCGCGAAACTTCGTTTCCTGATCCCGGACATCGCCCTGACCACCGACATAATTGTTGGCTTTCCGGGCGAAACCGATGAAGATTTTGAAGAGACGCTCGATCTGGTCCGTAAAGCCAATTTCGAAGGGGCTTATACCTTCATATTCTCTCCGCGGACCGGAACGCCTGCCTTCAAATTTGAAGACGATCTGGATCCGAAAATAAAAAAAGATCGGCTTTTGAAATTAAACGAATTGATCAACGAAGGGTTTCTGAGAGGAAACAAACGCTTTGAAGGGGAAACCGTTTCCGTTCTCGTGGAAGGCCATAGCGAAAAAAGCGCCAAACTGCTCTCCGGATACACCCAGCACAACAAATTGGTCAATTTCGAAGGCCCGGAAGATTTAATCGGAAAGATCATTGACGTGAAAATCGAAAAAGCTTTCAGCTGGCATCTGCGCGGAAAACCGATTAGTTGAAAACAAAAAACCCGAATCAAAGTCATGCTTTGGTTCGGGATGTTTTTTTATAACCGGCCTTTGAGGACCAACCGGCCCGGCCATGGCCGTTTAGATTTCTTGATGGCATTTTGAGGGCAGACTTCCGCACAGCACCAGCAGCGAATGCATAGAGTCATTTTTAAGGCCGGGAATTTCCCGGGTTGGATCGTCATGGCCTTGGGCGGACAGATGCGCGTGCATTCTCCGCATTTCAAGCATTTCTGATGGTCAATGACCGGATGTTCCAAAACGAAGTTCCGCAAGGGTTTGATCTTCAGAATCTTTAAGCCAAACTGACTGATGGAATTTCCGGGAGGAGCAAATTTCAGGTCCGAAAACGCGGACAGCGGTTCGCCCAGAAGCTCGATCTTCTTGAGATTTCCTTCTCCAAACCCTCTTTCGACGGCGATGTGATTAATGAAAGCGCGGGTGTAATCCAAATGCATGATTTCGATGGCGATCCGGTCCAAACTGATGGCATCTTCCGAAGCCATGATGACTTCGGCGATTTTCGGATGGCCGGCGGTTGATGGTCCGTCCCCTTCCAACCCGACGATGCCGTCCAGAATGTGAATGATCTTTTTCCCGGCCATGGTCTTGAGGATGGCTCCGTAAAGGTCGTTGAGCGCTTCTCCGAATTGAAGCGGATTGCTCGCCTTCACATGCCAACTGCCCTTGCTCAGCCCGTAAATGGTTCCAAAGAAATTCTTTTGAGCCAAAGAGACATAAGTCAGACTGTGGGTTTTCATTTTCGGGAGATTGATCAAAACATCAACATCCATCATTTCTTGCGAGACTTCAAACAAATTGTAGATCTTGGCTTGAGGATTGGAAATTTGCATCTGGTTTTTGCCATTGAAAATCGTTACGTTTTCGTCGGCGATCGCATCGTAAATACCATTCTTCTTCATGACATGAAGAAGATCTTTGAGAGCCGGGTTATCCCCGATGATGATGTTTTCCGTTCGGGTCTTGACGAGCTGAATGACCGCTTTTACAAAAACCGGATTGGTCGTGATGGCCATGAAGGGCGGGAACGGCCCCAAACAGTTCATTTTGATGAACACTTTGGCATCCTTTGGGATCAGGTTTTCGAGTCCGCCCAAAAGATCCAGAGTTTTGGTTATCTGGTTTTTGACTAATTCCAACTCGTATTGATGGCATTTGGCGATCGCTACTTTAGACATATTTTTCTTGTTCCTTATTTTTTTAATTTGGCTTTCCTTGCCTTTATGTAATATCAGTATTATACAACAGATTCTTCTGGTTGTATACGATTACACAAAAAAACGGTTTGATTATAATGGAAAGAAAGGTTATAATAACAAAGAAATAAGAGGTTCAAAAATGTCTGAAACCATCATTGTAAAAAACATAACCAAAAGTTTTAAACTGTCTAAAAAACAAATGAAGATCGATCAGACCGATAATCCGCTGAAAGTGGCGGTCTCCGACCTTTCTTTCTCCACTTACGAAGGCGAGATCTTTGGATTGCTGGGTCCCAACGGGGCCGGGAAAACCACGACTCTGCGCTGCATCGCCACGCTCATCAAACCGGATAGCGGGGAGATCACCGTGAATGGGATCGATGTTTCTTCGGCTGTCGAGATCAAGAAAAGGATCGCCTTTCTTACCAATGAATTAAAACTGGAAGAGCAGTTCACCCCGAACTATCTTTTTGATTACTTTTCTTTGCTTCACCAGATCAGTCCGGAAGAAACGCAAAAAAGAAAGGCTGCTTTGTTTGAAAAATTCGGAGTAACCAAATTCGCGGAAGTCAAGATCGGCGACCTTTCTTCAGGCATGAAGCAAAAAGTCTCCATCGTCATTTCTTTGGTTCACGATCCGAACATCATCATCTTTGATGAACCGACTAACGGGTTGGATGTTTTGACGGCCAAGACCGTTACGGATTATCTGTTTGAACAGCGAAACGCGGGGAAAACCATTATCATCAGTACGCACATCATGAACCTTGTTGAAAAGATCTGCGACCGGGTGGGGATCATCATCAACGGGAAGATGCTGGTTTGCGATACCGTGAAAAATGTTCTGAACAACTATCCGGGGAAAGACATTGAAGAAATATTCTTCAACATCTATAACGAGGTGAACCATGAATAATGTCTTCAAGATCTTCAAAAAAGAAATGGACAAAGTCTTCCGTTTTCCGAGAACCATATTTGCGACCCTGATTTTGCCGGGAATGATGATCTTTTTAATCTATGCTTTCATCGGCCAAAGTTTGGAAAGCGAGATCGACCGCAGCGCGGAGTATGTGGGGATAGTTCATGTCATTGATGCTCCCGCTTCGTTTGATTTCGCCATCACCAATCAAGCGGCTTATAAAATCGAATTTAGCGCTTCGGAGTTCGCGGATCTCGAGAGTCTGACCGCCGAAGTGGAAGCCGGAACGATTGATGCGGTTTTGATGTTCGAAACCGATTTTGATTCAAAGGTCGGATTGGGAGAAGACCCGGCCATCGACATTTATTACGATTCCTCGAAAACCAATTCAGGGATCGTTTATGGGAAGATCCAAGCTCTGATCTCCGTTCAAAGAGACAACTTTTTGGAAGATTTAAGCATTGATCCGAACATTTTTGCGATTTCCGATCATTTGGTCACCGATGAGAGCAAAAGCTCGGCGAAGATTCTTTCCATGATCCTGCCGATGATCATTTTGTCCTTCTTGTTCGGCAGTGCCCTCGGGATCGGATCCGATGCCATCGCCGGTGAAAAGGAGAGGGGAACGCTGGCCACCCTGCTAATGGCGCCAATCTCCCGAAACCACATCATCATCGGGAAGATCATGTCTACGGCGGTTCTGACCATTTTCTCGGCTTTTTCATCTTTCATCGGGATTTTAGCTTCGCTTCCGTTCGCGAAATCGATGTTCGCAGTGGAAGGCGAACTTGGGTATGGGATTTGGGAATATTTTGGAATTCTAGTGTTGCTGCTAGTCCTCTCCGTTTTGATTTCCAGCATTCTGCTCATTACTTCCACGATCGCGAAAACAGTCAAGGAAGCGACGATGTATGCCATGCCGATTTACATGGCCTCGATCATGATGCCGGTGATGACCATGTTTTCGGAAGGGACTTCTGCCAGTTCCTGGATGTACTTGATTCCCATTTACAACTGCACTTTGGGGCTGAAGGGCATTTTGGCGATGGATATCTCCCTGCTCAATTATCTTTTGGTCATCGGTTCGACCATGGTGTTTGCAACATTGATCATTTGGGTTTTGATCCGGTTGTTCCGAAGCGAAAAAGTTCTGTTCTCCAAATAACCGGTTGACATTTTAAAGGAAAAGGAATATAATCTAAACAATGAAATTCTTCAGGGCAGGGTGAAATTCCCGACCGGCGGTAAAGTCCGCGAGCTTGTGAGAGCATGATTTGGTGTAACTCCAAAACCGATAGTAAAGTCTAGATGTAAGAAGAACCATATCTTTTGGTTGTTTACCCTGCTCATGAAGTTTTTTTCATGAGCTTTTTTTGTGAGGTGACAAAATGAATAATAAAATCAAATGGATGGCCAAAGTGAGTATTTTTGCGGCTCTGTCGACGGTCTTGTATTTCATCAAATTTCCGATTTCGGTCATCATCCCGATTTTCCCGACTTTTTTGGAAGTCCAATTTTCCAATCTTCCGGCGATCATCGGCGGGTTGGCGCTTGGTCCTTATGGGGGAGCGATCATTGTTTTGATCCGCTGTCTGATCAAATTGCCTTTTTCCCATACGGCTTATGTTGGGGAGTTAGCCGATCTGATCATCGGGCTTTCCGTCGTCTTGACGTCGTCTTTGATTTATAAATTCCATCATTCCAAACGCGGGGGAGTGTTGGGAATCGTTTTTGGGGGAGTGGCCTGGGTAATAACCGGGGCTTTGGCCAATTACTTCATCCTGATGCCTTTCTTCATCGGTGCTTGGGGATTTGATGCAGTTTTTGGAATGCTAACGGTCATTCCGGGGATCACGGAAGCCAATTACATGTTTTACTATATAATGTTCGCCATTGTGCCTTTCAATCTCATTTTGGCGACGGTGGTGGGTTTGGTGACTTTCTTTGTTTATAAAAGAACATCAATGCTCCTTCACCGAATGTAAAAAAATTTCTTTTAGCTCGCATTTTCCCCTTGACTTGTTTGAAAATTACTTTAAAATGAAGTCAGAATTAATTGTTTTACGTTGGGGATGAAGAAAAACAAAACGCTCGAATTTTGAAAAAGCCCTCGCGAAGGGCTTTTTTGTTTCACAAATGACAAACTATTCGTATTAATGGGAATTGCGGACACTGGGTTCTTTTTAACCGCTAGTGATTCGTCCGAATTTAAAAAATATGGTTTATGTCCAATGATTAATATTTCCGAAGAAAAATAAGAGGGATTTATAATGAAAAAGCACCTTGGTTTAATCTTGGTTTTCACCTTACTCTTGAACATTTTTGTGATTTTTACCATATTCGTGATCATTTTTGGCTTCGGAGAATCGTGGGAAGATATGAGCGCAGAGGAGACTGAGATATTATATGGACGATATTTATCAACGCTCCAGAATGATGAAATCGATCCAACCAATTTTCATATTTATCGAAGCGAATTCACAACCGATCCAAGCTCAACTCTTTATTATGAATTGGAAGTTTTTGTGAGAACCGAAGATGATGTTTTTGAAATGAGCGAAAAAACTTATAGATATGAAAAATATTATCAAAACGGGTATCTTTATACATTTGATAAAGAGAACAACACAAAAACCAAAAACCCATGTGATTTTGATAGTTTCTTCTATCAACAATTTATCGATGAATCTTACGAAAAAATCAAAACAATGACCAACGAAAAGTATTATGAAGAAATGCAGGGCGTCAATGCTTATGAGTACTTTCACCGTTTTTGGATGACCTATATTGTCATCACCTTATCGCCAGACAAATTGGTCGAAGACGGGTTATTGGCAGGACTCATTAGAAATCCTGATTTTGTGATTTATTTCAATCAGGATCAAAGCTTTCAAGAATTGTCTTATTCGCTACTCCATGATGTAATTTTCGAAACCATATCCATTGGTACGGGAATTTCTGACAGCGTAAATTTCCCCGATGATTTGGATGACTACACATAAGGGAATCCAAAATGGGGATTTTCTTTATTCACTTATAGTGTAACGAAAGCTTAAGGAGGAAAATTGGAATACATTATAATTATTTTGATATTATTGTGTAATGCTATTTTAAGAGATGCAGTTCAATTTAATAAAAAGCGAATGATAGATTCAATATATTGGTATCTACAACCTTTTATATTCCCTATGTTAATGTTATTTGGTTTAATATTAAAATATATTAATTTAATAGATATTGTGTCTTTTATTGTTTTTATTGGATTATTATTTGAACTGATATCATTCATTTTTAAAAAGTGGAAAAAGGCGTGAATTAAAAAGAACACATTATCTCACATTGATTATTAAGTTGCATCAAATTAAGAACTCAAAAAATCACCGTTCTTTTTACGGTGATTTTTTGATGACCATCCAATCTTTCTTGATTAGGTTTTATATAATTATCTTTAAAAATTAGAGCTCATCAAATAACGTTCTTTTCCAATCAAATCTTTTTTATTTCATCATTCAGTGACTTCATGATCGTTGGTGTTATTTTCACAATTCCCCGGTCATACGTGATCAGACCGTTGGTTTCGGATTCAACGTCGCTTAGTTGGGTATAAATGGCCGCGCAAAGGCCTTTTTTAATATTCGGTATAACTTCATCTTGGTAAAGGTTCACGATGGCAGTTTCCAAAGCCTTGACATCTTTGAATTTCCGGTATCCGTACTCTTTGGTCAGGTGATAGGCATGACCCGGTATTTTACATGAGTAACCGCCGAATTCGCTTAAGACAACCGGACGAGCTTCTTTTTCAACATTGATTTTTTTGAAATAAGTGTGGATGCTGGCCAGGTCGGGACCGCCCTGATCGAACCAGCCGCTGGCGGAGTCGATGATCCGGGAAGGATCAAGCGCTTTGAGGAACTCATAACATTTCCGGGATTGAAATTGACCCCAGCCCTCGTTGAAGATCGTCCAAAGTCCAATTGAAGGTGAATTGCCAAGCAGCGAGACGGTTTGTTTCATTTCTTCAAAAAAAGCTTCTCGGGATTCTTTCGTTCCCCGGCCAAAGGAATCAAGGCTTTTTTCATCGTCGATGCCCTTAAAACCAATGTTCGGAAGGATCATCATTTTGGGGATCGATACTTTCCCCCCATTCACGAAATCCTGCCAGACGATCATTCCCAAACGATCGCAATGATAATACCACCGAAGCGGTTCGATTTTCACGTGTTTCCGAAGAGTGTTGAAACCCATTGATTTCATCAGTTGGATGTCATCAACCAAGGCCTCGTCCGAAGCGGGAGTATATAGGCCGTCCGACCAAAATCCTTGATCAAGAACGCCGCTTAAGAAAATCTCCTGATTGTTGAGGAAAATGGCTTTTCCGTATTTGCCATCGCCCAAAGCCCATTTTCTCATTCCGAAATAACTTTTGACACAGTCGTTTTTCAGTTCGATGGTCACATCATAAAGATGGGGATGCTCGGGAGTCCAGGGAATGAAGTTCGGAAGGGAAATGATGGTTTCGGCGGTTTTGAATTTCTTTTCGGAAATTAGTTTATTTTTGGAATAAATTTTGATGGTTCCTTGGGGATCAAGGGATCCTTCAAGAATTATTTTGACTTCCGAATGATCGAAATCAGGAATGATCTTCAGGTTTTTCACATAGTTTTTCGATACTGATTCCAACCAAACGGTTTGCCAGATGCCGGTAACAGGCGTATAGAAGATCCCGCCCGGATTCAGGGACTGTTTTCCAAAGGCTGAATATGAAGAATTGGTCGGATCGCTGACGATGACCACCAGTTCGTTTTTCTCGCGAAGGGTATCGGTAATGTCCAATGAAAACGGGAAATACCCGCCTTTGTGAGTCGCGATCTTTTTTTGATTCAGGTACACGTCGGCCATCTGATCAACGGCTCCGAAATTGAGGAACACCAAGTCTTTTTGGAATTTCTTCGGAAGTTCGAAGTAGCGCCGGTAAATAAGAAAGTCATCGGCTTCCAAACGCTTGTTGACTTTGGAAAGCAAAGATTCGATCGGGAAAGGCACGAGGATTTTTCCGTCGTAATGTTCCGGGATCAACGGTTGTTTGTCTAGGTGATAGTCCCAAAAACCATTGAGGTTCTCGAAAGACTCACGGACCAGTTGGGGCCGCGGATATTCGGGAAGGACAAAGTCTTCAAAAAGCGTCTTGGCGTATTTGGTATAAAGCTGTTTGGTATTGCTCATGAATGGGCTATTTGACCTTTCGGAATTCTTGGGTGATGGTAGTGGTAAAATTGGTTGGTTCATAAGTTCCGGTTTGGTGGCGGGAAAGGGTTCGTCCGTCGACGGTGTACATCTCATGAGGGAAGATCAAAGCTTCAATGTCGTTTTGGCCTTCATCATAAGTAAGCGTCAGAACTTTGTTGTTTTTGGTGAATGTTCCGCTGGCAGTGGCTTCCTCAGCCAGAGGCTCGTCAAGTTTAGAAGTGACGGTAAAAGTCCCGCCTCTTTTCAGTTCCAAATAATAATATTCATACCCATCCAAAACATCGATCGGCTGGGAATCAGTTTGTTCCAAATAGGAAAGACATTCAAATTTTCCGTAAATTCCCCAATAATTGATCAAAGATCCTCCGATCAGTCCCAAGGAAATCAGACCAACCAATATCATGACGCCGATCATTATTTTTTTGCTCATGTTCTTCCTCCTAAAATCCAGATAATGCTTATGATATTATAACATAAAAACGAGGATTGAAAAACCTTTTTGTTTCAAAATAACCGATGTATTGGAAAAACCGAAAAAAGAAAACCCGCCAAAGAGTTGAGAAAAGACCGGGTTTGTTGTATAATTATGGAAAAGAAAGCGGGAGATGCATTGATGAGACTCTATAAGAAATCTTTTGCCATGTTAATATTTCTGATGTTGTTGGGCCTCTCCGGATGCTTTTTTTCGGATCCTTACCGGAAAATGGAAGATGTTTACGAGAACATGTTTCCGGGAGCGGATTTAAGCGCGGTCTCCACCAATCTGTTTTTTCCGGATCAAGTCGACGGCGTTGACCTTACCTGGTCGTCACCAGACTGGGACGTCATTACCAGCGAAGGCAAGATCACGCGCGGGGATGTTGATGCGACCGTCGTCGTTGACCTCACTTTGGAATACAAAGGCGTTTATGTCTTTGAACAATATACCATCACGGTTCTTAAAAAATCGGTATTTTCCGTAAGCCGCGCGGTTTCCACCGCTTCCGGATCGGTGATCACCGTCGAAGGCGTCGTCATCGGCATCCTCGGTTCCGATTCGATCATCCACGACGGCGAAGCGGGAATTTATCTGAAAGGTTCCGGTTTGGGGTTGTCTCTTGGCGATCAGATCCAAGCCGTTGGGACCAAAGACAACGAAAGCGGGTTGCACGTGATCCGAGACATTGCCAGTTTGATTTTGCTTGCCCAGGATATGAATCTTCCGGGGGAAACCTCCGTCTCCAGCTTTTTGGAAATCAACCAACAAAGCCGGCTTTATTCCATCGCTGACCTAACGGTCATCAGTCTTCCCGGGGCTTTTTCGGAAGGAGTGGATCTGACGATCGGGCTAAGGGACAGCGCCGGACACGAAATGTCATTGCTGATCAGCGGAGACCTGGACTCTTCGATCTATCAGGGATTGCTTCCGACGCTGCAAGCCTTGGAAATCGGTCATGAAGTACGCCTTGACCATGTTGTTAGCAATTATCATGGCGGCGGATTTCGGCTGCTGCTCGTGACCGCAACCGGACTTGTTTCCACAACCATCCCGGCCATGGATTCTTTTTATCCGGACATTGACTCGATGGATCTTTTGGAAGATTTGCTCTTGGAAGAAGAAGTTTATGTCGGTCTGCCGTCCACCCAAAGCGCTAGCGCGCTGATCATCCCGGTGGACTTCAGGGACTATACTTTTACGGCTTGGGATCTTGACCGGTTGGAAAAAGCTTTTTTTGGGACCGAAGCGGATACCGGTTGGGAAAGCGTGAAGAGTTATTACGAAGAAAGCTCCTACGGGAAGTTGGCTTTTTCCGGAACGGTTTTGGATGTTTTCCACACCAATGAAAATGCTTCTTACTATTCAAATTTATACAAAACCGACCTGCACCCCGAATATGAGATCATCCATGACGCCTTGACTTTCTACGATTCCCAGATCGATTATTCGCTTTATGACCAAAATGACGATACTTACATTGACGCTTTATATTTCGTTTATGCGGCTCCGGTCTATTTCGAAGACGTGCTGTTTTCGGCTAACAACGTGGATCTGTGGTGGGCTAGTGTTTCTGAGTACTTTACCGATGATTACGAATATTACGACGGCGTCGAAGCCAATTATTATTTCTGGGCGGGGTTGGATTTCATGGACGAACCGCTGGTCGCGGGTTATCCTCACAGCACCTACGTGGAGACCAACTGTTCCACTTACATTCATGAGACCGGACACATGCTCGGGCTGGAAGATTATTATGACTATGACGATTCCGTCGGACCGGACGGCGGTCTGGGCGGAGCGGACATGATGGATTATACCGTCGGCGATCACAATCCGTTTTCGAAGATCCTGCTCGGTTGGACCACGCCTTTGGTCGTGAGCGGGAAAACCACCACGGTTACTCTGCATCCGTTTTTTTCCACCGGCGAGGCGGTTTTAATCTCCCCGGGTTGGAAAGGCACCTATTTCGATGAGTATTTTCTGATCGATTTCTATGTCCCGACCGGACTGAATGCGGCTCAGGCGGGATATGACGGACTATTCACCCAATCAGGGATCCGGATCTATCACATCAACGCGGTGGTCGATCCGCTTCAGGGATCTTGGAAGAATCTGGATGGTTATTATTCGGTCTTTTCTTTCAACAACAGCGATACGGCCCGAAAACTGATCAAGATCATCGAAGCTGACGGCGACTACTCGATCGAAAATACCGGGGTCGCGGAAAACGCCGATTTGTTCCGTCCCGGCGACATCTTTGGCCAAACCAGTTTTCCGACCTATCGATATTACGAAGGGGACCTGATCGGGTTTCAAGTCGAAGTCGTAAGCATGACGGCCACGACCGCCGTCATCAACATCATTTATGATTGATAAATAAAGGAAAGAGGATTCCCGCTGGGGCGGGAATCTTTCTTATCTTCCAAGTTCCTATGTCATTTTTAAGAATTTTATGGTAAAATGGCCTTAAGAAAAAGGTGATCCAATGGAAACAAATCGCAAATCAATCACGCTGATTGACGGAAACAGTTTGATGTTCCGTTCCTATTACGCTACTTCATATACCGGAAATCTGATGAAAAACCGCGAAGGCGTCTATACCAATGCTTTGTTCGGGTTTTGCAACATGGTCAACCGGTTGCTGACCGAAGAAGTCGATTATGCTTTCGTGGCTTTTGACGCCGGAAAGAAGACTTTTCGTCACCAACAATACGCCGATTACAAAGGAACCAGAAAACCGCTTCCCGAAGAACTGCGGATGCAGATCCCGCTGATCAAGGAATATTTAGACATTCTGAAGGTCAAGCGGGCGGAGAGCCTGGAGTTTGAAGGCGACGATCTCATCGCCAGCGTGGCAAGGCTGTCCATGGAAGATTTTGACGAGATCCGGGTCATTACCGGGGACCGGGATCTGCTTCAGCTCGTCAATGGCAAAATAACCGTTTGTCTGACCAAAAAAGGGATCGGCGAACTTGATGAATACAATGAGAAAAATTTCTCGGAAAAAACCGGAATGACTCCCGATCAGGTCGTGGAATACAAAGCCATCGTCGGTGATGCTTCCGATAATCTTCCGGGCGTCAAAGGCGTCGGGGATGTCACCGCCATCAAGCTGCTTGGGGAATACGGGAATTTGGATGCCATCTACCAAAATTTAGATAAACTGACGCCGAGAGTCCGGGCGGCCTTTGAGGAAAGCCGGGAAATGGCTTACCGCTGCCGTTATTTGGCCACGCTCAAAAGCGACATAAAACTGGATTTTGAAGCGCTTGATCTGCGCATCAAAAAATATGATGTTGACGCCCTGATCGAATTTTTCCAAAAAATGGAATTCAATGCATTCTTAAAAAAACTCAACCAGCAGAAAATCGTGCCGCTGAGCAGCACGGTAACAATTGTAAACGACCCAAACACCGATCTTTCGGATTGGCTTAAGGAAGACGCTTACGTAAATCTGGAGAGTTTTGGAGCCAGTTACTATCAAGGGAAGTTCTTGGGGATCAGCTTCGTTGCTTCCCAAAAACAATTGTTTCTGACCGCGGAAGTCGTTTTGGGAAATCCGGCGGTAAGAACATATTTGGAAGATCCGAAATTCAAAAAGAAAACCTTTGATTTTAAAGCCATGAAGGTCGTCTTGACCCGAGTCGGGATCAATCTCCAAGGCGTAACCGATGATTTCATGTTGGCGGCATATCTGATCAATCCGGCTTTCGGTTCGGATGACATCAAAAAAACCATGGACAATTTTTGTGCCAACAGTTTGGCTTTCTATGAAAACATCTACGGAGCCAATACCAAGATGAAGATCCCGCCGATCGAGATATATGCAAAATACAGCGTGGACAAAGGCTTGTTGCTTCGGAATCTTGATCACGAGATCCATGAAAAATTGGAACAAATCGAAGTTTTAGATCTTTATCGAACCGAACTGCAGCTTTCGGAAGTCCTGGCGGAAATGGAACGAAACGGCCTCTTGATTGATCTTAAGGAACTTGAGATTAACGGAAAAGAAATGACCGCCAAAGCCGAAAGCATCCAAGAAGACATTTACTTCATCGCGGGAGAAGAGTTCAACATCAACTCGCCCAAACAACTTGGCGAGATCTTGTTTGAAAAACTTCATCTTCCCCATGGAAAGAAAAACAAAACCGGATATTCGACGAATGTTGACATTTTGGATAAATTGGCCAAAGATTATGTCATTGCCAGAGAGATTCTGGAATACCGGACATATACCAAACTGATCAGCACTTACATCAACGGCATCCGCGATCTCGCGGATCAAGACCACTTCATTCATCCGCTGTACAAACAAGCCCTCACCCTGACCGGACGGCTGTCTTCGGTCGAACCGAACATTCAAAACATGCCGATCCGAAGCGAAGAAGGAGAAGTCATCCGAGAATTCTTCATTTCCCGCTGGCCCAACGGGGTAATCATGAGCGCCGACTATTCGCAAATCGAACTTCGGGTCTTGGCGCACATGGCCAACGATCCGGTCATGATCGAGGCTTTTGCGAAGTCGATCGATTTTCATACTCAGACCGCGGCCCGGCTGAATGACATCCCGGCGGATCAAGTCACCAAAGAAATGCGGCGGGTGGCCAAAGCCATCAATTTCGGGATCATTTACGGGATGAGCGCTTGGGGTTTGAGCGAAGCCATCAACATTTCCCAATACGATGCCAATGTTTACATAAACAAATATTTCTACACTTATCAGCGCACCAAAGCATTCTTGGATGAAACCGTGGCCAATGCCCGAAAAGACGGTTATACCAAAACCCTCTTTAACCGCCGAAGGTACATTCCGGAAGCTACGAGCGATAACGCCACTCTTCGTAATTTCGGAGACCGGACGGCGATGAATGCTCCCATTCAGGGCAGCGCCGCGGACATCATCAAGGTCGCCATGAACCGCATCAGTCAGAGAATGAAGAAAGAACATCTCCGATCGCTGATGATTGCTCAGGTTCACGACGAACTGGTGTTTGACTGCCTTCCGGAAGAAGTCGAAACCATGAAAAAGATTGTTGAACATGAAATGGAACACGCCGTCGAACTCCGTGTTCATCTCAACGCCGACGTCGCCGTCGGAAAAAATTGGGCGCAAGCCAAATAAAGAAAGGACCGATTATGGAAATCATCAACCGACGCCGAAGCGTCCGTTCTTACACCGATCAACCGATCGAAAAAGAAAAAATGGAAATCATATTGCGCGCAGCCATGCAAGCTCCGAGCGCCTGCAATCAGCAACCTTGGCACTTTCTAGTCATTCAGGATAAAGAAACGATGCGAAAGATCGTTGAAGCCTCCCCGCGCTCGAAAATGGTGAGTGAAGCTGCCGCCGTGATCTTTGTTCTTTTGGACAACGAACACATGACTGTCCCGCTGATGGGACCGCAGGATGGATCCGCCGCGACCATGAACATCCTTCTGGCCGCCACCGAATTGGGAATCGGCAGCGTCTGGTGCGGAGTTTACCCGAATCCGGACCGCATGGATACCGTAATGAAAGTTTTAAACATTCCGCCCCGTTACAAACCTTTTTCCATGATCCCGCTCGGATATCCGAAAGATCCGGATGCTTTGCATTTCACCGATCGTTTCGATCCGGCCAAAGTATCTTTCGAGAAGATTTAACATGCCGGAACTGCCAGAAGTAGAAACGGTCCGAAAGGGTTTATTAGACCTGATCATCGGAAAAACCATCAGGGATGTCAGTGCGCCTTATTCGAAAATCATCCGGAACATGGAATTTCCGGATTTTCGGTCGGCACTGCTCGGCCAGACCTTTCTTGACATAAAGCGAAAAGGAAAGATCTTGATCTTTCTGTTAAACAAAGCCATTTTGCTTTCGCATCTGCGGATGGAAGGCAAGTATGTCTTAAGACATGAAGAAGCGATTGCCAAACACTAAAGTACTCCCTATGTCAAGTACAGATTAAAAAAAGCACAGGGCTAAAGGGGAAAAGGGGGAATATGTCCCCCTTATGAGAATCAAAGGGAAAGCAAAAATCTGCTTTCCCTTTTTTCATTGGTGA
>Ga0247841_10001074_pt1 | contig 64874 bp, 60 predicted proteins | sample LaCruzMarch2015__2_FD_192410 | JGI IMG/M metagenome (GOLD analysis project Ga0247841, IMG submission 192410) | Freshwater microbial communities from meromictic Lake La Cruz, Castile-La Mancha, Spain - LaCruzMarch2015_18m | ecosystem: Environmental > Aquatic > Freshwater > Lake | place: Spain...
GGTGTCCACATCGACGGAGGCGATCGACAAACTGCACTCCACCGCCAGCGCCCACGAGCGGGTGATGGTGGTCGAGGTGATGGGGCGCTACGCGGGCTGGATTGCGCTCAACAGCGGCATCTCCGGGTCGGCGGACGTGATTCTGATCCCCGAGATTCCCTTCAGGATCGACAGCGTCTGTGAAAAGATCATGGACAACGAGCTGCATGGAAAACGCCACGGCATTGTCGTCGTTGCGGAAGGGGCCAAGGCGGAAGGCAGTGAGATGATCCACAAGAGCGGGGGCGAGGAAGGGCGCCAGGAGGTGCTGTTGGGCGGCATCGGCGAGTGGGTGGCCCGGGAGATCCATCAACGGACCGGTAAGGACACGCGCTCCCTGGTGTTGGGACACCTGCAGCGCGGCGGTTCTCCCACCACGTTCGACCGCCTCGTGGCCCTGCGCTTCGGCGCCGCGGCCATACGCGTCATAGCGGAGGGCCGGCGCAACGTGATGGTGGCCCTGCGGCCGCCCGACATGGTGGCCGTACCGCTGGCGGAGGCCGTCGAGAAGATGAAATCGGTGCCCCTGGATTCCGACTCGATCCTCACCGCCCGCGATATGGGGATAAGTTTCGGCGATGGTTGAGGGCGGCGCTCTGATACTGTTCCTTGATTTTCCGAATCGGCAGAGATCCTCAGTCTCCAGACCAATATAGGGTGTTGATGGAAGACGGCATGCCTCCGCTCAAGGGGGATTCTTGAAAATAGACCCACAAGGCCATATCCGCCACATGCCGGCTGAAACAAACAACCTACGACTCTTTTAAGTAGAACTGCATTTTCAGGTCGCCGATTTCCACGATATCGCCGTCTTTCAGATCGTAGCGCTGCGAAACTTTCTGATTGTTGATCTTCAACTCCTTCCCCGTAGAGGGGTTTATGAAATAGCCCTCTTTACGACGATTTACAAGGGCGGCCACCTTGGGGGCAAAGAATCCTTTCATGTGAATTAGGGCGGCATCATCCTTTCCGATGGTTGTGATTCTGTCTTTGAGGAGATAATCCCGCTTTTCCGTGGAACCTTCGATGATGAGAAACCCTCCCAGGGCCTCCATTTTTTCCGTGGAGGCCAGGATCTTCTTTTGTTCCGCCGGCGCCATGACCATCGTTTCGTCCATGGAACGGCCCCTGATTGCAGGCCGTTTGGCGTCCGCATCCGGAGGCGTGTCGGAAAGGAATTCAATGGTATGATTGCCGATCAAAACGATGTCCCCATGTTTCAGGACATACTTGTTCACTTTTCGCCCGTTGAGAAAAGTCCCGTTGAGGCTGTTGAGATCCTCGATGGCGAAATCCTGGTTCTCGCGAACGATACGGGCGTGAAATCCGGAAATACCCTGGTTGTCGATGACAACATCATTCCCTTCCTTCCTCCCTATGGTCAGGGTATCCTGTGTTAGTGGTATCTCCTTGATAACGGCATCCTTGAATTTGACCTGTATATTTGGCATGATTCACCTCCTGCGCCACGTCAGAAAATGGATTAACGAAGAAAACCGGCTTTCTTCGTTGATATACGCTACAATAACGGTGATATTGTCTTTTCCTCCTCCTTCATTGGCCTGTTCAATGAGTCTTTGACTGACCACGGATGGATCCCGTCCGGCAATCACTGCGGATAGAATCCCTTCATCACGGACCATGTTGGTCAGACCATCCGTGCACAAAACCAAGGCATCGCCTCCCAGCAGGTCCATTTCGTTGAGATCCACCTCGACATTGGTTTCAGTTCCGAGGGCGCGGGTCAGCATGTTTTTTATTTCGGATTGATCAGCCTCTTTCTGGCTGATGAGTTCGCGTTTCACCTGTTCTGCCACGACGGAGTGGTCATCCGTAAGCTGTTCGATGTCGCCCGCGCGAATCAGATACAGACGACTGTCGCCGACATGGGCGATGCTCAGTTTTCGTTTGTTCAAAAGGGCGCAAACAATGGTCGTTCCCATGCCGTGCCACTTGTCGTTTTGCTGGGCCGCCTCGTAAATGGCCATGTTCGCCAGGCGTACTGCGGAGCCCAACCGGTTGGTGTCTTCGATAAAATCATCATCATATCTTCCAATGAGGGGAGGCTTACCGCCCTCAACCGATACGTCGAAGTAATTCCTGATGGCATCCACGGCCATATGACTGGCTATTTCTCCTGAAGCATGACCCCCCATGCCATCGGCCACTACCAGCAAGCCTTTTTCGGGTGCAAGGAAAAATGCATCCTCATTGTTCTTTCGGACCATCCCCACGCTCGTTTGTCCGGCCGCCAACGGTTGAATTCTTCTTGTCATAAGACCTTCATCAGTTCATGGAGATCGTTGAACAGCTCCTTTCCCTGCTGATAACGCATCGTCTTGTCCTTGTCAAGGAGCTTCAGAATGATGGTTTCGAAACCCTCCGGCACATCCGGCAAGAGAGCCCGCAGGGGTTGGGGAGGGGTACTGGTGATGTTGTAGATGAGGGTGGTGATACTGTCGCCGGCAAAGGGCTTTTCACCGGTGAGGAGTTCGAAAAAGACGACTCCCAATGAAAAGAGGTCCGACATGCCGTCAACTTTTTTCCCGGCAATCTGCTCGGGGGACATGTAACTGGGCGTTCCCATGATGACCCCTGTCTGCGTTTTAGAGCTCGCCATGACCCGGGCGATTCCGAAATCGGCCACTTTGATTTCCCCGTTCCTGAGCTTCATGATATTGGCGGGTTTGATGTCACGGTGAACGACGCCGTTGCCGTGCGCATAGTCGAGGGCTCCGGCCACGTCGGCAATAATTCTGACCACATCCCGACGGGGCAGAAGATTGTCTTTCCGGCAGTATGGCTCCAGATCTGTTCCATCCAGCAATTCCATGGCCATGTAAGCGATCTCATAGTCTTCGCCTACGTCGTAAATGGTGACGATATTCGGATGAGAGAGTTTTCCTGCCGCCTCTGCCTCGCGAAAAAAGCGGCTTTTGACCTCGGCGAGCTGTTCCTGATCAAACTCCTCATAGCGCAGCGTCTTGATGGCCACCTCACGGTTTATCTTGGGATCCTTGCCCAGATAGACGGTCCCCATGGCGCCCCGGCCCAGCTCCTTAAGGACTTCATAACGTCCGAGGGTAGGGTGGGTTTCGGTGCTGTTGGCAATGACGGTGGCGTCCTTGCGTGCTCCGCCTCCACCGAAAATAATGGTTTCCCCGACGGTTTTGAGTTTCTTGATCCGATCCCCGATATCCTTGAATTTTCCCGCCGCCTGGACGTGCTCGTAAACGGCAACCGCTTTGTTGAACATCCGTTTCCGCTCAAAGTCGAGGCCCAGATTGTACAAGAGTTCCTTGACGGATTCGTCCTCCGCGGGGCATTTTCGAAATTTCTCGAAGGCCATGTCCAGCATACCCTGCCCCTGAAAGGAAAGCCCCAGCATTTTATTCGTTTCAGCGCTGTCAGCCTCAATCCGTTCTTTTGACTGTTCCGTGAAGAAGTATTCCTTCGATACGAGGACCGTATACCCCAACACCAACAGCAACAGGGGGTAGAACATCTTGAGCCAGTATCCCTCCACCAAAAGGAAATAGAAAGCGGTGCTGAGCCAGGCCAGAAGGAGGACGAAGGAAATCAAGGCGCTCATGCCCGCTTTCAGGTGAGGGATGACGAAGGCCAGAAACAGGCCGAACAGAACAATGACGCCGAGCTCAAGCAGTATGGCCCAATCAGGGACGATGATATGGTCCTGGGTGAGAATGTTGTCAACAACGTTGGCCGTGATCAGAGCCGAGGGAACAGAAACCGCGACAGGGCTGCCATGCAGCGCTCCCAGTCCAGTTGCGGTAGGGGCGATGATGACAATCTTGTTACGGAAGGTATCGGAAGGGACCTTGCCGTTGAGTACGTCCACAAAGGGATACATCTTGTAATGGTCACTGTAGCTGATCAGCAGACGATATTGATCATGCAGGGGGATAAATATCTTCCGGATACGGATGCCCCTGTCACTCACAGCCATATCCTTCAGATCATAACCGAGATATTTCAGGGCCAACTGCAGCCCTAAAGATGCGAAGACGCGATTTCCGTAGTCAATGAGCAGTGGTTCGCTCCGTACGATACCGTCCCGATCCGCCAAGAGATTGATATGCCCCAACGCCAGGGCGCCTTCCGCGAAATCACGCAGGGGCGGAATCAATTCCCTGGCCGTCAGAGGATTCACCTGATTATTGAATACCAGGGAATTACGAAGGAGATAGTCCGCCATGCTTTTACTGTCCATGAGGATGGGGTCTCCGAGAGAGAAGAAGAAAGGGAGAACCATTTTCTGCGAAGAGGTGATGGCAGAAGCAAGCACTGCGTCGTTATCGAGCCGTTTTTCCGACTCCTTCAGCGCCTCATAAATGTCACCAGGCGAACGGGGCTTCTGTGCGCCCTGAGATTCGTCCATCTTCTTGATGAGATTGCGGATTTCGAGGAGGCCTTGGTTGAGGTCTCGTTCGGAATAGAGGATGTTCAGGCCGATGACCTTGGCACCTGCAGCATCGAGCAACGCAATTATGTCGGCGATCTTTGCGCGAGGCCAAGGCCAGCGACCGATCTTGTCGATGCTGTCGTCATTGATTGCCACGATGGCAATGGGGGATGCCGCTGGTTTCACGCGAAGGAAGAGGCCAAAATCATAAAATTTGTACTCCAAGGCCTCGAGAGGGGACCATCTCAAAAAATATGCCCCCAAGACCAGGAACATCAGGATGAAACCAATGAGGATACTAGAAAGAGAGGATCGTTTTATCTGTTTCATAACCCATCCGTGCTCCTGTCCAGTTGTTTGAGTTGACAAGGATATGCTGAATTGCCCGCGGCAGTGTAAGAAAAAGTCTCGTGCATGTCAAGAAAAAGGATTCAGAAAAAGGATTCAGTCAGTACGAGCCGGTGAAATCCCCTGGCAATTCTCGTGTCGATCTGCTATGGAGGCCCGCATGAATGCACAGCAGATCATGATCCCCACCGAGGCGGAATGCCGGCGGCTGGTCGCCGGGATGGGGATGCTGGAAAACATCGTGGCCCATTCCCAGCAGGTCTGCCGGGTTTCCCTCCTGATCGTTGATCACCTGAAACCGGACGGTTTGAACCGGGAACTGATCCTGGCGGCGGCGCTCCTCCATGATATCACGAAGACCCGGAGCTTTGAGACCCTGGAGGACCATGCCGAGACGGGGGCGCAACTGCTCGCTGAAATCGGCTACCCGGAGGTGGGCCGCATCGTCGGCCAGCACGTCCGGCTGGACCGCTATTTCACCTCCAAGAGCCCGGCGGAGGAGGAGATCGTCAACTATGCGGACAAGCGGGTCCTCCATGACCGGATCGTGCCTCTGAACGAGCGGATGGGGTATATTCTGGAGAAGTACGGCCGGGAGCCGGAGCGGAAAAGGGCGATCCTCCTGCTCTGGGAGAAGACGGAGGCGCTGGAGGCGCGGCTGTTCGCCGGCCTTCCCTTCGCGCCGGACGACATCAGCCGTCTTCTCGCTGAGGGTCCCCCCTAAAACCTTCCGGCCCGGGACTCTCCAGAACCGGATCTGCGCTTGTGAACGCGCGCGGCGTCTTCTCTAGCCTCAGGATATGATGGATACAGGGGATCATCTCCTGAACATGGTGCGCGACGTAGATCAGGCCCGTTTCCGTCCCTTCCCCGATCCCTTCCATTAGCGACAGCACCCGTTCCCGGTTGGCGCCGTCCAACCCCTGGCAGGGTTCATCCAGGATCAGGAGCTTCGGAGAGTGGAGCAGGGGCGGGCGATGAGGAACTTCCGGATCTTCCAGGATGTCCCGGGGAGGAGCATCCGGTCTCCCATGCGCAGCGTGATGCGCTCCATCGTGATGAGGGGTTCGTTTTTTCGGTTCGAACAAGGTTCCAAAGGGTTGTAATCCTCCCGGGCTTCTGATAAAGTTCGCGCCGTTGGACCATCCGGTCTCGACGAGGCGCCTGCTATGGATAGCAGAAATCAAAAAAATTGCCACCCTTTTCCACAGCAACTTTCCGGGCGCATCCGGGTTTCGGGAAACAGGCCGTTCCCCGTTTACCTCGTCCGCGGCGATCGTTTCTCCGCGCTGATCGAAGCGGGGATCTCCGCCACGGCCGATGAGGTCGTCCGCCGGCTTGACCGGTTGGGAGTGACCCCGGATTTCATCGTGATCACGCACCCGCACGGCGATCACGTGATGGGTCTCGATCCCTTCCGGAAGAGATATCCCGGCATCCGGGTCCTCGCGGGGGAGGGCGCCGCGGCGTTTCTCTCCCATCCGGTCGCCGCCGCGGCGATCGTGGCTGAAGACCGCCACATGGCGGCATACCTCGCGGCGCGGGGATATCCCGTCGGCTGCACCCCGGTGGAGAAGGTGCCGGACCTTAAGGATGCCCTGATCTGCAAAGACGGCGAGGAGCTGGATCTCGGAGGCGTGACGCTCCGTTTCCTTGAAGTCCGGGGACATTCCCCGGGAAACCTGGCCGTCTTCATTCCCGAGGAGAAGACCTTGCTGGCATCCGACTGTCTCGGTTTCCATTATTCCGGAGGCGGGTTCTTTCCGGTCTTTTTCACCGGCTACCGGGAATACATGGCCACGCTGGAACGCCTCGAATTCCTCCGGCCGGAGATCCTCGGCCTGGGGCACCACGGATTCATGAGGGGGGCGCAGGTGGGTGAGGCCTTCGTCCTGGCCCGAAGGTCGGCGGCCAGGCTCCGGGAGAGGCTGAGAGACGATTCACGGGATGGGGAGACCGTCGTTGCCGAGATCGTAAACGAGTTCTACCGGGATGAACTGACCTTGTACAGCCGGGAGAATATCACAAACTGCTGCCGCCTGCTGCTCAGGCGGAGCCTTGAGGAGGAAAAAGGATGTTGAAGGAACGCGAGGTCTATTTCAACGGGAAGTTTTGCCGCTGGGACGAGGCGAATGTCCATGTCATGTCGCACAGCTTCGGGAGGGGCTCGGCGATCTTCGAGGTGATTGGATTTCACGACACGCCGGCCGGGCCGGCCGTTTTTCGTCTCGACGAATACCTCTCACGTTTTTGGAAATCGGCAGCCCTGCTTGAGATGGAACCGCCCCTCACGCAGGGCGCGTTGCAGAAGGCTATTCTGACGCTGGTGAAGCGAAGCGGGATGAAGAGCGGCTTATTCAAGCTGTACGGTTTCTACCCCGAGATCTCCTTCAAGAATCTCCCCCCCCAGCGGAAATTCCAGGTGGCCGTCTGTCTGTTTTCTGCGGAAGAGGCGCTCGGTCAACCGGTGGAATCCGCGCCCCGGAGCGTGACCGCCTGCGTCTCGCGCTGGCGACGGCTCGATCCTCGGACCGTTCCGATCGAAGCGAAGGTGGCGGCCAACTATGTCAACGGGATGGTGGCCCGGATGGAGTCGCGGGAGAAGGGGTTTGATTATGCGATCCTGCTCGATACGCAGGGATTTATCGCCGAGGGGGGAACCGAATCGCTCTTCCTGGTCCGCAAAGGCCGGCTCGAGACATCGGCCCTGGGGACGGTTCTACAGAGCATCACCCGCAAAACCCTGCTGGAGGTTGCCGAGACGATGGGGATTGAAACCTTGAACGGACTCCTGGACCCGGGGGCGCTCGATGAGGCGGATGAGATCTTCTTCTCCGCCACGTCGACCAAGCTTCTCCCGGTCCGGCAGGTGGGAGACCGGGTCCTGCAGGAGGTTCCCGGACCGGTCACACGGAGGCTCACCGAACGGATGGCGGCGATCACCTCCGGACGCGATGCGCAGTTCCGGCACTGGCTCTTTGGTACAGATCGCAAAATGTTCGGGAGTTGACCCTACGGAAACGACGGTCGCCCAGCCGGCCAGGGCCGAAAGGATCTTCGATCCCGAAACGCCGAAGATGATGCCGGCCACGCCGCCGATCAGGGAGAGCGTAAGCGCCTCGATGATGAACTGCAGCCGGATGTCCCAGGTCTTGGCCCCCACGGACATGCGGATGCCGATCTCCCGGGTCCGTCAAATTATGAGCACCAATTTGAATATCCTTCGATAGCCAGAGGCAGCTATCGAATAAAATAAGGTTCTTCCGGTTTATGCGTACTTCAGTCAGTAAAACGTCACCCTTGAAAAAAAACGATTGATTTTAAAAAGAAATAAATGATGTTGATTCCCAACGATCATGATAAAAGATGAGCACACTGGATTTTTTCACCGGAGACCAATTTTTGCGTGGAGCAGGTGGGAGCATTGAGGAGTGGGCTTCTTAAAAGCGACAGCGCGTAAACATCGAAGAAGATGCAAGACTTCAAAGCTACAAGGCGACTGATCGGGCCAGCTCATTGAATACCAAATAAAACATGCAGATTTCGGAGGGTGATTTTTCGGATGATCGGGGGTGTTTGTAACTTCCTATACTACACAAATCGGCAATCTTGATGAAAATACAAGATTTCAAACCGGAATCAATAATTTTCTCGTTAATTATGATATGAATGACGGAAATCTGGACAACATCCGTGTCCGTGGTTGGTAGTAATAAAAAAACTTAGGAGGGAAAGGGCAATGAACAAAGGAGATCTGGTTAGTGCGGTTACAAAAGTCGTTGGTAAAAAGACGGCAGCGGAAGAAGCAGTCAACTGTGTCCTGGATACAATTGCGGGATCTCTGAAAAAGGGAGACAAGGTTACGCTCATTGGTTTTGGCACTTTCTCGGTAGTAAAAAGAGCTGCCAGAACGGGGAGAAATCCTCAGACGGGCAAACCCATCAAAGTCGAGGCTAAGAAGGTTCCCAAGTTTGTTGCCGGAAAGAAACTGAAAGATATGGTGGCAAAGTAATCTATGAAAGGGCTTCTGACTTAGGCGAGGTTGGAAGCCCTTTTAATAGAAAAGAAGTAAAATGATTTTCTCATCAAGTAAGGAGTACCGTATGAAAACAAAGTCACGTATCCGGTTCAATCCGGACACAAAGGAAATCGAAATTGAAGGTTCTGAAGAATTCGTTAAAGCTTATTTCAATAAACTTCAGAACATAATCTCAGCGGCTCCATTGGTAACAGTCGACTCCAAAGCTGTAAAGGTCAGTCCTGCAAAGAAAGCCAAGAAGGGACCGAAAGCAGTAAAGGCAAATCCTGTTAAAAAGGAGCCGAAAGCGGCAAAACCTCGTGCTGCTAAAAAGGCTGGGAGGACTGCAAAGAAAGAACCCGGTGTAAAGAAGATCACCAATATAGACGCGGTCGTCACGCTCATTCAGAGTAGCGCAGAGGGAATTTCGACGGCTGAGTTAAAGGAGAAAACTGGATTGGCAGAAAGTCAGATCTGGAACATAGTCAACCGTGCCTCCAAACTTGGAAAGATCAAGAAGGTGAAGCGGGGCGTGTATGGTGGAGTAACTGCCAGTTAAGAGTAAAAAACGGGTCTTTCAAGAAAAAGTCGAATCAGGCGCCGCGGGATAGGGGTTAAAATAAGGCGAATGACATTGATCTGTTTACGATCGTTATGATCAATGCGGAGATGGGGTACTATGCCTTGCATGAACGATAAAACACCGTAAATATTCCCCTCCTCCAAAATCGTCAGGCTACAGTATCGCCGTAAGGAACTGGTTTTTTTACGATCCCGCAGAAAAGCAAGTTCTCATCAATTACCCGTATGCGGACTATCTTATGGAAATCTCGACGCGCCGGTTTCTTGGCTCCGCGACTCCCTGCGTGGTGGGCACCGCCGGGTTTCCCGAGCCGTGATAGGTGATCTCGATGATGGAAAGGATCACACCCCCCCGGGTCAGCAGGTCAACCACTCCCTTCGCCCGTCCGTAGGAGATCTTCTTGTTCACCTCCTTCGAGCCGGTGGTGTCCGTATGGCCGCTGACACGCACATCCCGCGAGATGAGCGCCAGGATCCGCCTCGCTCAATTCACCGCGGGATAATCGACCAGATCATAGTCCAGATGGTGCGACAGGGCCGATCCTGTCCTACCATCATTTGGATGCCTTCCGGCCGTTCACACGCTCTTTCAATTCCTTCCCCACCTTGAAATAGGGCAACTTCTTCGATCCGACCTTGACGCGCTCGCCGGTCTTAGGGTTCTTTCCCAGGTAGGGAGAATAATTGCGGACCGTGAAGCTCCCGAACCCCCGGATCTCAACCCTTCCCCCCTCCCGAAGGGTGTCCGTAAATCCGTCGAACACCAGATTTACGATGTCAAAAGCCTCTTTCCCGCTGAGTTGTTCCTTTTCGGACAGTTGTGCGATCAAATCGGATTTCTTCATAATGGTCTGCTCCTACAGTTCTTTCGGCACGAACACCCACAACAGGACATAGATGAGCAATCCCGTGCCGAAGCAAAAAAAGAGTAATGAAAATATCACCCTCCAGGTCCAGGAAGGGACCGGGGTATGCTTCCCCAACCCTCCGCAGACGCCCCCGATCCACCGGTCATACTTCGCTTTGGATAACGTCCGCAACCAGTTCTGCCCGGCCATATCCCCTCCTTTTTACGATCCGCCGCAATATTTCCGGAGCAACCCGTCATGGCGGCGAATGGCTTCCTGATCCGTCCCGATCGAAGATCGAGATTCCTTTTATACGTAAAGATTCGCTTCTGCAAACTATTTTCGCGCCTCCCGGAGATTTTCGAAGGGAGAAGCCGCGTAGACATTCAGGGGAAGGGATACCGCGTGGCCCGGGCGGCAAGCGGACTCCTCCCGCCGGCGCTGAAAAAGTGATGGAATTTTGCATGAAAAAAGTGGTACCATAACCATTAATTTTTGATCAAACGTGATTCGACTGGGGGAGGAACCATCGATGAACACTTTTTTCAGCAAGAGGACAATCGTCCTGCTCGTCTTTCTGATGCTGCTCATTCTCGGCCCTTACGGCGACAGCCGCGTCTCCGCCATTGATCGCAGCACATACAAGAGTCTCAAGACCTTCAGCGAGGTCCTGGACATGGTGGAGAAGAACTATGTGGAGCCGGTGGAGACGGACAAACTCCTGCAGGGGGCAATCAACGGGATGATCAAATCCCTTGATCCCCACAGCAGCTTCATGACGGCGGAGATGTACAAGGAGTTGGAGGTGGAAACCCGCGGGAGCTTCGGCGGTATCGGGATCGAGATCACCATCCTCAAGGATGTGCTCACCGTCGTTTCCCCGATCGAGGACACCCCCGCCTACAACGCCGGGGTCAAATCGGGCGACCAGATCATCAAGATCGACGGCAAGTCGACCAAGGACATCACCATCATGGATGCCGTCAAACAGCTCCGGGGACCCAAGGACACGAAGGTGACCATCACGATCCTGCGCGAGGGGTTGGCCAAGCCGAAAGACATCGAGATCACCCGCAGCACCATCAAGATCCGGAGTATCAAGTCGAAGGTCTATGACGACCACATCGGCTATATCCGGATTTCGTCCTTTCAGGAACGGACGGGCGACGACCTGAAAAAGGCCCTCCAGGAGATCGAGGCGAAGGCACGTCCCCTGAAGGGGATCGTCCTGGACATGAGGAACAATCCCGGCGGACTGCTTAACCAGTCCGTGGAGGTGTCGGACGCCTTCCTGAAGTCGGGGATCATCGTCTCCACGCGCGGCCGGTCCAAGAGCATGGAGAGCAAGGCCGCAGCGAAGGACGATGGGGATGAGCCGACCTGCCCGATGGTCGTGCTGGTCAACGAAGGAACGGCCAGCGCCGCGGAAATCGTCTCCGGCGCCCTGCAGGACAACGGGCGGGCAGTGATCCTCGGGACCCAGACCTTCGGCAAGGGTTCCGTGCAGACGGTCATCCCCCTGGAGGATGGCGCAGCCCTGAAGTTGACGACGGCTAAATACTATACCCCCAAGGGTCGATCCATCCAGGCGGAGGGGATCACCCCCGACATCGTGGTGAAGCCGATCCGGCCGGCGGAGGAAAGAGCGGAAGAAAAGGCAAATGCCGAGAACCACACGCTTCGGGAGAAGGACCTGAAAGGCCATATCAAATCACCAACGGAGAACGAAGTCAAAGCGGACGAAGCGAAGAAGGAAAAGGACAATCTGGATCGGGACAACCCGTTGAAGAACGCGATCGACATCCTCAAGAGCTGGGATATTCTGAAAAAGAATTCAAAAGGATGACCGGCGAACTGGGGACACGATGCGGCATCATGGAAACGGGGACACCTTGCGGCAAGGTGTCCCCAAACAGGTTATTAGAGAAACGTGAAACGATTTCCAATCTTGGCGGTGGTTATTGCCGCCGCCCTCATCGCGGCGGTCGTCATTTTCCTGGAAAGGGTTGAGCAGCGGCCGGATGATTCAGGCGCCCGGAGAGGTCCCGGAAAAGAAACGCCGAGAAAGGCGTCCACGGGAAAACCGCCGAAACCGGGGATGAAACCGGCGCCGCCGGGGACCGCGTACCCGGGTCGTCAGGTCGCCGTCATCATCGATGACATCGGTTACGATCTGCGGATCGTTAAGGAACTGGCCTGCATCCCGGCGCCCATTGCCTATGCCGTTCTCCCTTATACCCCCCATGCTGTGGAGGCGGCCAAACTTTTCCACGCAGCCGGAAAGGAGATCCTCCTCCACCTGCCGATGGAACCCCGCTCCTACCCGGAGGAATCGCCAGGCGCAGGGGCGCTTATGGCCGACATGGACGCGGGAGAAATCCGGAGGCAGATACGCGAGGATCTGGCGGCGGTCCCCTTCGTTTCGGGGGTGAACAACCATATGGGTTCGCGCTTCATGGAGGACGAGGCGCGGCTCGCCATCGTCATGGAGGAACTGCGGGCAAAGGGTCTCTTTTTCGTGGACAGCATGACCACCGACGATTCCCGGGGAAGGGAGTCGGCGGGACGGGCGCGTGTCCGGTTCGCCTCAAGAGATGTCTTCATCGACTATGCCCCGGGTTACGCCACCGCCCTGGAAAGCCTGAACGGCGCATTCCGGCAGGATCGAAAAAACGGCGCACCGGTTCTGATGATCGGCCATCCCCATATGGAAACGGTGCGGGCGATCCGTGATGCCCTGCAATTCTGGCAGAAGGAAGGCGTCAAGGTGATTCCCGTCTCGGCCTACCTCCGAATCTACGGTGGGGCGGGAAAGCAGGATCCGTTCGTAAAAAAAACAGGCAGAACGATGAATCCGCCTCCGAAAGGAAAGCGTTAGATGATCCGGATATTTCTCCGTAAGACAGGTTGGGCTTTTTTCGTAATTCTGGTCCTTTCCGGATGCGCCATCTTCCCCGTCCGGGAAAATGCCGCACCTTCGCCGCCGGCCGCGGCGCTTTCACAGTCAGGCGCGGGCTATCATTACAGCCTCGGCATCCTCCATGCCCTCAATGAAAATATGGATGCGGCAATCCTGGAAATGGAGGAGTCGCTTCGCATCGATCCCGACTCCCCTTACCTGGCAAAGGAACTCGCGTCGCTCTACCTGGAAAAAGGGGATGCCGAGAAGGCATTTGCGATCTGTAAGAAGACCCTGGAGGGACATCCGGACGATAGCGACACCCGTCTCCTGCTGGGCGGTCTCTATCTGAACCGGAAGGACTACACCGCGGCGGCCGGGGAATACCGGCGGGTCACCGAACTGGCTCCGAAGAACACCGCCGCCCGCTTCTACCTCGGAATGAGCCTCGCCGAAATGAAACAATTCGACGAGGCGGCCGCCGTGTTCCGGGAACTCCTCAAGATCGATCCCGACCACTTCATGGGGAATTACTACCTGGCCAGGATCCTTTCCGAGATGAAACGATACGATGAGGCGGAGGCGGGATTCAGAAAGACCCTGGCGCTCCGTCCCCAGTTCGAATCGGCCATGATCGACCTCGCCGTCCTCTATGAAAGGCAGCAGAAGATCCCCCAGGCGGTTGAGGTCTATCGGAATTTCATCAATCTCTTCCCCGCCCGACTTCAGGCGCGGATCAAGTTAGGGGAACTGTACCTCCAGGAACAACGCTACGACGAGGCGGAAAAGGAATTCCAGGAGGTCCTGAAGTTGGACGGCAACAACCGGGAGGTGCGGATGACCCTCGCTCTCATCTATCTGGAAAGGGGCCGGCATGAGAAGGCCGTCGAGATGCTGGCCGCCCTGATGCGGGAATATCCGGCAGAATACAAGATCATGTACCTGCTCGGCACGACCTATGAGGAGATCAAGGCTGACGAGAAGGCCCTGGAAACCCTGCGGGGCATACCCGCCTCGTCGGAACATTTCGGCGGCGCCCAGATCCGCATCGGGATGATTCTGAAAAAACAGCAGCGGGCGACCGAGGCCGTCGATTCACTGCTTGCGGCGATCGGGAAGAAGAAAGACGCCCCGGGTCTCTATGCCTTCCTCGCATCCATCTACGAGGAAGAGAAAAAATTTTCCGCCGCGGAAGAGCTCATCCGGGAAGGGCTGCGGACCAATCCCGGAAGTGTTGATCTCCACTTCAGCCTCGGGGTTCTCTTCGAAAAGACCGACCGGTTCGAGGAGAGCATTCAGGCGATGAAAACGGTTCTGAAGCTCGAACCGGATCATGCGGAGGCGCTCAACTTCATCGGCTATATGTATGCGGACCGGGGAATCCATCTCGACGAGGCGGAGAAGCTGATCCGGAAGGCCCTCAAGTTGAAACCGGGAAACGGCTACATGATCGACTCTCTGGGTTGGGTCTTCTTCCGGAACAACAGGCTGGAGGAGGCGATCCGGTATCTGAAGGAGGCTTCGGAGGCCCTGCCGGAAGACGCGGCGATCCTCGAACACCTTGGGGATGTCTATGTCCGGTCCGGGCGGCACCGGGAAGCCGCCGACGCCTACGAGAAGGCGATCCGGTTCAATCCCGGCAACGACCTCCTGAAGAAAAAGCGCGATGATCTTGACCGGACGAAGACCCCTTGATCCCGTCTTCGGCATACAGGGACGTCCACGATGAATTCAATGGAAACCTTTGCGCAGTTTGGGAATCGGATCCCGGAAGCGCGCATTGGAGATTTTTCGGGGCACCCTGCCCCCGCAACGAAGCGTCCGCAAAGACGACTGTCTGAGCGCGAAGCGCGAGTTTCGTCTTTGCAGCGAAGCGAGGAGGCGCAGGGTCGAAAAAGGTCCAGCGCGCGGAGTGATCACGATTCCCAAAGATCTCCAATGATACAAGCGATCCGCGGTCTTCTGCATCGCGCTCTGCCGTTGTTCTGGATTGCGGCCCTCGGCTTCGCCCTCTCCGGCTGCGCCGGACACAAGCCCCCTGTCCCCCTCACATTCTATGATTCTCCCGAGGCCGCCCTCCGGGCGCTTGCGGCGACCACCCCCGGCGCACAGGCGGTCACGACCACAGCCAAGATCGAAATCAACCACCATGGGGACCGCTACCCGTTGAAGGTCGCGGTGATGATGAAAAGACCGGCCTTTCTCCGTGTGGAATCCATCCCCCTCATGGGTCCCCCGGATTTCTACCTTTCGGTCGCCGAAGGCGAACTCCGCGTCTTTCTTCCCGGGAAGGGCGCCTTCTACACCGGCCGCGCCACCCCACAGAACATCTCGCGCTTTTTTTCCGTGTCCATGCCGGCCGCCGATATGGTCTCTCTGCTGATGGGCGTTCCTCCGGATGGCGCAGAGGAGATGAAAACGCCGGGCGGGGAACGGGAAGACGGGCTTTACCGTGTCGATCAGTACATATCGGGAAGAAGAGCACGCTCCCTGTGGATCGATCCGGCGGGGGGATGGCTTATCCGGTTCCGGAGGTTCATGGAAGAGGGAACGGTTATTTATACGGCTGATTTTGCGGATCATGTCCGCATCGGGGAGGGTTTTCTGCCGCAGCGTGTGACGATCCGGGGAGAGGAAATGGCCGTTCTGACCGTCCGCCACGCGGATCTCCTGCAGTTCGCCGCCGATCCGGAATCCTTTCCCCTGCGGGTCCCGGAGGGGATGATCCCGATTCTCCTCGATCCCTAAGGAGAATTTTAGAGACAGGGGTCAGAATAAAAGGAGACCCGCCAAGGATTTTCGAGACTGGATTGTATTGCAATAGGGACATTCGTTTGGAGAAGGCAGCAAGTCGTTGTGCGTGCCCTTCTGGGTAAGCGTGCCCTTCAGGGTAGAGGCCTGCACTGCTTCTATATTCTGAATTCCGGCTCCTGAGCAGTTAAAATTATTTAATCTCGAGGAGCTTCGCCCGGGCGATCCGGGCCTGACTCGTGTTGGGATAATCTTTGGTAACCTGCTGCAGGAGAAGCTTTCCGCTTGCCTTATCCCCCAATTTCAGGAAGGAGAGGCCCTGTTTGAGAAGGGCGTAGGGAACCTTGTTCCCCTCCGGGAAGTTCTTGGTCACCTTTTCGTACTCGACTATTGCCTTTTCGTATTTCTTCTCGAAATAGTAGCACTCGCCGACCCAGAATTGGGCGTTGTCGGAAAATTCGGTGTCGGGGTACTGCTTGAGGAAGTTTTCAAAGGCCTCCCTCGACTTCTCGTACTTCGCCTCCTTGAAGAGCTCATAGGCCGCTGCATATAGGGATTCCTTGTCCGTTCTGCCCTTGCCGGCCGGTTCCTTCGCCGGCGCTGCCGGCGGTTGTTTCCCGGCCTTCTCTGCCGGCGCCGTTGCCGGTTCCTCATTCTTGCCGATCCCGAGAAAATTTTCGGTGAAGTTGATCTTGAATGTGAGGTTATCCAGCTTCTCCCGGAGCACCTTCTCCTCTTCCTCCCGCTTGCCCGTTCTGGCGGACGCAGAAGCGAGGTCCTTCCGGAGACCGTCGGTCGTTCCGCGGATCTGCTGGAGCTGCTCCCGGATGTCGGTTATTTCGGCCCGACCCTCCGCCTGACTCCCCCGCAGCGGCTGGATAGCCTCCTGGGTCTTTGCGATCTCTTTGCGGAGACCCGCAATCTCTTCCCGGAGCGACGCCTGTCTTTGCTCCACAGAGACGATTTTCTCGTTTGTCTCCTGGATCTGCCGGTTGATATCGGCGCGGACGCGGCGCAGATCATCCGTCGTGGCGCACCCCGTCACAGACAGGAACGCAATGATGAACAGGGTGGGCAGATACCTTCGCAAGATTCTTTCCTCCGCAACCATTTGGAAACTCCCCGCCCACAGGGCGGGGCTTCCCGGCAAGGAAACTGTCTATTTTTTATTGCGCCCCCGGTCAAGTCCGGCCGGAAAACTGAAACCGGCCCAATGCCGGGAGAACGAATACAAGAGTCCTGTGAGTCCTGCCTCGAAACGGGACTCACAGGACCATTCATTCCCCCGGAACGGCCGGATTAAAAGCGCCCCCCGACATACAGACATGCATCCATGGGCAGGATCTCCCCCGTTGCACCTGCCACCGTGAGCCGGCGGTGGACCTCTTACAGAGCCGTTCCCTTTGATCTCACCAAAACAACTTTACTTCACTGGCGGGAAAATGACGAAATGAGCCCTTCTGTTTTTCGCCCAGGCCGCCTCGTCATGTCCCTTATCCAGTGGCATCTCCTTGCCGTAGCTGATCGTCTTAATCCTTGCCTTCTCGATACCGAGATCGGCCAGGAATTTCGCGGCTTCCGTCGCGCGTTTCTCACCGAGCGCCAGGTTGTATTCAGAAGTGCCCCGCTCGTCGCAGTGCCCTTCGACCACGAGTTTGTAATCCCTGTATTTCAAATACGCCGGAGCGCCCTTCTTCAGGATCTCCTGGGCCTCGGGTTTCAGGTTATACTTGTTGAAATCGAAGTTGATGTCCGCAATCTGCAGCTCCTTCAGGATCGCGGCTGCCATTGCTGCCGCTTCTTTCTTCTTCGCCTTGGCGGCCTCTTCCTTGGCCGCTCTCTCGGAGGCTTCACGCGCAGCCTGGTCCCTCAAGGCCTGTTCCCGCAGTGCCTTTTCCCTGGCCGCGGCATCATCCGCCACCGCCGGCGCCTGGGCAACCGCTTTCTGCTCCTGGGTGACCACGGCCCCTTCCTTCAGCGTCGCCTTCTTGGCGCAACCGGTCAGAAATGTAACGGAGAGACATAAAACGAGGGCGATCAGCCCACCCCATACCCAATTCCTTCTCATCATAATTCTCCTTTCTTGAATCAATAATGTTTCCGTGGCTCAATAAATTCCATACGGAAGAATAAACCACTACTGACGGTAAAAATCAACCGAAAAATGAGAATTTTTTTATTTGTATCCTGAATACGATCACTTGGAAGTATCATCGTTAGTATCCAACCCGTAGGCCGCTCAGCGGATTTCCGGATTCATCCAAGGATGAATCCAACAAAAAACACTCGATATCACGATTTAAACATTCCCTTGAGGCGGATCTCAAAAAACCCCGGATGAATCCGCAGCGAAAAACGGCGTCACCGCAGACGGGGAGACCAGAAGGGGCTCTGACAGCCGTTTCCCTCGTGCAGCACCCTCGCATTCTGTCCGCCCTCATTCATGATCTCAATCCGGCTCCGGCCGTAATCCCGAACGCTGCATGCCAGATACCGCCCGTCCGGCGACCAGGAGGGAGATTCATGATCCCCCCCTTCAAACGTCAACTGCTGGGGGGTTCCCCCTTCAGCGTCGATGGTGAAGATCTGAAAGCGGCCGTGGACCGACCCCTCATAGGCGATCCTCTTTCCCTTCGGCGACCAGGCGGGGGAGGTGTTGTAATTGCCCTCATAGGTCAGCCGCCGCACGTTCCCGCCGTCGGCGTGCATGATGTAGATCTGGGGAGAACCGCTGCGGTTGGAGACAAAGGCGATCCGCCGCTCATCCGGGGAGCGGACAGGGGAAACATCGATGGCAAAATCGCGGGTCAGACGCTGGAGGAGGCTGTTGCCCACATTCATGTTATAGATCTCCTGATTTCCGTCCCGGCTCAGGGTCACCAGCAGACTGGCGCTGTCCCGGGACCAGGAACCGGGCAGGTTCAGCCCCGGATAGAAAACGATCTTCCGCGTTGACCCGTTCCCCAGATCCCGGAGATAGATATCCGGATTGCCGTCCCGGTAGGAGGTAAAGGCCAGAAACCGGCCGTCGGGGGACCAGCGCGGGGAAAGGGTCAAGGCGTTGTAGTTCGTGATCCGGCTAAGATCGGAACCATCGAAGTTGATCGTATAGATGTCCGTGGAGGCGTCGCCCTTCTTGACGAAGGCAATCCGCGTTTCAAACAGGCCCGCCTCGCCGGTCAGGGCCAGAAGGATCTCGTTGACGAACTGCATGACCATCCGGGTACGGTCCTCGGGTTTTCCGGTATATCTTTTTCCGATGACGAGTTCCCCCCGCACCACGTCAAACAGGCGAAACTCGGTGACAAGCTCGCGTCCGTCCGTCTGAAATCCCCCCTTGACCAGATATTCGGCGCCGATCACCGACCAGTCTTCGAAACGGATCCCCTCCGCCGTGATCCCCGCCTGTTTCGGATCCTCCAGAAAGGCCCTCCGGTCCAGGACATTGAAGTAACCCGTGATCGTCAGGTCCCGGGAAAGGGTGTCGGAAAACCAGACAGGCAGATCTCCTGTGTCCGCGACAGGCCGGAGGGGTTTGAAATCGGCGATGGCGATGGGGAACTTCTGAAAAGAGGGGGAATCGATGTCGATGTAAACCTTCCCGTAAACCTGGCCTGCACAGAGCAGAAGAAACAGGATCAAAATCAATGGTCGCCGCAGATCGTGCATTTCGACTTTCCTTTCAAAAAAGTCCGTTCAGGACTTCAATTCAGACGAGTGAAACCGGATCCCCACATCGAGACTGCCTTCGCTGATCCACGCCGGCAGCGGCGGAAAGGGGATAGCCTTCCGGATCGCCTTCAGGGCGGACTCATCGAAATAGCGGTTTCCCGACCGTTTTTCAAAATTCATTCCCGTAACCGCCCCGCTGCGGAGGATGGTTACATCAATCACCGTTTCCAGCACCTCTCCCGGAAGGATCCCCTGAGGAAGCGCCCATCTTCCCTTGATCCGGGACCAGATCATCGCGTAATAGGCCCTCATCTTCGCGTTTATCTCGGCATCCCCGGGCGACGGCGTAGACGGGGGACCGGATTTCGCCTCCGGGGAGGCTTTCGCCTGTGGTTTAGGGGTCGCAGCATTCGCGGCGGCCCGTTTCCGGATCTCCTCCATGGCCTTCTCCAGGGTCTGATTCGGCTTCCTGCGGCTCTCCAGGCTTCGGATGGGGATGACCGGCTCCGGCTCCAGGCGCTTCTTGAGGACCGTCTCGGAGCGGGAGGCTCCCAGGAGTTCTTTCGCTGCGGCCGTCCCGCTCTTCTGTTCCAGGATATTTCCGGAAAAGTTCACCAGGGACACGGTATAGACCGGTCCGAAGGTCAGTTTCGGTGAAGGGAAGGAGGGGGTGAAAAAGAGGAGGGAGAGAACCACGCCGTGGAACAGCAGGGAAATAAGGATCATGCCGTTCAGGCGGCCTCCCCCGATTTTTTCCCTGTCCATTCGTTCCGACATCACCTGTGTTCCTCGGGGGGTTCGGTGATCATCCCCAATTTATCCACGCCGGCCTTGCGGACTTCGGCCATGACCTCGACCACGAATCCGTAAGGGACGTTCCGGTCCGCCCGCATATAAACCTCGCGTTCGATCCGCGACGCGAAGATATGTTCCAGTTTAATGCCAAGTTCGGAAAGCGGCATCCGATTCCTGTTGAGGAAGATCTCCTTGGCGCCGTTGATCGTCAGGACCAGCTTTTCCTCTGCGACATCCACGCTTTTCGCCTTGACCCGGGGCAGATTGACGTCGATCCCCATCTGGAGCATCGGCGCCGTCACCATGAAGATGATGAGCAGAACCAGCATCACGTCCACAAGGGGGGTGACATTGATCTCGGCCATCGGCCGGTTGTCATTTTGGTTCCTGCGTCTTGCGTATCTCATGATCCCTTATTTTTTCACATAAAACCGTTCGACAATGTTCAACAGCTCCAAGGCGAAATTGTCCATCTCGAGGGTCATGCCCTTGATCCGGTTCAGATAGTAGTTGTAGAAGATGACGGCCGGGATGGCGGCCGCGAGGCCCGCCGCCGTCGCGATGAGAGCCTCCGAGATCCCCGGCGCCACGATGGCCAGGGTCGCCGAACCACGGGCGCCGATCCCTTTGAAGGTATCCATGATCCCCCACACGGTCCCGAACAGGCCTATGAAGGGGCTGGCGCTCCCCGTGGTCGCCAGAAACCCGAGGGCTGCCTCCAGTTTGGTCGTCTCCGTCCCGCAGGCCCGGTTCATCGCCCTCTCCACATTGTCGATCCCCCCGATCTCCAGGACCGGAGCGGCCGCCTCTGCGGCGACTTTACCCGCGGGGGTTCCGCGGACCGCCATGGTGATTTTCACGAGTTCGGTATAGCCGCCCCGGAAAACCTCTGCCAGCGTCGAATTCCGGAATTTCTTCGCCTCGGGAAAGATCTCCGACAGTTTCGTACTTTTCATGTAAGCATTCAAGAAAAGGCTGTTTTCTCTCCGAACTTTCCGGATGTTGAAATATTTCATCAGGATGATGGCCCAGGAGACGACAGAGAAAAGGAGAAGGAGCAGAAGGACCAGTTGCACGACAAATCCCGCGTGAACAACCATGTCGAAAAGACTGCCATGAAAATTTCCCCCCAGATTCATCGCGGCTACGGACGAAACTTCTTTCAAGTTCAATCTCCTTCTGTAAGCAAAGATGGAAAAGACGGCACTACATCTAAAGGAAAAGTCGGGTCTTGTCAAGGACCAATGAGCCCCCGCCGCACATGAGCGATACGGAGCAATCAAAGGGATTCGGGCGTAAAGGCGACCACCTCATCGATCCGGGACTTGTCGGCGAGAAGCATGGCGAGACGGTCCACGCCGAGGGCGATCCCGGCGGAGGGGGACATCTGCGGGAGGGCCGCAAGAAAGCGTTCCGGCATGGGATAGAGGGGACTGCCGTTTAGCCGACGGTCATGGGAGGCCTCCTCGAAACGCCGCCGCTGCTCCTCGGCGTCAGTCAGCTCGGAAAAGGCGTTGGCAAGCTCCAACCCGGCGCAATAGAGTTCGAAACGTTCGGCAATCCCCGGATCCCCCTCCTTCACCCGCGCCAGGGCGCCGAGTTCCACCGGATACTCGTACAGAAAAACGGGGCTTCCCATGCCCAGATTAGGTTCGACCTCGCTGGCGAGGATCTCATCGAAACGATCCGTCCTCAGGGCCTCGGCGGCTGTCATCGTTGCGTACCGCCTGAAGGCCTCCCGGACGGTGATTCGCTCCCAGGGAATCACCAGGCGGATCTCCCGTCCCTGCCGGGAAAAGATGCCGTCGAACCCGAGCTCGCGGGCAACAAGGGTGATCAGGGCCTCGCAGTCATCCATCAGGGTCCGATAGTCCGTTCCTTCCCGATACCACTCGAGCATCGTAAATTCCGGCAGGTGGCGGTCGCCTCTCTCCCCCACCCGGAAACATTTGCAGATCTGGAAGATCCGTGGATAACCCGCCGCCAGGAGCCTCTTCATGCACAGTTCGGGGGAGGGTTGCAGGAACCACTCTCCCGAGGCGACGACATCGATATGGGATTCCGGCGCTGGCGCCGGAATCCGGAGGGGGGTTTCAACTTCGAGGAAATCCTTATCCTGAAAGAACCGGCGGATGGCTCGGATCATCCGGGCGCGCCGCCGGAGGGCATCCTCTTTGGCGGCCAGCTTCCAGGAATCATCCACGGTCATTACTTCTTGCTCTCGGAATCAATCGCATCCGTTTTAATAATGGGACGGCTTCGGAAAAAGTTCCCCCGGCTTCCGCCGGGGCAGGCTCCGGCAAGGCGCGCAAAGCCGTCATCCCTTGACCCTTGTCAGGTACTCGCCGCTGCGGGTATCGATCCGGATCTTTTCTCCTTCTTCGATGAAGGGGGGAACCTGGACCTGATATCCCGTCTGGACGGTCACCGGTTTGGTGTTCCCCGACACGGAATCGCCCTTAGCCCAGGGATCGGCCTTGGTAACGATCACGTCGATGAAATTGGGAAGACTGATCCCCAGCGGCCGGTCCTCGAACAGGAGTATCTCCGCCTCGATGTTGTCGAGGAGAAAATTCTTCGCCTCGCCGACCTGATCTTCGCTGAGGAAAACCTGTTCGTAGCTCTCGTTGTCCATGAAGCAGTACTTCCCCTCTTCCTTATAGAGGTACTGCATCCTCTTTTCCTGCAGATCGGCCGCCTCAAAGACATCTACGGAACGGAACGTCCGCTCGAACTGGTTTCCGTTGACCATGTTCTTCAGCTTGCAGCGGTAGAGGGCCTGGCCCTTTCCCGGTTTGACGAAATTGAATTCCGTCACGATGTAGGGGTCGTTGTCGATCTTGATTCGCAGTCCTTTTCTCAGATCACTGGCTGTGTACATGGTATTCTATTCTCCTTATCGAATCGCTTAGCAGGCTGTTGAAAAACGCCCATCTGCTGCGTTTCCCTCATCCTTCGCCGTTCAACGTACCTCAAAGTACGCCTCACAGCTCAGGATATCGGGGGCCTTGCATCCGGGCATTTTTGAACAGCCTGCAAAAAAGATTTTTCAACATTCTGTTCGGCCGGACGCCGCGCCTTCTTTTTCCCTTCCCGGACGGGCGGAGGGGCCTGACCCCGCACATCCTGCCGTATTTCTTAATCCATTTGTTTTAGGTTGTCAAAAGAATGTTTGCCGCCCTGTCCCGTTTCGGGCAGAAGGGAAAAAGGCTGGAGGGGGATCTTCCCCCGGCCGCCGGGGCAATCCAGCACGTAACGCGGGAGGCAGAGTCCGGAGATGTTGCGCCAGAGCCTCTCCATGATCTCCATGCCGGTCCAGATCTCTGCCCGGAAATGGTCCGTCCCCCGGACCGGATCGCACTGAAACAGATAGTAGGGACGGACCGAGATCCGCACCAGGCCGTAAAGCAGGTCCCGCATCGATTCATAGTCGTCGTTCACCCCTCGAAGCAGGACCGACTGGTTTCCGACGGGGATCCCGGCCGCAAGCAGCATCTCGCATGCCCTTGCCGATTCTTCCGTAATCTCAAGGGCATGATTGAACTGTGTATTGAACCAGAGGGGCCGGTGCCGTTTCAGCATCGTGCAAAGTTCCGGCGTGATCCGCATCGGCAGCGTGACCGGCGCCCGGCTCCCGATGCGGAGGACCTCCACATGGGGAATCGCGCGGAGGGCCCCTAAAAACCAGTCCAGGAGCCTATCGGAGATCAGCAGTGGATCCCCGCCCGAGACGATCACCTCCCGGAGAGCCGGCATCCGGGCCACGTAATCCACCATAGCCTGAAGTCTTTCCCGCGTCCGCCCCGGCTTCTTCGCGCGCCACATCCGCTTGCGGTTGCAATGCCGGCAGTAAACGGCGCAGGTTCCCGTGACGATCGCGAGACAGCGGTCGGGATAGCGGTGGATCAGCCCCGGAACGGGCATGTTCCGATCCTCATCGAGAGGATCTTCCACTCCTCCCCGAGAGAAATTGAGTTCCCGGGGGTCGGGAAAGCACTGCCGACGCAGGGGGTCGTTTTCATCGGCGGGATCCAGAAGCGACAGATAATAGGGCGTGATTGCAATGGGATAGGCCCGGAGCACGAGCCTGCACGGGGCGAGCGAAGCGACGGGCCGGTTCAGCACCGAGGCCAGTTGCCTCAGGGAGCGGACGCGGTTCCGGAACTGCCATTTCCAGTCGTTCCACTCCCCAACGGGCGTCCCGGTTCTGAGATCCCTTTCGGACTCTTTGCTGATTGTCATCACGATCCACCTCAAAAGCCTCTGCAAAAGGAGAATATCGCGAATCTGCCGAGGAAGATTCCCTACCATTTGCCGTTGGTGCGGGCAAGAAATGATTTGCTTTGTCCCGAAAGATTTTATATCTTTTAACCGGATGGTGTTTTGGTCCTTTCCGGCCGGCTCTCCAGAGAAGGGGGGTTGATTCACCCTTGGAGGACCCGTCCGGATCATCTTCTGCATACCCTCCGTCAGGAGGGTTCAACCATGAGAAGGGAGACGACCAAATGATCGGATTATCACGGGATGAATTAAAGACGTTGATGGGAAAACATCAGGGATTGTGCATTTCCATTTTCATGCCGACCTTCCGCACCGGCGCGGAGAGCCAGCAGAACCAGATCCGGTTCAGAAATCTCCTGCGCAGGGCGGAGGAAAAACTGCTTGCCGGCGGTCTGCGACCCCAGGAGATCAAGACCCTCCTGGAACCCGCGCAGGCGCTGCCGGGCAATGTTCTCTTCTGGCGGAAGCAGAGCGATGGTCTGGCGCTCTTCCTCTCCGCGGATTTTTTCCGCTCCTTCTGCCTTCCCGAGACCTTTGCCGAGCTGATCACGGTTGCCGATTATTTTCACATCAAGCCGCTCCTGCCGCTCCTCGGCGGCGATAAGCGGTTCTATATCCTCGCCCTCAGCCAGAAAGAGATCCGGCTTCTCGAAGGAACAGGGCAGAACGTTCAGGAAATCGAACTGGAATCGGTTCCCCGGAGTCTCGCCGAGGCGCTCCGGTACGACGAGTTCGGAAAACAGGTCCGCTTCCGGGCCGGCACGGCGGGAGGCGGCGACCATTCGGCCATGGTCTCCGGACATGGCGCGGAGATCGACGACACCAAAGACAACCTCCTAAAATACTTCCGCCTGATCGACCGGGGCCTCCACGACCTGCTCCGGGACGAACGGGCGCCCCTCATCCTCGCCGGTGTGGAATATCTCTTTCCCATTTATCGCGAGGCCAACACCTATCCCCGGCTGATCGAAGAGGGGATCCCGGGGAATCCCCAGGGAATCAGTGCGGAAACACTTCACCGGTCGGCCCTGAAGATTGGCAGCCCCTACTTTCAGAAGGCCGAGCAAGACGCCGTCGCGCAGTACCGTCAATCCTCGGGAACCGGCCTGACCTCCGCCGATCTCCGGGAAATCATTCCCGCCGCCATCCACGGACGGGTCGGCATCCTCTTTATCGCCTCGGACCGCCAGCAGTGGGGAACCTTCGACGGAGAGAGCGGCGCCGTCGAAATTCACCCGAAGATGGGGGCCGCGAGCGAAGATCTTCTGGAGGTGGCGGCCATCCAGACCTTCCTGAATGGAGGGACGTTGTTTATACTGCCTCCGGAAAAGATGCCGGACGCGGGCGATCTGGCAGCCGTCTTCCGCTACTGAAAAGGGCCGGACAGAACGGTTTCCGGTGGAGTCATGTTGCGGATTTTCCCTTTCTCCTAAAGGGGCATGGAATGCATACCTTCCCTGGGGATCCTTCGCCCTCGGGGAGGAAATCCGCAAGCGGCAATAAAACGGAACGGTAAGAATATCGATATGCAGAACCGTAAAATCCAGGTAGCGCGGCTGTCGGTCATTTCCAACACCATTCTTGTGGCATTGAAACTGGTCGTGGGTCTCCTGATCGGCTCCGTTTCCATCCTGTCCGAGGCGATCCACTCCGGCGTGGATCTTGTGGCCGCCGGCATCGCCCTGTTTTCCGTCCGGACCTCCGGCATCCCCGCCGACGAGGAGCACCCCTTCGGCCACGGCAAGGTCGAAAACATCTCCGGAACCATCGAGGCGCTCCTGATCTTTGTGGCCTCCATCTGGATCATCTATGAGGCGATGCAGAGGCTGATTCATCCCCGGCCGATCGAATATGTCGGGTGGGGTGTCATCGTCATGCTGATCTCGGCTGCCGCCAATATCGTCGTCTCCGAAAAGCTCTTCAAGGTGGCGAGGGAGACGGATTCCATCGCCCTTGAGGCAGACGCCTTGCACCTCCGGACGGATGTCTTCACCTCCGTCGGGGTCATGGCAAGCCTCGCCCTGATCTGGGTCGGCCACCGGTTTTTCCCCGACCCGGATATCCACTGGCTCGACCCGGCGGCGGCGCTGGGTGTGGCCGTCCTCATCATCCACGCCGCTTACCGGCTCACGGTCCGGTCGGCCCGCGATCTCCTGGATGTGCAGCTCCCCCCGGAGGAGGAGACCTGGATCCACGACCTGATCCGGGCCCAGCGGCCCGCCATCCACGGGTTTCACAAGCTGCGGACGCGCAAGGCCGGTGCTTTCCGGTTCATCGAGTTTCACATCAAGGTGGATCCGGAGATGTCGGTCGGGGTCTCGCACCGCATCACGGTCGAGCTTGCGGCAGGCATCGAAAGGCGCTTCCCCGATGCCAGCGTCACCATCCATACCGAGCCCTGCGACGGCCGGTGCGATGAGAGCTGCCTTCGCGGCTGTCTTCTGAGCGAACCGAAGCGGGACGCGGTCCGGCAGGCGGACCGGATCCCCCGGTAAAGGATTTTCAGATACCGTCGACCCCGTCCGGGGCAGGGCTGGGGACAAGATGCGGCATCATGTCCCCGACATCCGGCTTCCCCGCGTCTTCGTCGCTCTGTTTCCGGCCCTTGTAGATGTACCGGTCGAACAGCCGGTGATAAGGCGTCCAGTCCGACTCCCCGTCCCGGGCCTCCCGGATGGTCTCCTGGAAGGCGTTCACCTTGGCGTCGAGGTCGTCCATGTAGTGGACGATCAGGGCCTCCAGTGTCTTGGGACGCTTGGGCGAACCGAATTCGAGGACGCCGTGATGGCTGAGCATGAGGTGGCGGAGCTCCATGGCCGTCTGCTCCGGGAAATCCGGGATCGCCGCGATCTTCGCGTCGACCATCTCCACGCCGATAACGATGTGGCCGACCAGACGTCCTGGATCGCTGTACTCCACGATCCGCTCAAAGGAGAATTCGTAGATCTTTCCGATATCATGGAGGATCCCTCCGGCGATCAGGAGATCCCGATTGACCCCTGCATAATGGCCGGCCGCCCGGTCCAGCAGTCGAACAACGGAAAGGGTGTGTTCCAGGAGACCGCCGATATAGACATGATGAAACCCTTTGGCCGCCGGCGCCCTCCGGAACAGTCCGGCGATCTTGTCGTCCTGGAAAAATGCCTGCAGAAGTGCGGCCAGGCAGGGGGTCTTCACCTGTTCGCAATAGGCAAGAATTTCGGCGAACATCGCCGCGCGATCCCCCTTCGCCACCGGAAAGTAGTCCGCCAGTTCGACCTCGGCGTCCTCCACCTTCCGCAGCTCGATGATCGACAACTGGATCGCGTTCTTGAAGCTGAGCGCCCGCGCCTGGATGCGGATCAGATCGCCCTTCCGGAACGCCTTGTCCCAGGCCAGGGCGTTCTCCCAGACCTTCCCGTCCACCTCCCCCGTCCGGTCCTTCAGGCGGAGATTCAGGTAAGGAGACCCCTTCTGGGAGTAGGCCAGATTCTTCTCCGCCGCGAGAAAGACCTCACTGACCCGGTCACCTGTCCTGATATCACTTACATAGATCGTTTTTCCCGTCACGTTCGCACCCGCCCTTCCTCAAGAATGACGACTTCGTAAAAAGTCCGGATGCTGCGTTGCGCTTCACCCTTCGTCGTTGCAGCGTGTCCCCGACGCCTCACTCCTCAGGGTTCGCGCGCCTTGCCTGCGGAGCTTTTTACGAAGCCGCCCCAGATTCAAGGCGTTTGGGACTTATTACGAGTTCGTCAAGAATAGATTTTCATCCGGCCCCGCCGGACCGAACCGATCAGCGTCATCCCCGCCCTCCGCGCCATCTCCACGGCCTGGGTCGTGGGAACCGACAGGGAGCAGACCAACGGCACGCCCAGCCGCCAAATCTTGTGGACGATCTCCGAAGAGACGCGGCCGGTCCGGAAGATGACTGCGTCGCGGCAGTCCACCCCGTTGAGCAGCGCGTAGCCTCCCAGCATGTCGATGGTGTTGTGCCGCCCGATGTCCTCCCGGACGACCAGGATCTCCCCGTTCCGGGCCAGGGCCGCGGCATGGGTCCCTCCGGTCTCTTCATGGAGGCGGGCCTGCCCGAGAAAGCGTTCCATGAGATCGAGGACCACCTCCGGCGCAAGGGAAATCCCTCCCGACAATGGCCCGGAGAGTAGATTTCCTGGTGGCCCCCCGAAACCGCGGGCGCCGCTCGATGCCAGGGTCCTACCCGTCACCGTCTCCGGATCCGGGATTTCCCGTCCCGCCGCCGTCCGGATCATCACTTGCGTCCGATCGGGAGAAACCTCGACCGCCGCAACGTCATCCCTCGTCCGGAGGAAACCCTCGGAGCGGAGGAAACCCGCGGCCAGTTCCTCAACGTGCAGCCCCGCGCAGGCGATCGTGATCACCTTACGGTCGTTGAGATGCACCTCTAACGGGATTTCGCGGATGAGACGATCGTCCTTTTCGGAAAACACCTTCCCGTCATAGAAAGAAATCCGGAAACGCTCGCTTCCCTTATTTTCCGCCGTCATTTTTCCGGCCTTTCCCGGAGGACCCGGTGATCGCCCGCCCGCATGGTGAGCTTGGTCATATCAAAATACTCCATCAGCGGGATGATGAATTTCCGCGAAAGCATGGTCAGCCCCTTGAAGCTCGCCGGCGTCGCCTGGCCGTCACGGATGAGGAGCCGCCGGTAGTCCTCGCGGAGCTTCGCCAGGGCATCCCGGTGGAAGTTCAGATCCTCGCTGATCCGGACCAGGACCCCCTCGCGGGTCATCACCTGGATGAGGATCGCGATCTCCTTTTTCCGGTCGGAGAACCGCTCCAGGACCTCACGGACCGTCGGCGGCGCGAGCCCCCCATCCCGGTAGACGATGGAGAGGCTCTCCCGCAGTTCCTCCATCTCCCCCTTCAAATGGACGCGGTGCCCCGTCAGACGGATCATCTCCTTTTCGGCGCTGATCTCTTCCCTCTTCTCGAGATCCCGAAGAGCCATCGTGAAGATCTTCTGCCCGACCCCGTCTCCCCTTTCCAGCGTGGTCCGCAGCTCCTCCCTGGAGAGCCCCTCCTGGAGCGGATACCGTTCATGGTACCCCCGAAGCTGCCGGAGGATCTCCGCCTGGAAGGCCGCATAAACCGGATAGGACAGAACCCGCATCTCATCGCGATCGACGAGGACGGCCCTCTTCGCGGAAAACATCCCCTCCAGGCGCCGCCGCAGTTCCCGGCCGCGAATGCCCGTCCGGACGACCAGGAGTGTTTCGGTGATCCCCCCGATCCCGGCCCTCTCCAGAATGACGGCCGTCTTTTCCTCCTCCTCCCCGCCGGCAAGACGCTGGAATTCCCGGAGGACTCCGGCCGACGACCGTTTGTGTTTCGCGGGCAGGGGATCGACGATCACGCCGCCGCCGATCGTCGTAACCGGGGAATAGCTGCGGACGACGAACCGGTCCCCTGCCACGGCAGCCAGGGGGGCCTCCAATACAAGCTGGGAGCAGCACTCTTCCCCCGGTTCCAACTCATCCCGGTCGAGGATGATCATCCGCGCCATGACCTCGCTGGTCCCTGTATGGAGGCGGACGAGGGTTCGGTTCTTCAGCTTCCGGCCGGCGCCGCTCAGATGGCGGTAAACGCAATCGAGGCGCTGCGACGCCGTCAGAGAACCGGGACCGGTCAGGACATGCCCCCGCTCGACCATCTCCCGGTCGATCCCCTGAAGGTTGATGGCTGTCCTCTGCCCCGCCTCGGCCGTTTCGACGGTCCGGTTGTGGACCTGGATTCCCCGGACCCTGGCGCGTAGGCCGACGGGAGAGATCTCCACCTCCTCGCCCGTCCCCACCTTTCCGGAGACCAGCGTCCCCGTGACGACGGTGCCGAACCCCTTGATCGTGAAGACCCGGTCCACAGGCAGGCGGAAGAGACCGACATCGGCGCCCTCCTCCACTTTGTCCGCCGTCTTCCCGATGGTCGAAAGCAATTCGGGGAAACCGGCCCCGGTCAGGGAGGAGACCGGGACGACCGGCGCATCTTCCAAAAAGGTCCCCCGGAGAAACATGCGGACATCCTCCCGGACCAGTTCCAGCCACTCCTCATCGACCATGTCGATCTTGGTCAGGGCGACAAACCCCTTTCGGATCCCGAGGAGGGTGCAGATATGGAGGTGTTCTCGCGTCTGCGGCATGACCCCTTCGTCGGCCGCGATGACCAGGACCACGAGATCGATGCCGGCCGCTCCGGCCACCATGTTCCGGACGAACCGCTCATGGCCGGGGACATCGACGACCCCGAGGGTCCGACCGTCCGGAAGGGTCAGGGAGGCAAACCCGAGTTCGATCGTGATCCCCCGCTCCTTTTCCTCTTTGAGGCGGTCGGTATCCACGCCGGTGAGGCTCTTGATCAGCGCCGTCTTGCCGTGGTCCACATGACCGGCCGTGCCCATGACGAGATGCTTCATGGGTCTGAAAATAACAGACTCATGCGCTTTTCACAACAGCAAAGATGACGCCTTTCCCCGGCCCTCATTGCGTCTGGAACCCCGTCCCCCTTTGACGATTGACGGCTTCGTTAATTATCGACGATGATCAAAAAGTTTTGCCCTGTGGACAATCGGGCTGGGATCGGTCGGAAAAACCGGGACTGAGCCCCGGGAATCGCTCTATCCGATCGCCGCCCATCTGCATGGTTGTGATAACCGAAAATTGATCAGAGGAAGGGCAATTTCGGACCGGGATCGTTACTCGTAGTGCAGGGCGTCGATGGGGTTGAGCAGGGACGCCTTGTAGGCGGGATAGAAACCGAAGAAAAGCCCGACGAGGCCGGAAAAGCCGAAGGCCAACAGCACGGAAAGCGGGGAAACGACGGTCGCCCAGCCGGCCAGGGCCGAAAGGATCTTCGACCCCGAAATGCCGAGGATGATGCCGGCCACGCCGCCGATGAGGGAAAGCGTCAGCGCCTCGATGATGAACTGCAGCCGGATATCCCAGGTCTTGGCCCCCACGGACATACGGATGCCGATCTCACGGGTCCGTTCCGTCACGGAGACGAGCATGATGTTCATGATGCCGATGCCCCCCACCAGCAGGGAGACGGATGCGATCGCCGCCAAAAGGAGCCCCATGACCTGGGTGGCCTGCTCTCTGGCCTCCATCATCTGGGTAAGGTTCCGCACCGTGAAATCCTTCTCCTGACGGGGGCCGATCCGGTGGCGCTGGCTGAGCAGTTCGTTGATCTGCCCTTCCGCCGCCGCCAGTTGATCGGCGCCTCTCGCCTTTACCGTAATCGCCCGGACCATCCCCACAAAACGCGTCCCGAAGATCTTTTTCTGCGCCGTCGTGAGGGGAACGAAGATCGTGTCGTCCTGATCCTGGCCATGGTCCGATTGACCTTTTGGCGCCAGAACGCCGATGACCATAAAGGGAACCTTCTTGATCCGGATGATATGGCCCACAGGGTCCGCATTGCCGAAGAGGTTGTCCACGACAGTCTGCCCCAGCAGACAAACCTTGGTGGCGTTCCGCACGTCCTGCTCCGTGAAGACCCTTCCGGAGGAGAGCAGCCAGTCCCGGACCGGAAGGATGCCGGGGGTGGTCCCTAAAATCCCCGTCGACCAGTTCTGATTGCCGTAAACCACCTGGGCCGCACCGTTGTACGTGGGGGCCACATCGGAAACGGCCGGGCACTCCCGGGCGATGGCTTCGGCGTCGTCCTGCGTCAGCGTGGATTGCGTGCCGCTTCCCATCCGGAGGCCGCCGGAGGTGCTGCTCCCCGGCATGACGATCAGGAGGTTGCTGCCGATGCTCGCCATCTGTTCGGAGATCCTCTCCCTTGCCCCGGTCCCGACAGCCAGCATCGTGATCACCGCGCCCACGCCGATGATGATCCCGAGCATGGTCAGCGCGGAGCGCATCTTGTTGACCCTGAGGGCGCGGAGCGATATCTTGAAAGTTGAGGGTATGCCGATCATCCGTGCCTCCGTCCCATCATCCGCGTTTCCGAAAACCTGGAGCCATTGATCATAAGTCTCAATCGACTATCCCGCCTGTTTGACGGTCTCGTCGCTGACGACGAGACCGTCCCGGAATTTAACGATCCGCCGGCTGAAGGCGGCAATGTCCCGCTCATGGGTCACGAGGATGATCGTGATCCCCGACTCCCGGTTGAGCTTCACGACAAGCTCCATGATCTCGACGCTGGACCGGGTGTCGAGATTCCCCGTCGGCTCGTCGGCCAGAATCAACGGCGCCCGGTTCACCAGCGCGCGCGCGATCGCCACCCGCTGCTGCTGACCGCCGGAGAGCTGGTTTGGATGGTGGTGCTCCCGCCCTTCCAGGCCCATCGCCTTCAGGGCTTCCATGGCCCGCTGCCGGCGTTCCCGCGGAGAGCACCCGTCATAGAGCATGGGCAATTCCACGTTCTCCAGCGCGGAGGTGCGGGGAAGGAGATTGAACCCCTGAAAAACGAATCCGATCTTTTTATTGCGGATCTCCGCCAATTCGTCCCGGCCCCGGTCGCCGACATCCATTCCGTCCAGCAGGTATTGCCCGCCGGTCGGCACATCGAGGCAGCCGATCACGTTCATGAAGGTGGATTTGCCTGAGCCCGATGGGCCCATGATGGCCACGAATTCCCCGTGCGCCACCGTCAGGGATACATCGTCCAGCGCGCGGACGGCGCTGTCTCCCAGTTCGTAGACCTTCGTCAGATGTTGCGTCTCTATCAATGCCATGGCGCTATCCCGTCCCCGCGTTCCCTATGCCCGCATGCAGATTCTCACCGCTCGTCAGCGAAAGAGCCCCGGCCCGCCGGGAGGCAGTGCGCCTTTTTTTGCCTGTCCCGTCGCCTCGATGATCAACGCATCCCCCTCCTTGAGCTCCTCGGAGAGGACGGCGGTCTCATTCCCGTCGCTGATCCCCAGGGTCAGGGGCGCCCGTCGGGGTTTTTGCCCGTCGAGAACCCAGACACCCTGCGTCTTCGCCCCGTTCGCTGCCCGGGCCGCCTGCGGGCGGCCCGCACCTGTCGCTGCCGCGCTTCCCCTGTCAGGCACAGCGCCCGCCTGCTGCCACTTGAAACGGAGAGCGGCGTTGGGGACCTTGAGAACGCCTTTTTCCAAAGCGGTGATGATGGAAACATTGGCGGTCATGCCGGGTTTCAGCTTCAGCTCCGGATTGGCCACCTTGACGACGACGTCATAGGTGACGACGTTCTGGATCGTCGTGGGTGCATTCCGGATCTCCGCCACCCCCCCGGGAAATGTGTTGTCCGGGTAAGCATCGACGGTAAACTGGACGGACTGCCCGACCCTGATCTTGCCGATGTCCGCCTCGTCCACGTTCGTATCGATCTGCATGCGGGTCAGATCCTGGGCGATGCTGAAGAGGGTCGGCGTCTGGAAGCTCGCGGCCACGGTCTGTCCGATATCCACGTTCCGGGAAATGACGATCCCGTCCACCGGCGAGAGGATGCGGGTGTAGTTCAGGTTGGTCTCTTCCTGGTTCAGCGCCGCCTTCTGCTGTTCCACCTGCGCCTTCGCAACATTCAACTGGGCCAGCGCCGAGAGCCGGTTGGTGTCCGCCGTATCCAGATCGCTTCTGGCAATGAAATTCCTGGCAAAGAGGGTCCGGTTCCGCTCCAGCGTTCGGTCGGTGTCCAGCAGGGTGGCCTCCGCCTTTTCCACATTGGCTGCGGCAGCCTGCAAATTGGCCCTGGTCTGCGCCACCTTCGCCTCGGAAAGCGCCGGATCGATCTGGGCCAGCAGTTGCCCTTTTTTAACCGGGGAATTGAAATCCACGAAGAGCTGCTTGACCGTCCCTGAAACCTGTGTTCCCACCAGAACGGTCGTAACCGCACTTACCGTTCCCGTGGCCGTCACCGTAGCGCGAAGATCCCCCCGGGACACCTTCGCCGTCTTGAATTGGAAACCGTTTCCCTTGTTTTTTAGCAGGTAAAATCCGCCCAATGCCAAAACAACCGTCAAAACAACCGAAACCAGGATCTTCTTTTTCATGGTTCTCCCGCCGCCTTCTCCAGGCTGGATTGTGCCAGTTTATAATCGTAAAGGGCCGAAATTTGAGCCGTTTTCGCATTGCTTGCCGCCACGAGGGCATCGGTCACCTCGATGGGGCTGCCTACCCCCGAGGCGTAGCGGCCGTTGGCCAGCTCCAGGTTCTCCGCGGCCTGACGGACAATCAGCTCCGCCGCCGCGCCCCGGTCCGCCGCCTCCTGCAGGTTCAGCCACGCCTGCTTGACATCCTGATCAATGGTCTGCCGGAGCGAGGCCTCATTGGCCGCAAGGACCTCCAGATTGGCCTGTGCCTCCGCTACCTGGTATTTCGTCGAGAATCCGCTGAACAGGGGGACGCTCAACTGGGCGCCGAAACTCCAGCCCTGATTCAGCGGGAAACTTCCCCCGCCCCAGCCGTACCCGGCATCGCCCGTAACAGACGGATAATAGCCCTTCCGGGCGAGTTCGATGCTCTGCTCCAGGGATTTTCGCTTCACGGCGATTGCCTTCAGGTCCGGCCGGCGGTCATAGGCCTTCCGGATGGTTTCATCCAGATCGATCTCCATCCGTTGAAAGGAGAGCTGATCCGCGACTTCGTAATCCGGGGCCTCCGGCAGCCCCATGGCGTTGTTCAGTGCGACGCGGGCCAGCCGGAAGGCGTTTTCGGCTTTGATGAGGTTCAGTTTCGCGTTGGAGAGATCGACGTCGGCCTTGGTCACGTCAAATTTCGGCTTTGTGCCGACCTCGAAAAAAGCACTGGCCTGTTCCAGGTGCTGCTGGAACTGTCCCACCACCTCCCGGGAGACATCCCGGTTCCGCCCGGCCTGGAGAAGTCCGAAGTAGGCCTGCTTGACCCCGAAGCTCACCAAGGTGCGAATGTTATCGAGATCCGAACTGGAGGAATCCCGGTTGAGTTCCTGAATCTTCACCTGGGTGGAGGTCTTGCCGAAGTCGTAGAGATTCTGGCTCAGGGATACGCTGGAGGAGTAGCTGTCGTAAACCTGCCCTGCGGCCGTAGTCGGATTCGTTCGGCTGTAACCGGCCGATCCGTTCAACTGTGGATAGTAACCGGAGCGGGCCTGGCCGATCCTGCTGTCGCCGGCCCTGAGGGTGCCGGCGGCTGCCTGGATGACGGGATGCCTCGAAAGCGCGATGGCGATGCAGCGCTGAAGATCCAGCGTCTCGCCCTTGCGGATCAGCTCTTCCGCGCCGGCCACCGGCAGGAGCGACCCGAAACAGACCCCAAAACAGACAAGGAACAGAAGCAATCTTTTCATGAAACCCTTACCCCGTCTCCGACCCCGGCATCATCAGCCCGGGCCATGTTTCACCGCCTCTGAGGCGGGAACGCTGCGCATTGCCTTCCACCCTCAGTACCATGTTTCTTCTTCTCCTGCAAAAGCAATCCGCGTGCCAGAGATAGTTTCCTCACAACAACTTGAAATCATGTATGTAAATGAATAATCCCATCCTAGCGCAAAAAAGTACCGGATACGATTGATCCACCTCCCGTATCCAGATGGATATAAAGTATCCGGCCTTCAAGTGCAAAAAAGGGGACAGATTTATTTTTCCACTTTTCTCGGTCTTCCCGGCCCGCGAAATTCCACCCGTCTTTCGATTCTCTTTTCGATTTCGTCCACAAATCGGGGGCTGCCGGTCAACTGTCCCCGTTGGAGCGATTTACGGATCAGCTCCAATTCTTCCGCTGCAATGGTTTCTTTTACCCATGCTGCATAGCTTTCTGCCCGTTTTTTCTCACTGTCGGCAAGGCCAAGGTAGCAGGGATCATAATCCAGCAATTCTTCTTTACGGTTGCCGATTTTGATGCCGTAACTGGACCATCGGTAGTCAGCGGGATCCGCAACGATTCCCGTCCGCACCGGATTAAGCTCCACATATCGGCAACAAGCCAGGAGATACTCATCGGTGCTGATCGGACTTGATTTGAAACGCCCTTCCCATAAGCTTCCCGTCCGTCTTTCAAGCCTGTTCACATACCTTGTATGCCGTCCGGCTACCCGTTTCATGAGGCAGGCGAGGTTCCGTTCATCTTCTCCCGGATCAATGATCAGGTGCACGTGGTTCGTCATCAGGCAATACGCATATATTCTGCAACCATACGTGTCCTTCCATTTCTGCAGGTTTTCAAGGTAATACAAAAAATCCTCATCCGTGACGAAAACGGCTTGCCTGTTATGGCCACGCTGGATGATATGATGAGGATAGCCGGCTATTACTATTCGTGAAATTCTTGGCATGGTAGGTGTTTAACTCGGGGAAATTGAAAAAGCAATAAATAAATCTGTCCCCTTTTTTCTAAAACTGAGCCACCCGGCTGATGATCTCCTTCATGATTTCCGTCGTGCCGCCGCCGATGCTGAGGATCCGGGAGTCGCGGTAGAGCCGCTCGACGAGATACTCTCGGGCGCAGCCGTAGCCGCCGTGGAGCTGGACGGCGTCATAGACCACCTTGTCGCATACCTGGCAGGCGAAGTTCTTCGCCATCGACACCTCTTTGACGGCGTCCTTCCCAGCCTCCATCCGGGAGGCGACCCGGTAGTTGAACTCCCGGGCGACCTCCACCTGCGTGGCCATGTCGACGAGCTTGTGGCGGGTGACCTGGAAGCCGGAAAGGGTCCGGCCGAAGGCCTCCCGACTCTTCGCGTAGCGGATCGATACCTCCAGCGCCAGCGCCGCGACGGCATGGGCCATGACGGCCAGTGCGAGACGTTCGTTCTGAAAATTGGCCATGATGCCGTAGAACCCCTGCCCCTCGCTGCCGAGGAGGTTCTCCGCGGGCACCCGGCAGTCGACAAAGCTCAGCTCCGCCGTATCCGAGGCGTTCCATCCCATCTTCCGGATCTTCTTCGCGACCAAGAACCTGGGCGTGGCGCTGTCGATCATCAGCAGACTGACCCCCTTGTATCCCGCCTCGCCGGTCCGGACGGCCGTGGTGATGAAATTCGCCCGGCAGCCGCTCGTGATGAAAGTCTTGGCGCCGTTGACGATGTAATGGTCCCCGTCGCGGACCGCCCGGGTCCGGATGTTTGCGGCGTCGGAGCCGGCGTTCGGTTCCGTGATGCCGAGCGCCGCAATCTTCTCCCCCCGGAGAACAGGGGCGAGAAACCGCCGTTTCTGCTCTTCCGTTCCCAGATGAATCACCGGCGGCATGGCGATTGCGTGGCTGCCGAGGCCGGCGACCAGCCCCACCGAACCGGAGCGGATCATCTCTTCCGTGAAGACGATGGACATGAAACGGTCGCAGGGGGTTCCCCCGTATGCCTCGGGGTAGCCGAGGCCGAGGAAGCCCTCATCGGCGCAACGTTTGTAAAGCTCCGCGGGAAAAAGCTCTTCATCCTCCCAGCGGTCGATGTGGGGTTTGATCTCCTTCTCGACGAATTTCCGGACGCTCTCCCGGAGAATCCGGTGCTCTTCGGTGAAGTATTCTTCATACATGATATCAACCTCTCTGTCCGGTCCTCCCGGATCTCCGGCCCCCACCGTCCGGAGAGCTTGAATTACTTCTGAAATTCGGCAAATCGTCATTCCTGCGAAAGCAGGAATCCAGTTCTTTTTCGGGGACAGATTTGAAATCTGTCCCCCGAGTTCCCGCTTTCGCGGGAATGACAAAGCGGGGGTATTGTTCAAAGCTCTCGTTCAGGCGGCACGGAAACGGTCCAGACTATCCTTCGCGATAAAGGAGCGCTGCATCTCCGAGGTGCCCCAGGCGATTGCGGCGAATCGGGCATCGCGGTAGAGGCGCTCCACGACGGCGCCTTTGAGATACCCGTGTCCGCCGTGGACCTGCATCGCCAGATCGGCAATTTGTCCCGCCGCCTCGCTTGTGAAGAGCTTCGCGCAGGAGGCGAGAACAGGGGCTTCCGGATCGCGCTGGTCCATCGCCCAGGCGGCCCGGCAGGTCATCATCCGGCCGATGTCGTTCAAGGTGAACATGGTGGCGAGCTTCGCCCCGACCCCCTCGAACAGGCCGATCGGCTTGCCGAATGCCTTTTTCCCCTTCGCATGGCGCGTCGCTTCCTCCATGCAGGCCACGCCGACGCCCACGCACATCGTGGAGAGGGCGAGCTTGATCTCTTCGACAACGGCCTGCATCCGGCCCCAGCCGGCGCCGATGGTTCCGCTGAGGAGCGCCTCATCGTTCACCTTGCAGTTCTCAAGGCGGATTCCGGAGGTCGGGGCGCCGCGAAGTCCCATCGTTTCGACCGGATTGCCGACGGTCATCCCTTCCGCTTCACGGTCGACGAGAAAAAAACTCAATCCCTTTTCCAGGCCGACGTCCCGGTCGGTCCAGGCGAGGATTAGAAAACTGTCGGCGAGGGGGGCGTTCGTCACGAGATCCTTCTCTCCCCGGAGAACCCAGCAGCCGTCTCTGTGCTCCGCAGTCGTCCCCACCCCGGCGAGGTCCGATCCCGCCTCCGCCTCCGTGCAGGCAAACGCCGCGATTCCCTCGCCCGCGGTGAGGGAGGGGAGATACCGTTCCTGCTGGGGCTTCGTGCCGAAACGCCTCACGGCCCGCCCGAAGGCGGTGGCCGAGGTCATGGCCGCAAGAAAGGTCGCGGGACAGGCCCGGGCCAGTTCCTCGCCGGCGACGCATGAACCGAGCATGTCTTCCCCTAACAGGAGCTTCAGATAACCGGCGCCGGCAAGCGCTTTCAGGTTGGCCCTCATCCGCGCGGCGGCCACATCCGGCGGGGCCTCATCTAGGAGTGCCGCGCCGTGTGCGATCTCCTCCCGGCAGAACTTCCCTATCTCCGCCTGCAGTATTCGGTGCGATTCCGACAGGTCGTAGTTCATCGCGCTCCCTCCTCACATCAAGACCTGAATTTTCTTCCAAAACTCAGAAAATCGTCATTCCCGCGGATCCCGGATCAGGGTCCGGGACAGGCGCAGGAATCCAGTCCTTTTTCGGGGACAGATTTGAAATCTGTCCCCGACTTCCCCTCGCGAAAGCGGGGGCGGGAATGACAAAAAGCTTAGATTTTTCCTACAGCATCATGAAGCGGGCGACGATCATCCGCATGATGTCGGACGTCCCCCCGCCCAGTTGCCCCAACTTCGTATCCCGCAGGATCCTCTCCACGGGGTACTCGTGGATGTAGCCGTAGCCGCCGAAGAGATCGACCGCCTCCGACGACATCTCGAATCCCCGGTCGCCAAGATACATCTTGCTGACGGCGGCGGTCAGGGGGTTGAGCGCCACACCGCTGTCCTTGGACGCCGCGATGCGATAAACGGTGAGTCTGGCGGCCTCGATGTAGACCTTCATATCGGCGATCCGGTTCTGTATGGACTGGAATTCCCGGATGGGCCGGTTGAAGGCCCGCCGCTGGTTCGCGTAGCGGGCGCAACTCTCCAGCATGAAGATGTGTCCGCCGAGGAAGGGGGCGACCAGGGTGCTCCGGTCCCATTCGACGCCGCCCAGCGCGATCAGCCAGCCGTTTCCCTCGCCCCCCAGGCAGTTCTCTACGGGAACCTCGCACTCCTCGAAGAATACCTCGGAGGTGGATGAACAGCGGCAGCCTAACTTGTGCATGGGTTTTCCGGTCGAGACCCCCGGGAAGTCCCGCTCCACGATGAAGGTTGTGATCCCCTTGTGCTTCTTCCCCTTGTCGAGCGTGGCGAAGACGACAAAGATCTGTGCGTGGGGGGCGTTCGTGATGAAGGTTTTCGATCCGTTGAGGATGTACTTGTCCCCCTTCCGGACCGCCGTCGTGGTCAGCGCGGCGGCGTCGGAGCCGCAGCCCGGCTCGGTGAGCCCCATGCAGCCGATCCACTCGCCGGTGGCGAGCCGCGGCAGGTACTTCTCCTTCTGCGCTTCCGTGCCGTGCAGCATGATGTTTGCGGCGCAGAGGTAGGTGTGCGCCCCCCAGGCCAGGGTGTGGCCGCCGTCGACGCCGGCGTAGCCGACCGCCTCGCCGGCGAGGCAGCTCGTGACGAAGTCCGCCCCCGCCCCGCCGTACTTCTCCGGGATCGGGAGGCCCAGAAGTCCCATCTCACCAAACTTCCGCCAGATCTCGAAGCTGAATTCGCTCTTCAGATCGGCCTCTTCGCACAGGGGCGCGATCTCCTCCCGGGCGAACCGGTAGACCGTATCCCGGAACATCTTCTGTTCGTCGCTGATCGCGAAATCCATGGTTTCCTCCTTCCGGCAGGTGTGGTTGTGACCTGCCGTCGTGGGTCTGGCGAGAGCTTTGAATTACTCCTGAAATTCGGCAAATCGTCATTCCTGCCCCGTATCAAGTACGAGGTAAACTCCAGCAGGAATCCAGTCCTTTTTCGGGGACAGATTTGAAATCTGTCCCCGAGTTCCCGTTTTCGCGGGAATGACAAAACGGGGGTATTTTCAAAGCTCTCCTCGTGGCTACTCCTTGCGGATCCCCATGATCTGCCTTGCCTCCGCCGGCGTTGCCGGTTTCCGGTTCAGACTCTCGGCGGCCCGGGCGGCCCACTCCACCTGCTCGTAGCTCCCCTTGGCGAGCTCGCCGTTGGGCATCCTCGTGTTGTCCTCCATCCCCACGCGCATGTTCCCGCCCAGGAGGCAGGACATGACATTCGCCGGGAACTGCTCGATCCCCACGGCGCAGGTTGTGAAGTTCGACCCGGGCGGGAGGGCGTTTTTCATGGCGATCATCACCTCCGGCCGGAATTTCTGGCCCCCGGTGACCCCCCAGACGAAGTTGAAGTTCATCGGTTCGGTGAAGAACCCCTGCTTGGCCATGAGGAGGGTGTTGTCGAGGCCGCCGATGTCGTAGCACTCGATCTCGGGTTTGACCTTGTTTTTCTCGAAGGCCTTCCCGAAATCCTGAAGCATCGTGAAGGTGTTCTCGAAGACGTAATCGAAGAAGATCATCCCCGTGTTCCGGTCGATGATGCTGAAGTTCATCGTGTTCGTGTTGTAGGAGGCCATCTCCGGGCGGACGGCCACGATCTGGGCGAGGCGCTGCTCGGCCGTCTTGAAGACCCCCACGGCGGAGGAGAGGCAGATGATCAACTCGGGGCTCTTCGCCCTGATCGCATCGTAGACGGCCTGGACCCGGTCGATCTCGTGGGTGGACTGGCCGTCGTCCATCCGGGCGTGGACGTGGACCATCGCAGCCCCCGCCTCATAACATTTGTGCGCCTCCTCGGCGAATTCCGCGATCGTGTAGGGGACCGAGGGGTTGTTGTTCTTCATGGTGGCGGCGCCCGTCAGGGCCGCGCAGATGATGACGGGGTTTGCATCTTTGGCCATAATTTTCCTCCTTGTTTACGGTTGATGACCTCGTAAAAAAGTCCCCCAAACGGTCATGCCGGCGAAAGCCGGTATCCAGAACTATTTAACAACTCTGGATTCCCCCGTATCAAGTACGGGGCAGGCTTAGTCAAGCCCGGAATGACAAAAGAGGCAAATTACGACTTTTTTACGAGAGCGTTACGGTTGTTTCTCTAACTTTATTGAACCGGTTCGAAGTGATCGATGTCCATAATGGTATTCGTCGTCTTTTCCGCGAAGACCGCCTTCACGCGGATACCGGCCTGCACCTCCCGGGGATCGATCCCCTCGACAATGTGCGTGAGCGGCGTGTCCGCGCCGTCGAGCTTTATCTGCCCCAGGATATAGGGGGGCTTCTTCGGCAGGTGCCGGCCGCCGTAACGGACGATGGCGAAGTTGACGAGTTCTCCCTCCGTTCCCAGCTCCACCCAGTGGTCGGCGATCTTTGTCCAGCACTTCTCGCAGAACTCGCGCGGCGGAACGAAGGTCTTCCCGCATTTGTCGCACTTGAGGCCCATGATCTTCTTGCGGTCCCGGATCGCGATGAGGAACCGCGACCCCAGCCTCCCGGCGAAGTACTGGTTGGGGAGGGCCATCTTGCCCTCCAGCACAAAACAATCCTTCGTATCTTCTCTGCAGACGGTCATACTTGAACCCTCCTTTGTGGGTGCACCCGGAAATTTACGCATCGAGTTCGAAGCCGATCACATCTCGATAACTCCCTGTGGTCTTGGCCGCCCAGACGGGACGGACCCGGGCGCCGACCTTCAGCCGGGGGATATCCTCCTTCTTGATTTCCATCGCGAAGGCCTCTCGCTCGCTCGACCCGTCGAGGACCACGTAGACGGGGGCATATGGGGTGTCCCGGACCGCGCCGGTGAGCGGATCGGGGCTGGCGAAATGGACGATGTCGAAGTTGGTCACCGTCCCTTTCGGACCCACCTCGACGAAGTCGCGGACCCGGACATGGCAGAAGGCGCAGACCTCCCGCGGGGGGATCTGCGTCCGGCCGCACTCCGGGCAGCGGTTGGCGAGGAACTTCTTCTCCCGGAGTCCCGCGAACCAGCGGCCCATGACGGGACCCGTGGCGAAACGCTGCTCGATCGCATTCGTTACCCGGAGGCAGATCAGCTCTTCCGCCTCTTTCGCCCCCGGGACCTCGTATTTCCGGAAGAACTTCGCCGTCGCGCCGGCCGCCATCATGTCCCCGTCGATCCGGACCTTACCGGAGGTGAAGGCGGTGACCGCCTCCAGGGTTCCCAGCATCATCCCGGTATAAACGTCGGCCTCCATCGTCATCTTCACGGTAAGCGGATCGGCGAGGCCTTCCCGGACGGCGCATTTTCCGTCCCGGATCTCGATGGTCCATTGCCCGCCCCCCTCGCCCGCGAGATCGTAGCCGATCGCCATCGTGACGCCCGCCGCCTTCTCCGGACGGAACCGCTCCGCGATGGTGGTGATGATGGCGCGTGCCGTCACCGTTGCGGGCTTTTTTTGGGGCGCCGCATAGGGGATGAAGATCTTCGGGAGGAGGAGCATGAGGAACTTGGGATCGCCGGCGACGCGCAGCTTCTGCGCGGAGAGGGCGTCGAGGGCGCCGATCTTCCCCAGCGTAACGCCGACAAAGATCTCCGCGTCCGCATGGATGGTCGTCTTGCAGCCGGTGAGCTCCCCTTCCACGGTCTCCACCTTGAGGGTGCCGTGTTTGATCGTGGCCTTCCATTTTCCGCCCCCCTCGCCGGTCGCCTCATAGCCGATGACGATGTCCACGTCCTTCGCTTCTTCGGGCTTGAAGCGCTTCGGCATCGTATTGAAGATGTCGGCGACGGTCGTTCCGAAATATTCAGTCATGGTTCACCTCCTGCCATTCCAGGTCTTTTTCGAGGATCATGAGCGCCGTCCAGAAGGTTCCGCCGAAGCCCGAGGCAAGGGCGTGACGCACCTCCTTTTTAATCTGGTGGCCGCCCGCGTCGCCGCGGATCTGGAGGGCCGCCTCCGCCGGCCGCAGCATTGCCGTCGCGCCGATGGGGTTGCTCGCGATCACGCCGCCGGAGGGGTTGATCGGGAGCCTGCCGTCCAGGTCGAACTCGCCCGCCTCCAGCATCCGGATGTGCTCATCGCCGGAAAGGAGGAGAAATTCGCGGAGCCAGTCCATCGCCCACCAGGCGGAGGGGTCGTACATCTCGAAGACATCGAAGTATTCCACCGGGTTTTTGATGCCGTTACGGGCGAAGAGCGTCCGCGCGGCATAGCGGTGGGTCATCTCGGGCTTGGTGAAGCCGAAGAGGTTGGGGATTGTCTCCTCCCGGTGGACCTGGATGTGGTCGCGGACCCAGACGGGTGGATGCTTCGTCCCCCTTTTGACCTTTTCTTCGGAGGTGAAGATCATCGCGCACGCCCCGTCGGACTGGGAGCACATGTGGATGAGGCGGAGCTCGCCGACGAGCGGCGGGGAGTTGGCCATCAGGTCCTCCATCTGGCTGTACTCCAGGCCGAAGCGCCGGTGGGCGCGGAGGTTCAGCATGGCGTGCTTGTCCATCATGATCCGGTAGCGCATCGCGGCCCGCTTGGCCCGCTCCTCGCCGAATTCGTCGATCATCTCCCGGGCGGTGGTTCCGGTCAGCGCCCCCGTCTGGAGGTTCCGGAACCAGAGGGGGTCGGCCATGTTCGTGATGCCCCCCGTGGTGTTTCCTTCCTGGAGCTTCTCCATGCCGATCGCGAGCACCGTGTCGTAGAGACCGGAAGCGACGAGGTTGTCCGCGGCGCAGACCAGCGTGGCGCCGGTGGTCCCGCCGGTCGTGATCCGGTATTCGTCCTTTCCGCAGGCCCCCGTACCCAGGGAGTGCCAGAGGTCCGGGGCGAACTGCATCTCGAAGAGCTCCATGTTCCCGTGGACGATGCAGTCGATGTCGTCGATCTTGAGCCCGGCGTCGTCGAGGGTGTTGATGACCGCCTCCTGGACCATCTCCACCTGGTTCTGGTCCTCCTTGTGGGAGGAGAGAGAGGTCTGTCCGATCCCGATGATGGCGACATTTCTGTTTTTTGCATGCATTTTCATATTCGGCTCCTTACTTTTCCAGGATGGCGACAGAGTGGAAATGTCCGGCCGGACCGGTGGTGGAATGGGCGAGGGCGCGCCGGACGTCGGGAACCTGCCTTTCCCCCGCCTCTCCCCGGAGCTGGAGGACCGCCTCGGCCGCGCGGTAGAGACCGGCAATCACGAGGGGATTCCCGGTGAGCATCCCTCCGGAGAGGTTCACCCGGTATTTCCCGGGGCCGCCTTCGTCGAGGAACCGGGCTCCTTCGCCGTCGCCGCAGAAGCCTAAGCCCTCAAGCCAGAGGGGCTGCTGGTAAGCGTAGGCGTCCATCACCTCGACGAGATCGATTGCCTTTTTCGGGTCGTCGATGCCCGCTTTCCGATAGGCCCGCTCCGCCGCCTTTCGCAGGGCGAAGTTTGCGGTAAGGTCCCGGTCGCCTAAGAAATAGCTGTCCATGCAGTTGGCGAAGCCGGTGAGCCAGACGGGGCGGTCGGTGAATTCGCGCGCCCGTTCTTCGGACGCAAGGAGCATTCCCACGGCGCCGTCCGAAACGGGGTAGGCGTGGAGCTCGCGGATCGGATCGCAGAGCTGGGGCGAGGCGATGACCTTCCCCGCCTCGACGATCTCCCGGGCGTTCGCGTAAGGATTCCGGGCCGCGCACTGCCTTGCCCTAACGACGATCCCCGCCAGGTGCCCCTCGGTGAGGTTCGCCTTTTTCATGTAGGCCCGGGCCTGAAGCGCCGCCGCGTTCAGGTAATCGAGGCCGACGGCCCGGCCATAGAAGGGATCGAACCCCAGGTTCGTGATGGCATTCCGGCTTTCCGACTGGGACTCCTTGCAGTGGCCCATGACGAGAACGAGGTCGGCATGGCCGGAGAGGATAACCGCCTGGGCGTAGCCGAGGGCGTTTAGCCCCTCCTGGGCCATCTTCTCCTCGCCTCGGTACTGGGCGCCCAGGACGTCTGCCATGCCGTTGTTCGAGATCGTGCGGGCGTCGAAGAAATCGTCGGAGCAACTGACGATCGTGTTCACCCCGGTCTCCTCGTCGAAGGTGAACTCCGTCTGCGTCTGGAGATCCTCCAGGACGTCGAGGAGCATCCCCTGAAACCGCTTGTGCCAGAGATCGGAGTCGTTTCTGTGCTGGGCGACGGCACAGATCGCCACCCTTCGGGTCGTCATGACTGTTCCCTCCTTGACGTGGATGATCGTTTTTGCCTTCCTAACAGGCTGTTGAAAAACGCCCATCTGCTGCGTTTCCCTCATCCTTCGCCGTTCAACGTACCCAACAGTACGCCTCACGGCTCAGGATTTCGGGGGCCTTGCAGCTGGACATTTTTGAACAGCCTGTAAAAGAGCCTTTTTCAACAGGCTCCTATGCGAGCTGAACCTTCGGCGCCCGGATGCCGGAGAAGGCGTGCGACCGCCCGGCATAACCGTTCCGGGAGCAGCCCGCCCGGATTGCCGTCAGGATGGCATCCTTATCCCTGTCGCCGTCGAGTTCGATCCATGCCCGGCCGCAATCCGGAAGGTCGTGAGAGTCGTCCGCCGCCACGCGGGGGTAGCCGATTCCGGGGATGTCGAACATCGGGGTCGGGAAACCGTGGCTCGTCACCTCGACAACGTCCAGGGAATAACACTCCGCGACCTCGGCGATGCACTGCAGGGTCTCTTTCAGAGGGAGGCCGCAATCGGCCGGGTGGTTGAAGATGTGCAGAACCTCCCGCTCCCCTTCGATCCGGCTTACGTGAACATACCCCTTGCGGCTCTTGACGGTCAGCTCGACGCCGGTGAAGATCAGTAGCTCCGAGCGGACGGAAGCGACGACCTCCCGGTAGGACGGCTTCAGAAGATGATCATGATCCGTGAAGGCCAGAAAATCGAACCCCAGGGCGGCATAGGCGTCCGCAACCTCCTGCGGGGTCAGGTTCCCGTCGGAACAGGTCGTATGGGTGTGGATCTGACCCTTGAGCAACATGATCTTCTCCTGTCTTAAAAAACGCCTCTGCATGGCTCATGAACGCCGGGCATTTCGCTGCGGTCTGTCCGGACCTTGGGAAAAGTATCCGGCGGTCTTGGCTGCGACATTATTCCTTCGCCGCCCCGTGGAGAAATATCTGAGTGATGCCTTCGATGATCCGTTTCTCCCTGCCGGTGGTCAGCGTCTCGTTCCCGAGGATCATGACGGACAGGAAGGTGTCGATGGAGCCGAGAAAGACGTAGGCGAGGTAATGGGCCTGGATATCGCTGCGCAGAACACCCTTCGCCTGTCCTTCCAGGATGATCTCCCGGCAGAGGGTGAAAAGCCGGTTGAATTTGTCCCTGCCCTTGGTATGGGCGTGATAGACGAATCCTCGGGAAACCTCTGTCACGAAAATGGAGATCTGATTCGGTTTGCTTCCGTAAACGCTCAGGATGTAGCGGATGATTCCAACGAGTTTTTCCTCGGTCGGTACTGGTCTTTTCTGGAGTTCCTCTAATTCGTTGTAGAAACCCGTCCACCACTCCTCCACGATGGCGTCGAAGAGCTTTTCCTTGTTTTCAAAATAATGGTAGACCAGTCCGTAGGACATGTCCGCTTCCCGGGCGATGTCGGCCATGCGGGTGTCGGCGTATCCCTTCCGGCTGAAGACCTTCAGGGCGGCATCGACGATGATTTTTCCACGATCGGTTTTGTCCATGAAAAACTCCCTAACAGATCTTGATTGACATGTCAATCAAGACTTCCCGTCATGCTTGACGCTCTCATAAAAAGTTCAGAGATCCACTTTTCTGTCATTCCTGCGAAGGCGGGAATCTATACGCAGGGTGTGTTAGCGAAGCGTAACGCACCGAAACAAACGGTGCGTCAAGACGCACCGTACATAGATACATAGCTGATTCTTCTTGACTTTGTCCACCGCTTGGTCTACGAGAAAGGCGGAGGTGGATAATTCAGGTCAATGTCCATGAAGCGAAAACGCATCTGTCCCGGCTGCTGACGAAGGTCGAAAGCGGGGAGGAGATCACGATCGCCAAGGCAGGCAAGCCGATAGCCCGGCTCGTCCCTGTCGATCACAATGTCGTCAAGCGGGTCCCCGGAACGGCCAAGGGGGAAATCATCATTGCGGATCATTTTGACGACCCCCTTCCTGATGATCTGCTTCGGGCCTTTGAATCGTGAAAGTTCTGCTTTATCAAAAGCATTGTCTGTAATAGACAACGAATGTAAGGAGGTGTTCAAATGGGACAGATAAACGTTCTGGATCGAATCACAGTTCACCCGGATGTCATGGTGGGCAAACCTACCATCAGGGGAATGCGGATCACGGTTGAACAGATTCTCAAGGCTATGGCCAACGGGGTCCCAACCGACCAGCTTCTCGACGACTATCCGGAGTTGGAAAAAGAGGACATTCGAGCTGCCCTTCTTTATGCTTCACAGTTGGTTGATGAAGAGCGAGTGTATGCATCATAAACGCAGGGTTGCCACAGTGAATCGGTGACAGGGTAACGGATAAGGTCCGCTCTCTGCCCGTCATCAAATTCTTATATGGAGCAGGCGGGAGCGTTGAAGTGTGGGCTCCTTCCTTGTTGTTTTTCGGTTTTCACCCTTCTATGCAATCTTTCAACCCTAAATCAGCAATTAAGGGTAATACTCAGACATATTTTTAATTGACATTTATTCAACATGGGAATATCTTTAGAGATATTTAGGGGGACCAATCTATAGGTGATTTTGGATTCGGTGAGCGGTGACTGCGTCAACGACAACCTGACGGGCCTGATGTGGGCGAAGAACGCTAACCTGCCGAATGTCACTAAAACCTGGCAGGGGGCCCTGGATTACGTGGCCTCCATTAACTCCGGCTCAGGGCTTTATGGCTACAAAGACTGGAGACTGCCAAATATCAACGAACTGGTGAGCCTCGTAAATTATGGCGAGGCCACCAATAAATCCACCTGGCTCACCAGTCAGGGGTTCAGCAATGTGCAAGGGAGCAATGTGCACTCCGGCAGCGGGTTAAGCAATTACTGGTCGTCCACGACGATGGAAGACTATACCGCGTTGCCGGCTATCCGTCCCGTTAACGCATGGGGCGTCGGTATGAGGCATGGCGCCGTGCGCTACTACAGTAATTCTGACTCATACTACGTGTGGCCAGTACGCTCGGCTAATCGATGATTTATTATTTGAGTTTTGATCATTGAAGGCAGGGCAGAAATGGCTCTGCCTTTTTTGTTATCAACATTTATCTTCGTAATCGTTGGCTTCCAGAGCTAACTTGGAGCGAGGATTTGTAGGTGTATGCCGAGGTTTCACGCTCTGCCGGTGATCAGATTTTTGGTGAACCTCCCGGCGACAGGCCGCGGAGAGATTCACCAGCGGGATTTTCAATAAAGACGCCCCGGAAGCAATGCTCACGGGGCGTCTGTCCATTTCCAAAAGAGTCTATGGGGGCTCAGCGGTAAGCCTACTTCCCCGCCTCCTTCTTGAGCTGCTTCACCATGTCCGTTTTCTCCCAGGGGTAGTTGTCCATGAAGAGGGTCCGCGGGATCCGGCGGTAGATGTCGCTGTTCAGGAGGTCGAAACGCCGGATCATCCCGGCGGGGGTCAGGTCGAAGAGCTTTTCGATGATCTTCTCCAATTTCTTGTCGGTGATCTTCCCGGTGCCGAAGGTGTTCACATAGATCGAGAAGGGGCAGGCGATTCCGATCGCATAGGCGAGCTGCACCGAACACTTTTTTGCGAGGCCCGCGGCGACGATGTTCTTCGCGACGTAGCGCGACCCGAAGGCGGCGGAGCAGTCCACCTTCTCCGGCGTCTTGTTCACGACGGCGCCGCCCCCGAGCTGGGCGCCGGGATAGCCGCCGTAGCACTGGACGACAAGCTTCCGGCCGGTGACGCCCGAATCGGCCGCGCTGCACGAGTTGATTGCCTGCCACTCCCCGGTCGGGTTGAAGAGGAAATCCGTCTTTTTGTCGACGCAGCCCTTCAGGCTGTCGAAGGCGATCTTCCGGGCCCTCTTTTCGATCATGGCGTGGCTCTTCCCCTTCGCGAAGCGGTAGTCGATTGCGTTCGACATCAGGACCTTGGCCAGCCGGATCGGTTTTCCCGTTTCGTCGTCGTAGTCCACCGAGACTTGCCCTTTTCCGTCCGGGGCGAAGATCGGGTCGCCGCAGCTCTCGAAGGCCCGCATCATCCGGTTGACGAGAACGTAGGTGAGGGGGAGGAGCTCCGGGGTCTCGTCGCAGGCGAAGCCGTACATGATCCCCTGGTCGCCGGCGCCGATCTCTTTGTGTCTGCCCGCATCGGCCCGCGTACCCATGTTGATATCGGGAGACTGGGGGATGATAGCGTTCAGCACGCCGAGGGAGTTGCCGTTCAGACCGACGGCCGAGTCGTTGTAGCCGAGGCTGAGAACCGTCTCCCGGACGCACTTGTCCAGATCGATCCAGGCCCGCGTGCTGACCTCGCCCCCGACGACGCAGAGCCCCTTGCCGAGGAAGACCTCGATGCCGCAGTGCGGCATGGTGTTGATGTCCATTCCATTCTTGTGTTCCTGGTCGAGGATGGTGGCGATGATGTTGGCCGCGATCATGTCCGCGACGATGTCCGGATGCCCGACCTTGATGCTCTCCGATGAAATCTGCATGTATTTTCTCCTATTCTGAATGCGTTTCTCCCCAGCGCGAAAGGTTTTCCACTGCCCGGCCGGCCATAAAAAAACCCTATGGCAAGGTCCGCAAGGCGCCATAGGGTCCGGAATTTTTAGCACCTTTTTTGGGCGGCTGCAATTAACCTAAATCGACCCGCTCTGGAGACGGTTGGTAAATAGCGAAAACCCGCGCCAAAGCGCGGGTCATGAGTCCTTCTCCGGCACTTTAGCACATTTGTATAGCGGAGCAATTCACCATAAATTCCCGCTTGCGCGATCTCTTAAGACAGGACGGATGTAAAGTCAAGCAAATTTTTTGGGGCGCTGAACCCCACCCTTGAGAAGATAGTTAAAAAATGGCGGAAGTGCATGGGAATCGAACCCACCTGGGAAGGTATTAGCCCCCCACTCCGGATTTGAAGTCCCCAAAATTACCTAAAACGAAATTTTCTTAACCCCTTGATCTATAGTTAAAAAGCAATTCTATCTATTTCCGTCTATTCTATCTGTTATGCTGTTTTACCGTCGTGTCTATCACAATTTTATCACAGCCCGCCAAGAAGTTTTATCCTGACATCAATATGAAATATCTATATTAGAAAAATATTTTTTAGCACATATTCGTGTCATCGTGGATAGCTTTAAAAAAAACTTGATTTAAAATGGCACTTCTTTTATTATTATAATCTAGTGGTTTTTTATCAGAGCATAAAACGATTCGTCATCCTCATTTTTATAGAGTTACAGGAATAGCCTTCAAACATGATTGGAAGAGTGAAGGAGCAAGTTTTATGTATAGATTTATCATCATTTTGATGGGGATGATTGCATTGGGGATTGGCGGGTGCGGCGACGGAGATGACACCGACACCTCGTGGATGGACACCATATCGGTAACCGCTGACAAGACCGAATTGTATAAGGGACAGAGCTGCATCATAACCGCGATAGTTAAAAATGCTGGAAAGGAAGTGGTTGGCAGGGAAGTCACCTTTGGGTTCGTGGCCAACGAGACCGGGGCAAGTTTCACCTACACCAAGGCCAACACAAATGCCGCCGGCGAGGCTAAGGCCCTTTACATGGCTGGGACAAATGCCGGATCAGACATTGTCCGGGCATCCCTATCCAACGGGGCGATGATGGACGTGAACATCGTCGTTGATGTAGGCGGTTTCTCAATAACCGTCACGGCCGACCCCAATTCACTGGCAGCCGGAGAGATGAGCACCATTGCTGCGATTGTTAAAAATGCAAAAGGCACTGCCGTATCAGGGGTGATGGTGAACCTTTTCGTTCTGATAAACAACAGCGGCGCGACCCTGAGGCCTTTGTGGGACGGGCTCACCGATGCAAACGGGCAGGCCACGGCCATTTACACGGCGGGGGGCAATAATCCCGACATAACCGTCCAGGATAGCGTCGCGGCGACCTTAGGCAGTAATAGCGGGGTCGAGATCATTACCCGGACGGCCGGAACGGGGATGACAGTAAGCCTGAGTGCAAATCCAAATGGTTTTGCAGGTAGTTGGACGAGCCAAACCGTGGAGAGTATATTGACTGCAACGGTTACGGGTGGTTACGGCTCATCTGTCAGAGGTGTTACTGTAAAATTCTCAATTGAGCCTCCTGTCAGCGGTACTTTAAATTCTTTGACGGCCGTTACGAATGGCAAAGGTGAGGCAGAGGTTAGATATACATGGTTAGTAGTAGGCGCAGCACCAACAAAACATCTTGTTGTTTTTAAAGCGTTGCTTCCGAATGGCGCGTACAGCATGATCACGATGGAGATTGATGCTTGAAACAAATAGCAGTTGCTAAACGGCCCGTTGCTCGAATGTTGTTGCGGGGTGTCGCTTCCGGCAGCGGCGTCAATATTTGCCGATAGAAACGGGACCTGGAATTCGGGATGGCGGTATCGCATGCTTCTATCGGTATCGGCAACCTTCAAAGGCCTTAATTCTGCCTGGCAGTAGATGATCTAAAAAAGGGGTGGTCACTTCAGAGATACAAATGACTGTGGTCACAGACATGCTTCTCAGACACCTCAGTATTATATCTATCGCTATCATCACCCTTCTCATTTTCAGCACCAACACATTCTCGCAGACCCCATTAGAACAGAAACCCCTGGAACAGCCTGCACAAGAAGAGAAAACCGTGGAATGGATCCAGTTGTTGTCACCTCTGACAGGAGCGACCGTTATTGACAAAAAAATCCTGGTCAAATGCGCCGTCACCATTCCCTTCACACGGGAGGGCCTCGTTGTCCTCCTCGACAATACCGATGTAACGGAAATTATAGATATATCAAAGGATGGCTTTGAATTTAAACCGATTCAAATTCTGTCGCCGGGCCAGCACAATTTAAAGATTGCCCTTAAAACACCGGAAAACAAAGAATACAAGCAAGAATTTTCTTTTACAGTAAGACACTCACAGATGTTTGAAGAAATTGCTTCGACCAATGACGTGAGCATCCTTTATGAGGGGATGACACAGAGACGAACACCGAAAGGTCAAACGGACGAAACACCCTATTCAAAGATTGAGGGCAACATCAGCAGCAATTCGAAAATAAAGGAAAAAGGGTTCGAAGCTGCCTTGACAACAAACATCAGATACATTGAACAAAGCGAATCCGTAACACCCCCCACCTTCGAAGGCTTTAATGTAGCCAATTATCTTCTGAGCCTGAAATATCAAACCGAGAAGGCTCAGTTTCTTGCTGAAACCGGAGATGTACAGATCAATGAAACCCAGAACACTATCGGATTATCCCGAAGAGGGGTGAAATTTAATGCCGGCTACGGAGACTTTAAGCTGAGCACCTTTAGCGTAAAAGCACAACAGGTCTCCGGACTGAGGGATTTCAAAGATGACTCCGGCTTCGCCTTTGACCCGGCAGACAAAATCGAAGGAGGGTCAGGCGAGATCGATCTTTTTGATAAAAAAACAAATTTCAAGGTAATTTATGCCAGAGGTCGGGACAAGGGAACGTCCTATGGATCATGGTCTCCCGGGGGCGGGAAAAAAGGCGACATTACGGCTTTTGCGTTCAAAACAGATTTTTTTTCTCAGAAGCTGACAACAGAAATGGAATATGATGCTTCTAACTTTGACCAGGACACTTCAGATGCGCTTCCCGCATCACGGGACAAGGCTTACAGATTTAAAATAGGGGGTAATGCGGGCGGCTACAATTATGAGGGATTATATGAATATTTCGGCACTAATTTTTCTTCCATAGGAAATACCGGCGTTCAGAAAGACACGGAAGGATTCACGTTAAAAGGGGGAGGCACCCATGACGTCCATACGGCAAATCTTTCTCTGTCAAGGTATAATGACAATGTACAAGATTCCCCTCTTATCCCGAAGACATACACCTATCAGGGAGGCGTAGACTACAGTTTCAGCAAGTTCAAGAGCTTACCCATGGGATTTGGCTATCAGGCAACGCTTCTGGAGAGCAAAAATGAACACGTGCGGACACTGCGAAAACGTGTAAGGACTGATAATCTGACAGGGAAAATCAATTTTCAAAAAGATCCCCTGAATTTGGGATTTAATATTAATTACGCCCGCCAGAATGATTTTTACGTCATTACCAACGACAATACCAATGTAACTTTTACCTTCACGCCAACCTATTCTTCTGATAAATTTTCAGTAACATCAAGTTTCAGCCTGAATCGCCTGAGCTATGACTCTCCCCACGTTGTGACGGACACCTACACGGCAAACCTTGGCATCAGAGGGAATCTGTATGATAACAAGGTGACTTATGAAGTTTCATATAACTTTAACAAGGCTATGAAATCCGACGACTCCACCAGCAGTGAATCAACGGATATCAATTTCAGGACCGGATACCTTCTGGCAAAGCAACGATTCGGACTGGTCAACCCGACTGTCGGGATAAGGGGAAATTACAGTTTGTCCAAAGACCTGATTGGCAACATCAAAAATGAAAAAAACTTTATATTCCTTTTCTTTTCTGCCAACATACCTGTTTCTTTTTAGGAGGCTTTACGATCATGGTGATGTTAAAGAATTACGCTTGGATCTTGATACTCTTGGCCATTTTTTTTCACACAGCCGCGGATGCGTCTGATCTGCGAATAAATTCAATGAGAATTTATTTCAGCAATGACAGACCGGAAATCACGGTGAAAAGAAATTATCCACTGATAGCTTATGCCGAAATTGGATATACGGGTGTGGGAGTATTGCAGGGCTACTGGGAAGTGGATGAAGAGTTTCTAACCAATGTCATAAAAACGATCCCCTCGGAGAAAAGGGTGGTCATAGAATCTCCAGATATTCCAAAAATTCCGACCTTTGTCTCAGGAACTCATAAGGTGAGATTTATCATTTCAAATCCGCCTGAAAAAATACCATTCCCGTGGGCAACATATTTTGTCACAACGGATGAATGGAAAGACAGCGAAGAAAAAAAGCGCTGAATTTGTTGGGAATAACCTTTGCGGGGGTGATGCAAAATCATGCTCAGACATAAGAAATATCGCCATTTATGGATTCCGATCTGTACGCTCGCCTTCTCCATCGGTTTTGCCGCTTCCGCATGGAGTCTGCCATGTAATAATCCCGCAGCATATCACTTTATCACAACATCACCCCTCCCTCAGGCAAACGTTGGGCAACCGTATTTAAAACAATTCCAGATCTTTGGTGCGGTTGGATCAGTCACCTATGTGAAAGGCGACGGGTGGCTTCCCCCGGGACTTAGCTTAAGCGCAGGAGGCATGATCTCGGGGACACCGACGACAACCGGCAATTACAGTTTCGAAGTTCTCGCTAAAGACAACTGTGATCCTAATCCCCCCGGTTACGTCTTTAACGGAGGATTCTTTTCCTTGATAGTCAGTCAGCAGTCCTGTGCGCCCCTGCAAATCACTTCCCCTTCCGCCCTTTCGCCGGCAACAGCCGGGCTTAATTATTCGAATCAGATCCAGGCGACAGGTCAGTCTCCAATCACATATGAAATCATCAGCGGCTCACTCCCCCCGGGGCTTACCATGAGTAATGCGGGCCGCATTTCGGGTACATCGACAATGTCGGGCACCTACTCCTTTGTCGTCAGAGCTCAAGACAACTGCCTGCCCACCAGGCAAACCACTACCAAAACATTGTCGCTTACTGTGCAGCCTGCTGTGCAGCCTTCAGCCACTCCTCGAATTACATCCCCTTCGCCTCTCCCCCCTGCGTCGGTGGGTCAGTCGTATTCGACGCAGCTTACCGCATCGGGGCTGGCGCCAATGACATACGACATCATCAGCGGCTCACTCCCCCGGGGGCTTACCATAAGTAATGCAGGCCGCATTTCCGGTGTTCCCGCAACAGACGGCACCTACTCCTTTACTGTCCGGGTTCGAGACAGCAGCCTGCCCACCCCGCAGGCTGCGACGAAAATGCTCACGATCAGAGTGGATATTTCCGTCTCCGGCAGTGTTACACCACGTGCCTACAGCGCCCCAAGCGGCGTCACCACGACCCAGGCGCTCACCTATACATTCACAGCCCCACAAGCGGGAAGTACGACAATGGTCTCCATGCACGGTATTTTCCTGGTGGGGGGCACTCAAATTTATGCAAACAACACTCAAATAAGTGCGGGAATCACTGCCGGGAGGGGCACGGCAGCGGAGACCATAACCGTCACTCCCTCTGTAATGAAACAAGCCTTGTCAATGGGCAGTTCACAAATCACATATCTCCGCTCGTTTAGCAATGGCACAGTTAAGGTCAGTACCTATGTGGATATCAGGATAACCGCCGGGGCAGCGGCAGACCTCCTGATTACCAGAATGCAGCTTTACTTTCAAAACAGGCAGACTGTCATAACCATAAAGAGGAATGACACCACGCTGAAGACCTATGCGGAAATCAACTATGTAGGTTCAGGGCTGCTCCAGGGCTACTGGGAGGTGGACGGCAACTTCCTCTCCAATGTGATACAAACCATTACATCCGGTTCGGCCATCACCATTGAATCCCCGGCACCACCCATTCTCCCCACTTTTTCTTCAGGGTCTCACAGGATACGATTTGTCGTCACAAAACCTTCCCAGAACATTTCCTTTCCCGAAATCAGCTACTACGTTTCCACGGAAGAGCCAAAGACGGTGGAAGTGAAAAAACTGACGCCCTTGAGCCTCTTGTTTCCCAATAATAACGGTGTCATCAGTTACGCACCGATTACATTCCTTTGGGCTACGCGAGAGGCAGGAGTGGCCACTTATCTCCTCGAATTTTTTCTCAAGGGAGAAGAAAAAACGCTGTTTTCTGCTTACACAAAAAATCCGAACTACAGACTGCCCGAGGCATTACTCAAGACATTTTTCGTACCTGGAAAGACATACGCATGGAAAGTTAAAGGGTTTGACACTGTCAATAATATTGCAGCCGAAAGTACACAATTTACCTTTACGATGGGTGAATGATTTATTTACTTGCATAAAGCGTTCAGTTTACGTAAGTTAAACGCATGGAATTCTAAACGGAAAAGGAGGTGATTGTAAGGGAACCATTCGTAATGTGCGGCGCAGGATAAATCTGATACAAAGAGAGATGGACGAACAAAAGGAGTCGGTGCCTGAATAGTTAACCGGTTAATAGCGATAAGGATTTTTTTAACAATTGACACATTGAAAGTGGGGGTGACATATGCGTTTATATAAAGTGCTTATCTTATTGACGACAATACTCTTTTTTATCGTGTCTATTCCTTCGGCCATGGCGGCGGATGCCACTGCCTGCTGGAAAAAGACCACAACCAGGGGTGCCGGAACAGTCCCGAACTGCGCGTCTGATAAGGATAAAGATGCCGGATTGTGCTATGATAAGTGTCCAGCGGGTTACAAGGGTGTCGGACCTGTTTGCTGGAAACCATGCCCCGCAGGTTATAAAGATGATGGAGCCACCTGCAGAAAAGATGTTGACATTATTAAAAAAGACAGCTATGGCCGCGGTGCCGGCAAGGTAGGAAAAATTGATGGCGGCGAGAAAGATGCAGGGCTTTGGTATAAAGCATGTAATGCAGGGTATGATGGCAAGGGGCCTGTCTGCTGGAAGATATGCCCAGCAGGCTATAAAGATGATGGCGCTACGTGCCGCAAGGATGCCCATATATTTGCTCAGGAATCTAAAGGACGTGGGGTCGGCACCGTGCCGAAAACCTGTCCTTCTGACAAACCGATTTGGAACGCAGGTTTATGCTATAAAGCTTGCCCAACAGGTTACAAGGGAGTTGGTCCTGTATGCTGGAAATACTGCAAAAATCCCAATGCTAAGGCAGCGGGGGTTGACATGCCTACTGAATGCGGGGCAGCCTGCTCTACATCATCGCAGTCTTGCGCAACCTTTACACAACAGCTGGTGGCGGCGGGTTTGAAGATTGCCGGAGATATCGTAATAGCCATAGCGGCCGAGAATCCGGAAACCTTGACGGACATTCCGGATCAGATCCAAAAGTACTTGGATGTGCCGTATTGCGAATAGGTAGCGGGCAAAAAGAATTTTCGTAGTAAAGGGAAATACGCCGTGATTTTAGAAATTAATATCGGCGTAAAAGTAGATAAAATTATCCAAAATTGGTACATCTCTATTGAGAGTGCGGTACAGGTAATGGGAGTAACGAATCCTACGGCCTGTACCGCTTTTTTCGATGGATTCCTAATTTGAAGATTACAGCAATAGAATTATCACTTCGGATATCCTGTCATCTGTGCAAAAATGATCTTCTATATAACATTTGATTATGGTGATAAAATTATTACGATTAAGGTTTCATCCATCCTGAACATAAGGAGTATGATCGTGAATAAAAAAATTGTCGGCCTATGCATTAGTATCATGGCCCTGTTGGCTTCTATTGCGACCGCTCTCGCCCTCACCCCGGAGGAGTCTCTGAAAAAGAATTTCCCAACGATTGCCGTTGACGGTCTTGCGCCCTCCCAAGTTCCTGGTCTATATGAAGTAATTTCCGGCCGGCAGGTTTTCTACTATGCCCCGGAAGCGGAGTGCATCGTCGCCGGCCCGATCATCCTGAAAGGCGGCAGAAATCTGACGGAGGAAAAAACCCGGGAGCTTGAACAGAAACACCTTGCCGCGATGGCATCGAAAATAAAGGGCCTCCCATTGGACAAGGCCCTGAAAGTCGGCCACGGAAAAAACAGGGTCATTGAGATCACCGATCCGGACTGTGCCTTTTCCCGGCAGGCGTACCAGTTCTTTGCCAACCGCAAGGATTTGACAAAATTCATCTTCTTCTATCCTCTCAGCATGCATGAGCAAGCGGAAGAAAAGGTCCGCTACATCTTCTGTGCCAAAGACAAGGACAAGGCCTATGAAGAGGCCATGACAGGCAAACTGGACGACATGAAATTTGAAGTCTGCAAGGACGATGACATCGACAAACTCGTCGAAACTCATAAAGACGTGGCATCTCAACTCGGTGTCACGGGAACCCCGTTCTTTTTCATTAATGACCAGCCGGTGTCCGGTGCAAATATTCCCCTGATTGAAAAGATCCTGCAACAAAATGATTAAAAAATCTGGCTTGGTATATCATCCGCGTCTCGTCTTTCTCCCAGAGAAAAATGCTGTACCTGGATCAGTAGGAGCAGGTCGTCTATATATCCAAAGACGGCAGGACAAGCAAGAGTTCCCCCCTGGAATGTCTGGTCAACCTGTACGCCCATATCCACAACAGGGACAAGCAGATGGTGCGGTCATGGGGCTTTTATAGACTACAGTTCAACTGGTAATTATCACCTCAATTCAAAATAGAAAAACACTGACTCGTAGGTGGAGTCAAGGTTTGGAGAGTGTCCCTTTTTTATGTATGGGGTTTGCGCACTTCACCTACGAGTCTGCACCTATGGTGGATGAAATATTTTGAGGATTTGCGCTTGAAATAATTGATCTAACATCGGGATCACAGGGAGGCAGTTTTATTGCCGATCCCGTGCAACCAATTGTTCGGCTTTCTTTGGTGGTTTGTTGAATTCCAAGCAGCGTGTATAGAAGTCCCTCAACTGGTCCACATCCGGATCACGCATTGTGAGAAAGTCAATCAGGTCTTCCCAACTGACCGTCTTGATGTCCAGTCGTTCGAGCACCGGCAGGAACCACTCCGAAAGCCACCCATCCCGCTTGCCTCCGTATTCCTTCACTCGCCGTTCAGCCACAGTGCGCAAGGAGGCTTTTGTCAAATGCTCGTCGAACAAGCCCTTTTTGATCTGACTTGCTGGAGCCAGGACGTAGAAGCCGAGTGCGTTGAATTCTCGCACCCGCCTTTCAGCCAGCTTCAAGACTTCTGCGATGCACGCTACAGTGCGTGCGGCCTGATTGAAATAAGGGGCGTTCTTAACGCCTGCCGACAACTTGCTGAACATTTTCGCTTCAAGAACCACGAAATGCTTAGCGTCTGAGTCGAGAGTCAAATTCCCTTTGGCACCGTTTCCGATACCGAAGTGACCGATGACGCCATCCGCGTGAGTCCATGATTCAGCGAAGGAGTCCTTCCGCGACAGGAATGCCGATGGCAGTAGCGCCTCCGAATACCACCTGCACCCAGGCGGAACAGCCAGCGGGTGCGGCTTGTTCTCAAGACGAATAGATTCAAATCGGTCAATCATCAACCTTAGCATCCAGCCTTCATTGTAGAGTTGCGTTGGCGGCATGACAGGGAAGTCTGTCTCGCAATTTTTGAGAAGTGCTTCGATCCGCTTGAATATCATTTCAATTGCCTTTCTCTCCTCAGCCTAACGGTTTGTTTCAGCGGTTGGCCTGAAGCGAAGCGGAAGACCAGTCACTGAGCGTGAAACCTTGCCGACATAGAGTTCAACGTCCTTCGGGATGTAATCGTTTCCATTCACCGTCACAGGACCGAACAGCTCGCCCTCATGTATTCGGTCTGGCGAAGCAGCCCCCAAGGTTGATAGTAGGTCACAATATGCTTTCTGATTATCGGTCCACTTCTCCGCAGAGGGTTTACCCACAGTATAAACGACATAAATTGCCGCGGGACAGCCTTGGGCTTTTGCGTGGCAAAGCGCCGCGGCAACGCCGTACAGCAACTGGTATCTAAGCTTAAGGAAAGAACTTTTATCAAGCGATTGACACAGCGCCTCCCTTAAAGCTCTGATCCGTGCGATTGTACCTGGAGAGGGGCCTTTGCCTGTCTTCGGTTTCAGTATCTTTCCAATGATGGAACCAAACGGCTCCTCTACTTTTGCCTCGATGGCGAGGGCAGCGACCCCGAATGAATGGCTCACAACGGCAGCAAGATCAAGATTTGGGTGTTCACCTTTGAGAGCATCTATTCTGATTACGCGCTCAGGTTCGCCCTCTACCTCGAAAGGTGGGTTGAATCGGGTCGCGAGGAGGGCTTCCAGCTCAGCGGGCAGGGTCGGTGGGAAGAACGATCGCGCGAACTCCTTTGCGCTGTACCCATCCTGCCAGTGCTTAGCGCCCCCCTTGGGCGGCGCGTATCTGAACCAGGTATCAATGTCGGTGATGGTTTTGCCGCCTTTGTGGAGCAGGATCTGCGTCATGTGAAGTCCTCCATAATTCTATCTTTCAGACCGAAAATTGGTTATATGGATCGGTAAAAATCCCAAACGCCTTTCATAAATGAGCATCCAACCTTCATTGTACAACACCGCTGGAGGCAACGAACTCATGTCGCTTGCACACCACTCAAGAATTAAGTCAATCGTATTAAGCGTCTTCACGATATATTCCCTCCTTATCCCGTCCTTCTTCGTAGATATGGGCCGTCCAGTAGTCGGCCCAATGGACAAGAAGAGTTAGGGGCTCCTCCTTGTGGGCAATGATCTTGTTGTCTTCGATATACTGGCCGTCGTGATAAGCAATGGCCTGGGCTTCTGCCTCATCGAGAGGGATGTATTGGGTTACAAGGTAGAGGCTGCGGACGGCCAGTCCCATCGCTACCACATCAGGGTTGATCTTATAGCGTATCCCTCTGTTTTTTACCATCCACTCATTTTCATTCGGTAGATACAGCGGCTTGCCCAGCATTCCCAGTTTGCCCACATCGTGTAATAGTCCGACGATGACGCAACTCTCTTCCGTTATTGCGGGAGCAAGAAATTCCCGGAATCGTAAAAGGGTTTCTGCCACGCCGACGCTGTGCTTTAGGAGACCCTGCTCCTCGGCCAGATGGTACCTGGTACTCGCAGGAGAGGTAAGCCATGTGGTTTCACCCTCCAGGAGTGCAAGGAAACGGCCAAAAGAGTCCTTTCTTCTCACAACCTTTTGTTTTAATGTTTCATAACGATCTAACATGCGCCATGTATCCTATCGACTTTATTTATCTCACTTTGTTAGCGGTGTGAGCTACCATATTTAAAATTTCTACTCTCAAATTCCGGCTTTTGATCTTTCGAGTTTGCGTCGACAGCGATTCAACTCCTTTTCGCCCCCGAGGTTCACGACAGCCGTGAGTACGGGATCGATAAAATCTTGATGCACGAAAACCGGGTACAAGAGGTGCCAGGGGTAGCGCCCAAGAGCGATCAAAGCGTCAGCGAATGAGTGCAATGGCCCGGTTTCACTCTTAAAACTAAGGCCGTTCGCATCCTCTTCGTCCATAAGCTCCTTGAGAGTAGTTTCATCCTGCTTAACCAGAAAAGATCGTGTGCCATCCTTGGCGTTCACTGACCAGACGCTTAGTGATCCGCCTGCGGCTCTAATTTTAAGCACCAACTCCTGCTCGTCCCCATTGTTCATCTGCTGCTGCATCCTTTTTCTATAATTGTTTATTTTCGTCCTTGTTGGCTCTCAAATTCTCCACTCGCTCTGCCAACTCTACCAGCGTACCAAACACGATCCGTATTGACGCCTGGCTCTGTGGGGTATGTACTTGCGAGACAAGCGGATCTTTTTTCATTTTGAATATTAGATCCAATATTGGCCTATTGAATCTGATTTCAATAAAGGTGTCCTCTTTAAATTCGATTTTCTTAAGATTGACATCCAAGAGGTGTGATGCCTTTTCAATTTTCTTCTGAATCTCTTCTTTCATATTCCCACGGGCAACATTGTTTAGCTCTACTTCAAGTCCTTGAATCGTTTCAAGTAGCTTGATTCCTGTCTCTTTGAATTCTGACTCAGATATCATGGCGGAAAATTCTTTTAATATTGGTAAAGGATTGTCTGTAATTTCACATTGGCCATACGGTGTTGAGAAAACTAAATATGCCTTCTTCAAGCCCGAGCGTTTATCCATCTTCAAATATGGGTAATTATCCATTATCGCGGTGAAGATTTTATTTGCCTTATCTATTGCCGTAATAAGGTCTTCTTTTGTCATGAGTTACTCCCCCTTTGTTCTGAGATTTACGAAAAACCTATGACCCAACTGTTGGGGAGTAAATAAACATGGTTTGTGGGTTTCATCAATGGCAGAACGACAACTGTGTGTCGCATTATTTTTTGAGACATGCTGTTGTCGCTTTAACGTTGATTTATAACTAAAACCCGAATATGTAAGACCATCGGCAAAGGAGAATCAACAATGATAGCTGCAGACAACCCCCGGAAACGCCTCATTCGCCTCGGTCAGATCCTCAAAATCTTCATGGAGAGGGAGAAGGTTTCCACTACCTGGCTGAGCAAATATTTTCAGACAACGCCACGGACGATCCAGCGCGATCTGCTCCTGCTCAAGGAAGCGGACTTTCCCTTGAGTGAATTCTCCCGTGGCAACTACCAGATCGACAAGACCATTATTAAGAATTTTGAGGTTTTTGATGAGACGGAACTGGCCCTGGTTATCGCCATCAAGAATCTGGTCGGGCAGCTTGGCGAGCCGTTCCAGCAAGCGGCGGATGACATCTTCAACAAACTGTACGAGGATGTGACGACCTCTCCGGTTTTCATCAAGATCGATGACTCCGTCATATTGGACAAGCGCCAGTTCAATAGGATCGTTAAAGCCATTCGTGAAAAGCGACAGGGGACTTTTGAATACGAAGGCTTTTCTCCCTTTGAAGTGAATATTGAGCCTTACAGGGTCTGTTTCTTTGACGGATTCTGGTATCTTGTCGGGAAGGATCTTTGTGATCAGAAGTTTAAACGATATGCCCTCGACAAGATCAAGGACTTCAAACCCCTTAGTAATAATTTCTGTTGTGTACCGGCACAGGTGGACCGGATGCTAAAGGAAAGCGGCAATATCTGGTTTTCCTCGGAAAGAGATATCGAAGTCGTCGTTGCAGTTGATAAATCGTGCGCCCATTATTTTCGTCGTCGCAAGGTGTATCCCCATCAGGAGATCAAGGAGGAACGGGCTGACGGCTCTATCGTTGTTTCATTCAAGGTAGGCAGTCTCGACGAAATCAAGAACACCCTTAAGGCTTGGCTGCCCCATATCAAGATCCTCCAGCCTGAAGAGCTTAAAATTATTTTCCTGAACGATATGAAGATCTGGATCTCCTGGCAGGAGGAATCCTGATAGCCTTTAGTTTTGCGATTTCTGCTGAATACTGAGGAACCAACATCATTGATAACGACTTAAAGTCCAGCATATTCGCCGAGAGTGGTGCTTTGCGGATTTCAGGAAGGGAATGATACCACCTCCCGCCCCAAAAATCACGCTTCAAAAATCTGCACCTTTCCTCCCGTAAGTCGCGCCGACGGTCAAAAACTCCACTTTTCGATTGGCTATCAATAGGGCCAATCGTGATCAAATACCAATCCGGTAGATGGAGTCATTCATTAGTTTTTCCCATTCAAAAAATCCTGATATATTGTCGCTGTTTCTTCGGGTTTTTCCATCATGGGTAGATGGCCGCATTCTTTAATTATCATTGATTTGGAATTTGTTATATTTTTCTCAAAAATCGGAACAGAGGAGATATGTATAAGTTTGTCCGAATCTCCCCATACAATTAATGTGGGAGCAGTGATTTTATTTAATTTGCTTTGCAGAACAGTTATATCGGAATCTATTTGTTCTTTCAATATTTTTTCATTAAAAGGCCCGGCCTTCACTGCTTGTTTTGCTACGTATTTTTTTATAAAGGAAGGAATTTGAGGTGGTTTCACAAAAACAAATTCCAAGAATTTATCATAATCATTTGCCTTTTTAATAATCAGAGGATTTATACCTTTTTCCACCGTAAGCTTCCCTGTCAAGCAGACAATTGAAAAATAGAATTTCCGGCGTTCTTTGACAAATATTCCGCTGGCGTCAGATCGTCCAGGGAATCATGGGGCCGCTGCTCATTGTATTCGATCATCCAC
>Ga0247841_10001075_pt1 | contig 64866 bp, 64 predicted proteins | sample LaCruzMarch2015__2_FD_192410 | JGI IMG/M metagenome (GOLD analysis project Ga0247841, IMG submission 192410) | Freshwater microbial communities from meromictic Lake La Cruz, Castile-La Mancha, Spain - LaCruzMarch2015_18m | ecosystem: Environmental > Aquatic > Freshwater > Lake | place: Spain...
CCCAGACTCAAGATACCTGCCCTTCATGTATATCTTAACTTCCATCATAGGTATAAAGAAGGGGACTCTTGTACCATTTGGCATAGTAACATAATAGTCCTCGTGCAAACCCTTATACATAGGGGCTACAATATCGATAGTCGCTCTTGAGGACCCCGGGGGAGATACTGCCGCGCTAACATTTACTGAGGTTATCCCGCCCTTTACATCGATATCCTGAGTAGACTTAACTTCCATGGTGGACAAGATTCTTGATGTTAAAGCCCCATTTATTACCACAAAAGCATCAGGGGCTAACTTAAGAACATTCCTTCGATAACTAAACTCTTTAAGAGTGAATAATCCCGATCTAACTGTTGCCATTAGCGCCCAACCTTAGGAAGAGGGAATGGAATTGGCGACTCGCTTGGGTGCTTAGCTACTAATACCATAAAATCCTTTTTAAAAGGAGACCCAGCTCTCTCAGCGTCCTTGTGCAGCACATTCCACATATTATCTAATATCGGAGAGCACTGCGTTTCTGCACAATCTAAATAATTTGGATTGCTTCCAATTATGCGTACCCCAAAGTCACAATGTTGTGGATACTTTCCATTATCAGTTCCTTCTTTACCAATTATTGACCCTATCTCAACAGGATTACCTTTTACAAGGCTTATACTACTGGGGTCAAGGTGGAAGTACCGTACATAGATGGGAACGCCCTCCCACTCAGAGGTCACTATAATATAATTACACCCACCGTATGCAAAGTTAGGAGCAGTGACATAATTAACTATTCCCTTTGTTGCTGAGTACACCGTTGAGGTAGATGTCCTAAAATCTGCTTTAAACCCATGGCTTTCTTTATCTCTCCACCCACGAGTAATTCTGAAGGTGCCTTCCGCTATATTAGAGACACTTGCTTCCTCTTGCTTGCTAAAAAAATCTTCCTCTTCCCTATGTTCCATAACGGTGTACTCATAAGCTCTTGGACTCATTGGTGCTGGGAAATAGTTTTTGAGCTCATCTGCATCCAACCCTACAGTTTGTTCAAACCCTATATTAAAACCCTGCAAAGCTAGGTGGACGGCACCATCCTTATAGTTGTCATTCATTGATATATGCCCCTCTATATCTTGGAGGTCAGTACCAAAGCTTGACACTATAAATTCAAAACTATATTCCATTCTATAGGGACTAGCTGCATCATCATTAAGGGTAAATGTACTGAATGACCCAATATATGTTGACCCATCATACTCTATCTTTATACTGTCCATCACATTTATAACACGGCTTGTACCGTCTTTAAACATGGTGGGGTTAGAGGCACCATCTAGAAAATACCAGCCGTTATTTTTAAACAACCCCATAAGGTCTATCAAGTTTATAAAACTAGGAGACCTTCTTCTGTATAGGTTTGTCAACCCACCTCTATTACCTGTGTAGAAATAAAAACCAGAAGATATCCCTGAAGCAGTTAGTGTCGCTTGCTGGTTCCCCCATGCAGAGTTTACCCAACCCTTTCGAGAATATGCCCCACTAACGAGTTGCTGTTGACCTATAGATAAATCTTTTGGATTGATAAAGAGGGTCAGCTTAGTTATATCTAGATTAGACTTTGTATTGTATATCGATATAGAAAATTCCTTATAGTCACTTGGTACCTTTGCAGCGACCTTCCAGTTTACCATATCCTTATCAAGAGTATTATCTACTACTGTATTAAAAAATAAACCGCCACCTTGTCTGGCGTAAAGCTCTGACAACGTATTCCTGGTGTTAGTTAGTACTTTTGAACTTATCATACCCCAACCTTCCATATAGTTTTTTCTGATTTAAAAACGGCACTATAGAGAAGTTTAAAAGGGCTGCTTGAATCATCTGTAATGTCAAATGATTCAAAATACCCTATACAGGTAACATAATCAAAACTTATTCGAGTATATAACCGCTCTCTTATCATCCCTTGCCTTGGATGCTGATTTAAAAAAGAAGGATTCTGTAACAGATACCTATTTACCATAGCATAATCAAAAGAATCCTTACCACCGCCACGAGAGGTGGCCGCTGTGTACCCATTACCCTCTTGGTATAGATAGCCATTAGTTCTATAAATGTCAACTAATGCTTTAAGGAACTTATATGCTTCGGAATAATTCCTACTTAATGATGTCAAACCTGTGTAGTTATTGTTATCCAACCGTGCATTAAACGAATATGTTGATCCTGCAAAGTTTATAGTATCAAGTTCGTCTCCCCAGTGCTCCTCTACCCACCTAGTCATAGTATTATATCTATTTATTATCTTTGCAGAACTAATAACCAGGGAATTAGGGTTTGGAGTGAGTTTCAAGGCCTCAATCCTCGACCCGTCCTCAAATTCAATAAGGGAGGTTACCATATTAGAATCTACACAATCTATAATCATAGAGTTTTCATTCTGCACTCTTTTTACATACGGAGGGAATATCTCTAATACAGAAAATTTATTATCATAATCTTCATTTATCTTCCAGTTCTGAGTGGGACCGTATGCAGTAAGAACCGGTTCAGCGCCATTCTCCTCATAAGACTTACCCCGTGTAAGAGACGTGATATCTTTGAGAGTTGGTGTTATGTTTGATACTGTTATTTTTTCAGCAGCCATATTAAAAACTACCTTCTTTTCTGTTTATCAAAGTACATTCTCTCAAAAGCTTGTTCTATAGCCGGTCGTATGCTCCTCAAAAACTCATTTGGATCACCACTTACAGAACCTATGTTAATCTGCACTGGGATATTCGGAGCTTGAGAACCTATAGCCCCCTTTGAGCCTATACTCTTCATCATCTCAGATGCAGCAGTTCCAGCAAAGGCACCTAAATCACCCCCAACCCCTGCAGACATACTTTTAGCATTTACTACAACATCACCCTTACTTAGGAGAGCGTACCCCCCAGATGCCGCTTTATAGTCCTTATTCTGTTTCACATTCTCAGTTGGAGCTAATGCAGGGGCGGGTGACACTACCGGTTTGACCTCTATCTTTATGTCATCGACGTCTGTCAGCTTTTTAAGAGCTTTATTACCGTCTTTTGTAAGATCTAGGATTGCTTTATTATTAGCAGCGGCATCAGTCTTAGAAGCAGTCTCATTCTTTTTCTGTAGAAACGCTATCTTATCCTCATATTTAGCTTTAGTGTCATATACTTCCTTAGCATAATCCACAGAACTCTGAGCAAAATCAGTCTGCTGGAATATATTCTTACCAGCACTTGCTCTTTTCCAAGCTTCATTTTTCTCTATTTTTTTGTCTAATTTTTTACGTTTTGCAACAGAGTCTCCATCCGTACCCGTTATCTTATCGCGTTCTGTTTGTAAAAGTAATCCCCTGTTAACTTCTTTTTCAAACGATTTATAGTTTACATCCTTCTTAAAATCCTCTCTGCTCTTAACGCCTCCAGGAATGATCCCGGCGATCTTCTCTACAAATTTAAGAATAACACCAGCACTTTGTGCTGTAGAAACGGCTGCATTTACCAATAACTTTTGAGGGTCACTTTTAGCTACCAGGTACTTCATGTTCTCTGAAGCTATCCCAAGAAATTCTTCAATAGTGGTACTACTTTTTGCAATCTGAGTCATTCTTTTAGCTTGGTCTTCATCACTAGAATTTATAACAACTTGAGTAGGATTTAAATCAGCTGTGGCAAGATCTGATGAAGCATTCTTAGTTTTTTCATAACCGTCAACGAGTACCTTTGTAACTGTTGAGGGTAATTTAGAAAAATCATCTGCAATCTTACCCATATCTAAATGTATCCCACCTTTAGTGCCATAATCGGATAACTCATTCTTCAACTCTTTTATATCATAAGACCCTTTAGCGGAATACTTCTGTAAGATATCTGAAATACCTTTACGCTGCTTATCATCTAAGGTACTTACAGTGTCTTTCATGCTTAACGCCATGCTCTCTACTTGACCTTTGTACATCTTAGCGGTAGTCATAAAGGTCTGAGCTAAGTCTTCAGACATACCTGCAGTAGTCTTAAGATAAATACTTATCGCAGCTTGGTCCCCGGAAAAGATATCAAGTCCTGCGTCCTTCATCATTGTCTTAGAAAGGTTACCTAATAAAGGCATGATCTGATCCGAAACAGCCCCTAAAGAAGCTGCAGCATCTTGAAGTCTACCTTTTTTAGAATTCTCTAACCCCTCTTTATTTATTACTTGTAATCTCTTCAAGGCGGTTATTTGTTCCTCTTCAGCAGAGATAGCCGACTTAATACTATCTACTTCTTCAGAACTCTTCGCATTACCTAAGTCTTTTTTCTTACCTTCAAGTGTCTTCTGATGGTTCTCCAAATCTTTATTTACTTTTTCAAGACCCTTAGAAAAAACCTTAGTATATTCGTCAACACCACCTGTTAAGTTCATAAAGGCAACTCTAGTAGTAAGATCCATATTCGAGAATAAACCGGTCAATTCCTGCGTAGACTTAGCAGCATCCTTAAATCCCATACCACCCTGCTGCTGAAAATTTTTCAAGATACCAGACGCGGTAGTCAAAAATTTCCCATAATAACTTACAGCCTCTGCAGCAGCATATGTCGCTTGGTAAAACTTCTGAGACTGTATCCCGGCGATGGAGGCATCATAGGATAAGACTTTAAAACTTTCTGCAGCATCATCTACACTCGATTTTAAATCCACCATCTGTTCCCCGAGCATTGACCCAGCCTCTTCCATAGAGACACCAAAATCAAAGGACACCTTAGATGCCTTATCAATCATCCCACCGTACCCGCCCTGCACCTTACTAAGCACCCCTTGAAGACTCATACCTGACTCAGAGATACTCTGAAACATCCCTACAATATCTTCTGATTTTAAACCAAGTTTCATATTCCTTTGCATGTCGAATATGGAATTTGTAAATGCTGTCATTGCCTTATCTATATCCCCCATTGCCACAGTGGGGCCCTGAAGTTTTTTAAAGGTCTTATTAAAACTTTTTAAAAACTTATCAAGATCATTTACTACATTAGCCACAGCTGACACTGCTGAAATAAGGAGTCCTATCCACCCCAGCTTACCTAGAGAACCTAATGCAGTACCTAAATTCTTAAGCATATTAATAGGGCCCAAAGCCCCTTTACCTGTAGCAGCCATGACTTTATTTAACTTACCTAGCTCTTCTGAGGAGCCTTTATGTGATTTAACCGCGCCCATCTTTTCAGAAAAACCAGTCTTAGTACTAAAGATGGCTTTCAAATTTGCTATCTGATCACCCTTTAAACCTACAGCCTTCTTTGCCTCGGCTACATGAAGAGATCTACCAGCTTCCTTCCCGGCATTTTTACTAGCCTTTTTTTGATCAACCTCTCCTGCTGCTTTACCTGTCAACTCATCAACCATGGGGGACAACTTTCGAGGTAACTTTTTCTTAATGTCATCCCCCTTCATTGCATGCATGGACTCAACATCCCCAAGCTCTGCCTTCAACTCCTCAGCATTATCCTTATCCATCTTCCCACTCTGCACCTGTATATCAAGTTGCTTTTTCAATAGGGAAGTACGCTGCTTAGTGAGATTATTTAATTCCTCAAAAGAACTGAATTTTACTTTATCTAAATCAGCCAAATCTTTAAAGGTACTTTGTAATTTTTTTGCACTACCTTTAAAGGCGTTAACTTCATCAACAGCACCAGTTAATGTCTTTCGATACCCCTTAACGGCAGCATCACTGCCTGCTATTTCTTGTTGTAGTTTTTTTAACTGAATATTATTTTTTTTAATTTCTGCATTATTCTTCTTAGTATCTTTTGATAATGTCTTAGTAACGGCACTGAGAGCTTTTTTTGCCTTTACTTGAGCATTAAACTTTTTTACGGTTCTCTCCAAACCAACATAAGATGTCTTGATTACTTGCGTCAATTGCTCCTCTTTAGCCATATAGTCCTTTTGAGAGGTAGCAGCAGCGGACAAAGCATCGGTATACTTTCTCCTACTATTTACACTATACATAATAGTATTATTTAGACTTTTCTCAACTTCCAATTGATTCAGAGTAGCACGTTTTAAAGCCTCAATCTTCTTTATCTCATCATCGATTTCTCTTAAGTTAGCCATTTATAAGATCCTTTATCTCAGGCTGTATAATCTTGGTACTTATTTTCCGTAAAACCCGCTCTTTCATCCCAGTACCTTCTTTATCTTCCATAAAAGGGCTGTCAGGCCTTACTTGCTTCTTCTGTTCTAATGCCCTCTGTAATTCGAATTCAGATATCGGTTTAGAAGGCTCAAGGAGATCCAGATCTGCTGCTGCTATCTTTTCCCTGTACGCCTTCTGCCTATCGTCAACACTCTTTTTAATATTATCTGCTTTTTGCTTTTGATTCTCTAACCACTGGTCAATGTACAAGTCATGCTTATCTTTATCCCCAGTCATCTGCCTATAAAGCTCTTTTACAAGATCCTCACGGGAAGATAAAGGTGTAGTCCACATCTCTCTTTTTTTATTATTTTCATTGACTCTCTCTCTATCAACCCCATACTTGAATATTTCATCTCTAAGTTCTTTAAGCTCTTGCGTGTGTGTCTCATAATTTTTTGACAGCACCTTAGCACTCTTATAATTTGAGGCACTAACTACAAGGAGGGTTAAATTTAACTCCCTCCCATATTCCTGCTCCTCATCTAGCTTCTTATTTATATGTATCCAGCTCTCAACCACACTACTAATCCCAATAGCGTCTATACCCTTAAATCCTGTGTAGGTCGCTCTGTCATAAGGGTCCATTACCGACCACAGGTACCTTGACCTTGGTGAGTAACAAAATCCCTCCAGAAACTCTAAAGAGTCGATGTACGCCTGGTTTAATTCATTAAGAGCGTCAACTATTCTAAAAACCACTAATGCAGGAGATTTTTTATAAAATTTAACAATCTCTGCAAGGTTTTCATGTCGATACTCTATTAAATTGACCCCATCTATCGCTATGGTACAGTATGCTAAACTGAAAAAGTTTGTTTTACGTATATCCTTATCTGAACAAAAAAAACTCATCTGATGCATCTCTTTATCAGATATATCTTTTATTAATAGATCATGACCATTAATAGAAATTCTAACAGATAAAAACCCGTAGGTAATTATCCGTTCAATGTTCGAATAGGCGTCTTCTACTTTCATGATTTTAGCCCTGAGCTACTTCATCATCTTTTTCTTCAATTTTCGTGAAAACTATGGGAGACCCGTCAGGAGCACTCTCACCTTCTTCTTTAGCGGGCTCTTTAGATTCTACTTCGCTCTCTTTCTTATCCCGCTCTGCTTTTCTAGCCTCGGGGGTCTTAAACCATTTATACTCAACCTCGTTACTGAGCATTGTATCGATTTCATCCTTAAAATCAATGTACACCTCAAAAAGTTTTTCAATTATCTTAGGGGGAAGTTTTTTAAGGACTTCTCGGACGTATATCGATCTCTCCTTGGTCTCTATCTTCCCACCATTATCTATCTCGACAATTAATGGTATGATTTCCCCGGCTATCTTTGTTAGAGCATATGATAAGACCTGTAATTTTGTCCTCTCATAAAAGGATAGGGCATTATCCTCTTCCTCAGGAATAGTGTTTATTAATTGGTCTTGCTCATATGTAAGTAATGAGATACCAAACGTTGTACGACCAATTGTAACATCTTTGGTATAGGTATAATTTTCTTCCAAAGATTTAACTACATCAGATAATGACATGGCTGACTCCTTATATAAGATATATTTTTATTTACAAATAGAAAAAGATACAAGACGGGCTATACAGAAGAGGGAAGATATAAATCTTAAGATTTTATTTTATATGTATAGAAAAAAATGTAAGATATATTATGTTATTTATATGTAAAGTAAGTCTCCCTCTTGGAGACCCGACTCTTAAACTGCCAAACCACCACTGGGTTTACCAGTAGACGATGCTCCCGTAATAATATTACTTTCCGGATTTGCTATTCTTGATATAGCATTCATATTGAAATAGTCACCTGTTTCGATATAGTCTTCACTTGTGCTGGCAATGATATCTGTAACATTCACAGTAACATTCTCCTGTACAAGAGCTGCATCTGCAGCATACGAAACACCATAGTCAGAAATCCAGCAACCTTCAAAGTACGTAAGGATAGCGTCAAGCTCTCCATTAATACCACCAACGGTCATACCAGGGGCATCCCCACCCTTACCTAAGATAACCGCAGGAAGACGGCTAATAACAACTTCCTGTACAATATCAAAAGGCCATTTGTGGTGACGAAGCGATCTAACTATACCATCAATACCACCTTTATACCCAAAGACCTGAAAGATCATTGAGAGGTATTGGGCAGTACGGTTGATGCTTATAGTCATTGGCTCTGTAGCCCCAGGAACTAACTCAGCTACATGGTCTCCAAAACCGATACCACGAACAGGTTCAATGGTACGCGATTCAGAGGGGTCGAATGTAGAAAGGACCCCTATCTGAAAAGCGGTAGTTTGGTTTCCATCAGCCGGGATAGCGTAAATTTTATTTTTTGAACTTATGACCGAAGCGGTTTCGGGGGTTACCCCTAACCGATGGACATAAGTATCTCTATCTCTAGCTGCCATAATAATTACTCCTTATAGTTAATTAGAAAAAAGTTTACTGAGTTCAGAAGCTTCATCAGCACCGAGCTCAAACTCATCCATAGAAGCCGAAAGCTCAATACCCTCTATGATTGAAGAAACGGGCTCTCTCTGTTGATCCTCTTTCTTTTCTTCATCTTTTGAACTTTCTTCAGCAGCATCTTTAGACTTCTCAGCTTTTTCTAAGGTCTTAATAGCTTTTGCTTTATCCTTCTTAATCTTGTCTGCTTTGATGTCAGCGATACTGGCATCCTTCTCGACTTTACCATGAGACTTCTCAACGATACCAGAATCCAAAGAGGTAGAAACATCTGGTACTTGCTCAGGTTTCAGAGTTGAAGCTTTTTCAGGAATGCCTTTATGTTTACCATTAGGAACCTGGTTTGACTCAAGTTTCTTTCCTGTATCACAGCATACAGATTTTGTCATCCCGACTACATCACGAAGAAGATTGTCGACTACAGCTTTAGAAGCATCTTTACTCCAAAACATTCCTGCTGTTTTTTCAGAAGCTTCTACTGCCATTGGTATCCCCTCTTCTTTTTTAATTAATACTATTTTAGGCTCTGCACCAGGAAGCCCCTCAGGACCCCCGACTGGGATAACCCCAGAGTCCATAGGCCCCTTACCACACATACAGGCCTCTGCTTCTTCTGTGAAATCAGAAGATATAACTCCTGTAAACTTGTCGTCAGACATCTTATTTAAGACATAGGACATAGCCTTAAGATCCCGATTATACGGTGTGTGACTGGCAAAGACTTCTGAGAGACCTTCCAATCTTTTTGCTAATGCTATACGATCCATATCTAAATCTCCTTATGATAGTTTGTTTCTATTACAGTTTATGGTTAAAGACTCTGTCTCAAATTCAAGGTCACCACAATCCAGTTCAATGGAAAAACAGGACTATAGTAAGCTTCTACATCAAGAGTACTAGGATCTTGATCATTCTGCTTTACAGTGATCCCTGTAAAATTCACAATGAGCTCTTTCTGTTTTAGCGATTTGAAATAAGATCCCAAAGCATCTTTAACCTGTGATTGAATCTTAGGAAGATTCTTCACACCGATGAATCGATCAAGAACTCTTCGCACACCCTGCTGAACAAAGTGCTTAACCTCAACGATTCTAGGATCGCGTGTCAAAGCGGTAGAGGTGTCCGAAGTAAGATAAAAAAGGATCTTTATAAATGGTGATTGCTCCTCGAGAACAGTACACCCGGCATTAGCAACAAGAGCTGCGCTGACGCTATCCAATCTCCGATATAGTCTCTTAAATCCTACGATCGTAGAATTGGTAAGAGGAGTAGCAATATCTGAAACAGGAGAAACATCCCGACCAGCCACTGCTGCAGCGATAATAGAACCGTCGACAACATACTCTACTTCATTTCCGTATGCATCAACTATCCCAACGATAGCACCGTCTGGGTATATAGGAGTAAGCTTCTCGGTCTTGAGGTTCTGAACCATCTGAATCACTTGATCAGAGGTTGTCCCTATTGCAAAACCAATGATACTTGTTCTCTCACTCTTATAACGAATACTTGACTGTATTGCGTTTGAAGACTTAAGATAGCTGATAACCTCTGGATTCGTGGTTAGGGACTGCATTAAAGCAGGTCTCAATCCATTAGGAAGAGGTACATTAAATGCATCGATACCTTCTATGTAATCTTGAACAGAGGCATCAGTTCCACCGACAGTACGTTTAACCTGCTTCAGAGCCACAGCCTGAGTCCCGTTTAAGAAAGCCAAGTTTGCAGCCAAAGTAAGTTTGTTGTTGATGTCAAGAGGTCCAAAGTACCGAACTACATCTCTCATGTTCGTTAAGAACTTAGCGGTATAGTCTGTCTTCTCTTTGTCAAAAGTAACATAGTACAGATCCCCGTTTGCTGGTTCAACACCGCTCTTATTGAATGTGTCAATAATGACAGTATCATCAGTAGTGTCTACTGAACCACCGCTTGTAGTGGAAACTGTGAGGTTAACACCTGGGATAACTCTTACTATGCTTGACGAAACAGTGATATAAAGCTGCTGAGTAGAATCTGATACGGTAGGATCACCTATATCATATCTTACGATCGAACCTACACCAGGATTAAAAGCACCAGAATCATTTGAAAAGGTAACTCTGAAACCAGAAGTTGGGTCAATATAAGTTTTTCCTACATATCCAATATTCTTATTGTTGGCAGTTACAGACCCTGTTCTGCCCGGAAGAGTAAAGCCAGTACCATGAAAAGAGGTAACAGTGAAAGAACCATCACCATGAAAAGTACAAGCAACTCTTTCTACAGAACCCTTAAGCGGATTGACTTGGAAGTTTGGAGAACCTGCCCCAGCATAAATAGGGGTAACAGTTCCACTGATGTATCTGACTTCCATGGCATTACCGCTGACTCTTGATGATATAGTGTACTTACCTACACTCGCACCACCGGGAACCTTATTAGTAAGAGTCCACTTGTCATCAACAAGGTTATTCTCACGATACGTAACATAAACAATTTCTTGAAGAGCCTGTGATGGAGCTGCGGCAAGCGTAACTTGATTACCTTGAATCTTGGTTACAGGCACTGCACCGGCAGTATAAGCTGCTGCCCAGTTTGCCCCGACGTAGGCTAAAATATCAGAAGGATCTTCTGTAGAAACTCCAAGTCCCGAACCATCAACCGGAGTTGAAGGCAGAGAAAAGACTTTATTGCTATTTAGGTTGACTTGTTCCCCATTAGCATTAGTTTGAATAACTCCACCAATAGTAAGGGGGTTTACTGGAGAACCTACCCGACCATAAACAAAAGTATCTGTTAATGATTCAGACACGTTATCAACAAGAGCCACAGCCCCTGCAGTATACAAACCCTGTGCAATATGGGAAGACTGTCCCCAATGGATCTGATTAGAACCTGCAAGAACGCAATCTTCACCGATGGAATAGTCATTTGTATCTTGACTCAAACCAGCTTTAACCAGTGCGTCCACAACAGCAGCAGGAAGGATGTCAAAAGTATCCTGCCAAAGATTCGTGAAGTATGTAACAGTCAGCGTAGAACCTATAGCCGGTGCAGTTGCAAGTGTGAATACTGCATCAGAACCGTTAAGGTGCGTTACTGCAACCTCTGCCCCATTTACCTTAACCTGAAAGACTCTCACTTGACGTTCGTACTCATCGCCAAGAACGAGTGGATCCGGATTATAAAGAATAGTGGTTACACCATTAATGTCTGTATCAACAGCTGATCTTCCGCCATTGTCCCCCTTAACTATTCTTGAGTTGTGAACTTTAAAGTTGATTGAGGTCCCATCTACCTGAGTAGAAATAACTTCCTCTTCAACATAAGTATCACGACGTTTAAAATAGTAGTTAGCTCTTACTTCATCACCAACTTGTGGCAGCTGAACTAAGGTAACTTCCCCTGTTAAACCGTTTAAAGAGTTGACAGCAACATTCTGCCCATTAACTGTAACGATAACACTACTTGGTGAAGTAGCTACTTTACCGCTTCCATCACCTGTTACAACAGGTTTATTTTGAATTACGAAAGAATTCTCCATACCTGTTGAAAACTGGCTGCTAACATCTTCGTCAAGAATAAGGTTATCAGAAATCGCTGATGACCCTCTTACCATTTCAAAGTTGCCAACTCTAACCGTTTCCGCAGATACGCCAACAAAGGCTGGTATACGAATATCACCGGATGCTGTAACTCCAGCAGCCTCAGTGTTAGTCTTAACATATACACCAGGAAATACGAAACTTTCTAAAGGTCCCATAGCCATGTGTCGTTCCCCTTTTTATACCGTAAATATTTTTTCATTGATCTTATTTATATTTAAAAGAATCTATATGTGATTTAAGTATCTTATTTTTATGTATATATTAAAAGAGTATTATCGAACGACACCTTGACCAAGCTAACTTAACTCTCTGCTATAGAGCCCGATGAATCAAATTGTGGTATACCCTTCTTTACTCTTTCCGTTCTATGTTCCTGTAATGCCTCTGAAAACTCTTTTCTCACTGATCTTTCTTTATTATCCCCAAGATGCATTATCGGACTGTATTTGCCATCAGCATCTTTCGGAATGTTAAGCGCTTCTGGGGTCTTACCTTTCCATCTCTTCTGCTGGCGGGCTTCATATCTACCCTTCCACTTCGCATCATACCCCTCCCACCGCTTCTCTGACGCTTTACCTACTACCATATCAATTTCTTTATTGGTAGCGATAGTGTCTCTTCTTGAATCAAGTTCACTATGTACCCCAAAGGTAGAAGCTGGTTTGCGTATTGATAACTCCCCACAGAGCTTACACTTCTGATCCTTATCCCTATTGATATAGGAACTTAGCTCCTCAAACTCATGACCACACTTACCACACTTGTATTCATATAATGGCATAGAGACTCCTGTTCACATGTTATTTATTATCTAATAGTATTAACCGTATTAATAGATTATCAAAATTATCATCACTTCATGGGGGGCATCCTACTTACCTTAGATATTACATATACCTCGGGTAACCTATTCTTGGGTAGGAGACTTCAAAGGGAACACTGTTAGGTCTTATACGCAGCTCAAGTATTCTACCTTGATTAGTCAAGATATAATCCTTTGAGCTTACTACCTGGTATATCTTTGTATCAAAGTCCACTATCTCTGTAAGAAACGGAATAAACTTTTTCCACTCAGTCATTATCTGGAGAGTTATCCCGTGGTGATAGTACAAATCCCCTGTATTCTCATCATACGGTTCTTCAGATTCCCCAGAAGGATCCATTTCTTCTATTGTCAAACCCTCATCAATCAACAATAAACGCCTATTACCCCATATGTCTTCTATAAGGTGGTCTGTTAAATTCGCCAGCTGCTTCGGATCACGGGCTACCACATCAATCTCAAAGGACATCTTATAGTGACCACTATTCATATTAGCCACAGGTTCCCGCTGAGAATAAACAAGGACAACAGCCTTATCTCCCACAGTTACCTGGTTACTAAAAGAAAGGATAATCCCAGGGAGGGCTTCGTTTATATAGTGGAACTCACTGGGGATAGTAAATGGACCTAAAGTTTCCCCAACCCATCTATATGTGGCATAAAGAGTATTATTGGTCTCAAGCGGGCTTAGGAAAGTGATAAGCCCAGTTTGATCTATTGTATAGTCAGTGCCCTTTTCCAAATAAAATTTATTACTGAGACTTGTCTTCTTTGTATACAAAGTATCAAAATCACCATATAAGTTACCGTGAACTAATTGAGCTGTTAACTCAGTGCCGGTAGTCCTTGCTATAACTTTTTCATCTTTAATAATATAAAAAGGATCAATAACAAATTCTGTAGGAGTGACTATCTCGATGTAGTATCTCCCAGGGGGGGTTAAGTTACTATAGTAATAAGATACTGTGAGCTGACTTCCAACGGTCGGAGCCATAGACAGAGCAAAGGTACCCGAAGCCCCATCTAAAAACTCAGGGAAGACTGTTTGACCGTTTAGTAAAACGGAGATCTGCCTAAAGTTATCTGCAAGAACTGTGTTATTATACCCTGACAAGACATGCTTTTTTGATACAGTGAAAAATCTATTCGTACCGACAGACGAAGTCCCTGATATCTGAGATGATAAATCTTCATTCTTTTGATACCCGGTTAGATTATTAAAATCTTCCCAAACCCATTCAAGAAAATTTCCCTCAAAATTTTCAGCACGTGCTTTAATCGTGTGACTCTTCAAAACACCAGCGTGATCATCAGCAGATAGCTTTATTCTAGATGAAGAGGCATTCTTAAGGACCACCCCAATCATAGGGCGCTCTTTGTATGGAAACTTGTGGTAAACTTCTACCTTATCCCGAAATAGCTGATGCCTTTGAACAGAACCTGTCAATTCATCCATAATACGGGATTTTACGACTCTTAATAAATTATTTTCCATATTGTCTCTTTTACATTATTGATGTATCAGTGTAAAAGCTATTAATCGATTATTAAAAAAATAGGGGCTGGGAGAGACATTTCTCCCAGCCCCCTGCAGAAAACTGTTCTTTCGCAAACAGTTCTTTTTTAATTTATGTATTAGTCGTTCATTGCTGCAATGAGAAGTCCCTTAGCAACATCTGCTAAAGGGTCCGATGCCATACGTATTTCAGAAATATTAATTGGAAAACTATCCTGCTCTTTTTCAAATTCTTTTCTGAAAAATTCAAGGAAATTTTTAGCTTTTGTTGTCCCACCACTGATCACCCAGGGGATTTGATCGGGAAGCTCTATCTTGCCATTATCTTTTTTAAACTCTCTCTTTATACTGTCTATCACGTAATGTATAAGATTCTTGTAATAAACAATGATAGCTTCTCTTTCTCTTAGCTGTCTTGGGTCACCATCTGTTGGATCAAGGAGATTTACACCACGTTCCTTAATAGACATCAATCTGGTGGCGGTACTTCCTACAGCCTTTGCTGCAGATTGATCCACCCAATCACCACTTCTGCTTACACTAAAAGCCATACCGACCATGGTCTGAAAAACAAGAGCAGTATTTACCATACCAGCACCGAAAGAAGATGCAAGAGCGGTAAAGCCATCCATGCTGCAGTTTGAGTACACTATTGCTGCTGCCTCATTCATAGCAGTAGCCTTATACCCGAAAGACTCTACAATTTTTTTGAACATTGCCTCATGGTAAATCACATCCATATCTTTATCTATGGATTTTGCAGGAACAGAAAAAAAGACAGATTCATTTTCAAACTTAGGAGAACTGAGGATATTCTTTAAAAGAATTACAAGCATTCTTTCTGCATCATGCTCACCTGAAGATATTACACCCTGATTTAAAGGTCTTCGAACTTCTTTTTTTAGAAGATTTGCAACACTAAGAGCAGGTTCCCCTACTATGTAAATGTAATCTTTTTCCTGTACGTATGAAACACTGGACATTTTCAGCATATTGATAATTGATTGATCCGCTTCTACGTCTAAAAAAGCATCACGAATGGATTTAATTTCTACAGACGCATCTTCATCTTTAAGATCTTTTGTAGCACTTACCAAAAAGCAAGTACCTATGTCAAGTCCAACACTCATATATCCTCCTATATTTATTTAGATTTTAATCTCAATTCTTTAAGTTTCCTTAAAGAGTCAGCCACGTTATCTCCGGAATTTATCGTTCTTACTTCCAAGTTAATATGGGAATTTGCATCCTCTACTCGAATACTCGGAACATAAATTTCTTCTTCTCTTCTGTACGCATCTTCCTTGATTGCAGAAGAATTACTGCTGGAGCTATTAGTTCCAGACCTACTAATAATTCCTTCTAGCTTCTCTAGAATACCCTCACTACTGTTTACAGCTATTTTTGCCTCAATACCTTTTAAAGCGTCTTGGATAAAGGATAGCCCGGTAGTTGCTGAATTACTTTCTAATTTTTCCAGTCTGTCTAAAATAACTAATAAAGCGTCGTTACTTTTTGATGAAGATTGATCTCTCAAACTTTTTTCCAAAATCTTAATTCGCTCTAATAAAATATCTACTTTTTGATCTGGAACAGATTCCTCAGTGGGAATCTCAGGGAGCAGCTCACTCTCAGAGGATACTATAGGAGTAATAGGATCAAAAGACCGTGTTGTGTCTTCTGATTTTTTAAGAACTATTAAGGCCCTTCTCTCGATAGCACGTTTTAAATCAACAGAATTTTCATACTGAATATCAGTATAATCCTTCTGTTGTTTATAGTATATGCAATCGTTAAGATCCTTAAGTTCTACCTTTTTTGGAGAGTTACCTATAACATAGAACATATTTTATTATTTTATATAGATTTAAGTATAAAAACACACCAAATTACATACTGTATTTTGCAACAGATATCCAAAAAGCATCACCTGCATCTTTAGGTATCTTTTCAAACTTTGGAACATCTTTTTTTGGTATCTCGACATTCTCATTGTCTGAATTATCCTCAGTCCCATCTTCTGGAGCACCCTCAAGAGTATCCTCTGTAACGGTTTCTTCAGTAACTGGGTTCTCACCACTATTATCGGAATCACCCTCAGAAGGTGTTTCGCTCATTGGGTCTTCGCTCTCAGAAGGTTCGCTGTCTGGAGTACCGCTAATTGGGGACTCAATGTCAGATGTCTCACCGTCAGTTGGGGCATCATTACCCATATCAGGAGTTTCTTCCATAGCAGGTTCACCGTCAGTTGGGGCATCTTCAGGAGTATCTTCCCCATCAGGAGTACCATCATAATCGGCAATCTCTGTTGTATCACTTGGATCTTTACTAACATCTTCGCCAGTGTCAGGAGTATCCTGCTCAACAGATGGAGGAGTGTCATTCTCAGAATCAGGGGCGACGTTCTCAGAGTCAGGAGTGCCCTCTTCACCTTCTGGGGCAGGAACTTCACCAACAGGAGCATTTGAAGGCTCACCGTCGTTTACTTCACCCTGTTGATCTACTGGTTCAAAGATATCTGAACCGGTATCCTCTTCAGTATCTTCCGCTTCAACATAATACTTTTGGCTTGTCTCTGTGGGAACATATGCCATCTTACCACCACATGCTAAACATGCGACCCCATCATTTACACTAACATTGGCAACACGTTTAACGTTGTGGCCTTCACCGGCAACCTTGCGCTTTGCATTTATGTCAGATAGTGATGCTGTATGATTACATGAATCACACACAAAATAGGTATTTTCTGCAGCTTCCTTCTCAAGCTTATCAGCTATTTTAAATAAGGTTTCAGCAGCAAACTTTATATTAGATCCCATGAAAAAACTCCTTTGAGGCGAAAGAACTCCTGATATGTCTATATTCTAAATTAATAGATTATTACAATTAATATAGGATTGCTAACAAGGGTATTTTAAGCAAGTCCTTTAATCATCCAATTTCTATAAAAATTGGATATCTCTTTTTTACGTACTTTATGAACAATCATTATCAGATGATTTATTGCAAAATTATTATTAATCTCACTCTCAGAATAACGCAACACTATGGGGTATTTCGTATATAGTAATCTACTTTTATATTCATCAAGCTTCATACTTTTTATTGGGTCAGTGTATATGCACCTAGCCCCATGAAATGCTTCCCCATCACAGAGAATAACAAAGGTGCTACCATTAACCTTTAATTTTATATCTATTTCCAAAGGGATATACACACCAATATCCTCAGCCATTATTTTATTCCAAATATTTTATTTAATTACCCCCTCTTTAAAAGCTACCCTTATCATGTTTACAAAGTTCAGTTCTAATTTTGAAGGGGTTATTTTATACCTGAAATTTAAGAATTTATTTAGCTTATTATATAAAGCTTTTAGTTTATTAAGTCTGACTTTATTCCTGTAGTATTCTTCACCCTTTTCCCTTGAAATATACTCTTTGATGTACTGCTGAGAAACGTTGAATTCTTTCATTAGGCTGGTAATCAGCACATCTTTATCGCTCTCTATAATTGACTTGAATCTGGCATTAATATCCGCAGTTAATTTCTTTTCTTCTTCATTTCTTTTACTAGCTCTTTCTTCTTTGTTCTTTTCATTTCTATTAGTATCAAATAATTTCTGATTATCTTTAGCTACATTAGAACAATCTTCACATAAGGGCTTAGTATTGAACTTAGAGTAATACCCTACTACTTCTTTTTTACACCAAGAGCACTGTATCGCTTTTTTAACTTTAGCTATAATTTTTATTTTTTGTGCATTTTTACAAATTGAACATAGTACTTTATCCTTATTTCTATTATCTAACTTTCTACCACAGCTTATACATTTTTTAGGGACTATATTAGACAAAAAGTACTTTACGTGTTCTTCATCCTTAGCATTTCTAAAATGATTAGCAATCCCATGCTTAGTGAAAAAATCTTTAGAACATATTTTACATTTTTCCATAATACTAATACATTATCGATTCGAATGTAACGGTACGGCCCTTCAATTGGTACTGTTCCGGTATCTCCGGTTTCCCTGTTATCGTTGGACTAGCATCTGAAGGCTTACTTGTACGATAAGCATTCCATGCTGCTGGAACACTTAACCCACCATCTACCGAGACCGTATATCTCGGATCCTTTCTATCCAGTGGTGCCAACATAAAATGCTGCTGGTATATCGCCCCACGAGATCCTTGAGGATTAACATGCGCGATAGATAGTCGGTCGTTATTCTGACGAATCACAAAATCTCGATCATTAAGTAGCGGATAGGGCCCAGTCCACGTTTGCCAATCATACGAAATATGAAGACCCATATCCATCAGCTGAACTGTTTTTTCAGTTTCAGGAGGAGCAATAATTATATCATAAGGCCCCTCATACCCACCTATGTAGCCTGTGCCGAAGCATAATTTACAGTCATTCTGCGCACTACGGTACTGCTCATCCCAACAAGGACAGCGCTCACCAGCCCATTTTCTTATAAAGAGCTTTACGCGTTCCCCACCTTGTTCCAGTATCCACCTATTACGTCGAATACTCTCCGCCCATATCCAATCTACTTTTTCCATGTCATAAAGGCTAACTGCACTAACTTCGGTAAGAGGAGTCTCAATCATTTCATCATTAGATTTTTGAACAGCTACGGTAGTACACTTATAATAAATTTTCCTATTTGCATCCAATTGGATATTGTTATTGATATAAGTATACGAGACTCTTATCTCACCCCCACTACTTAAAATGGGGAGCACTGGCGGATCAAGTCTGTTAAACTGGTTATTATATGTTTGTTTGTTTATTAAGAAGATCTCACCAGTCTCACCCCTTACCTTAAATGCGGGGACTGTTTTAAAGGCTTCCAGAGACGTCGGACGAATATCAACCTTTACATGTTTAGGGTGATTCGCTATTTCTCCATTTGTACCTGTAATGACCAGCGGTTTATTATATGTATGAACAACCCAATCACCGTTTGCATTAGTACCGGCTAATAACCTTCCACCGGCTACCGGGTCTTCCTGATCTTCCCATACTTCCCTGGTCTCATCCCTGTAATAAAGGGCACCTATTGGAACAGTATTTAACTTAGTGTATGGGCCTTCAGGAGTATCGTACGCTCTATAAATATTTATACCTAAGACATTATAACCATTGTGTTCTATGTACTCTGCAGTAGAATCCCACCTTATATCAATTACACCAATAAGGTACGGGCTTGTGACATTTACATTTTTAGGACCTAAAGGAAGAGTAAGGGGTTTGTCACTATTCCATCTATAAGGCAGCTTAAAATCAGGCTTGCCATAATTATCGGTAAAATTCTGCGGATTAGTCATTTATATTTCCCTTACAATTGTATCCCAGTAGCGCCTGTTATAGCAAAAGGTTTTTTTAATGTTACTACCTTGCTAATACCTGTAGCACCAACTAATGAATCTGAAAAAACATTTATATTTAAAATTTTATCTATACCAAAGCCTGTATTAGTAGCTTGCATAACCCAGTTCGACAGATCCCCCGTTGAAAAAACATGGCTATAAGTCCCACGAAGGTATTTTCCATCAACAGAGATACTGAACTGGTTTCCCTTTATTATAAAATTTACCTTTAAGTCAGAGAATACTTCATCAAGGGTGTGCGTACCAAGGACTACTTGGCTACTTACTTCATAGGTAACTCCGCCAGTATGGTACCCGTATGTTACCGCCATAAGTGCTCTGTTTATTTTTACATAGGCGCTATTATCATTATTTAATATTTTTATTACTAGGTTATCTGACTTGACAGTAATGAACAATTTAGCATCTATTCCGGAACTAAAATTAAACAACCCCATGACATTAGCAGGTGCCAAGAGACTGATACCATTCTTAGTAATCAGATAATCCCCTACCCCGGTCCAGGACCCATCTCTACCATTGCTATACAGAACACCATTAAGATCGATGTCTGAGTACTTCTCAACACCTATAAGGTGTGCTCCGGTGACTCCCCCAAAAGAAGGGTAGTATCCTGGTTCTACTAGGACATACTTGTTATTATCTTGAAGAGCCCTCCCAACCGTGCGGTAAGGGGATTCAAGAGTCCCTGTCCATGAGTCGTTACCATCTGGAGATATATATGTTAACCCTGTCTCAAACGTTGAGTGCGAGGGGTAAAATATAGCGGCATCATTTTTACTTTGGTTACCAACAATAATGGTACTATCACTCGAAATTATATTTTTTGTTCTGAATCTACTATAGCTTGACCCGCTATCGGGTATCTCATACAAACCAGTCTCACCGTTTTGAAAAGGAACAAAATTTGTAGAGATAAATAAGTCATTTGCCCCAGCTCTCTGATACCCTCTATCTGGAGAAGCATACGGACCTGTCTCAGTTCCTGGATATGAAACATCATACCCAAATTCTGACACATAATTTCCCATAGCAGTCTCTTGGGAATTAAATTCAAAAGCACCTATATCCCCCGTGACTCCCTGTATCCCTGTAGCACCCCTATGAAACAAATCAAAATCTATGTCACGATCGAAGGGGGTAACTTGACTTCTAGTGCCAGTATAAGCCGCAGTATAAGTTCCATCACCCTTTACTATGCCCATCTCACCATAGATATCATTCCACCGGTCTGAGTCACCTTTACCAATATTAGGGGAAGAAGCTTTTAATCTAAAGTTATTATTGCTAGGGTCCTCATACATTGCTGTTGAACCAATATTATCCATGCCGGTATCGCCCGTTGGAATAGCACCGCTCCACCAGACATCTACATTATCAAAATTATTATTTCTTATTTTTACAGGAGTGTTTAAATAAATTCCAGGATTTATTGGAAATCCGACTTTACCTGAAATGCTATTTGAATCTACTCTGCTATTTTTATCACCGATGTTTTGTAATCGGATTGCGTCTCCAGATTCAACATCCCCAGCCTCTGAGTACATTATCCTAACGACGTCCCCAACAACAAATTCACGCTCTAAACGAAGGCCTTGCCAGGATACCATAGACCCTGAGAACAGTACTGTGTAATCCGCCCCATAATTAAACGAGGGACCATCTACCACGTTGAATGCAACATCATACAGACCACCACCGGAGATAGACGCAAAGCCGGGGAGCTGCACCCTCATATAGAGGATATCAAAATCGTTTAAAGTCTTATATATTATCCTAAGATTTCTATCAGGATTAGCTACCTGAGGTAAATCAAGAGCACCGTACACCGTATTCTTCCAGATATCCAACCGCTCTACAGTATTTACATCAATTGATCTTTGACCATTTGAAAAGAGGTTAGAACTTACGCACACTTCTTTTGCAGAAGATATTCTTATCGCCGATTTATAATCATTGAAAGAATTTCTATGCAGAGCTACATAATTTACAGAGTCTATCGCTACAGGGGTATCTACACTGTTAAACTTACATTCACGAACAATTAATGACCCTACACCTAAATTAGACGCGGAAAGACCTTTTGGTATGCTATTAAACGTCAGACCCTCAAAGAGGCCTTGAGCACCTGAGAGGGTTAAGCTGCCCACAACTGGTGAAGAACCGTAAGCAGCTTTAACTGTTATGTTCTTTGATATAGATAAATCACCATATGAGGACCCACTACCAGTTTGTATAACAATAATCCCACCCTCATAAACCTTCGACAGGGCATAGGGTAGGGTTCTTACCGGTGAAACGAGTCCACCGGTATTTAAATCAGAACCATACAATGAGTCAACAAATACAGTGTACATCATAAATTTTAATTTCTACTTTGTGTATAACCAGCTTGGTTTTGAAGATATCCCGATGATACCACCACCGCCACCACCTCTTACTGTTGTGACAGGCTTACCCTCAGCCGAGCCATCTGTAAGATTTATTCCAGAGCTATTATCTACTCTGTCCCCAAGAGGATTACCAAACTTTGTATCTGGAGACACCCCACTACCACCCGATAAGTTGCTGCTCGATGGTATCCCGTAAACGGGCTTTCCAGCGGTATCTAATGTTTGTTCTGCCATTTACTACTCCTTACAAAATAAAATTTTACAATTCTGTGGTTCGAGGGACAAAGATCCCTTTTTCGTTTTGCATAATCTCATTTAGCCACTGTTGATGTAAGACCAACCCAGAGGAATACCTCCACCTGTACATCATGACCTCCTGCCAATCCCTGTACAGGTACGGGACCCAGACATTACCCCCACCCAACCTTGGAAATCTCGACCAAGCTATCGAGTAAAGCATACCATCTGTGTTAACACCATCTTCAGGTGGGCACTCTATACCGTCTATATAATAGTGTACTTGCCCCTCACCGGTGCAAACATACGAGATCATGTGCCATTTTTTATCATCTAACGAAACACCTGTATACTGCTCAATAGGCTTAGACTCTGAGTTTGAAAACTGCAATTTATAGTCAGAATCTTTGTACCGTTTAATTTCAAATCTCATAGCCCTGTCAGATTCAACAACACCACTCATATCAGATACTGCCAATAAAACCATAGGGTATTCATCAGGTATCTGGATATTAGAAATCCAACCAATACAAGTAAATGGCGTAGATTTCTTAATATGCATCGGAGCTACATTTATATAATTACTTTTTACAAGAGATACTTCAGGCATAATATTCCTTAAAACTGTCTGTTGACTTAGTAATTATAAACTACTCTCAAGTACAGTACTCCTGTTACCCCGTGAGCAGTGCTATTAAGTACGTTTTTGATGTCTGAGTTTACAAGATTAAAACACACAAGTGCTGTCGTACCTGCTGCATTCGCGTGTGTCACACCAAAATCAATACCATATCGCTGCGCAGGACCATCGGTGGGATCTACCGCGATATCATACGCCCCATTTGGACCTGTAGTAGGGGCAGACCTTAACAGCTTAAGATCATTGGAACCTGGACCAACCATCCCCGTCAAACCAAAATATTCTACTTCTATTGACATAGTATTCCTGCGTTATATTTTTAAGAGATTAAGACCAACCACCAGCCCCACCGCTTGCAAAGTTTCTTCGAGACTGAACCCCGGGTCGAGAGTATGGGCCCAAAGCACTGCTGATACCTACCCCGTATCTTGGTTGTTTCAATCCGATAGCTATTTTTATTGATCTTTTTGCCTGATCAAGAACCTTATCGTATTCATTTTCGAAAGAATCTTTCATAGATTGGTACTTTGAGGACTTCTCTAAATTTAAAGAAACACCGCTTATACTATAATCGTACTCATCTACTATCCAGTTAAGTGCAAGAGCACCGCAAGCTATTGAAGCTGCCTTCAAGAGCAGAACGGATCTCCACCTATCAGGTGTCTGGTTAAGAACTATGCCAGTTACTGGCGGTGCAGTATTAAAAAAGTCCACAGACATAAGCAAGTACTCATATAATTCGTAATCTTCCCAGATAAACCCGAAAACCTGCGCCTGTGCTTGTATAAATTTCTCACTTGACGGTGGGCGAAATCTATAATTCCTATCCGGATTATTATCTCTAAGAATGATTCGTAATCTTCTTATAAGGGCCTGCTCTGAGCTTACGCTTGTGATATCGGTCTTTACATCTTTAGCAACTATATTAAATTCTTGTACAACCTGTATGAGAGGAGAACCCGATTCTTCTCTAAAGTTCCAGCGAACAATCCAATCCCCTATATTAGAATCCAAGGGCATGGTAGTACTGACATAATACTGACCTACACCCATAGACGCGGGTATCTGGTCTGGAGCCCCTATAAGGACTTCCACACCTGAAGTATAATCAAATAGTGAGTATCGAATGTAGTATGGATCAGATAAATTCCCAATACTATCTCGTATCAATATCTTCAGATCTTCTTTATTAAGCGTTTGACCAGGGTAGTATGCTACAGACATCTTATATTCCTCGATCGATATTATTTAAATAACGATTCACCACATTTTTGACAGTATCTACTTTAAGAAATGAAAACTTCTTAAATTGCTCCTGAACAGCCGGGATAGTCTGCCCTGAGGCATCCTTCAAAAATTTGCCGTTCTCAGATCTTATAGCAGAAGCAATTCTGACCATATCTTTAAAAAGAGGGGTCTTCTTAATTTGCATATAACATTTCTCCCTATAGTATTATTATATAATATTTTTATTAATGCATTATTAATTCCAAGGAGTATAAAGGAGGGCCCTTCAGAATAGAGGCTATAAAATCGATTAACTTAAAATCATGGAAGCAGAGATATCAGAATGATTTTCCATAGTCTGCTTAGATTGATGGACCCCGTCTGACGTGACAGAGAACTGTACTGAAGTCATTTGGACCAAAGAAGTTTCAGAAGTTTTACAATACCAGCGTATTTCATAGATACCAGTCTCCCAGTCCCCCTCAATAATAAAATTAGGTGTTACTTTACCTGTAGCTATAACCTGCGGGAGTCTGTTTCGAGAACCTATGGGCACAAATAAGCCGGTACTTGGTTGTATGAACCCTACATCATACCTTACCCAGAAAGGGGTACAAGGAAAAGTTACCCCAGGCTGTGCGCTATAACTTCTAGCGTAAATATTAAAAACGAGGTCATTTTGTCCTACGCGATAATCTTGAGTAAAACTTTCCATAAATTCTCCTCAAATAAAAAGGCTGATCTATTAAAAATCAGCCTTATCAATCTTGTATATGGTTTACGATATTATTCCTCGTTATCATCTTCTTTGTCAGATTCCTCTATCTCAAGGACAAGCTCAACAGTAAACTTTATGGTTTTCTTGCCCTCATCAATATCGGGCATGTAATCTACCTGGTCTTCCCAAATGTAGTCATCAAAATCCTGATTCAAATCAGAAATATCGATACCGGAGTATTGATCTTTCAAAAAGTCAACAAGCTTAGGATTTATCATTTTTTTAAGATCAGCCTCATGATCGTCAACCCAATCCTGAAGCATCCTATTAATGACCCTATAGCTATCCGGAGGAACACCCTCATAAGTTAAACATATATTAGCCCATACCTCTATGTTAGCTGAGAATTCCTCATCATTATTTTCTACTGAGTTTTCTTCATCAATGTCTATCTTATCAAAATCTATAAAAGAAGATTCCTTCAGCTTAAAATTTTCAGCAGCCTTCTTAGACATAAATTCAACAATAGAAGCTCTCATTTTTAAAACCCATGCTTAAGATTAGTGAAGTTCTCTGCATTTATACCGGTCACGCCCATATCCCATTTTACGGGTTGGAGTGTACCTACACCTGTGATGCCACCTGTTTCTGGAATTATCTTATCGATATTCATGTAGACATTTATATCATACGGACCCATTGCAGGAGATATCGTTCTCATTTTACCTTGATAGACATCCATAATAAATACTACCCTCTTTTTAGATCGTTCCCAATTATACTGGCACAAAGTGACTTTAAGGACTTCACGTTATCAGCGTATGTCAGCGCGTCAACAGGGCACTGCCTCAAAAAATAAGCTGATTTAAGTTTCTCCACCACATCGGTTTCTTCAAAATAAAAATAAACCTTTTTTTGGTCCTTAGTGGTGTTTTTTATTTTACATCCTGAAGTAGCAAATAAAGCGGCAAGATAGAGGTCACAAGTCTTATACCCTTCACGAGTATAAATCAAATCCCCATGTATGTTATCATTCATTTTTAGGTAACCCTCAAAATTTTTATACTAAATCTTATTTCAATTTAAAATTAAAGTCGCCGGGACCGTTATAGTCCCGGCGACACTGTCTTCAATAAGTAACCCTTAGCTCTTACGCATTACCGTAATAGTAACCTGTTGACCCAGCAGCACCTGTTGAATACTTATCATTGGAAAGCTTATCCATGTAAGTATCGGTGAATCTTGAAGTACCGGTGTCGCCAATATCCTGACGTGGAACTTCATCAGCTGAAGTGTAACTACCTTCAGTAAGAACGAGCGGGGCACCATTACGTGCAGAAAAGGTAGCATTGCTGCTTGTTGTAGAGAAATACTTCAATACACCTTTTGCCATACTGAAAAGAACGTTGTCAGTAATTTGGAGAACTTTTGTCTCTCCCCACATAATATATTCATCTTGACCGCAATTGAAATTGCCTTCTTGTGCGCCACCAAGCTGACTTCTTTTATCTACGTCAGTAAAGTAAATCTTACCAACGTTTGTACCAAGGTACGCTACCCTAAGTGTATTAGCCATAAAAAGCCTCCCTTAAATTAAACCATACTGTTTGTATATAAAACCTTTTCAGGTATCTTCATTAAAGACCCCGTATTAAGAGATTATTAACTATCGTAATTATCTATTAATAATCTATTCAGAGACATGAGTACAACCTACACACCTATTTACAGGGGAGATACATGGATAGAGTAAATTTTCACCTTACTGAGGGTGAGATACACGGATTGAAGGTCATATCTGACTTGACTGGGGTACCACGTGCCGAAATAATAAGACGCGCGGTCGACGATTATATCAATCGAAAAAAGTTTGAAGGTTTTACAGGACTTGAGAATATCAAAGAGGTGTACGCATGAAAACCTCAAACTACTTGCTTGGTTTAAATATTATTTGCGGTCCTGATGATAAAGATGTTTTGGACAGGTGTTTAAAAAGTTGTCAGGGAGGCTTATTTGATGAGATTGTAGTAACCCTTGCTATGGGTAATGAAGACCCAGAGATAAAGGCTTTAGCTGAGAGTTACGGGGCTAAAACATTTTTCTTCAAGTGGATCTCTGATTTCGGTGCTGCCAGAAACTTTTCTTTTAGTAAGAACACTTCCAAATACATTATGTGGCTGGATTCTGATGATATCATAAAACCTTCGGAATATAAAAAGCTCTTGGACCTTAAACCAAAGATTAATACCTGGGACATTGTCGTTCTTAACTACGTTTATAGTCATGATGAAAATGATGCCCCCGTATTAACACTTCCCAGAGAACGTATCGTAAAGAACTGTGCGCATATAAAGTGGCATGACCCTATCCACGAGTACATGAATCTTGATGTCCCACAGAATAAATTGCACCGTGAGAATATAAACATTGACCACTACAGAATCAGGATGCACAACCCCGCCCGTAATATTGAGGCACTTAAAAAAGTCTATGATGCAGGCGGATGCTCTGAAAGAATTAAATTCTATTACGGTAAAGAGTTGTCTGATTTCGGTATGTGGGAAAAAGCAATCGAGGTACTTGAGCCTTATATAAAAAAGGGTGCTGACTTTGCAGATAACCTTACAACAGCTTGCATCCGTTTATCCAAGTACTATTTTGATAAATCGGATTTCACTTCCGCAAAGACGTACGCTTTAGAAGGTATCCGTTTTAATAGCATCTATGCTGAAAACTATGTCGTACTAGGGAACATCTTTGAATATGAAAAAGATTTTGACACTGCTGCTGCTTATTATTTGGAAGCGCTTAATAAGACGCTAGATGGTGGTATGTCTCAGATAGTTGACTATTACGGTTTCATTCCTGCAGCTAAATTAGCCCTACTGTACTATACGAAAAAAGAGTATGACAAGGGTATAAAGTTTTGCAACTTAGCTCTCAAACATAAGCCAGGTAACGAACAGATGGTTGCATTACAGAAGGTGATAGACAACGAGGTAGCGAGACTATCAAAAGGAGCTCTGCTGCAGACACCGGATATCGAAAATTTGAAAGATTTTTTATCAAAATGTTCTTTCACTATGGATATAAAAAATAATAATCTTGAATTCTGCGACATTCGTTTAAAGAAGATCGTGAATTTAAAGGTATCCTGGTTTATCCCCACATTAAATCTCAATGACCCCGGTGTCAGGATAAGAAGAAGTAATATCTGCTGTGAAATGCAAAAGATGGGGATAGAAAGTTCTATCATAACTAATTACTATGGAATAAATCCCTATGAAATTAGAAACATGGTGGGAGACTCTTCTGTAGCAATCTTTACACAAATGAGTAAAGATGACTTAGAGATCATGAAGCACATTAATGCTTCAGGTATAAAATGCGTCTTTGATCATTGTGAGGCTATTTTCAACTACCCCTTTCAGCGTGATTGTATGAATGAAGCAGATCTCATTACATGCTGTTCAACGAAGCTTATGGAGCTTACAAACGAACAGGGGTATACGCGTGCAGTAGTGCTTAAGGACGCTGTAGAAAAAACAGAAACCAATACCATTTACAGTGATAGGTATCCAAAACCCAAAGCTGTTTACATGGGCATGGGGGGCAACTCCTGGCTGGTTAATGATTGGTTAAAGGACACAATTGAGGAAGCTGGCTACGAATTAGTCACCATAACAGAATGGGACAATGCGACTAAACGTTGGAACCCAGAAACATGGGCAGAAGACATGCTAGAGTGTGACGTAGTACTCTGTCCTCAAAGAGTTGATGTCCAACCGGCAAAGAGCTCTGTAAAAGCAACTACTGCTATGGCACTCGGCTTACCTGTATTATGCTCCCCTCTTCAAGCCTATAAAGAGGTTGTAGTCTCTGGTGAGAACGGGTTTATCTGCGAGACAAAAGAAGAGTGGAAAGAAGCACTTATTAAATTGAAGGATAGCAATTTAAGAAGAATAATAGGTGAAGCTGGTAGAAAGTCAGTGGGGGAATACAGCTTAAGAGCTATTACAACACAGTGGCAGGAGAATCTTACTAAGCTAATTAATAATCAATTTGCTTTCCCAGAGCCTCCTGAGGTAGTTGATACAAAAGTTAGATCATTAGTTGATATTATTATCGCCAGCTATAATAACGTTGACTACTTGAAAATGTGTGTATCATCCATCCTTATGAATACCCTACACCCATTTCATATTATCATCTCAGATGGTGGGAGCGATAAAGAGACTTGGGAATATCTGTCAGCATTGAAGGGGATTACCGTTGTAGGCGACCCGGGGAAAAGGATGTCTTTTTCTGAAACATGTAATGCCGGTATACTTGCTTCGAACACTAAGTATTTTGTGATCCTGAATTCTGACGTCATAGTTTCAAAATGCTGGCTTACTAGCCTGGTACACAAAATGGAAACTGTAGATCGTTTAGCTTCTTGCGGTGTGCTTAGTAATTGTGATAGAGGCTGGCTGCATGATGCCCCGAATAAGCCTTCATACCCTATGCTCCTGGAGAAATCTAAGATAGATCTTCACCCCGCTATGAAGATCAACGAGATTAAACCACATGTAGAAGAACTTTATAAGTTTATGGAGGACTCTAATAAACAGCATAAGGGTGTCTTTGTGAAACAAGAATGGGTCGCAGCTTATGCCACTATCTTTGCACGTTGTGCCATAAATGAGGTAGGCCTTTTTGACCCCCTTTATAAGAATGGGTGTGAGGATCTTGACCTTATAGCACGGTTATCAAAGTTTGGGTATGCGACAGGACAGGCTATTGATTCTTTTATATTCCACTTCGGCGGGATAAGTCGCATGGCATACCAGGATGAGAATCGAGAGTCCTATAACGAAGAAGACCGTGCAAACCATTTAAAGTACAAAAATAAGTGGGAAAAGCGTAGGGTAGTCATCTGGACAGGCCCCGCATGGGAGCCGTGGAATAAAGCCAAGGTAGATGAAGGTATGGCAGGTTCTGAGACCTGGGCGTCATATCTAGCACGGGAGTTTGTCAAAAAAGGTTTTCAGACAACGATCTACAATGACCTACTTATTGAAGATAAAAATGGGACCCTCCTTGACCCCGTTATGAATGAAGTAGGGGAAAAAATCGGGGATGTCATTTATCGAGACCATAAAAATCTTCAGTCTGATGTAGAATATGGAATAGTCGACTATTTCATATCTTCCCGTTCTGTCGATCCTTTGAAAATGAATATCCATTCTTTGAGAAACTTTGTAATGATCCACGATGTCTGGTTATCACATGATAAGAAATTTGACATTATGACCTGGCGAGTAGATAAGTACGCCTATTTGTCTGAGTGGCACAAAGAGTTCTTAATGCAGCATCACGGTCTTATAAGCGATAAGATGTTCCTCACTGCAAATGGTCAGGATTTCGAACTTTATGCTGATGTAGATCGCTATGAAAAAAAGAATCAAGCAGTATACTCCTCAAGCCCAGATAGAGGGCTGTATCAACTTTTAAAGATGATGCCTTTGATTAGGAAAGAAGTACCAGACTTTGAACTAATCGTAGCATACGGGTTTTATAACTGGGAGACCATGGCACGTTCCCGTAATGATCTTGAAGGTCTAAGATTTATTGCGGAAATAAAAAGTCTTATGGAGCAGCCCGGGGTAAAATACGTTGGCAGAGTCAGCAAGAAAGAATTAGCTGAGTACGAAAAAGAATCTAAGGTATGGTTATACCCAACTTGGTTCTCTGAGACTTTCTGCATAACCGCCTGCGCAGCTGGGTTAGCTAAATGCGCTATTGTCGGTACTGACTTTGCTGGACTACAAACTACTGTAGGGTCTTCTGGTGTGCTTCTACCTCCTGATGGACTAAGTAGAAATGGTGAGTATCCTCAGCAGTATATTGACAGTTTTGTTAAAGAGGCTGTAACAATGCTTTCTGATAAACAGTACCGACTTGAGTGGTCTGAAAAAGCATATAACAAAATGAAGATGTACAGTTGGGATAATATAGCTAGAGGTTGGATGAAGGAATTTGGTATAAAGTAACCTTAATTTGTATAGGTAAGGACTTCTAACTTACCTATACAAAATTTTATTAAACACTGCAGATACTATATGGCAGCTTCTTTAGCAGCTTTCCACTTTCGGTCATCGATACCAGATACTTTTGAGGTATTATTTTCTTTTGCAATATGTGTATCAAAAGAAGAAGTACTCATACCCGCCTCAGAAGCTAACTTCTTAGCATCAGACCAGGTCCCTGTTTCTACTCCAGCAACGTTTGGCTGTAACTTAGGGCCTGAACCGTACCTCTCAATTTGACGCATTTCAAGCTCTGAGTTCTGCTTTCTTTTGTCCCGACTTATCTTATAAGTCTGTGCTTCAGTCCACTGTTTGAAAAGAAAACCACCATTAAAATTGCGGGAAATGAGTCGTTCCATCTTATCAGAAGACTTACAGTTGGAACACTGGATCTCAGGGTCTTCTTTGATAGAATGAACAACCTCATCAATAAAGCCACAAGAATTGCATTTGTAATCGTACGTAGGCATAACTAACTCCTATTTAATTTTATAATAGATTTAATTTTAATTTGAAAGATTCATGTCGATTTATAAAGATGAATCCGTTTTCTCTTACTGACGGAAGGTATTTCAAATAAGCGGTTCTAAACATTCCTATACCTTGGTGCACATAGTCAAAGACCACTTCGTTAGGAAATGCCAGCACAAACTTTTTCATTAAGCCTGGATTTGCGTAGATAAGCCCAACTACATCGTCTTGAAACTCAATGTAGTGAAAAGCGCACTCGATAGCCTTTACAAAAAGGTCCTTATCGAATTCCATGGTGTACGTAGGTATTTCATCCATTGACACTCCATATTATATGATATTTATTTTATCGCCGGTTGAACCGTCGATGGTCGTTTCATTCTTTCAGGGTGCTTTACTTTCTTAGGCTCCTTTAACCCATATTGAGTTACCTTCTTGGGACTCTTAACATCCTCACTTGGGGCTTCCTCTTCATCCTTATCGTCTTCAGGAGGCTTTGTCCCAGGCATATCTATCTTGCCTGTACCCTTTCCCTCTTCCTCAATGTTTTCAGGAGTACTCTGTGGTTCAACACCACTTTCTGATTGAACAACATTCTCCATCATTTCATACCCAGTATTGACTAAAACTGAGGAGATGTGTTCACCCTTTTTTCGCTTAAGATACGCTTCCTCTATAAGGATGAAGAACACTCTCTCCGGGTACATCGCAAATTCCTTGAGAGACTTAAGCTTCTGCTCATCAGTTCTTGGGAACCATGTATTGTAAAACCAGTCAATAACCGCTGGAGTAACGCTCTCCCTATTGAAATAGGCAGGTACTTTTGGAGAAGAACTTAGTAATTTATCTTTTATGTCCTTTTCCGTAAATGGAAATTTCATTAGATTTTTCCACACGTCTTTATTCATAATCTTAGACGGAGGTGCTGATATAGGATACTTTTTATAGTGAATCTCTATTGGAGTATTCTTGACATCATCAAAAACTGCTAAGATATGTTTACAAACTCTGGAATTTAACCCTCTTCCTGGATTATTCTTTCCCTTTGGATATCGAGTACTAACTGACTTGGTGTACTGATCCTGGGAACGAGGGGCCGTAAGATCAGGCTTAAAAGCTGGCATATACATATAACCATCACGCACAGCATAATATTGAGCACCACTGTATAAAAAAGATGGACAGGTGCAACCAATATGTACCGGATAATCTACATACTTAGAAGCCGGTTTCTCATCATCTCGTAAAAATTGTAGATATACGTTATGAGCACCGTGCTCAGACCCCGGGGAACTTACCTTGAAGATAAATAGCCCATGCTCAAACTGATTGGGATTATTTTTATTAGTCCATACAGCTTGACACTTCTCAGCGCGTTGAAGCTTTAAGTCATTCTTGTAATGAAAATCCTTATCCACTATGTCGCCCAATGTGGCAGCGACCTTATTTCTCATAATAAACTCATAGAAATCAGAACCAGGGATCGTAAACCCTGCTAAGAGTTCCTTAGGAATAACTCCAGAGGCACATCTCTTTCGAGTAAGACTCATAGCGGGCCCTTGCTCATCTTCATCCTGAGTAAAGTCCTGCTCCTGTGACTTAGCCCACTCCTCTAATACCCCGCCTTCACTGAATATCCTTGGGAAATTAAAGTACCCCTCTTGGGTAGGTTCTGATATAACATTTTCGAATGGTGGAGAGTCCTTCTGATCTTTTGGGGCATCAGAAGGACTTTCATAGTCATAAGGATTAGTTGTATTAAATGAGGTATCTAAATGCTTTTTATTCTTTAGCATATCAAGAACCGGATTATCTGGTATAACCATAGGTTTGGATTTACCGTCTAGATACTCCATCCATGACTTATTCATGTCAGGAGGATTGTCTCCAGGTTCTTCAAAATACCTCGCTAAAACTCTTCTAACCCTTTGATCCATTTTTAGACTTCCGATAATAAATCATTAAGATCTAGTTCCATGTCATCACCCGATGATTGCTCACCAAGTATATCTGCAACAGTATCCTCACCAGAGGATATAACCGCTACAGGATCTTCATAGTCGTTATTCGATGAGAACTGTACCTCACCGGCATCGATATCCCCTGAGGCACCCACAGTAACCCTTGAAATTATACCATCCTCAGACTGAACACTTGAGGCCTTATCGCGGGTCACCTTACTTATAATAACAGCCTCTTGACCGTCAGTACTAATTACAGTGCCTTTAAATACAGGCTTCTGCTCGACAGGTGTCGCGGCAGGTTTTTGTGCTACAGGAGCTTTTTTAACCGGTGATTGGGTAGTTCCCTTTTTTACCGGTTTCTTCTTAGCAACGGCTGCTGTTTTCTTAACAGCGCTCTGAGACACAAGCTGAGATTGTGTACTAGAACCAACTGCTGTAGTTTGTTTTGCAGGATAGGATGTCTGACCTACCTCTACTTCATTCTCAGCTACAGTGCTGTGCTCAACGGCTTTGCTTGTAGATGATTTATCGGAAGAAGTCTTTTTAAAGACTACCCCGGACGCTTCATAATCGATTGTAAGTTTTTTGTTTTCTTGAGGAGCTACGGTTACTCCAGAATAGTTAGTCTCTTTGGTTACCTGACCTTCACGAGATATGATAGTACTTTTCTTTACATTATCAGGACCAATTTCCACACTATTTTTATTAGTGTCGGGGGAGCCTTCAATGACAGATACTTTTCTAACCACATCATCATCACTGTTGATAACACGGACTTCTTTTCTGGCATCGTCCAGATCACTGGTTACTTCTCTTACCCCATTAACGATCTTGACCTCAGGTGTCTTATCATAAGTTTTTAGCAGGGCATGGATGCTGTCACTGGGAGGATTCTTTATCCCAACAACTGGGTCAGAAGGATAATCACTGTGCTCAACCACTCTTCCGCCGGTGGCATTACGTGGAGACTGTGCCGACTGCTTCCCTGCAACCTTAACCACGGCATCTGATGGAGTAAGCCATTCACCAATTACTTTTGTTAATGATCGTGCAGTTCCTTTTTCCCCTTGGAACACAAGATTAAGACCGTCAAATTCAAGAGTTTCTCCTCTTTTCACGTATATAGAGGTTTTACCGTTGTCCATACTCATTGAAAAATCCTGAATTGCGGTGTACTTTTTTAACTCTGACATACCTGCATCTCCTTTAAGATGTTATTAGTATTTAATCTGAATTTTATATATCTAATGGTAACTTTTTTTCTTCACTATCACCATTAGAGAAAGCGATACTATCTACTGTAAATGTTTTCCCCTTGAATGTTTCATCACCAACAAACTTATCGCCTGCACCCTTTTTTACGTAGGATATAGTGACATGTGGTTTATAGGTAGGAAAGGAATTTTCATTATCAATTTTTTTAGCAAGATCATAGTGTAATCTTTCCAGAACACCTGATTCTACCTCAATTTTAAGGACATCATACTCTTTTTTATCCTTGAAGACATTTATAAGCCCAAGACGTACTTTGAAGGGTTTTATCTTTGAAATAACCCGGGCAGTCTCTGCAGGGTCGCTGTCGACAATACCGTATAGAACAGTAACGTGGATGTCATCTTCTCGCCCCTTTGACCCACCACCCTCAGTGTAAAGTGCTTTACTCTTTATATTATCCTCACCCCATTTCATAATGGACTTTGAGATACCTTCAGGTAAATTTACTTTTGTACATGAGAACTCATACTTCATATTTTTTTTAGCAAATTTTCTTCTTATGTAACTATGGGAACCACTATCGTATGAAAAAACGATGGAATCAGGATTTCTTCTTGAATATATTCTATTAACAGCTTCTATGTTACTGAAAAGTCTTAAGGCCTTAAGTTCCTGCTCACGATGACCCTCATCAAGATCCTTTATATTAAAAGTACTAAAAGACGATACGTTATTATCAAATTTGGGAATCTTAACTGTTTCCCCATTAAGAATGTCTTTGACAACCTTGGTAATGGACTCATTATCTAATTTTTCAAAGTTAAGATCTATCGAATTAATGTTTTCGGTTGAGTTAGGGGTTAGAAAGTACGGGAGGGCTTCTTTTGAAAGGAGCTCTACATACTTTCTTATTTTTAAGCCGATACTCTCTCGCGTAGTAGACTTTGTCTTATTTAGAAACTTTCTTAAACTATCCATATTATCAAATTCCTTAATCAAGTTATCTCGTCTCCCAATAAGTTCAAGAAAAGCCTTTTCCCGAGCAGACTGCTTCCCACCCTTATAAAAAATGATATAATCAGAATTTAGCATACCAGCTACCTCTTTATACGTATTGGTAGCCGGGTCATAGTTTTTATCAAACGGATCTATTAAATAAAGATCCTTACCAAACTCTTTCTCAAGATCCTTACGCCAAGAGTTATCTGTACAGTCCCCACCAAGAAATATAACAGGAACTTTAGACTTGGATGCTTTGAGAATATCCTTATTTGATAAAAAAGAAGTAATTAAACGGATCATATCAGCTGCATCTTTCTTGACATATCATTCATCAGTTTTTTGAGTGCCACTGTCCTGAGGGGTGCCTGTTGTACTTTTACTTTCTGAAAAAGTCTGGGCAGATTTCATACCTAAAACACCCGCTATAAGTAATGCCTCTGATGCACCTAAGGAGATAAAAATACCACCACGCACCATAGATAATACATTATGGGCTATGAAGACACCAATGACAGATACCACAACTATAAAAGTTGAGAATCGCATCATACTCACCTTACCATCAGGACCCTTAAACATCTCAAACATAAGATTTCCTTAAGATTTAAGTTTGCTTATCTCAGCGTTAGATGCCTTATCGGACTTAGTGACCAGGGCGATTATTTTTTCTACGGCACCTTCTTCAGATAACTCTTCTGAATGGACCTTATCCATGATCTCAGATTCTTCTTTCTCAAAGTTTTTAACTATTAAAAGAATATTCTCGTGGATACCTATAAGCTTCTTGATGTTCCCTCTAAAAGCAGTGGCTGAGTCACTCTTTTCATACACCTTTTCAATACTGGGTATTGAATGCATCTCATCTGTTTCGTTTGCAACTTTATCATACTCATTTACTGCAGAAGCCAGTTTACTGACAAGTAGGGTGTATCCAAGCTTATCAAGACTCTCAGATATGCTGGCTAACTTGCTCCTTAAAACATTTCTTCGATCCAAACCTTGACCTAGTGGGGAAGAGATCTCTCCCTGATTATTTGTCTGTTCAATAAGGGGGGCTAAAAACTTTTTTACACTTGCATCTCCCTTACTGTACTGATCTGTAAGTCTTTCAGCGGTTAGTACCCCTGTTTTGATCCCAGTTAAGAGCTCTTCACGTGTCTGTGGTTTATCCATACCCCATAGGGTTATCTTTTCTTTTCCGGAAACTGGATCCAATGTGATAACAGGTTCCCCTCTTTTAGCAAAAGGAACTTTAACATTAGGATCAGTTGGGGAGTGAGACACATCAGGAAAAGGCATATGTGGCTGACGGGGAGTTCTTTCAAAAGCTCTTGATAAAGGTAGGGCATTGAATACCGCGTCCTTCACCTGAGAAACATCAGAGGCTTCTTTACCTAAACCCTTTGTATTAAGGGTCTCAATTACTTTATCGAACTTTTTAGAATAACTCATCTTTTTCCGCCTTTAACATATTTCTTAATAAGCTTATCAAAGTAAGCTATTTTATTCTTCGGTAAGTAGCTAAGTGCCCCGGCGACATAATAAGAAAAACTATCCGCCCAGTCATCCCAGGGATTTCTCTTTGCATAAAACCTTGTAAATTTTGCATAGGGGGAGTAGTAATACTCACCAATCAACTCTGGAGAACCTTTCTCGCAGATATGCACCCTTTTAAGTCCCACTTTAGGGTACTTAGACCACCCAGAAAGACTTAACCAATCCTCTTTAAGGGATAGGTCCCCATCTTCCCCCTGAAATTCATCCCACCCATGCCCAAGCTCGTGATAGAGCGTTTGGTCAAATTTATTAAGGATGGAACCATTATCCGGGTCGATTATAATTTTCGGATCTTTTAATAACTGGTCATTTAAAACCAGAGTATTGTTAATGTATTTACCGTGATTAGGGTAATACTCTTTAGAAGGGCCCAGGTCATCGAATGACAGGGACTTTACTCCACACATTCTGACTAGTTCTGGATTTAACCTCTGCAGACTTTCAAATAGAGTAGTTAAACACTCCGGGCTTGCTTTAGAATCAATATCGATCCCGTATATCTCCTTAATTCCGGAGGATACACTGGAGTTACGACTATATTCTTCTAAGTCGACAGCAATTTTTCGTACACGATTAATAACATCTGTAGAATTATATTTTTTAGTCATCATGATCTAATAAAAAATATTAATGCATTATTATTGGCAATAAAGCAAAGGGGTCGAGATTGACTCCCGACCCCTCCACTCACACACCAACCACCAACCAACCAAAAGGTATCTTAGTATTAATGAGGCAAATTATCCCTATCAGTTTGTACTCTTGTGTCACTAGAATTAAAAGGGATTTCACCGGATCGAACTAGCTTATCACGGAGACTTACACCGCCGTGCATAATATCCCCTTCCAACTTCTTTTTACCATCGGTATAAGTAATTAGTCGGGCAGTGTTTCCAAAGGCATCCTTAAGTTCCTCAACATTTTTTACGGATTTAGCAGCTTCTCCAGGTTTCTGGGAATTCTGAGAATCATCTACAGTAAGGCTGTCTTGAAAACGTGATTTTTGGTGCATTGCTTCCTGTTTATGGTAATTTTCCATAACGATTGCAAAACTTTTTGGATCACCTTTTTCAAGCTGTTTTAAATCATTAACAGAATATGTTATAGTCCCGCCCTGTGGAGCGTTGATTGTAATCGGTTTGCCCTTAGCAGCTACCTCTGAAAGGAATGAAGAGGCGAGTACCATAGCCAACATAGCCAGAGATCTTATCCTTGGACTGACTCCCATGGCTTCCTTATCTTCCATTCCCCCTACAGAAGGAGTATTCAGGTACTTTGCAACTATCTCCGCAGAGTTCTGTGCATTAAGGGTGATCCCTAACTCCCTAGCCATCTGAATTGCCTCTGGAGAAAAAGTACTCATAGCTTCCAGGGTATCTGCTATTTTATCAAGAGCAAGAGCCTCTTTAGCATACCCGGAAGATTCAATACTATTAGCTATATTATCGAGAGCATTAGCCAATTTTAAATAACTTAACATTATAATCCCCTGTGTAATGGTGATTTGATGGGTATAATCCCCTTAATGATTATAAATAAATATTAAAAGAATATTAAAAAATATTTCCTATTATTTCTATTAGTACTTTAAGTTATTTCCCAATAGCCCAGAAACCATCTACAAAAATTATAGACTCTAAATATCTTATGGTAAAACTAGGTTTAAAAAAGTATATTAATATTAGACACACTAACAAGGAGATTATATGTTTTGCAAGTTTTCAAGAATTATAGCACTTTCAGTCCTCGTGTTAACCGTATGTAGCTTCTCAAAGGACGCTCTTAGTAACTATGACAACCATAAGAGCCTATACACGAGTAGCAAGTTGAATCCTTTCTATCTTGGGCCTATTTTTTCAACGGGTGCGGCTATGAAAGAGATAAATAGGTACATAGCAGATATGTCCCCAGAAAATATTGGGAAGTTTGAATCAAATAATCTCACGCTTATCGATACAGTAAATCAGGTGTTCTCTTTCAAAAAGGTAAAGTCTTATAAAGTCTCACAAAAAGGGGAATCTTTCCCAATACTTTACATGAAAAGCACACTGAATAATGAGAAGTATGAATTAATAGTGGAGATAAAGGAAGGTTCGAACTATGACCGTATTATCAAAATATTTAAGGATGGTGTGCAAATCACTATGATCTTATGTGTCGACAACAATAACATCATCCAGAAGAAAGCTCCAACCAATATTTAAAAATCAGGCAGAAATAAAAAAAGCCCGACCAAAAGGCCGGGCTAAACTCTCAACAATACCCGTAAAAATTAGCGAGCTATTTTTACTCTGGTAATTGCCAATGGGTTATGACAACCAATACCCAAGTTTTCGAATACTGAGAAACCAATACGACGTGCTTTTGGATCATCGGCACTAAGTACTGTGAGTTCAGTTCTTACTGGGATACGACCGAAAAATTCTGGTTCTGCGCAAACGTAAGCATAACCAGGGTTAACTTTTCTGCTAACAATGATCTGAGCACCCCAAACGGTACCAAGAAGACCACTCTTGAGCAATGTTCCCTGAGTTTCGATATCAAGAACGTCACGTCCCCATTTTCTGATGTCTGCGAAATCCAGAGCATTCATGAAAATACGAGCAACGCGAAGATCATGTGTCTCGATACGTGCGAAAGCATCGATCAGGTTCGCAGGAGTAAGAGGAGCAACGGCATTGATCTGTGCATTCACATATGCGCTTCCGATGTTATCGAAACCGAACTGTGAAACTGCGTCCATGACATCAAAAGCACGTGCATCTTCAGCAGCCTGGATCTGAGCCTTTGCTAAGTCCTGTGCTCTCTCAATAAGATCAAAACGGCGTTCTTTGATCTGAGTAAGAGGAAGCTCTGGGTTCGATGCTATTTCGAAAAGAGGGAATATCACACGGCGAGGTTTTGTGATCGCCAGAATGTTTTCACCTTCTTCTCCGACAACGAAAGCTGTTACGTTAGGATCTTTGTCGTAAATTGGCAGTGCGCCATCTGGCAACTGCTCTACGAGAAAAGCCTTACGAGCAACTGACGTGTAATCTCTACGAAGACGTAAAGGCTGTATCATAGAAGCAGCAAGCTTCGCACGACCAGCAGCAGTCTTGATGTAATCTCCGATGATCTGTTGTTTCAGTTCATTGGAAATTGCGTTTGTACCTTCCATTTTAAAATCCTCCTTAAAAGTTTCTTGAGCGCTCTTTGTTTTTCTCAGTTACGGCATCTTCACGGCTTAAACTATTTCCATTTGTGCACCAGTAAAGGTGCAACAAAGTAGAATTAGGAAAGCTGAATAACCATAAAGGGATCTGTTGCACTCGGAGCAATAAGGACAATACCTACGATAATCGAAGCGCTGTCCGCAACATTTGTGAACAGGCCATTCTGTGAACAATACAGAGCTTTACCAGGAATGAAAGTGAGTGGTGTACTTCCGTCCTGTCCGTATGTTTCATACAGGTCTGTTGAGAACACAGTACCAGAACCCATAAGATATGGACCTTTACCGGATCCAACACCTGAGCTCGATTCAAAAGGATAACCAACAGCATTATTAATCGCAACACCAACAGGGCGATTAGTAAGAACTGTGTTTGCCACGTCTGTACCGGTACATGCGACGATTGTTCCGCTTACTGCACCAACACTAACGATTTGACCAGCAAGAATACCTTTTGGAGTATCAGCACTAAGACGAGTGTTCGCCTTAGATTGATCGTTTGCACCAAAATTGTCTCTTGTAAGTCCAGCGTCGGTCAGATTCATAAGGGTATTCATTGTCACGCGATAGAGGATATTTAAACCTCTGTCTGGGGCAATTCCGCTTCCTTCACCTAACATCTTGAACCTCCTTTAAAGTGACACCCAATCCCTATCAAGTTTTTAGGGCGGGTAGATATCGTTGAAATCTTATCTCGATATTCTATAACAAACACTCCCCTTATCGGGGAAGTGCGCTATACGTATTAATTAAAAAATCGAACTTACATCAGGTGCTGAAGACCATAGACTTGACAAGTCATTTGATCCGCTTGAAGAAGCTTCCTTCTTAACCATACCAGAAAGTTTTGAAGCACCTTTCTTAATGGGAGAAGGCATAACACCACTGAAAATCTGATCAAGGAGACTTGAATCAGAAGCTTCAACTTCTTCTTCATCTTTCTTAGCATCAGCAGAAGCATCTTTCTCTTCTTTGTCATCTTCATCAGAATCAGCAGAAGCATCCTTCTCTTCATCTTCCTTAACTTCTTTTTCAAGATCTTCAGCTGCTTTTTTCAGACTAGCAAGCTTTTCTTTCTTTTTCTTGAGATCGAAGGCATGAGGGTCATTCTGACCAGCTTCTTTATCAGACTTTTCTTTGTCATCATCTTTATCTTTGTCATCAGAAGCATCTTTTTCAGACTTTTCTTTTGCTTCTTCATCTTCATCTTTCTCTTCAGCAGATTCACCGGCAGCTTTTGCAATCATCATAGCAAGGCTTTCCTGATTTGAAAGAGTAGCGTTAAGGCCATCTTCAGGAAGGTGCATAAGAATGCCAGCTTGTTTTTCGATAATGGCGTCTGTCGCACCGGGGAGCATTCTCTGAGAAGCAATGATAGCTTTTACAGCTTTCTCTTCAAGTCTACGGGCACTTGCGATAGCTTCTGTTGCAGCATGTTTATCGATAAGGGGAGCATGTCCTGTCTCTTCACGTTTCTGATCATCCTTTGCAGGATTATCTTTATTGACACCTTCATTCCATGTCTCAGAATCACCCTTTGCATATTCACCGATAGCGGGATCGTTCTTTGAATGGCCTGTATCATTCATATCGTATGGATCATTGGCGATTCCAGAACCTTTATCCACAACCTGGGCTCCTGGCTTTGACTTCATATCAGCAGCCGTTCTTGTAGTTAAGCGTTCACGAGACATGTTGGTCCTCCTGTGTCAATTTATTTATGAAGTTCTATTGAACTTAAGTTATTTCAGTGAAAAAACAGATATTAGTAGATTATTACAAAACGATATTTTTACTATTCAAAATTGGATAAAATCTTAGCCCACTTAGCTAATTTTCTACTTTCATATTGAGTTGGTTTACGTCCTATTTCCACTATCATTTCTGTGAAAAAAGGAAGCATCCCAGTTGAAGAAAGCTTTACCCTAGATAGTGTCTTGACAGCATCTGTACCTACAGGTTTGTCAGACGCATTCTTATCAATAAAGTGTAAAATTCCTAAGACATCATCACGAGTATACCCATACTTTTTAAATTGCTTCCAATTCTTTAAAGTAGAAAGTATCATGAGACCGTTATACAAACGATCATTATTTGCCGTCTTTGCTGAAGCGAGTACTTTATTAAAACCTGCTGATTTACTTACCAAGTTATCGTTAGAAGATGTTTCGTCATCAGTAGGGCGTTGACTACCATCATTCTTAGCCTGCTCCTTCATAATCTCTCTGCGCATCTGATTAAGAACTTGCCGCTTTACCATATCCTTTACTTCATTCACAGTAGCGTCATCTTTAGGCTCGTTTATCTGTGGTTCCTGAGCCATCGCTGGATCCGCACCACCTAAACCACCTGGAGCAGCCATCGCTGGATCCGCAGCTGGAGCAGCACCGCCTGCATCCCCTAAAGAATCAGCAGGAGGGGCGGCATCTTCAACAGGAGGAGTATCTACCGCTAAAGGTTTATCAGACTCTGCAGGAGCCTCTGGGAAGCTGAAGTCATCCTTTGGAGGTGCCGGAGCATCTCCTTCAGCAGCTTCAAGGTCCCTTACTATTTCTTTTGCACTTTGAGACGCAGCCTTCAGGTACATACCAGGCATGTATTCAAAGGAAGGCATAGCAACAGCCTTTTGAATCTTATCAGAAAGATCTACCTCAAAAGGTAGAACCTTGTTAAGTACCGCCCCCTCAAATGCAGGTTTGCGCACCCAACTACCATCTATAAATTTGCAGCTGTCTGGATCATCCGTTGACCCGCAAAGTTCTGCTACAATTCTTTTTACGCCATTATCATCGTAGAAGTAATTACCTTTAAAAAATCTTACATGTTTGCATGACTGAGATTCATCTTCTGCGGATCTACCGCATTGAGTACATATGCTGTACTTAATCAAACAGCCCATAGAAACAGCGGAGTATTCTCCGGATTGAATTTTTGCGATTAAATCAGTATGCTTCTTATTTGTTGCAATAAGAATGTCTACATACATCGTAGTAAGGTCATTGCCATGGGAATCTTTTGCAAAAGGAACTTCCCTCAAGGCAACATCGATAATCTTCCCTTTAGATAACTCAGGGATTTGAACATGTTCAACAAAGTTATCAGCACCGAGAAAACTCTTTGAAGCTACCTTCAAAAGGTTTCTTTCCCAACTATCCCCATTGTTATTTACAAAGATTGAATACTCAGGTTTGATCAGATAATTACTTTTTGGGTTCGAAGGCTCTGCTAAGTCGACATCTACGGACGCCATAATAGTAACATGGCTCAATAGCCATTTTGAAGGATCAAATTGAGCTATAACACTCTTAGCAACAACGACTCTACCTTTAGGTACCACGTTGTCTACCCATTTACCTGGGCAGACAACTTTTGTTACTACTGCAGCATGTCCAAACTTAAGCATTGCCATTATAATACACCCTTACTCGTTTTGATTTCTGCACAACTACTCAGTGCGAACATCTTTATAAATCTTACTTATCGCTGAACGCATAAACCCATCAGAGCACGTCTTACTATATGACGGGTATAGGCTCTGATAAGCTTGTATGTCTGTCAGACCTTTATTTAAACAGGAGACTACATCACAAGCCAGCTTATCTACAACGTCATGAGCAAAGCTTCCCGCCACTTTAGAAGCCATCTTGGAAATACGTTCCTCAGAAGCTTCCTTAGATACTATACCCTTTGCCATTTTTTTGACTTGATCACGAAGAGTACCATAGTTCTTTTCAGATATGATCGAATCATAATTTTCATAACCCGTATCTTCAGTTACTGGAGATGTCCCCATAAAAGGTGTGATCAGAATAAGTTCTGTAGGATCTTTCTGCTGGTTCCCGCCAATAGGAAAATCTACATACACCTTATTTATAGCGGGACAAACCTCTGTCACCACGCCAACATAAGGGGAAATAGACTTCTCACTGGTGAACCACTTAACCTGGTCCCCTACTTTATAAGATTCTGCTGACCCTGATGGATTAGGATATAAACCTGCCATGACAATTATCCTTTCACCTTACTTCATGATCTTATAAGGAAGACTTGAGGCATCCTTACCAAGCTGATTTTTCTTGAACTTATCTTTAAGCTCAGTACTTGTGTCAGTATTATATTCCTTCATAAAAGGCTCATCACTGTTTGTATCACGAGCACCGGCACGAAAAAACTGTTTCATATAGGCTTCATCCCCATCACACTCAAGGGTTGAAGCTTCTTTTTTACCTTCGAGAACATCTGATACGCGATCGATTTCAAAGGCAAGTTTCATAAGTTGTGGGTCATTTTGACTTTCAAGAAGACCAGCGATTTCATCCAGAGATGCAGCCACTTTTAATGCAGCTTCTTTTTTCTTGGAATCATCCTTTTTGTCATCTTTCTTATCTTCTTTTTTACCAGTATTTATCTTCTTTTTACATTTCAGACAATAACCGGTATTCTTAAGAACTTTACCCTTACAAGTAGGGCAGGTAATCATTTCAGCTTTACCAGCTTCTTTATCCATAGGTTCACCTTCACCGGCGAGAACTTCCAAAGCAGCCAGCTTAGCACGTGTGGCTTCAATCTCTTTTGCAATAATTGCTTTATCCATTAAAATCCTCCTTAAAAATCCTGTATCTAAATGTTAAGAATGTTATAGGTTACCTAAGATAAGGGCGTATGTGGACGCATTAATCTTATTTGCATACTTACCGTCATCCAGTGTAGCAATAGCTCTAGTTAGAGCATCTTCATTAGCCACCCCTGCGTCATACTCTTTCATAGCGGCATCAACAATCTTACGAGCATGTTTTGATATCGCCTGAAGATCCTCATCCCTTATGTCGTACTGAGTACGAGGCATAATAGCGGCCTCTGTACTGAGATCACCCCGGGGAACCATAGCCTCTATTACAGTCTTACCATTCTCATTATGAAAAAGGTTACGTGCGCTGAAAAGAATCTCTGGGTGGTTCTTCAATAAGTTCTTAGCTTTTTCTTGAACAGATTCTTTTTCTTTATCGCCGGGCTTCACTTTAAGACTTTTTTTATCTTCAGTTTTTGACATAAAAATCCTTAATAATTGTAATCACAAGAAGTTATTAGTATTCTAATATTAATACATTATTAAAAATCGTTTTTACTAGACAAGAACTTGTCGACTACACTCTTGGTAGATATCTTACTAGCTTCCCCAGCAAAGCGGTCACTGCTGTAGTATTGCTCAGTAAGAGCCCTCTCCATATCATGCTTAAAAATCTCCAGATCATTACGTAATTCCATAGCTTTCGCACGGATTCTCGTAAGAGGCTCGATAAAATCCTTACCGTAGTTTTCAATCTTAATCTTCCTATTATCAATAAGCTCATTAACGCTTACAATCGCGCTATCAATGATTTCTACTTGTGCTACAAGTTCTTTTGGTGGCTTCTGCATATAAATTCTCCTTTTATCTAACCTTTAAATTTTTTCTTATATGTACTCTTCATACCATCAGTTTCTTTATCCTTACCCTCTGCCCTGTAGTTATGCATATAATCCTTCATGAGTCCGGTCTTTGTCTCTGAATTCCACTTTTTCTTATGATCGGGCAGTTCCCTTGGTCTTCTCTGCTCTGGCGCAGCCGTAGGACCAATCTTTGTACCTAAGGCAGGAGCAACCGGTTTTTTATTTTTTAAAGGTGCGGATTGCTCTCCCGTAGAAGTATCCTCTAACATCTTCCTATCACCTATCCCAGAATAAGAAGGGGTATTATCCCGTTCTATAAGGGAGGCTAGTTTCCGTATTTCATCATGAACTGAAGTTAACATACTTTATTTCCCACCGGACAAGTACTCAGCTATCTTATCCAATTTCTCAGGGTTTTTTAGAACTATGGACATCAATTTTGTTACAGCAGCCTGTCGTTTACTATTTAAATTACTGGAAGAGAATCTGGCACCGCCAAGACCGCCCCCAAGACCACCGTCCATACCACCATCTTCTCCAGGAGGAGGTGGCGGTAGAGGATCAAGATTCATGTACTCAGCAAGCCTATCTGTTACTGAGAACTTCTCTACCAGAGACTGCCCTGCAGCGGTATAGACATTTGCCATAAGCTGATTGAATGCAAAGTCATTAACAGTGAATAAATCAGCTTCAATCTTTTTACGGGTAGATATTGGATCAATATTGAGCATCTCAAGGATCACATCAATTGATATTGATCCTTTATTATATAACTGCATAGCCTGATCAAAGAAGGTATCGTTATCCTTAATAGCAAGGCGAGTAAAGCTCAGCTTAGGGTATATAAGTTTTTCTCTACCGTATTTATCCTTTTCTACAAAACCTTTTTTACGAGCTACAGGTTTAAACAAGTAATCTTCGACATACTCCTGTAGAAGTTCCCGGAATAATAGGTATTGAGTATTCAGGATTTCAAGGGTCATCCGGTTACCGGCATATGTGCCTTCACCTGTTAAAATCTCACGGGTCACACCAAGCCCAGCAAAAAGAGAGTTCTCTATATGATCATACTCACTTGAAAGCTCAAGAAGACGACCATTAGAACCCATTTCTTCCCAATGAACTTCATAGTTGGCGATAATGGAAAAATCTGGATCCACAAGAGCTAAATCAACCTGCTCCCGTAAATTCTCAACGTCTACATCAGATAACTCTTCTGCCCACACCACTCTTATAGGGGTCATGTGCCGGGAAGCTATCTGGGACTGTGCCTGACGAAGTTTGTCCTGAAGTAAAAGAGAGTTAATACACCGTTCAAGGATAGAAACACCAAGAGTCTCGTATTGACTCTTTCTACGAGCCAGGTGATGGACATAAGACCCACTGTACGGATCAGTATCCAGAGCAATGCTTCCATTATTCTCAAGATCTCTCGAAAGACTCGTGGGCAACCTGGGCTGTGCTTCTTTTTCATTTGGATTATTAGGAGAGTACGAAGGGTCCTGCGTACCTAAAATACTTTTTCTTGTTTCAGGATCCGGAATAAATTCTATTAGACTCTCATCAGAAAAAGGAATCTTTTTAATTCTAACTTGGTCCGGAGGAAGTATAATTAACTTTCTCCACCCCTTATAATTTGGGTCTTTATCAATGATATTAAATTCAGTATAAAGCCTCTCAGCTTCCTTTTTCCCGAATTCTTTCAACTCTGCTACACGAGCTTCACCCGTTTTATCTCCCTCATTATAATCATATGGGCTATGGTCTTCTGCATAAGTAAAACAGTTTCCCAGAAGGTGGTACTCATGGCTTATCTCAAGTAATGTTTTGAATAGCTTAGTCTCGCTACACATCTCTAAGAAAAAGTCATATACGTAATCTACTTGCTCTTGATTTTTACCATGAGGCTTCTCGAGTCGGATCTTAGAAAGGGGGAGAGTCGAGTGAAGATCAAGAGCTTGACCTACAAACTCATTTGCATTATAAAAATGACGGTACCATGCCCGGCGTTCACGTAGATTCTGTGGTTTTTCCAGAAAGTCAGTAGATAGTTGTGGCGAATAAAAGTTTCCTTGGCTACTCTCTGATTGCCCACCATTACCATAACCCCCTCCACCGGAGAAAGCTGAACGAGTATTAAACCCGAGACTACTCGTAGTAGCATACTTTTTAAGTTTCCGGACTGCTATTTCTTTATCAGTCAACTTTGATGAAGCTTTGATATTGTCACCGTTTTTCACGACAGCAGCAGTCTTAGACCTTACGACAGTCTTAGTACGAGTTTCGTCTTTGTTCATATATTAATCCTTCAATATTTTATCTAATTCTCTTACTAGCGCATCTTCTTCATTAATATCAAACCCAGATAAATCTGAGACTTTTGAAATAAAACCCGTAGCTGATTTAACCATAGTAAGGTTTTTCTTACAGATATAAGACAGTCTCTGAAAGTCTTCTAATCCTGCAATGTTATTATTATTGTGCCTGTATTCCGTTTGAAATCTATTTTGCACATCTTTCTCTAATTCAGTATAGAGAGCTAAATACCCTTGTAAGTCTTTTAACATTTTCTTTCGCATAGCATTTACATCTGATATATTTTTATTTAGATCTGACACAACAATTACTCCTGTTTTCCAGATTCCGGAGGCACTTGTCCTTCAGAAAAATCCCTGAGGACCTTCATAATACTTTTACTTGGTACTTTTTTACGCATATCACTGATAGTCCCTGGAGGGTTCATATTTGGGGTGTCATCAGGAGAGACCCTATGTTCATAATACCCGACCCCCTGTTGCTCTTCTTCATTACCAAGTTCTCCAGGCATAATATTCCCTTTATTTGTAGAGTATAGTTAACTACCCATAATAACAGATTATTAGTCTAAGGCTACTTTAACTTCATTATCCTGAACTATCTCAACCTTTGTAATCTTCTTCCCGGATTCAAGATACCTATCCATTATCCTACGAATAAGTTCAGACTTTGGAATCCCTAAAGATTCAGCTTCACTCTTAAGTGCATTTTTTTGTCGTTCAGTGACACTAATTAATATCTTCTCCATAAACTTCCTTTTTCATATGTTATGTCTATGATATATCTGTTAGATATGACAGTCGTATTAATAGATTATTATATATTTATTTAGGACCACGTTCTTGTACGAGGTAAATGTGAAGCAATGCCTTGTTGAAAACCGCTTAAAATTAGTGTATACTTACTCCAGAACGGTCCTTATCGCTTGTTCTTTGACACACCAAACAGCGCAACTAAAATCTACTGCCCCACGCAAGCGGGGATGATTTTTTCAAAATTTTATCTTTTTTAACTTTCTTCAGATTGTTTGTTGTAAAACTCGTTCTATAAAAGTATATTAATTATGTAGAGCAATTAATAACCTTAAAATGGAGAATTTTATGAGCAAGCTGACCCGAACACTGACCATCGCGTTGACCACCGTAGCCCCCTTGTTTGCACAGATCCCGACTAATGGATTAGTAGCCTGGTTTCCATTCAACGGAAATTCTAGTGATGAAAGTGTAAGTGGGATTAAGATCGACTCTGCTGCTGCCGGAAGTCCAACTCTTGCTGCCGACCGTAATGGTGTTGCTAAAGCTGCATATGCATTTAATGGAAGTCGACAAGCTTTCAAGGCCCTTGAGACAAATAAGCTTCCTTCAGGTAACTCTAATTTCACGATTAATGCTTGGGCTCTTAAAACAATGTCGGGGACACCTCGTACAATAGCAAGCTGGGGCACAGACACAGTAGGACAAAGTAAAGAAATAGTATTTTACCATAATACAAGGTCTTCAGATTTATACCTTGGGATCACTAATGGTGTCGACACGATTGAATCTAAAATAGATCCTAAAGTATACTCAGCTTGGATGCAGTTATCTGTAACCTTTAGTTCTGGGAGTGTGAAATTATTTCTAAATGGAAATCTACTTACCTCAAAGACAATGACATTTAATGTTCAAGCAGGCAGTGTCTTTGGTATCGGCACAGATTGGTATTCAGCAAATGGTGGAACTAACTTTTTTGGTGGATCTTTAGATGATATCTCAATTTATAACAGAACACTTACAGACCAAGAAATAACGTACATGTATACTTGTAAATCGACAAAAAACGCAGCACCAGCGATTACATCAGTAGCTCCTACCAGTGTAAAGGCTCTTTCATCTTACAGCTACATAGTGATCGCTTCTGATGTTGATAATCAGGCTGTAACAGTATCCTTTTCAAAAAACCCTAGTGGCATGGTTATTACAGGTAATAAGATTACTTGGACACCAACTAATGCTCAAGCAGGTAAAAATCAGGTGACGATCGTTGCAAAAGACGCTATGGGAGATTCAACAATTCAGACTATTGAGATCACCGTTGAACCTGTTACCTCAGTGATTTCAAAGAATGTGACAAGTAAGATCTCCTTAAACACAGTAGCTGCAGTGTCCTACAGTCTTAATGGTAGAGCATGTCAGAAAAATAATACCAGAGGATTAATCTTAAGTAATGGAGTTAAAAGATTTTCAGTAAAATAAAGAAAAGGGGGTTTTTACCCCCTTTTCTTTTATGATTGATAATAACCTATATACGTTTTACCTATCAAATTTGCCATCTTACCTGTTCCCTCTGGTAAGATACACAGATCAAGACTCCACTCACCACTATAAATCTGTTCTAAGTTCGTTCCCACATGTACCCGATTCTGCTTTACCAGTCTCGGGTATAGCACAACTTTCCAACTAACAAATTCAGCCCCATTCTGTTTATTCTGCCAATCAAACGGAATTGAATTAAAGTCTTGTATAACATTCTCATATGGGGTGAACAGGGCGGTAGATTTATACCCATTATCATCTGAAATTTCTGTAGTATATTGCCACCACATACTCTTAGGGATATACAACCCTACAGCTTTATCAATACTATAAATTGATGGTGCGGATGCATTAGTATCTATAAAATCAGCACGAACATTAACAATGAAGTTATCAACACCATATCGATTCCCCTCAGGGTACCAATCAATATTAACCCCACCATCACGGTTCCTGAAATATGGACTTGTAAAATAATATTTGTTAATGACACTCGCTGCCGGAATACCATCAATAGGATCATAATTATACCCCGACCATTCAATATGAAGGGACCCTAATGATGCCACCCTAATACGCTCACACCGCAACTTTTTGTATTTAGCAATAGATATATCTTCTACTACAATTTCATTCGGTGAACTACCTGTAGACGCGGTGAGGTCATTAAATTGATCCTCGAGATATGTGACATTGTCAAAAGCCCACCTGCCCTGAATAACGTCAGATGGGGCAGCATAGTAAGCCTTTATGGTCTCATCATAATAGACCTGCGGAGCAGTAACTCCAGGATAATCCAACCCACTACTATTATCAATATAAATTCGTTTTGTGCTTGTAAACTTTTTCTCTCGGAGGATGATCTGATTGTTCTGGTAATCCTCACCATTAGTAGCATCAGCTACACGCCCAATAACCGTGATATTAGATGGGTCTGCAATATCCTGATTACCTTCAGGAGCCTCAGCCCCTACAAAACGCAGAGCCTTAACCTCAAGAACATCATTGATAAGTACTCGACCCTGCACCTGCAACTGGTAATCGGTATTAACCTCTGTGATCGGACCAACACCCAGATACTGTGACTGAAAATACTTACTAGTAGAGATATTCCCATTTAGTTCAAGGGAAACATCCGAATAGTTTCCTTTTCCATCCGAGAAATCAATAACAAACTTTTTAAATTTCTCCGTGTCTGCTACATTACGATTATCCACTAAGTGCAATCCGAAAGGAGTATCAGCACTTCCAGGTGTCCCACCGATAAAAGCCGATACCTTTGTGTCCTTAAGGTTGGTGAATCTCAAAGCACCCATAAGATAGTTATCTACATCAGTACCTCTTACGGTAAGCTCATTAGCCATCCCCTTACCTTTGACATAAAGATTAAGGTCACTATCAGCCGCTTTCAAAGTTTCATAGACGACATTTGCACCAGGACCGAATGAAGCACCTTCCTTAAAGTACCCTTTTCTATCACAGGTGATATTGTTCTTTACATACAAGTTCTGGACATTTGCAAAGTTGAATATCTGCTCATTGGCATAGATAGTTCCATAGACATACACATCATCTCTGAACATTGTGGTCGGAGAAAATGTCACTCTGTTCAACAACCCGTTACCATTAAAGTAAACATCACCGTTGAATAGCCACCCATCAACAGCTTCCCCAAGATCAAGCTTTGCAAACTTTATATCAAGAAAATCCCCACCGAAGCTTCCAGAACCATAATAATGGTACCGGGTAAAACCGATTTCTACCGCTGTAATGCCTCTTGTGACTTTGAAAGATTCTATAGCCTCAAGTTTTATAGGGTCATCACCTTTTACCAGATCCTTAAAAATAATACGACCGTGCTGATCACCAGACATACCTGTATAACCAAAAGGATCTTCGACAATCTGTACACCATACCCCATACCAGTCACACCAACTTCAGTACCTTCTGTCGTATGCTCTGTGTACTGGTATACTCTTGTGTAAGGCATCCCTGTGAGCCCCTGATTCGGATCGGCAGGAAACCCGACATTACTAAGGATATGCGCCCTAATCTCCTCTATACCTTCCCACCCGCCAGCAGCCAGCGTCACATCACCGGTTATGATAGTACTATCCTCTAATCGAACACGGTACTCAACTTTATCCCCGGTAAGAATCGAATCATTAAGTGGGGAGGGTAGCCCTAATAAGGAACAACTCGATAAGAAGGCTACGTTTATCCCCATACCATATAAACTTTGAACATCTCGATCGTAGTTTTCTCCGATATCCCCGATAGTAAATACTCGAGTACCTTCAGCGTCAAAAGCTTCATAAGCCACCTGCCCGCCGGTATACCCATAAGCACTTACCCCGGTCTCCCCATAAACTGCGACACCTCTTTTAAAAACAACTATCGCTGCAGCACCGGTTACGCCACCTAATTCTTGTGGTATACCTGTGAAGCCTATAAGGGCGGGAGTCTCTCGTGAAACAATCTCAGGGAGTTTCCAAGTTCTACCGAACATTTCCCGCTCGACATAGACATCTTTTTTAACCAGGAGGTGATCATTTACTTGGACAGACCCGTTAGCTTCAAGGAGGATATTGATGCCAGTCTCCCCATGCAATCCGTCATTATATCGATCTGTGTTCCATATTGGATCTGGTTGGGCACGCCCGGGAGTGACGGTATTGAGCCCCACTCTACCTTTATGGTCGACAGCAATGTAGTTTTCCACATTTCCATTTTGGATGCCTTTAATGAGCACTGTACTGGACCCAGTTACACCATCAAAGTTAGTGACCGCCAGTATAGACTTACCTGTCTCACCTCTATGTATGACGCTTAGTGTGTCTGAGTACCCGCGTACCCCTGTTACACCAGTTTCACCGTATCCTATCATGACTTGTCGTGCAGATACCTGCTTAGCTATCATCTCGCCGGTACTGAGCCCCACGGGGCCTGTCTCTAAGGAAATCAAGCCGGTATCATGACCGAGCATCAGCCCGCCCATCATAAACTTTCCATCGTTATCCAAAACACGGGGTGTTACAGAATCACTATTGAATGCTTCAGTACCTAGTCCCATATTTAAGCCGGTAGCAAAAGCACCCTCATCGATAAGGCCATTTGGAAACTGTGGATAGAATCCGTCCAGATTTTTATCTGCAAGATTATCTACACTGTACCCACCATGTGTAATCCGGTAAGTGATCTCTTCAAGAGAGCAGATTCTTTTGTTATAAAGACTGAGTAAATCAACGATAGTATCGTCTGTAATAATATCTGAATGCGCTGTGCGATATATTGCAGCTATCGGTATGTTGTAGGTATTGTCCGTAGGAAGGGAATCTTCACTAAGGTTAGACCCCAGGAATTCATAGTGGTCAAAGATATTCTTATCTACAGGATCACTCCAGCCCTCTCTTACACGGATATCAATAACAGCTCTTAACCTGTTGGCAGTTTCAGTCCCTACGATAGGATTTTTAAGATTGCTGTCCCGATAGACATCTGAATCAGAGCCTGTACCTGCAGAAACCTCCCTAAAATGAAGGCTTACGTACACTATATCAATACGATCATCTGAAGGTGTAGATATAGCTGGGATGTGTGACAAGGTCTTTGATTTGTCTACTTCAGTATGAAGATCAATATTATCTGTGGGGTACATTTGAAATTTATATTCAAGATCCCCTGTTAAGAAGGTGTAGAATCCCTTAGCATAAAGAACAGCCGGGTTATCTAAACTAACTCCTCCGGAAACTTTAAAGTTATTTTGCGTATCTGTAGCCTGTTTTACTCTAAAGGCTTCAGCGGTACTAAAAGTTCCAGAAAATTTATTGCTAGGGGAAGCTACGTCACCATAAACTCTCTGAATACCTCGACGCACTTGGTCCAAAAGACCAATACCCATGTTCCTAATCTCATCATCAAGTATGGGCTTGTTCTTTTGAGCCCATGTATAATAATAGCGGTTGTGTTCATCATATACGATCACATCAGAATATAAGCCATGTTTTCCTGACATTTTTTAGTCCTATCTAAAAAGATCTCATTCCGCGATTACCCATCCCAGAATATCGTGCTGATGGGCGGTTCAGTGTCGCCTTATTAAACTCTGACTTTCGTAACATACGAGCCATCCGTATATGTCCGATTGCAGCTGTATTTATTATGTTATGTGTAAACGATTTATCCCGATACTCATGTGCTAGATAGATCATACGAGCTAAGCTATCACTCAAATCGTCATGTTCACCCTCTCTTTGGGGGGCTTCAACCCTGATTATATATTTAGATTTTTGTTGTGCTTGTAAAGTCAGCAATTCAGCTACAAGTTCAGAGTCTGTTGACCGGATACCTTTAACATAAGTCTCGTTACCTTCCGGGAGTCTTAATGTTGAGGATAACAAACAACTAAGGAGCATCTGGTACACTGTTGAGTTGAGACTGTCATTGAAATGTCTCGCCTCAAACTGTTTAAAACCCATCTTATGCAGTTTGGGTTCCATAGTCATATCATAATACTGATCAAGCAGACCCTTTGCTATATAAAATTTACTTGTGAATGAAGCAATCCATTCCACCATCTCATCGGGCTCAAAATAGTTTTTACCTTCATCAGAGGCGTAGCGGACACCATGGTAGTCTACTTCAAGTTTATCTAACTTTACCCCATCTACCACATCTTGGACCCAGTGTCCAATAGTAATAGCGGTACCATCCTTCTTTAAACCTAAGTCAATGCCCATAAAATGTGGCACTCTATAAGTGCTACGTTCTTTTATTCTAAGGCCTGGTATAACATTTTTACGGACGATATCAGGATCATCTATCCATCCGAATAATTGATCACTGAACTGTGCCCCATACTCAGACTTAAAGGATATTGAATTCGCCTTATAAGTATTTTTAAGGAATTGAGTAGACATTTCCGGATCGATCTCCCATGTAGGAGCCTGCATCATAAACAGATCCTCATTATCATCCTCAAAAGCACGTTCATACTCACTATAAAACTTACCAGATTTTGGACCTGGAGAAGAAAGGCATATAATTTTACCGTCTGGTGTTCCATCAGGTTTCTTAAACTTTGCCACAGAAGGGGTTGCTGCTTTATAAATCGCCCCATCATTTCTATCTTTTGTACTAACTACATTAGTCGTCTTTTCATCTGCAAAAAAGAATGCCATCTCATCAAGTGCTACAACAATGTTACCAGGACCTCGAAGGCCCTTTGCACTACAAGGAGCTACACGTATCGTTATAGAGGCTAAACCCTTCGGACCGTATTTATCCAAATCACGCTGAGTGCGTAAATTAACATACTGCTGTGTGGGTTTACTTCTAAACTTCCTGAAAAACTCCGACCGCTCGATATGTCCTACTATTTTTGTAAAGAGCTCTGAGGCAGTCTCCTTACTGGTAGATATACAAGTGACTTTGATAGGGTCTTCTGGCATAATCTGATAGTATTCTTGCGGACAATACTTATTTAATAATTTGTAAACCTCATATGTTATTATACAAGATGTTATGGTACTTTTTCCGGCTCTTCTACCGCAAACCAAAACCATATTAGGACAAAGTTTTCCTGGTTCGTAGATTCTACCAAGACGCCCCTCATTAAACAGATACATCATGTATTCTTGTTCATTAAAGCGGTAAAGCTCTTTTTCATTGAACTGGTCGTTTATTATGATATCCCTTTTTGAAGAGTTATCTAATTCAAGACCATAGTACCCCTTAATGATGAAGCGCTGCGCCGGGTACAGCCCCGGAACATCAGAACTACACCCCATAGCAAGACCCCATGGAGCAGTAACGAACTCCATAATATCTTTATCTAAATAGTCCTTATTATCTATCTTTGATGTGATAACCTTGGAACAAAGCTCGGATAAACTCATTACTAGTCTTTCCCGTAATAAATACGTTCAGCATTTTTTTCAAAGTTATCAAAAGATTTGGCTAATTCAGTAAAGAAGATGTCTTCATATTGAACTGGAATATTTACTTTACCAAATGTCTTTTGGATAGTCTCGAGAAAGTATTTAAGCACCTTCTGGAAAGCTTCCCCATGAAAGTCAACTTTACCTGAGACATTGTCCTTCTTTAATCTTTCCTGTTCTATTATGGTTTCAACAAGATGTTTGAGTATCTTAATTCTCTTTAAGCTTGAGTCTGATAGGTCTTCACCCGTTCCCCAATGCTCATTTCTAAAAGCCTTTATGTAGGCGGCTTCCTCAGCTATCTCTTCCATGACAACTTTTAGGATAGTGCTGTTGGGCTTATTATCCCTAAGGACACCTAATAGCTTGTCATTTTCGGCGGGGTTAGCCATAGCCTTATTTAGAGGGCTACCGGGCATAAGATTTATGCCCATAACACCCGTAGAAACATTTCTCAAAACTGCAGAAGGAGTCGTTTCAGAGGGGGCGGTAAATACCTCCGTCTCTTCTTTTAAGATCTGCTTATTCAGCTCTCTCTCAGCTTCTTTTCGTACATCATCCATGAAACCGGTATCTACTTGAAGAATATCTTTAGGTGGGGGTGGAGCTGCTCCACGAGAAACAGTATCTTCATCCCCCAACAAAAAGTTCACGAGGTCATGTTCATGATCCACGAGGATTTCTTCTTCAAAAACATCAATAGGTTTTCTTTTTCCCATATCAAGTACTCCATAAGATCTTCTTATTTTATGTTATATTGGTCTGATAGCTTAAAACAAATGGCTATCAATACCCTCACTGCCCATTTCAACATCCATATCCCCTGAAGCTTTTTCCTGCATGTTATCCAGGGCTATATTCATACCAGAACCAAAAGGATCCGACATGTCATACTTCTGATTAAGGTCTTCTCGTTCCTCATCAGGATTATCCTTTAATAGGACTTTCTTTGTGACATCCTCTATAACATTCTCAGTTCCAGTAGCACACTTGATATCGAAGAAAGCCTTGTCGAGAGCCATTCCACCAAAAAAGTCAGTAGATTGTTTAATGCAACTTGAAGCACCCTTAAGGACACATTCAGTGCATTTCTCTGTAGGCTTAATTGAGGCAGTTCTACTGAGATCATATCTCTCAGAAGTACATTTCGATAAGCAATCAGCACTTACAGTAGGCATACTTGATAAGACCTTACGGATCATACCAACAGCTTCAGTAGTACCCATCATTGAAGCGACTCTATCTTCAATAAGATCGATCCCTACACCGGCTTCAATAGCTTTTACTACACCCTGCTTAATAACAACCTGGTCCATGGCTTTTTTAGTTACCACAGGAGCATAAGTCCCCTGCACACCACCAGTACGGACTTCTTTCTTATACTGTAAGGAGGCATCAAAGGCTTCCTTTATAATGTTCAAGCTGCTGTCCCCGGCGATAACTTTATTCAAAAGACCCTGAGAAGTGCTGGAAGCGATTCTATTACCCGACTGAAGATCCTTGATGTAGCTAAATGCTACCTTCTTATCAAGTTTACCATCTCTTGGAAGCTCAGAGCATCCCGTAGCGCTTGCAACCTTTGCAAGAGTTGTATCAAACTCATGGGAGCGGTACGACTGAACAACATAGAGCGGGTTGGTGCTGGCATTCTTAATTGCACATATAGCGTCTTCAGGAGTTTTATAATAGGAGACATCTACATAGATATTCCCAAGTATCCCTTGAAGTCCGGCTACTTTTGCGATCTCTTCAGCATACTTAGAGATGTCTGTTGAGGAAAACTTCTGACGAATGCTCTCTTTAAGAGCTTCCCCGGCTTTTCCCTTTAGTAATTGATCCTGCATGTATGCAAGAATGGGTCGTGCAGAAAAGAATCTATGTAAAGAGGCTTGTTTCTTCTGCTCTGAAGCATTTTTTTCCAGTTGAGCTGAAAAATCTTGTTGCATTTTTACAGGGTCAGCTGCAGCGGCATACTTGACTTCAGCAGGTTCCTGTTGCTCGGGTTGTTTTAAGAAAGCTTCTCGAAGATTATCTTTAGAGGTAATCGTATCAGAAGCATTTATCACCCCAGCGATACGGAGATGGCTGGTATACTCACTAAGAATATGGTCTGAGTAGTCCATGGCTTCCAGGGATCTCTTATTGAGTTCTTTGCAAAAACCGTTATGATGTGAAGAGCATACTTTGCGAGAAGGATTACCAACAACGTACTTAGCAGTCCGGATCCTGTTTTTACCCAATATCACTGCAGCTTCATGACAGCTATCAAATGGTGTGAGATCTATGTAAACATTGCCTAGGAGACCCTGCTCTGCAGCGAGTTTTACAAGTTCTTCTTTTGCAGCATAGATGAGTTCTGGCATGTACAAACTTGACAGTCTGTCTGCAAGCTGTTTCCCTGTTGAACCAAGCATCATTTCTTTCTTAGCCTGTTTCACTACACCAGCGATGTCTTCCTGAGAAGCTTTCTTAGCGTTTACGCCGCCCCTTATAGACGAGTTAGAGACAAGGCGGGTACTTTCCTGGTTAGTGTGCGTCCAAGCCTTTTGAAGCTGCGGGAGAGCTTCTACAGGGAACTCTGAAGGGATATTCTCCTTCGAAAGGACTAACCAATCCAAATCAGGTACCTGGGCTAAGCTCTTATCGGGTTCTATTGAATTTCCAATCGCATCCATGTTATTTATCTCCTTTTGATAGATTTGCCACAATTCTTTTACTAAGGACAGAAGCTACTTTATCCTTAACGTTCCCATTAATAAGGTCGCCATATCTCTTAAGGGCATCTACCTCAAAAGAGTTTACGACATCCTTAGGATCAATATCTTCCAAAGGAGGCTTAGCTTCTCCGGAAGGAAGTGCTGTATCAGCTCCGCCTTCTCCAGGTACTATCTCTTCGACTTCCTTTACTTCCTCTTCAACAATTTCATTCTCGTTCTTAACTTTCTTTTTCTCAACGTCACTCAAACCCCATTTGGGATTAGTGAGTTCATCAGCAAGGGTATCTGTGACATCTGATAAGTCTGTGATAGCACTGCTGATCTTTAGCTTCATATCCTTAAATGGCATAATAAAACCACGACCGCCCAGCATACCATCGGGGGTAATCTCAGAACCCCGAAGAATTGACAAGTCCTTCATAGCTGAGATCATTGTACCTAATGAGACATTGATATTGTGAAGAGCCTTCTTAAGGACATTGGCCTTTGACGGGTCATAATCAAAATTATCGATATGTCTTTTCAGTTCACCTTTATTACCAGTGTCCTTTTTACTCTCAGCAATCTTTGTTGCAGCTAATCGCGTGGTTAACCGGGTTCGTTCCATTTTATTTATCCTTTAATTGGTTCGCCAGAGTTATCAAAAAGTCTCTTTATCTGAACGTTTCCATCTTTATCAGAATCAATCGCCCATAAATCATGAGTACACTTGTGGATCAATTGGTTACTTCCGATACGGTCAAAGGAGAAAAGATCATCAAGGCTTGCAACCTTCATTCTGTTCTCATCAAGAAATGGATCGATACCATTCTCGGAAGCTACTGACACAATAGAAGCGGATTTTATTGTTTGTTGAAGATTTCTAAAAACACCATTAACAATACTGCTTTCATAACCACCACCCGCAAGTTTTAAGCTCACTGCTTTTACAGCCAATTCATATTTATCTGACATAGAAGCACTCCTGTTATCTATATTAAAACCCGGACATCTTTTATCATAAGTTTTAGGGAAATCTGCACACTGCGCCGGTTTAAAGTCCCACACAGAGCACTTGTTATCCTCAAGAAAGACGCACTCTTTAGTATCTGGCTTATTTATCAATACAACTTTAGCTTTATCCTTAGTTGTATAGTCTTCTACAAATTTTTCATGAGATAGAGACTTATGATTACTCAAAGTGTCTATATCTTTTTGGGTTAAAACTACAACGCCTTCCCATTTACAGCACGCACCGCACTTAACACACTCAAAATCTTTTCCATCTATAGTTCTCATAGTTAACTTCTAAATGGGTTGACGTTAAGCTCATCGGGATCAAAACCAATTGTATCTCTATTCTCATTTAATCCGTCAGGTGTGGTGCTATCATTCATAGGTTCCCCCTGAACATTTTCAAAGGGACTCCCAAAATTTGTCTCAGTTACGGGCTTGGTATCTTTATCATTCCAGTCAACGGGGTCAGGTCTCTCCCCTTGTCGACGGATATCCTCTTCGTTTTTGCATCTGTCTTTTTTATCGAGATCATTATATAAACTGGGGGTACCATCACCAATCTCACTGCTATCCTCTTCAGGCTCAGTCTGCTGCTGATAATATGGGATATTCATGTAGGGGGAATCACCGGAGTAATTCTCATCAACCATCATGGCTAGTTTTTTTATACGATCGGAGAGGCTAACAAGCATACCATACCCACCCAAGGATAACATTACTGATAAAAGTAAAACCTATGTGAGGGTATAGTATTAGGAGATTATTAAAATATTAGCAGATCTTACTTATTCTTACTTTGTATCCGCGATCAAAGTGGGGAAGGACTACTTCATGCATCATGTACAAATTATCCCGGACGTATATAAGTAACTTCGAGCAAACAGCTAGGTCACCATTTCCTCTTTTATGCTTTTTTAGGCGTTCAATAAAACGTTCAAACTTATGCCGTATTTTAACCTGAGTCATCTTACCACCGTCTTTAAGGCGGTATTTAGCATTGAGCAACTCTGCAGTCTTTGACTGACACGTAGTTTCAATCATGGTAGTAATCAGGCTTATCTCAAATTCGCTAAAGTGGGGCTTTAGCACCACTTCAATAGCTTCATTGAGCTTTGGCATGTCTCTAAGAAATCGAAGTCTCTTACCAGCACGGGACAGCCTGTGGGAGATCGCCCCTTGAGTGACAGAAAATATCTCAGCGATCTCTTTCTGCTTTTTATCCATATAGTAATAGAGATTGATAAGATCACGTTCTTTACTGGGCAATCTATCCAGAAAAGGGATAAAATCATCGTATGATAGGTTATTCTCTTCCTGATCATAAAAGAAGTTTTTCTCATCCGAGAATCTATTCTCAAGCTCTGTCGGATCCATGCTTTTATACATAATCTTATTCATAAGGCCTCCTATATATTTAGTCAAAAAGGGAAAATGACTCTACCTTAACCGCAGCTCTTGGGTCAGAATACCGAATATTTAGAGATGAGGAGAAAATATCAATGATATTGTCTGGATTGATCGATCTTATTTCGTACTTACCGAATAATTCTGAAATGTTCTTTTTATCAAAAGAGCTACTATCACAAACTATCGAATCGAGACTTCTATTAAGTTCTGTGATTTTAAAGTTGGTCGCCACCCTCTCCTTACCCTCTATCATAGAGCCTAATTGGAATTCTGTGAGTTTAACTTCAAGGAGGTTGTCATACACACCCTTAACTGTTTCGAAGCTATTTACAAGATTTGCTAAAATTTTTCGGGGAACACGACTTACACCCGTAATATTATCACCGGGATCTCCATCAAAACTTCTATAGCAAGCCAATTTCTCTGGAGGTACCCCAAACTGTTCCTTTACCGCTTGTTCATCATAAAATTTTTCAGGATTGAGACCAACCTTGGGCTTAAAAACAATAATTTTACCGTTCTTAACTAATTGTAGTAAATCCTTATCATTGGAATACAGCATGACAGTCCCATCTTCTGCACTGTACTTCACTGCTAAGGAAGCTAGAACATCATCAGCCTCTTGCCCTTCCATAAAATACTGGTCTACACCAGCATTCCTAAGGAAAGCCTGAATATCGGGTATCTGGCCCATCACAGTCTCTGAAAGGCTTGTCCTACCTGCTTTATAGTCTGATTGTAAGGCTTTCTTGAACTCAGGCTTCCTATCCCATACTACCTCTATTTTGTATCCACGGTACTTCTTTTTAAGAGCAAAGATAGTTCTTATAAACCCGTAAAACATTCCTGAGTAAAGGCCTGCGCCAGTCTTTAACTCAAAGTTTGCATTGTGGGCACGATGTACCAAGTTTAGAGCGTCTATAAGGAAGTAATTCATATTTTATCTCTATTTTATAGTGAGGTTAATAAAACTTATGGGGGCTTCGATTATCCTGGTAGAATACTGAAATCTAACTATGGCTATTAGATTTTTTCTATCTACGGATAATACTTCACCTTCAAGGTTACTGAAGGTGCCAATTTTAGGTATAACTATTTGTTTCTTCTTGGGAATTCGTTCTCTGAGCTTTAGCTTTAATTCCTGCTTAAGTTCATTGATCTTCACACCAAGTATTTTTACAACTTCCCGTTTTTTCTTCATAGGACCCTTAATGTGTTCACTATGATAAGAATCAGGGTACCTGAGGATATGGTCTGTGGCTCGGACAAAAAAGTATCCCTCAAATAAAATTAGAGAGACCACTTTATCTTTGATCTGTTCCTTATAAAAGGGTACAAAATACTCCGTATCAGGCCCAAACATCACACCAATGCGATGCTCAATAGCCTCAGAGTGTTCATCAAAGGACACGTCTTCGACGAGTTCCATAATAACCCAGAAAGATTTCGGATCTACTTTTTTATTCGTATAACCCACAGAATTTTTTGATATTATTAATTCTGTTGAAGGTTGTTCTTCTTTTACATTAGTACTTTTTTCTTTTTTCTGTTGAGAAACTTTCTTGGATTTTTTTAAACTAAATCCTGTCAGGCTCAATGTTACCACCGATTATCTGAGTAAATTGCTCTTTTGAAAGCTTACTCTTTTTAAGTTGATCAGGCACAACTGACGATGTATCCGGTCCCCAAACTTTAGAAACCGTCTCCGTCACTTTCTCATTTTTTTCAGACTGAAGCTTACGTAATTTTATACCACGCATCTTATCGTCTTTTTCCCATGGTTGGAGAGTTTTATCATCTAAGATTTCTCTACCTTCATCCTGGTTTTTTGTGCTCTTTTTTACCTGATTAACTTCTTCCGGAACATCAAACGCCTTAAACTTAAAGCCCCCCTTCAAGAACTTATAGTGGAGTATTAACAGATCGGACTGAAACATTGTCACATCATTCAATCTATTTTTATTTAGAATATAATCGAGCATCTCAAATAGAACATTCCCGAAACCATGCCTCAAGGATTGTACTATACTGTTATAATTGGCGCTTTCAAAAACAATCCCACTTAAGCTTTTTAATGAATCATTCAACAGTCTGAGAATTGATTCATAAATTTGTCTGACATCCATACTACTAATAAGTTTGTCTGCTATTTTTATTGCAGCGCTTAAGTCGGTGGGGAGGGCAAGTAACATAGAAGCTATCTCAGCATCATATAAGGCAACAACCGATTTTACATTTTCTACGTTGATTTCCCCTAACATAGAAACTTGACGTATTTTATTTTCGGCATCCCTAAAATGCATCCCCACAGCCCGGGTTATGATATAGAGTGCCTCTTTATTGTACGCAAGATTTTTTAATTCACAAATTTTTATAAGTTTTTGGATAATATCTTTCTCAGATGGCTCTGAGAGTCTGAAGTCACAACACCGGGATCGGATGGTGTTTGGCATTTTATCAACTTCTGTTGTACAGAATATCAGGATTATGTTTGGATCACCTGCCTCAAGCTGTAGTAGCAGTGCGTCTTTGCCGTCTTTAGTAATATTCTGGGCTTCATCGAAAAGAATAATTTTCTTCCCAGCAATGCTCTCATATTTTAAAAGTTCTTTTATCTCTTGTATTCTATCTTTAGTTCCATTATTAGCAGCATCTATCTCAAGGTATCCGGTGTGTCTGTTTTCGAGGAAAGCCTGGCAAGATTCACAAGTGTTGCAGGGGGACATATCAGGTTGACGGTTTTTACATAAGATACTTCTGGCAAAAAGTCTACTAATGGTAGTCTTACCGGAAGAGTATGGACCAACAAATAGGTACCCGGCATCATACACATCTGCCATAAGATTACCTACTAGGATTCTTTTAGTAATTGGCAGACCAAGGACATCTTCAAATGTTAGAGGCCGAAATTCTGTTCCAAACATGCTTTTTACCGATCCTTTTTTTGTACTAAAACATACTAAAATGAATTTAGCACTAATTTATCTTTAAGATAATTCCTAAAGATAGGTGAATCTCCCAATGCGCGAAGAAAAATTCCTCGCGCTCCATTTATATCT
>Ga0247841_10001076_pt1 | contig 64857 bp, 59 predicted proteins | sample LaCruzMarch2015__2_FD_192410 | JGI IMG/M metagenome (GOLD analysis project Ga0247841, IMG submission 192410) | Freshwater microbial communities from meromictic Lake La Cruz, Castile-La Mancha, Spain - LaCruzMarch2015_18m | ecosystem: Environmental > Aquatic > Freshwater > Lake | place: Spain...
AGATCGATATCGTGGCCGTTGAGATACCACCCGTTTACGAGTTCTCTCAGGAGCTGTCCTCGGAGGTGGCGGCCGCCGTGCCGGAGGCCGCCGAGCTGGCCCGGCAGATTTTGGCCGAGCTTTAAGGCTTAAACACCTTAAGGCGATAAGCGATATTTTGTCCCGCACATTCATAATCGGTATAATTATGCTTCACCAAAGGGAGCTCAGATAAAATATGACGGCCGTGCTTATCAGCGGGCTGGAGGTCTCGGCCTCCATCCGCAGTGAACTCAAGGCACGTGCGGCCAGGCTGGCCGCGCGGGGCATTGTGCCGCGCCTGGAAGTGATACTGGTAGGCGATGATCCCGCCTCAATTTCTTATATCAAGTCCAAGGAGAAAGGCTCCGCCGAGGTGGGCATTAAGGAGAACACCACACACCTGCCCGCCGACACTTCCGAGCAAAAGATCATCGAACTACTGGACCGGCTCAATGCCGATGCCGCGGTTGACGGCATACTGGTGCAGGTACCGTTGCCCGCTCATATCGATACCGAGAAGGTCCTGTATCACATATCTCCGGGTAAGGACGTGGACGGATTCCACCCGGTCAACCTGGGCAAGCTGCTGCGCGGCGAACCCTGCTTTTTACCCTGCACGCCTCACGGCATCCAGCAGATGCTGGTGCGCTGCGGCTACGATCCCGCGGGAAAGCACGTGGTGATCTGCGGCCGCAGCAACCTGGTGGGCAAACCGCTGGCCGCCATACTGCTGCAGAAAAAGAAGGGCGCTAACGCGACGGTTACGGTGGTGCACACCGCCACGGTCCACTTATCCAGCTTCACCAGGCAGGCCGACATACTGGTGGCCGCCATGGGCAAACCCCTGTGCATCACGGCTGATATGATTAAAGAGGGCGCCGTCGTCATAGATGTGGGCGTCAACAGGGTGCCCGACTCAACCAGGGAGAGTGGATACCGCCTGGTCGGCGATGTGGATTTCGAGGCGGTCAGCCAAAAAGCAGCGGCCATCACACCCGTGCCCGGCGGCGTCGGACCCATGACGGTGACCATGCTGCTAAAGAACACAATCGAAGCCGCCGAACACAAAAAGGGACGGACTTAGGGAGAGTTATTGCTATGCCTTATGACCCGCTGAAAATGAGCGACTGGCAGATTGCCGAGGAGGCAGAGAAGAACATGCCTCAACCCGGCGACTGGCCCTCCAGGCTGGACCTGACCAAAGAAGAGATCATCCCGTATGGCAAGGTAGCCAGGCTGGACTACGCAAAAATCATGCACCGGCTCAAGGACAAGCCCGACGGCAAATACGTACAGGTGACCGGAATGACGCCCACCCCCCTGGGCGAGGGCAAGAGCACCACTACCTGCGGGTTGCTGGAAGGCCTGGGCAAGCGCGGTCACAAGGTGGGCGGCTGCATCAGGCAGCCCTCGGGCGGCCCGACTATGAACATAAAAGGAACTGCGGCCGGCGGCGGCAACGCCCTGCTGATACCTATGACGGAGTTCTCCATGGGTTTGACCGGGGATATCAACGACATAACCAACGCGCACAACCTGGCCATGGTGGCGCTCACGGCCCGTATGCAGCACGAGCGCAATTACGACGACAGGAAACTCCAGACCCTATCCGGCATGAAGCGCCTGGACATCGATCCCACGCGCATAGAGATGTGCTGGGTCATGGATTTCTGCGCGCAGAGCCTGCGCAATATCATCATCGGTGTGGGCGGTAAGATGGACGGGTTCACCATGCAGTCCAAGTTCCAGATTGCAGTCAGCTCCGAGCTGATGGCACTGCTGGCCATCGTCAGAGACCTGGGCGACCTGCGCCACCGCATGGACAGGATCACGGTGGCCTACAATAAGCACGGCGACCCGGTCACGGCCGGCGACCTGCAGGTCGGGGGCGCCATGACTGCTCTCATGCGTAACACGATCAATCCTACCCTTTGCTGCACGGCGGAGTACCAGCCGCTGATGGTGCACACCGGGCCTTTTGCCAACATCGCCCTCGGCCAGTCCTCGATCATCGCCGATCGGCTGGGCCTCAAGCTGTTCGATTACCACGTTACCGAGAGCGGCTTTGCCGCCGACATCGGCTTCGAGAAGTTCTGCAACGTCAAATGCCGCCTGAGCGACCTCAAGCCCAATGCCTCTGTACTGGTCGTCACGGTGCGCGCGCTCAAGATGCACGGAGGCGGCCCCTCGGTGGTGCCCGGCCTCAAGATACCGGAGGAATATACACGGGAGGACCTGGACCTGCTGGAGAAGGGTCTGCCCAACATGCTGCACCATGTCAAGATCATCAAGGAGGCCGGTGTAAAGCCGGTGGTCTGCATCAACGTTTTCCACAGCGACACTGAGGCCGAGATCAAGATGGTCAAGCGGGCTGCCGAGGTTGCGGGGGCGCGCTGCGCCGTGTCGCGGCACTGGGAGTTCGGCGGCGAGGGCGCGCTGGAGCTGGCCGACGTGGTCAAGGAAGCCTGCGACGACGACAACGAGTTCAAATTCCTCTACCCGCCGGAGATGAAGATACGCGACCGGGTGGATAAAATAGCGCGCGAGGTCTACGGCGCAGCGGGCGTCTCATGGTCGCCGTCAGCGGAGGCCAGGGCCAAGATGCTGGAGAACGATCCCGAGTTCGACGATTACGCCACCATCATGGTCAAGACCCACCTCAGCCTAAGCCACGACCCGGCTCTCAAAGGCGTGCCCAGGGGCTGGATCCTCCCCATACGGGATATCATCATCTACTCCGGCGCCAGGTTCCTCTGTTTCTTTGCCGGCGAGGTCAACATGATGCCGGGCACCGGCTCCAACCCGGCCTTCCGCCGCATCGATATCGATCCCGTAACCGGCAAGGTGCACGGCCTGTTCTAACCCATGCGACTATCTGATTTCGACTACCACCTGCCTCCCGAATTGATCGCTCAGCACCCCATAGCCGAGCGCGATCAGTCCCGCCTGATGGTGATCGACCGCCGCAGGCAGAGCGTCGAGCACCGCTATTTCTACGAGATCAGCCGTTATCTCAATCCGGGCGATACGCTGGTGCTCAACGATTCCCGCGTCATACCCGCCCGCTTAAACGGGGTAATAGAGGGCAGCGGGCGCAGGGCGGAGGTGTTGCTGCTGAAACGCCTGGAGGACGGCGACTGGGAGGCGCTGGTAAGGCCCGGCCGGCGGCTGATGCCCGGGTCAAAGGTGACGGTAGCGAGCATCAAACCCGGGATTAAAGAGGAGCTTATGGTCACTATCCTCAGGGCCGGGGAAGGTGGATTGCGCACCGTAAGCCTGGGCGGCAAATCCGTGCCGGACGGCTATGGAAGTATGCCTCTGCCGCCTTATATACATGCCAGGCTGGAGGACGACGAGGACTACCAGACGATATACTCCAGGCCCGAAGGCAGCGCGGCTGCCCCGACCGCAGGACTGCACTTCACCGCGGGGCTGCTTGACGACCTCAAGCGCAAAGGGATCAGCACCGCCTTCGTCACCCTGCACGTGGGGCTGGACACCTTTCAGCCCGTGCGCGCCGAGGACCCGTCCAGACACCACATACACACCGAGTACGGTCTGGTCGGCCGGGATACGGCAGACCTGGTAAACGGCACCCGCAGCCGCGGCAAACGCGTGGTAGCCGTGGGCACGACCTCGGTGCGGCTGATAGAGGCCGCCTCACAGCAAGGCCGCGCCGGGCCCTATGAGGGGCAGGTGGGGCTTTTCATTCTGCCCGGCTACAGTTTCAGGGTCACGGATGCCATGGTGACCAATTTCCATTTGCCAAAGTCGACGCTTCTAATGATGGTGTCCGCCTTCGCCGGGCGCGAGTTCATGCTCGAGTGCTATGAAGCTGCTAAAAATGAGGGCTACCGCTTTTTCAGCTTCGGCGATGCTATGCTCATTATATAGGCGCATATTGACAACCGCATCCTACAGTACGTAGAATGCAGCACCGTAAAGATCATGACCACTTCGAATAAATTAATCTCCGCCATACTAATAGCGGCTATAGTTATCTGTACCGGGCTGATCGTCTACCTGGCCGTGACGCCCCAGCCGTCCGAGAGGTTCAGCGAATTCTACCTGCTCGGCAAGCAGGGAACGGCTACTGATTATCCGTCGCAGGTTGTGGCCGGACAGCCCGTGAGCGTGATCGCGGGTATCGTGAACCACGAGGGAAGTACCGCCGATTACACGGTTCAAATCAAGGAAAATGATGATATAATCAAGTCAATAATAGTGGGTACATTGAATGACGGCCAGAAGTGGGAGCAACCGGTGGAATTTACATTGAATAATGCCGGGGACGGCCTGAGGGTGAATTTTTTCCTCTATAAGGACGGCGGAGCCCTGCCACACATAAAAGACCCACTGGTATTAATCATGAAGGTGACGGAGAACTGAGAATATGTGCGGGATAATCGGCTACTGCAGTAAGAACGGCAAGGCTGCCGCGGTTATCTTTGAAGACTTGAAGCGTATGGAATACCGCGGCTATGATTCATCCGGGGTGGCCATGATATCCAACGGCAAACTGCTGGTGAAGAAGGGCGTGGGCAAGCTTGAGGAGGTCAACAAGAAATACAGGTTGGACCTGATGCCGGGCAGCCTGGGCATCGGACATACACGCTGGGCCACGCACGGAGGCGTCACACAGGTCAACACCCACCCTCACTGTGACTGCAGCAATGAGATCGCCGTGATCCACAACGGCATCATCGATAACTACCAGGAACTGCGCAAAGCCCTGATCAAGCGCGGGCACCACTTAATCTCCGAGACAGATACAGAGGTCATCCCTCATAAGCTGGAAGACGAGATGAAACGTGGCCGCTCCCTCGAGGAGGCTGTGATGGCGGTAGCGCCCAGGCTGGAGGGTTCCTACGCCTTCCTCGCCATCAGTACCAAAGAGCCAGGCAAGATCGTGGGTACCCGCAAGGGCAGCCCGCTGGTCATCGGTCTGGGCAAGAACAAGGCCTTCGCAGCCAGCGACTCGCTGGCCCTGGCCGGACAGATAGAACAACTTTACATGCTGGGTGAGGGTGAGATAGCGGTCCTGACTACCGGCAAAACCGTTTTCTACGACTCCACGGGACGGCAGATCAGCAAAAAAGCATCCAAACCGGACGCTGTCTGGAATGAGAACGACAAAGGCGGCTATGAGTACTTCATGCTCAAAGAGATCATGGAGCAGCCCGAGACCCTCATGGCTGCAGCGCGCCAGGACAAGGACGTTTTCACCGCAGTGGCGCTGGATGTGCTGAGGGCCGACCAGATCATAGTCACTGCCTGCGGTTCCTCGCGTTACGCCGCCCTGGTGGGCCGCTACCTCTTTTCCAGCGTGGGCAAGAAGTTCTGCGAGGTGGTGATGGCATCCGAGTTCCAGTACTTCGCCGACTCCGTAGACAAAAACACCCTGGTGCTGGCCATATCGCAGAGCGGCGAGACCCTTGACGTGATCGACGGCGTGGAGCTGGCGCGCAAGGCGGGCGCCAGAATAGTCTCAATCATCAACCGGCCCCAGTCGCTGCTGGGAGAGCTCAGCCACAATGTCCTGTACCTGAACTGCGGCCCCGAGATCGGCGTGGCCGCCACCAAGTCGTTCCTCAACCAGCTGGCCATCTTTTACCTGCTGGCATTTTCCATGGTGCATTCATTCGATATGGCAGTCGACAACATACGCAAGGTCAGCCGGCAGGTGGCCAAGGCCATCGACTGGAACAATGACGAGATAGCCAGGATCACGAAGCAATACCATGACAAGAACGATTTCTACTATATCGCCCGCGGCATCAATTTCGCCATAGCCTCGGAGGGGGCGTTGAAGCTGAAGGAGATATCCTATATCCATGCCGAGGGCATGCCTGCCGGTGAACTCAAGCACGGCACGCTATCGCTCATCGAGGAGGGCACGCCGGTGCTGGTGATCTGTCCCGGGGACTACACCTATAACGAGACGCTGGGCAACGCCATCGAGGCCAAGGCCAGGGGTGCTAAAATAATTGCGGTCTCGGATGTTAACAACGAGATCTACGACCACTGGATCAGGATCCCCAAGGTGCACGACCTGCTCTACCCCATAGTGGCGGTTGTGCCGCTGCAACTGCTGGCCTATCACATGGCCACCAGGCGAGGCCACAATCCGGATATGCCGCGCAACCTGGCCAAATCGGTGACCGTAAGGTAGACCGGATGAAAATCATTGCCGTAATACCCTGCCTGGATGAAGAACAATTCATAGGAGACATCGTCATCAAGGCGCTCACACACGTCGACAAGGTTTTTGTGATCGACGATGGCTCCAGTGATCGTACGGAGGATGTTGCCCGGCATGCGGGCGCGGATGTCATCCGGCATGAGAAAAGGCGCGGCGCGGGCGCGGCGACACGCACCGGCTTCCTGGCTGCCCTGAAGGCGGGAGCCGACATAGTGGTAACACTTGACGGCGATGGGCAACACGACGCGGCGGAGATCCCCAATTTGACCAAGCCCCTGCTGGAGGGAGAAGCCGATCTGGCAATCGGGTCACGTTTTGTAAGTCCCTCAACAAACATGCCCCCCTACCGTAATTTGGGCATTGACATTATTACCTGGCTTTATAATATCGGCTCAAAGACCAAAATCACCGACTCCCAGAGTTGCTTTCGATCTCACAGCCGCAGGCTTTTGGAAAGGACAGATATCACCCGCGCGGATTTCGGCTTCAGTATCGAAGTGCTGGTCAAGGCCAGAAAAAATGGGATGAAAATCGTAGAGGTCCCGATTTCCTGCCTTTACCACGACCAGGGCTCAACCATAAATCCGATCATCCACGGCTTCAGTGTTGCCTGGAGCGTGATACAGCTGCGTACCGCAATTGAATTATTCAGTGCATGAATTCCTACAAAGCACACGATTACCGCCTGGTTATGTTATAATTATTTCCGGTTATCGGTAAACATTTCAGACGATGCCGGCAAATCAGCTCAAACCAAATCTCCCGGGCTTTTGATGGGCTGCCATCTAAGTGTACAGCGCAGTTTATTTGATGATTCCATACTAAAGGAGGTTACCTGTGGATTGGACCAATAGCAAAGTATTAGTAGCAGGCGGAGCCGGCCTGATAGGTTCACATATGGCCAGGACCTTGTTAAACAAGGGCGCCAAGGTCAGGGTTGCGGATAACCTTTCCAGCGGATCGCTCCACAACGTCAAGGACATCAAGAATAAAATCGACTTTCATGATGAAGACCTGCGGGAAAAGAAAAACTGCCTGAAGTTGACCAAAGGTATAGATTACGTATTCCAGCTTGCAGCCAACATGGGCGGCATAGGATACATCACCAGCATTGGAGCGGATATCATGCGGGACAACATATTAATTAATGCCAATATGCTCCAGGCTGCCCACGAAAATAAAGTGACCAAATATTTCTACAGCTCGTCGGCATGCGTTTACCCTGAATACCTGCAGAAAGACTCCAAAGTGGTGCCTCTCAAGGAGGACGATGCTTTCCCGGCCGATCCCGACCAGTTTTACGGCTGGGAGAAGGTATTTACTGAAAAGCTCTGCGAGGCTTACCGTACGGACTACGGCATGAATATAAGGGTTGCCAGGTTTCATAATATCTACGGCGAAGTTTATACAGCGTTCGACAAGCAGAAAGGCAAGGCGCCTTGCCATTTGATAATGAAGGCTATCAAATACCCTGAACAGGATTATGTAGTGTGGGGAGACGGCAAGCAGACCAGGAGTTTTCTATATATAGAAGACTGCATAGAGGGCGTGCTTAAATTGGTGGAATCAGATTACACGAAGCCGGTTAATATCGGCTCCGACCGCATTGTGACCATCGATGAACTGGCTGAGATAACGATCAAGATATCCGGTAAAAAGATTGAGATCAAGCACGATTTATCCAAACCGCAGGGCGTCAGGGGCAGGAATGCCGACCTAACGCTGGTAAAAAAAGTCCTGGGCTGGGAACCGCGCGTAAGCCTGGAAGACGGATTAAAAAGTACATACGACTGGGCCAAGAGCAGATTTAACGAGCTTGAGAATATTTAAAATATGTAATCCAGCCCCAAACATGCTCGGACGAAGGGGAAATATATGAAAATCCTGGTCATGGCCTCTACTATCGATCTCAAGAATAAGCTTGGCTGCACCCCGGCCTGGTGGCAGCTTCTAAAAGCCCTGTATGAAAACGGGAATGAAATCACCGTTATCCCATATTTGGGCAGGCCGGTAGAAAGCCTCTGGTGGAAGACTTACGACAACCCCTGCGCGCGGGAAAGTATCATGTATAACTCCTTCTTGGAAGGCCGTAAACGCCGAGGTAAATCACCCAGTCAAAAGACCCTGATTACGCCCATCGCAAACCAGATTATTAAACATTATATTAAACCCAAATGGGAGAAGCACCTGGTGAATATTTTGAATAAAGAACCAGGGTTCGACCTCCTGTTCCTGATGAGCATACCGCTTAACCATGTTAACGGTATCCCCTCGAAAATTAAAAAGAAGTACGGTATCCCCGTCGTTTATTATGATGGGGACATGCCGACCATCCTGCCAAAATATACAATCAGCAGGGGCTTTAAATTCAACTACTACGAGGGCGCAGACCCTTCCGAATACGATGCTTTCTTAACCAACTCCGCAGGTGTCATACCTGACCTGGAAGCGATGGGCGCAAGGAATGTCCACGCTTTGCATTACGGCATCGATCCCGCTCTCGTGGCACCCGCCGAAATGGAAAAGGATATCGACATAGCGTTTTTCGGGTACGGCAGCGACTTCCGCGAGGAATGGATGGAGAAAATGATCACCATACCCAGCCGGGAGATGCCGGATGTCAGTTTCGCAGTTGCCGGCGGAAATTTTGCCATGGATTTAGGCAACGCAAAGATGATCGGCGACCTTTCCTACAGCCAGTGGAGGCAATTCTGCTGCCGCAGCAAGATCAATCTCAATATAACCAGGTGGTCACATACCAATGTTTTCGCCTCCTCAACCTCCAGGCCATTTGAACTGGCCGCGTTCGGCAGCTGTATCGTTTCACAACCTTATAACGGCATCGAGCAGTGGTTTGATATAGGAAAAGAGATGTACGTTGTGGAGAGCGCCGGGCAGGCGATTGAAGTGTACCGGCGGCTACTTGCCAATAAAGATGAAAGGGAAAGGGCGGGCAGCAATGCGAGGGCGCGTGTATTAAAGGAACACACCTTTAATCACAGGGCAGCCCAATTGATTGATATTATCAAGGGCCTCAAGTAGAATCACGAATTCCTATTGATAACAGGACGGTCTTATTTGCATTCCGAGTATAATAGTTCTGATTACCAGGTCAGTAAACTATGATGCCTGAGAATAAGGTTAAATATCGCGTTTTCCTGGATAGAGCAGGCGATGACGTTAAAGCGTCGTTAGAGCGTGGCCTGCAATTCATCAAATGGGACCGTTACGTCAATAATAAATCCACGGTTTTCATAAAACCCAATTTTACATTTCCCCGTCATATAGAGGGAGTCACCACCTCGCCGGAGCTGTTGCGCTGCCTGTTGCAGTTGCTAAAAGGATCAGCGGCCAGGGTGATCGTCGGGGAATCGGATGGCGCCAATCACGCCTTCACAGCAGAGGAGTCCTTTGCGGGCCACCACATGTACGAGATATGTAAAGAGACCGGCGCTGAATTGATAAGCCTGTCAAAGATGCCCGCTACAACCGTCGAATCAACTGTTTTGGGCAAAAGAGTGAAAGTTCAATTGCCCGACCTATTATTGCAGGATGTAGATTGCTTCATCTCAGTGCCCGTTTTCAAAGTTCATGCTATGACCACTGTAACGCTAAGCCTGAAGAATTCCTGGGGCTGTATCCCGGATACAATGAGGTGCCTTTTGCATCAGGACCTGTCGCATAAGCTCGCGCTTATAGCCGGCCGGCTCAAACCGCGCATAGTGATATTAGATGGGTTGTACTCACTGGATAAACATGGCCCGATGTACGGGGAACCGGTAAAGACCGACGTGCTATTGGTATCTGACAATACAGTAGCGGCTGATGCGGTGGGAGCAATGGTTATGGGATTTTCCCCGCGCAGCATAAAGCATATGGCAATAGCTCACAAAGCCGGGCTTGGCCCGCTGTCCTTAGCCGATATTGAATTAAATACGGATTGGAGCAAATTCAAGCGTCAATTTCAGATAGAACGAACCCTGATCGACAGGGCTTCCGGTCTATTATTTTATAGCAACACCCTGTCCAGACTCGTAATGAACTCTCGATTGACACCGCTTATCTACAAAATCGCGGGATTTCTCAGATCGTCCGATGAAAAGCGGGTTGCCGGTCAGCTGGGCAACCGGCGAAATCCAGGGCCCTATTAGCAGCAATAAAATTCCGTATGGGATATATTGAGTTAACACCTGCGGGTGGTTTGTATGGATTCAAAAAGGCTGTTCATATTTGATTTCTTACGGTTGCTGGCAATTCTGTTAGTGGTTCTCAGCCACATTCTCAGGATGGAGAACCTGGATGAAGTCCGGGGCTACCTGGGCATCATCGGGCTCGGGACATTTTTCTTCGTATCCGGCTACCTGCTGGTCGCAAATGAAAAACCAATATCAATACACAATATAATTCCGTATTTCAAGAAAAGATTCGTACGGATATATCCACTATATTGGGTAGCATTGATTTTATCTATTTTGCTTAGCTGGTTGTTAGCAAATTATTTTTTTAATTGGCCTACCATAATCGCTTATTTATGCGGAGTGCAATCAGTGTTCGTCCCTAAATATATGGCTGAGATTTCTTCCTATTGGTTCATAGGAACTATCCTGATATACTACTTATTGTTTCCCCTTATCACCTCCGGCAAGAAGACGTATTCGATTTTGCTTATAAGCTTCCCTATTTTTATTTTTCTTATGATAATCAGAATATACGCAGGTCTATTTGATGGCAGAGTTTTTGAATATTTTTTCGTTTTCGTGCTCGGTATAATCGCGTCACGCCTGCAATTCTTCGATACTAAGTACTTTCCAAAGTGGAAGATAACCTCAGCAGTCGTTTCAGTTATATGTATCGGGATAGTTATTATCTACAGACCGATGTTGCCTAGCGACCTGAGCCAGATAAGTCCGTTGTTATTGTTTATCGTAGGTCTGGTGACTACCTTCAGGATAATATTAATTATTTCCAGTATTACAGCGGTTTATTGGATAATTACACTGTGTTCTCTGCCATCTTCAGTTAAACGCATAATTACAGCGGGTGCTATGGCTTCGTACGCGGTATACCTGTTCCACGACTCATATTATTCCATCTTCTACCATGTCATCAACCTCACTGACGTTGCTGTACGCAATGTTGCCGGAGTATTGGCACTCCCGATCCTATTTGTGATCTGCTATTACATCCAGCTAACCGCGGACAAACTATTTATGAAGCAAACGCCCATTCGGCTGGTCTAAAATAATATATGGGTGAAAGACACTTGATCATCAAACTTAACGATTGGCCGATTAAGCAGTTGCTGGCGCTATCGATCAGCCTGCTCGTAGCTGTAATCGGGCTGGCGGGGTTAGGCAGTCTGGGAATCGACGTGCCCGTCCTGAGGCAGGTTGCCGGCTTCATTTTTCTCACCTTCATACCCGGCGCCCTTATTCTGAGAATCCTTAAAATACACAACCTAAGTGCTACCGAGAGTCTTGTTTATTCGGCTGGCCTGAGCATCGCCTTCGTTATGTTCAGCGGCGCATTTATTGACTTCCTCCTCCCTCTCACAGGCATCCGGCAGCCGATCACGCTGCTGCCGGTCACCGCCTCTATGGCAGTGCTGATGCTGATACTCATGGCTGTTGCCTTTGTACGTGATAGAAGCTTCACATGCCCTGAGAGAACGACACCGGCGGAAAAGCTACAATTGCCACCCGTGCTCTTCCTCATCCTGCTGCTTTTAATGACCATACTTGGCGTAGCTTTAATTGATTCTTACCAGAACAATATCCTGCTTATCATATGTTTAATTGCTATAGCCGGGATTGTCGGCCTGGCAGCCTTCGGCAAGTTTATACAGCCGCGTTTATACCCGTTCGCCATATTTATAATCGGTCTGTGCCTCCTTTATCAGACAACGCTGATGTCCCCTTACCTGGTAGGAAGCGACATCTATACCGAGTATTATTTCTACCGGTTGGTGGCTAATGCCGGCTATTGGGATTATACAATCCCTAGCACAGTCAATTCATGCCTGAGTATCAATATTCTGGCGCCCATTTACTCCCTGGTTCTCGGCATTGACGGGCGATGGGCATTTAAAGCAATTTTCCCGCTCATTTTCGCCCTGGTGCCGTTAATCCTCTTCCATATTTTCAGTCAGCAGATTAGCCCTAAGAAGGCTTTTTTATCTGCTTTTTTCTTCGTGGCTGTACCCACCTTTTCCCTGGAGATGATTGCCTTATGCCGTCAGCAGGTTGCCGAGCTTTTCCTTGCCCTGGTTATACTCATTCTAATAGACAGGAAGCTCAAACGGGGACCGAGGCTTGCCCTGGCAATCATTTTTGCTGCATCAATAATTGTCTCCCATTACGCTGTGGGCTTTATAGGCTTCATCTATATGGGTCTTCTCCTGCCATCAGTTCTCATAATTAGAAGCAGCGCTTTCCAGAAGGCATGGAGCTGGTTAACGGGTAAGCCTGGCGGCGTACCCCCGAGCCTGTCATCGCCAGGAGCTACATCGGCAAGAATGCTGATAGCGCTGGTAATTATTTATTTTCTCTGTGGCTTCGCCTGGTACGGCACGATTGGCTCAGGTCTCAATGCTAATGTGCTTGGCAGGCTTTGGACACAGCAAACAGCGATAATCAGTACTGAGATTAATAATCTGACACCTAAACCGGTTGAGCCTGATAAACCAGTACCCACGGCTTTCTTTCAGTTCGACCAACGTGACAGTTTAATTCAAACTGCCATAGGAATGGATTTCCCACAGGCCACAGTGGTAGGTAAGGGCTTCAGGATACTTCAATACATTACCCAACTTCTCCTGGTCATAGGATGTCTCAGGCTTATCTTCCGGCCAAGACATCTGAGGTTTACTGCCGAATACATAGCTCTAAGCATGGTTAGTGCTTTGCTAATATTGGCCTGTATCTTCCTGCCCTATTTTGCTAACTATCTTAATACCACGCGGATATATCACATAGCCCTGATTACGCTGGCGCCCTTCTGCATTTTAGGTGGCGAGGCTGTCTGGCTGGGGGCAAGGTCAGTGTGGAATAAAATAACAGGCTTAATGCATGGAATGTCGCAGCGCGACGGAGTGAATCATTTGGTTGCGACCGGCGCCGAGGACAGCCCGAGCGGCCTTAAATTTGTAGCGCTGGCAGTGCTGATACCCTATTTCCTGTTCACTTCCGGTTTTATCTACGAGGTCACCGGTCAGGAGGTCACTGATAAGATCGAGACTCCCTACTCAATTGCCCTGAGCAGCTACCGCCTGGACCTGGCCGGTGTCTTCTACTGGCAGGATGGCGCGGCCGCCCGATGGCTGGCCCAGAAGGCTGATGATAACGCTAAGGTTTACGGTGACTACCATACTGCCAATCTTCTGAGCTTTCACGAATTCCCCGGTCAATTGCTGTATTTTACACAGCTTGCCAGCTTGCTTCCGGGAGATAACTATATTTATTTCACTGCCTGGAACATAGACAAAAGGGGGGTAACCTTTGGTAAAAACACTGGTCTCAGGCAGAATATCGACTGGGATGATATCCCCGGTCTGACACAGGCCGTTGGCATTGGGAACCGAATCTACAATAACAGGGGGGCACAGGTATTACTTCTACACTGACGAAAGTTTACCTCACAGGCACCGGTGGAAAACCGCCTGCCAAATATCAAATGTGTGCCGTTCAGCCTGGCTCAAATTGGATATCTCTATAAAGCTGCAGCAGTTTCCTTTCCTCATTGGGCCAGTTATATTTAGTGATCGCCGCCCTCAAAGCGTTTCTGCCCATCTTTGCCCTTAACTCAGGGTCATCCCGCAATTTAATAATAGCCTTCTTCAATGCTTCTTCAGAATATTCTACAGCCAGCCCAGCTCCCTCCCGCTCGGTTATCTCAGCGCAGTAAGTATCGCTGAAGCAGATTATCGGCCTGCCGCAGACCATAGCTTCAAACAATTTATTGGGTGTGGCAAGTTTACCGTTTGGATTTTCTGGATCATAAATGCTGATGATAACATCAGCTTTTGTGGTCATGGGCAAAACCATGTCTACAAGTACGCTGCCTACAAATGTAACGTTTGGCATTTTATCGCATTCTGTCTTGATATATTCAACATAGTCCGACTGGCCAACACCGCCAACGATGCAATGGACATCGGGAAGCCCTTTAACGGCGCTCAAGAGCCAGGTTAAAGCTCTCGCTTTATGTAAGATCCCAATATAAAGCAAGGTAACTCTATCTCCATTTGCCCGGTCTTGATACTCCACGCTTTGAATTGACTTGCAGTTCATGATAACTGCAACAGGCTTGTTAGTCATGCCGGCAAAACACCTCGCCATGACATCATTGACAGCGATAATTCTGTCAGCTCCCGTCACCAGGCGTTTCTCCAGCCATTCGAATGCGCGGGCTATCCAAAGCGGAAAACTCGCCCGCATCATGTAGCCGTACATGTCGCGGGCATCGTAGATCAAAGGCACGCCAAATTTGCGCTTAAGCATAATACCGATAGGTAAAGTATCGAGAAAATGGCAATGGATGGCATCGATAGCGCTTTCCTTATTTAAACTTAAAGCCACCCTGTAAGCCTGCCATTGCCATGCTAAAAGGTGAAATACATGCCAGGGTGGTAAACCTAATCCACATTTAGGTGACAGCCATATCCTCAGGCGTAGTACATCAATTCCATCCCACATTTGCCTGTAGGGATTTTGCTTCTCCCTGTCCCAGACAATTACGCTCACATGGTGTCCGCCTTGAATTAACGCCTTTGCCTCGTTATACACACGCGGATCGGTGATAACAGGACTGGCTATTAACATTAATATTTTCATAAAGCTCCAGCTGTTTTATTTTCCATTTGCTATTTACTGCGGCTATCGCTGGTAGATACATACACTGTAAGTCACGCGAACATTTTGCGTAGCCATAGCTCCAAATTCAACGGTTTCCACAGGGCAGACAGACCATCTGAACTTTCCAAGCTGAGTAGTCTGTCCAAATCGCCGATTATCCGTTTCTGGTCCAGGTAACCGGATGCCCTGAAGCTCTTACTGCAGAAGGCTTCCCTTACCTTATCTGCATTTCCCCGCATCCAGGTGATCTCCGGCGTGGGAAATCCCATCTTGTCCTTGCGCCACCTGATCTTTTCGGGTATCAGCCCTTCAATGCTGGCCCTAAGCAGGTACTTGGTCCAGCCATCGTGAATTTTATAGCAGGCCGGCAGTGAGAAGGCCAACTCCACCAGCCTGTAATCCACGAAAGGTGTCCGTGTCTCCACGGAGAAAGCCATGGAGTTCTTGTCCTCATAGCGCAGCAGTTCGCGCAGGCCATACTCCGTCTCGCTCTTCCACAGCGCCGTTTGCAGGTTCGTCTCTGCCCTGGCCTGGTCTTCCCCTGCATGTTTGGCCAGGAAAGCACCTCTGATCAGGCCAGTATCTTGTATCCTCAATATGCTTCCTTTGACAATCCTGTCGCGCAGCAAAGCCCGCATACCGGCCGGCAGCGCGTTGTAGAAGGGGAGCATGAATGCAAAAGAAGAATAAACAGGGTTTTTAGTCAGCTTGCGAATTGCGTTGGATTCCCGCCAAAAGCGGCTGAAAAGCCCGGAAGACAGCAGGTGTGCCAGGTAAGGATTGAAGAAGGTATGGTAGCCCGCCAACATCTCGTCAGCGCCCTGTCCATCCAGCAGGACGGGCACGCTGTTCTCCCTGGCTAGCCGCATCACGTTCCACTGCGCGTAGATGCTGGTGGAGCCGAAGGGCTCCTCCTGGTGCCATATCAGGTCATCCATCTCCTCCCAGAGCCTCTCACCCGAAGGGAAAATATAGTGCGCATCAACTTTGGTAGTACTCACTACCTCCCTGATGAATTGCCGCTCATCATATGCGCTGAGTTCGTAACAGGCACTAAAGGTCTTCTGCCGCTCGCCGATAACCTCCCGGCCATAGCCGTCTCTCTCAAGAAACCTATTGATAGTACATACTATCGCCGAGGAGTCCAGCCCCCCGGAGAGGCAGGAGCCCACAGATACGTCGCTCCGCAGCCTCATCCTTACAGCATCCTTGAACAGCTCAATGAACTCGTCAACATGACCGCGCAAGGCTTTCTCGTCGAAATAACCGACTGCCGTGGTATAGGCCAGACTGTAATATCTCCCCACATTCAGTCCTTTCTCATTCAAGGTGAGGAAGTGGCCCGGTTCAAGCTGCTTGATATTTCGGAAGAACGTGTCAGCCTTGCCCTCGCTGCGTCCGAGGACCAGGTATTGATAAATAGCCTCGTCGCGCGGCCCGGTTTTAACGAAGGGGCATTGCAGCAGCGCCTTTATCTCCGAGGCAAAAGTGAAATTAGTCCCGTCCCAGTAGTAGTAGAAAGGTTTGACTCCGAACCTATCCCGGCTGCAGAAGAGCTCACGCCTGCGGCCGTCCCAGATTGCAAAAGCCCACATTCCATTGAATTTGCTCAGGCAGTCGTAGCCCCATTCCTCATAGGCTTGTAAAATGACCTCAGTATCGCTCTGCGTCATGAAGCTGTGGCCCCTGTCCTCAAGCTCCGCCCTCAACTCTATATAGTTGTATATTTCCCCGTTATAGACGATCCAGAGTTTGCCGCTTGTGTTGCACATCGGCTGATGCCCTGTCGGGGAGAGGTCAACAATGGACAAACGCCTGTGGCCAAAGGCAAGGTTGAAGCCGCTGGAGCGTGCATTAAAGGCATCAATTTCAATAGATGGGGAATAGGGATGCTTGCTCATCTGAACGGCAGCGGGGGTATCGCTGCCGCTTGCCGTCCGAAAAACACCGTCCCTGGTATTAATAAATACATATCCCTCGTCATCCGGCCCACGGTGCTTTACCACAGAGACAGATTTCTCCAGGGCAGCAAGGTCCACCGGGTTACCTTCAACGTTAAATACGCCGACTATACCACACACTTTTAAGCAGCCATAATAAATTTTGGGCGTTCATCTTCAAGTGAGGAACTCAGGCAATACATCTATGGATAGCAACCCTTCTCCACTTCGACGAGGGCGACCAGGGTTGAGCCATACAGGAAGCGATACATACATCTCATTTTATTATATGTTTTTTTCTCCAGCCAATTATACAGCCTTGTTTTAATGGACGATCCCCCGGATTTTTCAGACCGGCCATAGTACCTTATTTCTTCGGGTGGCTCCACCAACCTGTAGCTCAATGGCGCAAGCCCTGTACGTTCGAGAATAGACAATACATCCCGTTTATTCCAGGCGTATAGATGTCCTGACCGATGGTGTCCAAATCCATGGGACTTCTTCCTTCTGATAATTTCCTGTAACTTAATCATCAGGCATTTCTCCAATGGAATCTTAAAAGCAATGTTCTTTGCTATTCTTCTCGTTTCCTTCAATAACAAGGGTACGTCCTCAACATGCTCTAAAATATCGCACAATATGGCAAGATCTATGGAAGAATCTCTGAATGGCAAGTGATCACCACTTGCTCTTACTAATATAGCTTCTGGCATTTCGATCTTGGCAGCGCAAAGCATTGATATTGATAAGTCACAACTTATCTTTGTATCAGCGTGCACCGCATCGGAAATCCCTTTCAGTACCAGTGCGCTACCACTACCGACTTCTAACACCGAGTCGTATTTATCGTTTGGAATTACTTCTAGAAGGCTCCACACTTTCCAACCTGCATCTAACCTTTCACGAGCAATATCCAGATTAATTCCCAATTGCTCATAAAATTCTATTATTCGGCGGGGCTCTTCGCTGAAGCTCATTTGATTAATTCACTATATATCCTATCCAATTTATGTCCTACGGCTTCGTATCCGTATTTATCCTTTGCATACTGTGCTATCCTCTCCGGGGAATAGTCTCCGTAATTATCCAGCATATAGTTAATGGCTTCTGCAAGTGCTTTAAAATCTTGTGCCGGTACAAGTATGCCTACCTTTTTATCCACCATTTCCCTTGAACCACCATTGTTTGTTGCGATCACTGGTTTCCCGCAGGCCATAGCTTCAATCAAAGTAACTCCGAAGGTCTCATGCAAACTTGGAGCGACAAGGAATTCACATGCTCTCATAAATTCTGCTACTTTCACCTTCGGTATAAGTCCATGAAAGTTCACTATATCCAAAACGCTAAACGTTTTTGCGAGTTCCTCATATTCTGCTCTACCTGGACCATCCCCTATAATATCCAGGGTGAAATCTTGCCGCTGACCTTTCAGATAGCTCACAGCTTGCAGCAAAAATGGGACGCCTTTCACAGGAGTAAGAATTCCCACGAATAGAATTCTTTTCTTGCTGCGTACCCTCTTGCCGTCGTATAGCATAGGATAAAATACTTCGGTATTAACCGCATTAGGTATAACTCTGAATACACTTTTTATGCCGTAGTCTTCGATAGCCTCTTTCAGCGCGTTACTTACCGGGAGGACTATTTTTGCCTCATTCATGGCGAATCGCGCTTTTAATCGATCAAAGAATAATAGTCTACGGTCAAGAAAAACGTCCCAGTGTTCAGTAATCACAGCCGGAATCCTGTAAAGCTTGCCTAAAATAACCCCCGGTGTACCTGCTGTGTAGACATGAGCATGAATGATATCTGGCTTCCATCCTCTGTTAACCAGGTTACGAAAAGAGGCAAATACACTCCAGCAGTAGAGCAGGTCGTTGACAATAGCTACTGGAATTGCAGAAAGCCGGCTCCAAAGGGACGATTGCTTGAGCTCAAAGTCGGCCAGCCTATTTGGGTGTCGTTTTCTATCAGTCAACTTTAGCCAAATATATAATAAAGCTCCGCCATATTTCACCCTGATTGTTCTTATCCCATCTTCAATATCTTCAGTAGTCCAATATAATCTCCAGATATTGGGAGAGGGATCAAGATAAACATAGAGGACAACAACATCATTATAAAGGTGAGCTGCCCTGGCATGTTCCCTGACAAATATCCCCGCCACGGGGTTAACTTCCGAAGGATACCAGGCAGCCAGGAACAGTATCTTGCGGCGTTTTGTGGTCATTCCTTTAGTTGGCACCCCGTAAAGGTAGCAACGGCTATCTCCCCCATCTACAAATGCGCCCGGGCCATCTCCTGGAATTTGGCATTAGACTCCATCAACTCGTCGTAGGTGCCTTGTGCAATGATGCGGCCTTCATCGATCACGTAGACCACGTCGCACTTCCGCACCGTGGTAAGCCGGTGGGCGATAATGATCAGGGTCTTCACCCTGGCTATATTATCGATTGCGGTGAATACCATGCGCTCGGTGGCCCCGTCCAAGGAGCTGGTGGCCTCATCCAGCACCAGCACCGCCGGGTCGTGATACAGAGCCCGTGCAATGCCCACCCTCTGGCGCTCGCCTCCGCTCAAGCGTACGCCGCGCTCACCGATCATGGACTGATATCCCTGGGGGAGCTCGCCCACGATAAAGTCGTGGATATTGGCAATCCTGGCTGCACGCTCCACTGCCGCCATGTCAACCTTTTTATCTGCCATCCCGAAGGCTATATTGGAGGCGATAGTGTCATCCTGCAGGTAGATATCCTGGGGGACATAGCCCAGGTTACGTTGCCAGCGGTGCAGGTTCTCCGTGCCGATCTCAATCCCGTCAATCCGCAGACTACCTTCTGCGGGCGGCAGTAGCCCCAGGATTATATCGGAAATGGTGGTCTTGCCGGATCCTGTCTTTCCCGCAAAGGCCACCGAGGAGCCGGCCTTTATCGTCAGCGACAGGTCACGTATCACCGGCTCCGCAGTCCGCGGATACCGGAACGTGATTGCGTGAAGCTCCAGCCTGTTTTTGAAGGGGAGGGGCTCTATATCACGGGAGTCACGGCGTCCGGCCGTGGCGGCGCCTGCCTGGAGCGCTTCGTGCAGGGTGTCCAGTACCACCAGGTTAAAGCGCAAAGATAATGCCCCGCTATAAATCTGTTGCATGGCCGGCATCATCCGGTAGCCGGCGAAGGCAAACAGGCCGGCCAGCGGCAGCACTTGCGCCATGTCGCCCTGCGTGGCCAGGAGATATATCACAATCAATATGATTCCGCCGAAAGCGACTGTTTCCAGCGCGTAAATGGGTAAAACCGACAGCACTTCAGCGGTTGCACTATGCTTTGCGTATTGAGAAGAGTAGTCCGAGAAGCGACGCACAAAGGTGTCCTCGCTCCCCATGAGCTTGACTGCCTTGATGCCGCCAAATACCTCGTTGGCGGTCTTGAAGCGCCCGACATTTGCCTCCATTCGTTCTCTTCCTGCCCACTCGATTTTACGCCGCACGTATAGATAGATCGCCCCGTACATTGCCCCAATCACTACGGCAACCACCAGTGACAAAACGGGGTTTACGGCAATGATAAGGGCCATCAAGAAGAGCAGCACCATACCCCTGGCAATTATCTGGAGTGCCGGCATCAGCACACCGCTGACCGCTCCGTGAGTCTCCATAAGAATGTTCCGTCCAAGAGTAGCCGTGTTCTCATTCAGAAAAAAGGTGTAGGGCCTGTGCAGGTAGCTGTCCAGCAAGCGCAGGGAAAGGCTATAGTTGCGCATCCAGCTGAACCGTAAAATACCCCAGGCGACCAGCGCCCGCATCGCGTTGCTGAGTACCAGTACCCCAAGTGACAGAAACCCCAGGAATAACAGGAACCAGCTCACGCTGTTGAATCCCAGTGTCGTGAAGAGCCAGTGCAGCGCGTCATTATCCTGGACTGCATTTGGATTGGCAATCACATAGAGGAACGGCACTATCGATGCCACTCCGGCAGTCTCGAGCAGTGCGGCGCCTAGCACCCCGGCAAATACCAGCCACAGGAGGCGACGCTCCCCCGGTGTTAAGATTTCAAGGATTTTGCGTATCGTGCCCATCACATTTCTCGCCCGGGCATTCTGCACGCACATCGTAACTTAAGCAGGTTGGTCGATTTCATACGGCCGACAGTATAACATAGAATGCGAGGGTAAAGAACCCCGACTTTAGTCGGGATTCTTCCTGAACTGCGTGTCGATCTTAACGATATTTCCTCTAATCACGTCGAGTAAGCCGGCTATGCCGCCGGATGCCATCAATATCCCACTTGAGTCCCATCTCCAAATACCGGCAAGGATATCAGCGAGAGCTTGTCCGAGTGTTGCCCAGTAAAATAAGGGGAGCGAAAGTCGGGTATGCTTTCTTACGAAGTGATATTGCTGTTGTACAATTGCCCTTCTAAGAGAATGGTATTTTTTAGGATCAAAGGGTGGAGGTAAATGTTGGACCTTTGCATCTTTTATAACTATCAGCCTGTACTTCTGTGCCACAGTGTAGCTAAAATCAACATCCTCCGCATAAGCCCCACCCACGAACCATTCATCGTACTTGAATTCTTCAAGAACTTGCCTGTGCCAAACTGTAGCCCCCCCACACAGCCAATCAGTGTAGGTATCTTTAAGCACGGGCCATACTCCTGTGTTAAATCCCGACCGAAGCACTACCCCTTGCCTGTAATCGTCAAAACAGAATACTTTGCCTAAAAGTTTAGCGAACCAGTTTGCCCGGCTGCCGTTAGTAATATTAAATGAACTCCCCCCCGTATCGTCCGGACAATACTCCCAGAAACGAAGCATGGCTTCCACGGCATCATGCTCAAGAACAATATCATCGTCAAGATAGCCGGCCAGAGTGATGTCCTTATCCAGCGCTTTGATGCCCTCGTTTCTCTGCTTTGTCAAAGAGGGAGGAAAGACATGCATATACGAAACACTGGGTGACAGGAACCGCTTTATCTCTGCCTCGACAGGCTGGTCACTTCCGTCCACCACAATCACCTGGTTGGCCTGAACCGTCTGATCCTGGAGGTTCTGCAGCAGTTTTGCCAGAAGCGCAGGGCGGTTTCTTGTTGGAATAATGAGGGCAATCTTATATCGAAAATTAGTCATAGTTAACTCAAGGCTCCCTTTGAGATGCTTTTATCCTTGAGCCAATCCGCTTTGCAGGAACTCCCCCAACTATTTCGTAGTCATTAACATCATTCGTAACTACTGCCCCGGCCGCGATAATTGCTCCCCTGCCGATGGTTACATCCGGTAAAATAACTGCATTTGCTCCAATCCAAACATCTTCTCTAACAACGATTATGCCAGATACATGCCCTTGACTTCTTATAGGGATATCAGTTCTTTGATAATCATGATTACTGGCTCGCATTACGACATTAGGTCCCACGATTACATTTTTTTCAATAATTATTTCCCCATTTATGTCTGCATTAATCATTACGTTGGAATTAAAGGAAACGTTGTTGCCAATCGCAATTCTCGCGTCGCCTTTAGACAGTCCAGCATAAATCTGACTGTAAAGCCCGATTCCAACATTATTCCCCAGAACAATATTTTCAAAACCCCGAATCGTACAACCTATTGCTACATGGATATTTTCCCCGCATGCTGCAAATTTGTTTTTGTAAATTGAATATCTCAGAGTAGTACCTATGGTTCCTGGCATCCATGTGATAAAGGAAGAACAGTACGACTGGAATTCTGTTACAAAACCCATGCAAAACTTTTGCATTCATTCCCCCAGAAAGAGGTCATATGCGCCTTCGTCCACCGGTCCCAACAATTCGTTGACTATGCTATCCCATATTGCCCTCTGCAGTAACACTTCCTTTTCCTTAGTTTTCAATATATTTTCCGTCATACTCAATATATCATCTTTATTCCTGGCTGATCGCCTGACGTCGGTTGGAAGATCAGCAAGGACATCCCAGTCAATTCTAAAGTCCGACTCTACATGCAGCACCGGAACGCCGCGGGAAAGGGCTTCAATCGAGGTGGAGGTGGTGGTATAAATCAGTATGTGGCTCTCTTCCAGCAGCGCGCTCACCGGTTGAGTCGAGACGGTAAAATTAGCGGGCAGTGGTCCGATATCGCGGGCAATGCTGGAGTAAGGAGCTACCGGGTGGAGCTTGATGATGACCTTGTACCTATCTATTTGCCCCAGAGCAGCCAGCACCTTCCAGATCAGCTCCATAGTTTCGTTTTTATCTATGGTAGGGGTGACCAGTATAACCGTGTGAGCACTATCTTTCTTCGCCAGGGTAGTTCCCCCGGGTTTTAAAGTGCCTGCATATCTTATAGCGCCACCGCAGACAACCCTGGACGGGTCATAACCCGACTCCTTGAGCAGCTTCTCAGTGTATTTGCCGGTGGTTATCACCTTATCAGGAAACGGCAGTATAGGCAGCTCCTCTCTGGCAAAGAAATAAGTCAAAAGCATCTTGGGGACGATAGAGTGCTGATAGCCAATTATCTTTGCCGCCGGGTAATATTTTCTCAGCGCCAGGCAGTATGCCTTCTCCCATACCTGGTTCTCAAAGGGGTAAATAAAGGTGTCTACTGGTATGCCGGCATTCTTCCAGCGTTTGACTGCCTCATAAAGCAGTAAATTTGAAGCAGGACTGGTACCTGCCCAGTCTCTGGCCAGGTCATTTATGATTATTCCGCTAACTTCGATGCCTTCGAAGGCAGGATAAACCTTCTTGTGCGGTATGTTCAGCATCGTTTTGATGAAGGCGCTCAATACATCAGACACCGTCAGGAATGATTCCGGTGCTAAGACGCAGTCAAGGCTGTGCGCCAGCTTTTTAAGAGTCTGGCGGTAGGGGACTGTATACAAGATGTACGGAACAATGACGACTCTTTTCCCCTTATTTCTCAAGTGCTGCGCTAATCCGCCAAGATAGCTGTCACGGTAACTACCGTTGGCGTCAAAGGAACGCTGGTCAACCCAGTTGTGTAGTAAAACCAGCCCCTTGCCTTCCCTGGATTTCCTTTCTATGGTTTTCTTCAATCCATAACGCCGGGCAAGCAACAGCCGGTATATAATTTGGGCAACGAAATATCCTTTGTCAATGACCACTCGCATGGAACGACTAAATGCCCCGGTAATACCGGTAATGGGTGATTCGAGGCGAAGCACATTTCCCGTACTAATGTCAGTGATGTTAACGGCTAAACATTCTCGCAGGGCTCTGTTCTCACCGATGAACAGCAGGGTTTCCTGGTCGCTTGAATTGATAATAGTCCGGCACAGCTTAACATAGCAGGCATAAAGGAAGGTTTTGGATGCCCAGGGATTTTTTTCGGAGAGAGCGCCAACCCACCATAAAATAGAATTGTTCTCAAGGCTCAGCTTGCCTATGTAGTCAATATAAGCTTGCCGCAGTGACCGGGCAATCTCCTGGAGCCGGCCGCCGATTTCGATTCGCTGACCTTTATCTGTGAGTTGCTGCTCTATGTCGATGGCCCTGGACGTATCCTCCCCCAGATAAGCCCATCGGAATTCCCTCCCTTTGAGTCGTCGTAGCGATTTGCGGATACATCTTTTCCGGGGTGAGCATACTATTATGCATCTACTGACTTTAGAATTTGAAATGCCTTTCATCCAATCAATTTTTATCCGCTCGATTTTGTATTATAAATCTCATTAAGACACTCGAGGAGTCCTTGCCCCAAATCTACATAATAGTGACTGACTAATTTTTTACCGATTTTAGGAATAAAAGAATACGGTGTCATACTATAGTGATCCTCGTCTTGAGCCCCGGTAAATTCTATCTCTATCTGATTATTCAAAATCTCCCTAATCATATATAGCATGTCCTTGAACCGCATAGGATGATGTCCAGTTATGGTGATATGCTGATTGCGATACTCATCACCAAGAATACCTACACTTAATCTGGCAATGTCTTTGACGTGAATATACTCCCTCATCTCTTCGCCAGTGCCGCCACATATAATCTTCCCCTCTTCAATAGCCTGCTTTAGATAGCGGTAGATACTATTTCTGCTATCAGCACGGGGGCCGTAAGCGGTACCATAACGCAGAATGGTATAATCAAGCCCAAATTTACGCGCATACTCTTCAATGTATAGCTCGGCAGCCTGCTTACTACAGCGGTAGAACCCACCTCTATCACTATAGACATAAATAGTGCTGGCATAAATGAACCGCTTTACCTTGTGCTTTCGCGCTGCTTCAAGGATGGTAGTAGTTCCCACGATATTCTGGTGCACTGTATCTAAAGACTTGGTAGTAGCGTCATCCAGATCAGCAATTCCAGCAAAATTGTATATATAGTCACAGCCTCTAAGCGCCTTAAAAACGGCATTTTCATCCAATATGTTGCAGGTGATCATCTTCTGCCCTGGTAGAAGATAGGCTGATGGTCTTAAATCAAATATAGTTACTTCATGACCGTTCTCGGTCAGACAATCAGCAACGTGACTACCAACAAAACCGGAGCCACCAAAAATAACAGCCTTCATCAGTTATCACCTACCTTTCTTTTGACCAGGGCTCAGGCTATTTAAAACAGTATCAAGTCCGGTCAAATCGTTAACCTGCCAACGGCAGTCTTGCAGTTCAAGGTTATCTGAAGTGATACGGGCAATAAAGGATACGCCCGCTTTTCCCGCCGCAATACGGTCGCTCTCAGCATCACCGACAAAAACAGCCTCTTTTTTCGTGAAAGAGTAACTGTTTAAAATGTCATCAATTATCTCATCCTTTAGTTTGGGGGTGCCATGTATTTCCCAGAAATACTGGCTTAACCGGCGATGGGCAATAATATCCTGGAGTTCCTCTTGTGGAGTGCCGGAGGCGATAAATAAATGGTAGCGGTCTTTATTCCGGCGGAGAAATTCTATGGCGCCCGCAGTAAATGGGGCATTGAGGACTTTCTCCAGGACAATCCGGGAGAATTCTTCGCCAAGCTCGGCCTCCTTTTGCGCAGAAAGCTCCTGCCCCAGTATCTTCTCATAAATATATCTGAATTTCTTATATCTGGAAATGCCCGAGTTTTTCTGATGATGGGCAATGATTTCCGGCAGCTTGCCGGGGTAAACGGCAAATAACGTACGAAAGGCATAGGTCTTTATTTCGGCAGACTCTATGATAACACCATCGAAATCGAAAATAATTGCCTTAATCATGGAAAACTCCAATTACTGTGCATGGAGCACTATCGAGACCCACGACACGAAGGGGAACCACCCATACCGAGAGAAGCCCGGACAGTTCGCAAGACAAATCCATATCTTCGATAATCAGAATAGGGACGCCAACGCCATGCGGATCAAGGAAGGCTCTATGTGACTCTCGTCCTAGATTACGGTTCTGAAATGAAGACAGCGAGATAAAATCAAACCCCACCAACCTGACTGAAGGATATTTGTCCCGCAGCCAAAACCCAATCTCTGGCTTCAGGCCAGGATTGTGGCAGGTGTATTTTTCAGTTTCTCGAAAGCGGTGGAAACCACTTTGAACCAGCACCATGTCAGCAGTTTCGGGTATGTGTCCGGCTAGACTATTTATACCAATTAGTTCGTTCTCCTTCACTTCTATGCTGATTACACAGGGATGATGGCAGAGCCACGTTTCGGGGAGGTATTCAGCTATAGTCATGCCATCGGCATAAAAATGGGCCGGGGCATCTATATGGGTCCCCAAGTGGTTCTCTAAGCCCAGCCAGAATGTATTGCAGTGATCTCCCTGGCCAACAGATTTCATCTGTTTCAAGGTTAATTCGGCATGCTCGCAACCATAAGCTGGAACCACTTGGCTGAGAGGATAGGAAAGATAGCGGAATTTAGACATTCTTAAGCCCCTCAATCAAATTCCTCGCTGCCTGGACTTCCATATCAACCCTGGACTCGATAGCATAAGACCCGATATGGGGTGTTAAAATAACATTATCCAGCTTAGCCAGGGAACCGGCATAAGGCTCCTGCTCAAAGACATCCATAGCGGCCCCGGATAACCAGCCTTCCTGTAAGACCTGGCAAAGGACTTCCTCATCAACCACCCCACCCCTTGCACAGTTGATAAGCCGGGAACCCTGCTTCATTCTTCGTAATTCTCTATCGCCGAGCAAGGGGGTGTCTTTTGCCCCTCCCGACAGGTGAAGGCTGACTATATCCGCTTGAGATAACAGTTCATCTAATGACATTGGCGTATAGTCAGTCCTATTTATTGCAGGATCACAGTAAACTACCTGCGCACCGAGACCGAGAACCAGCTCTGCCACCTTCTGCCCGATTCGTCCAAACCCGATAATGCCGACTTTTTTCCCCCGTAAGAGGTTACCCATGCGTTTTTGCCACTTTCCGCCACGGATATCTCTATCTCCACGTGGGACATGCCGCAGAAGAGCCAGCATAAGGCCTACGGTTAATTCGGCTACGGCTACAGTGGGACCATCAGGGGTATTGAATATCTGTATCCCCTGCTTCCCAGCCATCTCAAGGTCGATATTATCCATGCCCACTCCGCAGCGGGATATAACCTTTAAATTTCGAGCCGATTTCAATACTTCGGCCGTTAAAACTTCAGTGCCGGCAATTAAGCCATCTATATCTTTATAGAGGGTCAGACACTCATCCGGCGTCAGCTTGCGCCCGTATGGATTTACCTGGACATACATACCGGCATCGTTCAGCAATTCTAAGGGTAACGCGTCATGTTCGGCAAAAGAGGATGTGGAAATAAATACCCTCGGCATTGTCATTTAATCTTCCTCGCCAATATTCTCATATGGGAAGATAGACCACTTGACGATATCCAGTGTTGCAAGCTATTTTTTACTGCTGGCTCAGCCTGCTCAGCGACCAGTTTCCAAAAGCGCCCGGGGTCTATTCCCTCCCCACGGTACATTCCTTCTACTATGTCCCAGTCAAGCTTGCCGGGAGTGTCAACCTGCTCGACAACAAGGCCGTTTTTCTTAAGTAATATGCTAATTGACCGTGGATTGAAAAGGTTTAGATGCTGGGGTGGGCTAATACTTTTTGATTTTCCCCACAGTACCTGAATATCAAAGCCTTCACCGTTTAGCGTAGTTAGAAATAAACGCCCTCCCGGCCGTAATAGATGCCGTAATTTTTTAAGAAACTCGCTTGGGTCAAATAGGTGTTCAAAAAGCTCAAAGGAGGTCAGCAAATCGAATCGACCGTCCCAACCCTGAACATCTTCTACAAAACAGGGGATAACTTCTAAGCCTTTCCCTCTACATATCTCAGCCATCTCAATAGATGGTTCAATCGCAACCAGTTTAGCTGAAAGCCATATCTTGGCTAATTCCTCTAAAAATAGTCCGAACCCAGCTCCTATATCTCCAACTGTCCCTCTTGCCAGTTCAGGTAACGTACCCATAATATGCTCAACTCTGGGTCTGAAGATTTTTTCTCTTCGAGCCTCAGCCACCGGCTCAAAGAAGTCATTAATCCAGAATTTGGCCGAGCGAGATTTGGTATAAAAATCCATCAGCAATTTGAGTGGTGGGCGCGGGTTTACAAACAAAGTACCACAATTGGGACACAACACGTAGATAAATCCCAGTTTTTCAAACTGGAACTGATGCTTTTTGCCCCCGCAGGCGGGGCAGTTAATCTGAATAAAACTACCGCGGTCAGCAAAAATCTTCTGGACGTCTTCGGTAACTAATTCCAGGTAGCGATTGAACACTGTCCGCTGACGAATCTCCTCTTCTTTCACAGGTTTATTACCCCCGTTGCTCCCTGGTACCTTCTCAGTAAAGGGTCATTCTTCATTCTCTGTTCAACATTCTTCAGGTCTTCAGGTGTATCCACGCTATAAGTTTCAAACCTGGTTAAAACCATTTTCACTTTGTATCCGTGCTCAATAGCTCGCAACATGTCTACCGACTCGATTTTTTCCAGTGGAGTGGGCTCAAGCCGGTTGAATCTGAACAAGAAGTCTCGCCTGAATGGAATGATGCATACCTGCTTTAACATAGGTAGCTGAGTGGCCCCCTTTTTCCTGGAGGGGATGGCCTCCCTGGAAAAATATAGCGCATAATTACTATTGTCAACCACTACTTTCACTTCGTTCGGATCCTCATGCTCCTTTGCAGTCTTCATTGGCGCCATCAGATTCGTGGTTACTATTAACTCGTCTGCCAGCATTGGAGCAACTGCCTCGTCAATCATCTCTGGGATAAGCATGGGTTCATCACCCTGGATATTGACAACTATATTTACCTGGCTGCCGGTTATTGCCTCTATTTTCTCAAGCGCTTCAGCAATTCTGTCAGTGCATCGCTCATGAGAATCTGAGGTCATAATAGCTTTACCACCAATGGACTCCACATACTCAAGGATCTCTTTATCACAGGTAGCTACGTAAACCTCATCAAGGGTCTGGCTCATCTTGCTCCTGAACCAGACATGCCCTATCATAGGCGTCCCCAATATTTTTGCCAGCGGCTTACCTGGGAAACGCGACGAGTCCATCCGGGCCGGAATTACGCCAATCACCTTCATAGAATACTAACTCTTATGTTAATTGTTTTATCGCTCTCGCCGGATTCCCACAGGCAATGCAATCGGGTGGGATATCCGTAGCAACAACGCTGCCAGCACCAATGATAGCATTATCGCCTATTAGCACTCCTTTTAAGATAATGGAATTCATTCCGATCCAAACGTTTTTCCCGATACTCACGTCTTCATCCCTCTCAGGCGCAGGATTGATAAGCCGGCTCTCGGGTGGCCACAACGCGTGAAAGTCAGAATCCACAATGGTAACATTGGGAGCAATCATCGTTCCATCACCAATCTTGATTGTTTTGGAACGAGCAGTAATTGCCGTGCCGTTTAGTCCCACTCCATCGCCGATTATGATTTTCGCACCACCCCCAAACGTTCTTAGTCTTATCCGTGCATAAAGTGAGGATGCTGTTGTCCTCACTGATGATGAGTTCAAAGAGACGTTGTTGCCGATTTTTATATGCGTATCAGAACCCCGCACAATGTCCACGATACCCCATGTCTTGCTGTTCTGGCCACACTCCACTCCCCAAAAAAAGCATTGCCATTTGAAATGCGCATTTCCAATAATATAAGGAATCCCGCGGATACATAATTGCTCATAACCGTACCGGAAATAATCTGGGACCTTATTCAACTTCAACATTTATTACCTTGCTTCTTTATTCTATCCAAACTGGCCTTTATACCCATGCCTAAGAATAAAGTATCCAAGCTGAACCCCACAAATCGAAACCCTTCCTTTATTTTTTTACTCACCTCATCTGCGTCAGGTTGCACTACATGGAGACCGGCAGGCTTGTTGAGTAAGGCACACACATCCAAATATCTTTTTAAGGCATTCCTCAGTTCTATCTGCGCAAACTCTCCCGGGTGCCCCATGGAAGCTGACAAATCATAGGGCCCAATAATACTCGCATCCACGCCATCCACCTTCAAAATATCCTCCAGATTTTCTATGGCCTCTTTATGCTCAATCTGGACAACAACAATGCTCTCTTTATTTACCCAATCCCGATATCGTTTAAATTCCATTCCATATCCCTGGGCTCTAGCCAGGCCGACACCGCGTGTGCCAAAAGGTGGATACTTAACTGCCTTCACCGCTGCTTCAGCTTGCTTTTTAGTATTTACCATGGGAACGATCACTCCGTACGCACCGGCATCCATTATCCGCTTGATGACGGTAGGGTTATTCTCCCCAACCCTGACCAGTGGAATAATACCACTGCCTTCGATGACCTGTATTAAGTGTTGGGCAATTTCAAGCGTTATCACACTGTGCTCCATGTCCACAACCAGCCATTCAAAGCCAGCCTTAGCCATTATTTCAGCAATGGCAGTATGACCAAGTGTAATCCAACTACCTATGGTTATCTCTTGCCGCTGTAACTTTTTTTTAAGGGTATTATTCATTGTACTGTTGCCTCAGCTTTTTCAAAGGATATCTACCTTTATGCCAGGACACCGACTGTATTGGTGCCTGTTGGCTTGCTTTTGAAACTAAGTATATAAAAAATCCAATCAGAATAGCAATCCGTCATACCTGTTCTTTAAGCAACCTTCTAAATCGGGTAAGAGCCTTCCCATCCAGGTATGGGTCCATCATACCTTTCACATGGGTATCTAAGAAGACCCTGTATTCTTCTTCAGTTGTCTCGTAGAGCAGTTTTTGTGTCAAACGCTTCAATTCCTCATAGCTGTGCGCTACAAGATTGGGAATTCTGTCATAGCGATAACCTCTCCACCTGTTGCCGGGATCAAAAAAGATGGCCTTCCTGCCTGCACCTAATGCTTCCACAGTCGAGGATGAAAACGCATAGGTGATTGTCAGATCACTCATGGCAATTATTTCAGACGGGTCCCCTTTATAGCCGGTAATATAGCAACGTGGATGTTTCTTTAATTCATCCAGGGCCGGCTTGTATTGATCGTGAAAAATATTGCTATCCCCCCCCCATCTCTCATATACCCCCAACACAGCTTCTTCCGCTTTCTTTTCCTTGATGATTACCAATATGTTGGGTAACTCTTCTATCAATTTCATTATGCACTGATAAAAAATGACACCGTCTTCTAAAAGTGAAACTGAGTCTGGTAAATAGCCGCTGTCGAAAAAGGCAACCGTTTTATATTTAGATTTGTCGAAATCGGCAAATATTTCCTTGCTAAGTTGTGAGGCAATTCTCCCCTCCATTATATCAATTATTAAGCTGGACCAGATGCACCCGACGCTTATATATTTCTTAATTTCCTGGGAATGTAGCTTGTTGTACTCGATTATTGCATCGTTCCACGAGACGTAATAATCATAGTACAGGAATGACCATAGCCAGTGCCTGTTAGTAATATCACTATTGGGAGGTACGATGAGATAACCAAAGGCATTAGAATGAGTATAATACCAGGTTTTTACCCCGGCTTTGTTCAGCAATATGTTTCTTCCTATCTGGTATATTGCCCAATCATCAAATGTTATGAACTGCTTAAAAGTGATCCCTTGCAGTATGAAAGACCATTTGAGGAAGCCAGACAATGATACGGCATTTACGTTAAGAATAATGTTGTTCTCAAATAAACCCAGAAAGGCGTGCTTTACAATGTAGGGCAATACCGTGCTTAGAATGTGAAATGTGTCTTTCTTGTTAGAACTATGTACTGATATAAATCTTTTTGAGCAGTCTATTACATTCAAGCCACTGGATTTCATCTCCTTCCAGTTATCCCTGGAGACGGTCGGCGTCAGAATAATGAATATCGTATTATCCTTGCGTATGTTATTACCATCAAGTAGAAAATCAACCGACCTCGTCTTGAATTTGAATTGAAAATCTGTATTTGTTATAGCTACAGCGTATTCATACCTCTCCGCCTGGCCATCGCGCTTTGGAATCATCATCAACTGAATGGAGTGAAGGGCTATTAGACCAAATTGAAACAACCACCATTTAACTTTTTCGAAAAGTCCATCTAAATAGTTAAGCATCCCTGAAGAACGGGCAATATCAATATTTTGATGATCGTGATAAAACGCGCCACTATCTCTTACGAGTCTCAGGTATTGTCCATATTTATAGGGAACGAATAAGACTCTTCCGCCATGCTGTAGCTGCCTCGCTTCCTGATCCAAATATGAATTTATATAATAGAATTCAGACAGATTTCTAGTGAGTTCTTTTTTATAGGCCAATTCAATATTATTATCCCCATAAACCTTTACCATTTCCCTGACGAGGGTAGAGCCACGGGTCAAGTATTCATAGACTCTGTCTAAATTATCTAATGCAGTTCCATAGCACTCGTTAGATACATATCCAATGGGGGGTATTTCGGATATCTTTCCCTTTTTGATTAGCTTTCTAACCCCATTATTATTTCTTACAGAGTTATCATTATTAAAGAACTCAACTCCCTTGTGTTTCCCCATATAATAGCTCAGGATAGGGAATTGGAATGGTGTTATTCGTTCAAATATTATCTTGGTATAATGCATTTAGGGTCCCCAAATAAAGTAAGGATGACTCACGATATCAATTGCCGGTTGAGCGGTGTTCCCCGCGCAATATCCTTTGCTGCCTTTGCGCCCAGTATGTCTTTCAAGTAGCGGGGGTGCAGGCCGTGACCAGGCCGGATAGAGCGCACATTTTCCTCAGTGAACGCTTCGCCTTTTCGCATATCTTTCACTACAAAGAGTGAGCGACGGAATACGCGGCTTTTGGCCTCCTGTTCGCTTACCTTGTAGCTTATTGCGCCCAGTGCTTCTTCGTCTGTACGGATGGCATCCACCATAGCCCTGAACTCGTGCGGTTCGAGAGAGAACGCGGAATCAGGGCCGGGAATGCTCCTGGAAAGCGTGAGGTGCTTTTCTATGATGCAGGCCCCCAGGGCTACCGCCACCACAGGCACCGCGATTCCCAGCGTGTGGTCGGAAAGCCCGACAGGGACCCCGAATCTCCTGGCCATATCTGGAATAGTCCTCAGGTTCATTTCTCCAGGCGATGCGGGATAAGCGCTGGTACATTTAAGCAGCGCTACCTGAGAAGCCCCGGCGCTGCGTGCTGCCTGCACAGCTTCAGATATCTCGTCCAGTGTGGCCATCCCGGTGGACATTATCAAAGGCTTGCCTTTACTGGCGATATGTTCGATAAGCGGGATATCCACAAGTTCAAAAGAGGCTACTTTGTATGCCGGGACATCCATCTCCTCGAGAAAGTCCACTGCAGTTTTATCGAACGGCGTGGAGAAAAGGCTCAATCCCAGCTCCACAGCCATTTTCTTGAGTTTGGGTTGCCAATCCCAGGGAGTATAGGCTTCGGAATAAAGCTCGTATAGATTTCGGCCTTCCCAAATAGTGCCCTTGCCAATCCTGAAGTACTCATTCTGGCAATCAATTGTAATGGTATCAGGTGTATATGTCTGCAGCTTCACCGCATCGGCGCCGGCTTCTTTGGCCGCTTGGACCAGTTTAACCGCCTCATCAAACTGCTGGCGATGGTTGGCCGATAGCTCGGCAATAACGAAGACGGGATAGCCTGCACCAATTTTGCGGCCATTGATTTCAACAAATGGCTTACTATGTGGCATTGCTCTCTCTTTATTTGCGGACACCTGCTACATAATCCTTCTTCAAAGACTCAGTACTTAGAAATTTTATCCTCATATTCAAATACCTCGTGATAGTATCGGTATATTTTCGTTCCATACTTCACTGGCAGATTATGCTTTCTTAATTTGATGCCCAGCCTATCCTCAATAGACCAAATCAGATCACAAAAATTTACATAGTGTCTAAAGAGCACCGTGCTGGAAAAGCGCGGGTTTATTTCAAATATTCTGGGGCCTGATTCTATTTTTCTCAACTGAACATTAATTGAGCCTCTGAGCTCTAATAACTCAGCAACTTTAAGACACAATTCTTCTATTGGCTTATCTTTCACAACCTCAGCTTTGATAGTAAGGCCACCCTGCAATGCCCTTTTCATAATCAAACACTTTGTTATCTTGTCTAAACCTCGGTAAACCCCACAAGTAAATTCTGAGTCACCGGGTAACAGCAATTCCTGCAATATGGTATCGCTCCTCTTGTCTCGATAATATTGCCAATCCTTTCGGTCTTCAATAATCACCAGATTCTTTGAGCCTGAACCTCTTCTGGTTTTTAATATGCAAGGATATTTATATGGCTCCTGACTGATTGGCACTGTCCAGGGCGTATTGATGCCATTTGCTTCAAGCCACTTAATCGTTTCATATTTATCGAAGCAAAGGATGATTGACTTTTTATTCGCCATAATTATTGGCGCAACGAAAATTTTGTTACTCGATAAATAATCATTAAATACCTGTATTTCCATTTCAGATACAGGGATCAAACAAGAGATATCATTCTCTTTTACAATTTTTTCCAGAGTGTTTATGTATTCTTTGTTGGTAGCATTGGGAACCAGCACAAATCTATCCACAAAATACGGCCCGGCGTTATTGTCACTAATATCGGTGCCAATTATCGTAGTTATCTGTTTAAAACGCTTTAAAATCCGCACTATAGACTGGCCAATATCTCCACCGGCCGCAGTAACCAGGATGTTATACCCCATGTACTCCTCTCCGCAGAACCTGGTAAAGATATTTTTCTCCCGGATCGAATGCTATAACTTGTGAAACAACTTGATCTATCTCATAATTGGTCCTTACTAACTCAGTAACAACACTATTTGATTCTATGGTAACCATTGCCCATGCTGCTTCTCCGCCTCTATCTCGTGCTTGCCCCACAGAACCAGGATTCAATATGATTTGTTGTCCCCTTTCCTTTACATCCTGGTAATGAGTATGTCCCATAATAACTAAATCATAGTTTAAATCATATACTACACGGAGGTTCTGCTCTGCCATGTCAGGATACAGGTATTCATCTATATCCCATGGAGAACCATGGCAGAGTAATATCCTTCTATTTCGTATTGAGACTTCCAGCATAACAGGCAAAGAACGTAACCAACGGACATTTTCTTTTTCAACGCGAGTCAGAGCCATTTCCAGCGAACTTCCATATTTATCCTTGTACTCCGCCGTCATCTGCCATTCTCCGTCGAGTAACGTTAAAAAATCCCTATCGTGATTGCCCAGAATCGCGGTATGTGGTAACGCGCTGATCAACTCGATAATCTCGTTCGCTTCATAGTAATAGCCAAGATAATCACCGCCGCATAGATAGTGGTCACAGCCTAACTTCTCTGCCGCCGCAATAACTGCTTTCAGAGAAGTATAATTCCCGTGAAAATCACTGACTACAGCCAGTCTTTTTACATTCTTGCTTAATGTCACATAAGGCTTCAACGAACTTCCTGGTTCCGGGAAACAGAAATTTTTCATTTCTTATCGGCTTGATCTTTAGTCACATAGAAGGTCATACCACGACCAAGCCCTATCTCCCCCATAACTTCATACAGTTTAATCGTCTTTTCAAAGTTGGTCCGATACAGGAAATTCTCGGTAAGTACCCGGCTTTCGTGGCAGAATCGACCCACAGCGCGGTCCCTAACATAATTCGTCTTATTATTAAACAGGAAGAACTCGATGGGATAGTCTCCCATGATGGTTATTATCCTGAAATTCAGTTTCTTTAGCAGTTTTTTCAGGGACCCGGTATTGAAATAGGAAAGGTGGCCGGGTATTGACACCCAGTAATTGCGGCTGACTTTCCGTAATCTAAACAGTTCTTCCTGGCATATGGAAAAGTCGTTAGGTACCTGGATCCGGAGTACTCCCTGTGTAGCCAGTAGCTCCTGTATAGCCTTTAATAGGCCAACGGGATCAATTACATGTTCCAGAACGTTGTCTATACTTATAATGTCGAATTTGGCTTTCTCTTTTATTAGCTGCCTGTTGTATTCAAGTACATCGCACTGATGAAAGTAAGCGAGCATATCCGGGTTATGAGATTGGATGCCATAGTCAGAGTAATCAAGACCCAGTACCTCGCAACCCTCTGATTTGAAATGATTAAGATCAAAGCCCTCGCCACAGCCGTTATCAAGAAACCTCTTCCCCACCAAATCTGACTTGAAGTATCTCTTTATCACTGCTGAGGACTCACGGCTCTTATTATTGATGTGGGTTAGCTCGTCGGCTGTATACTCTTTGGCGTAGCTTACCGTAACACAATCCTGGTAGAATTTTTCGGCGTAATATGTATCCAGTTCAGCCGATGTTGGCTTAACTGCAGCTTCGTAAAATCCGTATTCGTTCTTTCTAACCGACTTTGGTATTCTCATGCCATCCCCCAATAAAGCTAATCACCCTTTCCACCCCTTTACCATCTACCAGTTCCTGTGAATGACGAATCATTCCCGCCCGGATCTCTGCCCTCTCCAGCAACCGTGTTACCGCCTGAATAATATCAGCCGGAGAAGGATCATCACAACCGGGTAAGACTATAGCCAGCCCCAATTTACCCAGCACGTCGGCAAGGTAGCGCTGATTGTCAGCCAGCACAAAAACGAGGCTGGGCACGCCCATAAATGCCAGTTCCCAGAAGGTGCTGCCTGATGCGGCAACGGCTACATCCGCCCAGGCCATCAACGCCGCCATATCCCGTGCATTGTGGACCAGGCGGATGGGAATACGACTTTGCCTGGCGGCCGCTTCCAGTTCATCCGCATGGGGATTGCTCGCCCCGACAATCACGGTTGCCTCCAGGTCAGGTATGTCCACTTCCTGAAGCGCCTGGATGACTTTAATCGTGCTATTGGCCGGATCACCACCTCCAAGGGTTACCAACACACGGCGGGCTACCTCTGGAATCTCCCTGTGCCCCACCTGCTTCCAGGCAAGGAACTCCCGCCGGAGCAGCACGTAGCGCGTGCCAAGCAAGAGGCTCGTATAAGGTTCGCAGGCATAGCGCAATTGTTCGGCATGCAAGTTCTGGTTCAGCACGATGTCTGCGTAGTAACGCTTCAAGTGAGCATTATCGTCAATCACAAGGACCCTATGCCCGGCTTCCTTTACCTGTCGCTGATAAACTTCGTTAAAGTGGTAGCCGTCCAGCACTACCCGGGCGTCGGGATGGCCGGCCAGGATATCTCTGGTAAAATTCCAGTCAGTTTTATCAGGATAGATACCGGATAATAATTCAATATCGAATCCTTCTTCCCGGAGCCGCTGAAGCAGTCCTTCGTCCTGGCAAGATGTGATGAAGACAGCCTCTCCACCAGCGTCTTTCCAGCCTTGCGCAAGTGCCAGGCAGCGCATGAGGTGCCCCGTGCCTATCTGAGTGCTGGCATCAACTCTAATGATCAGACTTTGCATTTACATTCCATCAACTCTCCCATGCCTTCAGGTGAGGCGATGGAATCCAGAATGAGCTATCGGGCCTTTCAAAAGCTTCTCTACCTTCTTTTGTTCAATCGCCTCGATAATAACGGCAAAGGTCTTATCCAATGCATCCAGGTAACCAGCTATGTGAGAATCTTCATGGGCGTAACTGGCATAAAAAGCATTTTTGGCCAGGAAGCCTTTTTGGAGCATCTCTTGGGTAAACAGTGTCTGAATCGCCTGGCCATTGTCATAATCAAAGGAGAAATGCGCTAACGGGGGAATCCCCTGAATATTGATGTTCAAGCCATGCCGGCCGGCGGCCGCTTTCCATCCAGATTGAACATGCTTGCCAGCTTTGACCAGGTGCTCCGCAACGTTGCAGCTACGGTACTTGCGGATTGTCGCCAAAGCCGCTGCCGGGCCTATCCTTTCTGTCCAGTAGGTGCTGCTGATGAAGCTGCCCTGAGCTGCCTGCATAACCCCACCAATGCCGATGATAGCCGCCATGGGGTAGCCGTTGCTCATTGCCTTGGCAAAAACGGCGATATCCGGTGTAACTTTATATAAAAGATGAGCACCTCCAGTTATCAGTCGCCATCCTGAGGAAACCTCATCATAGATTAAAACTGCCTTTATATCGTTAGCAATTTCCCTGACACCTTCCAGGAAGCCCTGTTGCGGCTCGTTATTCCTTATGGGCTCCATAACAATTGCTGCGATCTCATCTCCATACTGGGCTACAACAGACTTCAGCTCACTAATTTTGTTATACGTAAAAGCAAAGGCAGTATTTCTAAGGCAGCGCGGCACACCTGCCGGTTCTAAGCCAGGCAGCAGATGACCATCGAGAGTATCTTCTTCTGCTAAATTAGCTGCCAGATACCAGTCATGCCACCCATGATAACCGCAAAAAACAACTTTATCCCGTTTGGTACTGGCGCGGGCTATGCGGACAGCAACCGCCATTGCCTCCCCACCGCTACGGGCATTGCGCACCATCTCAGCCCAGGGATGAAGCTGGCAGAGCAATTCAGCCAGTTCTACTTCCTCCGGGCAGTTTAATGTGCACATGGAGCCGGCGTCAATGGCTGCCCTGACAGCATCATCCACGTCATCGTCAGCATAGCCCAGGACACAGGCACCCAATCCCATATAACTCATATCTATATACTTTTTATCATCAAGGTCCCAGACGTCAACTCCTTTAGCCCTCAAATAGTAGCTGGGCCATTGCTCCGGCAAGAACATTTCCGGCCGCTTGGATAATAGCTGAGTGCCGCCGGGAATCATCAGTTTAGCTTTTCTGTACAGTGATTGACCCTTACTGCTCATATTAGCTCTCATCTTATTTTACTATCTTGTCTCCCTGCAATGATTTGGTATAGCCTTCATTGATGACAATTCCCTGGTTTATTTGCTTCAAATCAGGGTATTTCTCAAGCAATTTCAACACGTCCCACATATAGAAAATGTGTCCTTCTTTATAAAGGTGCTTGTAGACCTGACATATAAATTCCAGATCTTCCTTTTCATCAACGGACCATCGAAGGTCGGATAAATCCACATTATTCTCTACATTGGCAAGCTTGAACTTTTCAGGGTTTTTCCAGATGTATGGCGTAACATGTTCCCGTTCAGAAGCCATTCTTGCTTCCTTCCAGGCTCTTTCCAGCGCTGCACAGGAAAAAACCTCTACGTCCAGGCCATCAGGATAAGTCCTCTTGAGGGTATTAGCAGCGTAATCACAATCACCCTTTAGATAGCGCTGGATAACCCTGTCCAGCAGGCGGGGATCTACAAGGGGACAATCCGCCGTAATACGCACGATGGCATCAACAGCAAACTCCTTAGCTGCCCGATAATACCTATCGAGCACGTCCTCCTCGCTTCCGGTATAACTACCGGTTCCAGCCTCTTCGGCAACCTTGACAATTGGCTTGTCTATTTCTGTAGCGGTGGTGGCCACTACTATGCTGTGTATCAACTCCGCTCTCTTCAGTCTATCAATTATGTGCCGGAGCATAGGTTTACCGGCGATTTCCTCCATCACTTTACCCGGAAGCCGGGTAGAACCCATCCTGGCTTGAATAATGGCTGCGACTTTCATCTGACCCATTATAAGCTTACTACCTTACCGGTTTTTGCCGCTTCTTTTGCTGCAAGGGCAATTTTCAGGACCCTCCTGGCGGAATTTATTTCCTGCAAGGGCCTGCTTTTCCCCTCGATGCACTGAAGGAAATGCTTCATCTCTTCAATATACATTTCGTTTGTATCATAATCAGGCTTTTGGGCGAATGTATGCCATTTTCCGCTTTCCGATGTAAATAGCCTGACCTGCCTTTCATTAAAGTCCCAGAGGATTGTTCCTTCCTCCCCTATAATCTGGCAGGACCGGCTGTAGGAGCGCTGAATATAATCCAGGTGTACCTCGGCGATCGTCCCTGAACTGAACCGCAATAGAATCTCTGCCGTGTCCTCGGTGTCGATTTCCAGGGAACTGAGCTTGCCCGAAAAACAAAACACCTGGCTTACGTCCCCTAAAAACCAGGTAATATAATCAATCTCATGGATACCATCCAGGATAATTCCCCCGCCAAGGTCTTGTTTAGCACTATAGCTCCGGCGATAGTCCTCCCACGGGTGCCAGTCGGGTAGATATTGGCCGGCTTGAATCCTGGCACATATGACCCTGCCAACACTTTTCTTATCCAGCAGATCCTTCATCACAGCTATGCCGGGGTGGAATCTCATGTTGCAGCCAATCAGGGTTACCCGGCTTTTTTGAGTTACAATTTTGATCAGGTCGTCAACACCTTCCATGGAGTGGGAGAGGGGTTTTTCGATAAACAGGTGACAGCCACGCCGAGCGGCGGATAGAGCGAGAGGAACATGCAGGCTCGTCGGTGCGCAGATAAAAGCCGCATCCGGTTTTTGTGCCAGGGCATCATCAAGACTATCGTATGCTTTGACATTATACTCTCTCGCTACACCCGAGAGCCGCTCCTGGCTTATATCATGGGCAATTATATCCCCGGCGTTTAAGGCGATTAGATTGCGAATGTGCCTCTGGCCGATAGAGCCGCAGCCCATTACTAATATCAACATCTTTACTACTTCTTCTTATAGCCTGTTAAAAAATCATCCCTGGTCATACCTACATACAATGCGTCGTAATAGTCCCCCCCGAAATAAAAACTGCTCCTGGCGCGCCCTTCGACGATAAAACCAGCTTTTTCGTAAGCCCGTTGAGAAGCCGGGTGGTTAGCCGCTATGCCGGCCCAGATTTTATTAAGACCGAGCCTCATAAATCCATACTCTACAACCAACTTTATCGCTTCTGTACTATAGGACTTACCCCAGTATTCTTTGTTGCCAATCATATGGGCTACAGCGGCTTTCCTGTGATACCAGTCTACAGGCCCAAGCTTTATGGTACCTATATGTAAGTCTGTCCCCCTGTCAACGATGGCAAAAAAGGCATTCCTGCCGCTTAAGGCTGCCTCACGGTAGTACTCATCCATTGACTCCTTAGTATTGGGGAAGCGGCCGGCTTCAGTAAATTTTGTCACCTCATAATCATTAAGCCACTGAAAATAGTCCCCTTCAAGGTCTTGCCTTTCTATGCCCCTTAAATACACTTTCTCGCCGATAAGAAATGGATGATACATTTTCTTCTCCTCCGATCATATCAAGCTAAAACACGATATTGCGCTTTCTACTTTAACCTCGATTATATAACAATAACCGTTGACATCATTTTTGCCTGTAATGACCAGACTTAATAAAATGATTTTCATCTAAACCCAGTTGCATCTTGTCAACGATTCTTTTTAGGTGGTATTTTACTAATTCCTCTATCCTTTCCTGCTTCATGTTGGTTAAATTAATGCGAAAATCCTGCCTATCTCCCATGTTTAGTAAATATTCTTCTTCGTCCCTTATTTTTCCGGTTTTAATTGCATATTCATACATTGGAGTTCCAGGTTGGGGGAGTAAATACCCCACACTGGGATATATATCGCAGTCATAACAACAGTTGAACGTTTGCTTTAGAGTATCCTCGGTCTCTTGTGGATATCCGATTACTAAACTCGTTGCTGTGGTAATTCCCGCTTTGTGAAGAACGCTTGTCTGTACAACAAAATCTTGAATCGATATTTTTTTATTCATCGCCTGTAAAATTTCTTCGTTGGCGGATTCTAAAGAATATGCAAGAGAAACACAACCAGCTTTCTTTAATTTTCTGGCAAGATCCAAATCGGTCTCTTTGAATAGCCCGGCTCTACAATCTGCCCCCCAAAATATCTCAATATTCTTTTTAAGCAAGTAGTCTGCAAATTTATTTGCCTGTTCTCTCGAATAAAGAGAGAGTTCATCCGAAAAAGCTATAAAATTCACTCCATATTTTTTTTTCAGGTATTGTATTTCTTTGGCGATATTTTCGACTGAGCGCGTGCGATATCGTTTGCCTCTAAAAACATGATAACAGAAAGTGCAGTTATAGGGACAACCCCTGGCAGTATTTAACGGAAGGTACTTTAGCAGTTCGAATGGCATCGGGTAGGGTTCACTCGCTCCGTATTTGAATTTATCTAAATAGGTTTTCATATCAAAAAGTTCATAATTAATAAAAGGAAGCTCATCCAGGTTGGGTACAAGCTCCCTTTCGGCTGTAAAAACCACCTTTCCTTCTTTCTTATAAACGATCCCCTTCACGTCTTCCAGCGGAGTTTTATTTGCAATTGCCCTCAATAGCTCAACAATTGTGATATCCCCTTCACCCATAACTCCGATATCTACCTTGGTTTTGGTTAATAATATCTCGGGAATTGAGGTAGCAACGGAGTTTCCCGCAATTATCGGCACGTCTTTGTGTTTTTTGACAACTTCGGCTATCTGCTTAACATATTTATACCCGGTCACTATGCAGCCCAGGGCAACAACGTCAAAATCAGTTTTACGAATATATTCCTCGAATTCTTCCTCGGATAATCGTTTTGCGTCTAAATCCAGAATCTCAAATTTAAAGCCCGCTCCTTCAATAGCAGTTGCAATGTAAGCGAGCCCGATAGGGAAATAAATAAAATCAGTCCTGTGGGGTCTTAAGCAAACAACAATTATCAGTACTTTCATACTTCTCCTTTAATCAGGTGACACAGTGCACAGCAACGATGGAAATCGGTATTAATCGACCGCATCACCTGCGGTAATAGCGCAGGATTTTTTTACTACGCTTATCACGCAATCTATATCCTCGTTACTCATACGCGGGAACAGGGGCAGCGTAATTGCCCTCTCATAGTATCTTTCGGCTACGGGGTAATCCCCCTGCCTGTAACCGAACTCCCTTTGATAGTACGGGTGAAGATGCACCGGGATATAATGGACATTTACCCCTATGTTCTCGGCTCTAAGCGCTTCAAATATCTCTTTCCTGCCAACTTTTAACTTTCCAAGGTTTAGCTGAACCACATATATATGATACACAGCTCTGACATTTTCTTTTTCCTGCGGAGTTATGATTTCTGTCATCCCGGCAAACGCTTCATTGTATCTTTTTGCTATCTGCCGTCGCCTCTCTACAAATCCGTCCAGCTTGTCCATCTGACTGAGCCCCAGGGCGCATTGAAAATCAGTGATTCTAAAATTGTGACCTAAATCGTGAATTTCGTAGTACCACGGATTCGCTGGCCGAATATCCCTTACTATTCCGTGGTTCCTGAAGATTTTAAGTTTGTCATAAAATTCCCTGTTGCCCGTTAAAATCATACCGCCCTCGCCGGTGGTGATATGCTTTACCGGGTGAAAGCTTAAGACGGTCATGTCAGCCAGGCTGCCAACCCGGCGCCCTTTATATTCGGCGCCTAAAGCATGGGCGGCGTCCTCAATTACGATCAACCCTCTTTCTTTAGCCATAGCTTTTATCTCATCCAGGTCAGCTGGGTGGCCGGCAAAATCCACAGGGAGAATCGCCTTTGTTTTAGCCGATAACATCTTGCGGATTTCCTTAGTGTCAATATTGAAAGTGCCCTCGTGTATATCGGCGAATACGGGCTTTCCACCACAATACACTATAGCATTGGCGGTCGCTGCAAAAGTAATGGGCGTGGTTATCACTTCATCACCTTCCACAATCCCGGCAACGGCACAGGCTGCATGCAGAGCAGCAGTACCATTAGAAACCGCAACCGCGTATTTAGCCCCGCAATATTCAGCTACTTTCTTTTCAAATTCATCCACTTTAGTACCCTGGGTAATCCAATCACTTTTGAGCACTTCGACAACGGAGGCAATATCCCCGTCATCGATCCACTGGTGTCCGTAAGGTATGTAACTCTTTATCGCCCCGGGAGACAGACTCTTGTTTATCCCACCACTTCCTTTTCCGGGGCATTCCAATTCCTTGAACCAGGCCAGGCCATTTTTTATACCAAGTAGCCCGGCATCCATGACATTGGATATTTTACCGACATCAAGAGACACGTCTTTCGGCCGCGGTGCATTCAATGTCGCGTCAGCCATAGCAGAAGGTCCAATATAGTTTTCATCCAGCCCGAAGGCCCGGGCGACCTCCTGCCCAAAAGCATATTTGCTGCATCTCTCTTTGCCGCCAACATGATATATCCCGCTGAGATTCTTATGATGCATAGCAATCAATACTTCTACCAAATTGTTCACCAGTATCGGTGAGAAAAAGACGTCGTTCCACATTTTTAGCTTTTTCCCGTCCCGCAGGCTATTGAGCACCCACTCAGCCAGGCTTGGTTTATCATGCAAGCTCCACCCGTAAAAGGCAGTACGCACGATCATACTATCGGGCATCCAGCGCTGTACCCTTTTCTCGCCTTCAAGCTTGGTCTCAGCGTAAACAGTGAGTGGATGGGGAATATCTTCCTCGGTGTACATCCCCTTACGGCCATCAAAAACAGAATCGGTGGAGATGAAAATCAATTTGGTAGCAATGCTCTTTGAAGCCACGGCAACGTTTTCCGTTCCCTCCACGTTTATCGACCATGCTTCATCCTTATGTTCCTCGCAATAATCAACGGTGGCAAGGCCGGCAGCATGAATCACCAGGTCAGGCTTAACTCTCTCAAACACGGAAAGCACCTGCTGCTTATCCCTCACATCCAGGTGCACAAACTTACACCCGGGAATCTGGCTTATATGGGAATTATAGGTAGCATAAACTTCAAAAGTCTCAGCCGCTATCCGAGCCGCGTTACTGCCCAGAAGGCCGCTGCCGCCAGTTATTAATATCTTGCTCTCAGCCATCGCTCTGTTTTTCTTATACCTTCCTCCAGTGAGGTCTTCGGTTCCCAATCTAATAATTTCCTTGCTTTAGAATAATCGCATAATAACCTTTGGATCTCGCTCTGGGGATGGTGGTGTTCTACATGTTGGATTTTCTTCGGATCCCTGGAAATCAACAGGGCGAGGTCATTTATGCTTATATCCCTGCCGGCTCCAGCGTTTATTATTTGCCCCACAGCTCTGTCTGAGAATGTTGCCCTGACAATGAAATCGGCACAATCCTCAACATACAATAAATCCCTGGTTTGCGTTCCATCCCCAAATATTCTTAACCCTTCACCATCAATGTGATTTTTTATAAAAATCGATACTACACCACCTTCCATGTTTGTCTTCTGGGAGGGGCCATACGTATTGAACGGCCTGAGAATGACGACGGGGAGTCCAAAGCCATAGTAATATGAGAGCGCCAGGTTTTCGGCTGCCAATTTGGAGCCGGCATATGGCGAAGTTGGTTGGACCGGTGACAGTTCAGATATTGCCTTGGATTGTGCCGTGTCATATACCATGCATGTTCCGATGAGTACCACTTTTGTATGAGATTTGAGGGCGCAACTTAAAACATTATAGGCGCCAGTTAGATTTGTCTTGAAAGATTTTTCGGGATTATCCAGGCTTTCCTGGACATTGATTTGAGCTGCCGAGTGGATGCATGTGTCATATTTGTTTTGGAACAGGTTGCTAACGCACTTTATGTCTGCTACGTCCCCTATAGTCAGCCCATGATAGTTTTCACTACCGGTGAATTCAGATAAATTACTTTCGTTGCCATTGGATAGATCGTCTAAAACCCAGACCTCAGCATTTTCCACCAAAAGCCTTTTGACAATCCATCGCCCGATAAAACCGGCGCCTCCGGTAACCAATACCCTCATTCAAGCAACCTCAATATTTCTTGCTTCGATAGGAATCTCGAATCACGGGAATTCTTGATATCTTTTACTTTACGGAACCCCTTATAGTTATTCAGGTCTGAATCCACCAGTTGAGAGAACACAACATACATCTCATCCCCTTCATACGCCCTTGACATCTCCTCTTCCGTCATCACCTCTTCGTACATCTTTTCGCCAGCTTTTCTACCTATTATTTCCTTCGCTGCCTGACCGTACTTTTCTATCATCGCGTCGGCCAGATCATTTATGTTTATCACTGGCATTTTAAGAACAAAAACTTCTCCTCCCTGCGCCAAAAAGCCTGACAGCAAAACCAGCTCACCTGCTTTTTCCTTCGATATGACAAACCTGGTCATTCCGGGGTCTGTTATGGTTATTCTTTTATCATTCAATATCTGTTCCTCAAATAAGGGGACGACGGAACCACTGGCGCGCACAACATTGCCGAACCTGCAGCAGGCAAAGATGCCTGAATGAGCGCTATATGTATTGGCGGCAATCATTAACTTCTCCGCCATCAACTTGGTGGCTCCCATGGTATTTGATGGATTGGCCGCCTTATCAGAACTGGTGAAGATTACTTTCTTGATATTCATTTCTATCGCCGCTTGAATAACATTGGACGTCCCGTTTATATTCGTTTCCACGGCATCTATCGGGTTCCACTCGCATTCCAAAACATGCTTGTAAGCAGCAGCATGGAACACTATATCTATTCCCCGAAACGCGTACCTCAATCTATTCAAATTTCGAATATCCCCCAGCAGGAACCTCAGTTGCTTTTCGTGGTGTCGAAATTCGTGGCGCAGATTGAAAAGCGCGGTCTCATTCATGTCCAAGATCCTGATAACTCGGGGGTTAAATTCAAGCAGTTTTTCTATCAACAGGCGCCCGATATATCCAGCCCCACCGGTAATCAAGATATTCTTATCCTGATAGAAATCTCTTATTGAAGTATCCGCATGAATTTTAGACGACATTTTGCACCGATCCCTGTTGAAGATTATATAGTCCCGGGTTTTCCAGATTTAATTCACCAGTTGATCACGAGTCCCACTTTCAATGATCTTTACTTGATCTACAAACACATATTATATCTAAATTCCTGATCGTTGTCATAATCTGTGGCGGGTGGAGGGCAATTACCAGTGTAGTACAGTTATTAGCTACTCTATTAAGTACTTATCTCCGGCAGATGATAATACCTGGGAGCGTATTTGATTAAAATCATGATAGTATTTTGATGCCGGAGCATCGACGGTATAAATGAAGGAATCGTACGCGTTTTCAGTTGGGGATTGTAATAGATATTTGTAGCTACGGTACAATCTTCTCAAGCTGCTGTATAACCAATTGGGCAGATTCAATTGGACCACCTTCTGTATAATTTTACTCATAGTACTCATGGTGGCAATTTTATCAGTTTTAGGGAAGTATTTTTTCTCCATATATACTGATACGGCTGTATCAACTATTTTCTGTGATTCTGCAAGGCCAATTCCTGATTGTTTGCTCAAATGATTTGCCAGGGAATTCGAGAATTTTAGATACTTCTTATTGTAACTACCTTCTTTAACAAAATCCGGTAAGCTATCGGTCACAGTGTGGCTAGACGTGTTATCCCGTGCCTCATAAAGTATTTCCAGATATTTTATCTTGCCATATATGATAACTAGAGATTCATACAGTATTTCGGCAAACCTGCTATCACTCGTAGATCTTACGACCTCAGCATAAATCATTTTCTGTAAATTAGTGCGGAAAACCGCATGCATTGTTGGTACAGCGGCAGATGCATTAGATAGAAGATAACTCAGCCTATCTTGCGGTTCAGGGTGATTGATTGATTGGTAAACATACCGCTTGTACCAACAAAATTTAGGCTCACTACCCGGAACAATCTCAAGTTGAAACCCCAAGTAATGACCGTGGGCTATGTTAAAATTGGGATTAATGTCCAGAAAAGCGGCGGCTTCCTGTATGCCACTTGGGGTAATAAAATCGTCATCAGCACAGAGCACGCAATATTCTGTGCTCACCTGCTGAAATGCATCATGGACCTTGTCCCAGGGGTCAGTGCTTGGGCCATATTTGTCCAGATATGTGAAAAATGCACCCGTAAATGAGTTTACGGTTCCCCTATTCAGCGTCTTGTTATCCTCCGAACTGGAATCGGCGATTAATACAGGCAGATTTTTCCCGTACTTGTGGTAATAGCTCAAAATCCTTTTTAAATAAGCAGGGCGGTTATAAGTGGGAATTACTACAGTGCAATTAATTTTTTCCACATTCCAACTCGTTATTTCAGACATTTACTCTCTTAGTCAGGCCTATGTATTAATAGGGACCAGTATTCGGGCCTAAGGGTGAAGTCCCGTTTTAACCAGCATTCCTTGTCCTGTAGGTAAAGATAGTATATTTACGCCTATTTTATCTGCCCATTTGTCCATGGCTTTTTTTTGATCAGAAAATCCACTATACGCATAATCATCTAATAAAATGATTGAACCAATACTTAATTTGGGATAAAAATGCTCAATAGCTGCAATTTCTGGAATTACGCAATTCATATCAATATGCAAATAAGCAACTTTATCAATAGGTGGAGTATTTAATGTCTCTGGAATAGCACCCTTAATTAAATATACTCTATCCCACTCATGAAAATTCTTTTCTACAGATTGATAATCCTCACAATACTTTGCTTCGTTATACGCGTCTACATCGCCTATTCTCGCAAGTTCTCCTGAAGTAAGATACCGCGGATCAAGACCTTCAAATGTATCAAAAAGATAAAAATTTTTGCTTAATTCATTCCAATTCACATATTCCATAATCGCTGAACTGATAAAGCCGTGTCCTACGCCACATTCAACATAATCACCTTCAATATTTCTGCAATTGTGGGCAGCCCATAACGCAACATGAACCCTCCATTGAATTTTAGGTGCTATTCCATTAAGTGCTTTTACCGCTCGTTCATACGCTTTAATAAATTTTTTATCCGATAAAAATTCATTGTTATGCTGGCTCATCAATCCATCTTGCATATATGCTCTATATGGTGCTGAATTTTTCCGACCGATATAAATATCGTATCCAGCTATATCTGATAATCTTAGTAGTAATGTATATATTATTTCTTTCACTTTCATAAACAATCTCCTTTCTGATTAATTGGGAGCAGTATACTCAGTATAATAGCCAAGAATCTGTCTTAGATAGCGGGGGCTGTTAAACGGGTGAATAATGATGCTGGCCTGTCATTACAGTCTCGAAATGAACTGGGCAATTTTTTCAGAAGAATAGCCGTATCTATGGGCAAAATAGTCCTTGTTCCCAACTACGTCTTCATATATCTCAGGTGTGCCAATGGAGTAAAGAATTGTTCTTGGAAATCTCATCTCCACCAGGTATTGACAGAGAGAGTTGTATAAACCAGAGGTAACCATGTGGTCTTCAATCACGACTATCCTGGTGAACCTTTCAAACAGACCTTTAAGCTGTTCTTTATCCAGTGGTTTAATTTTATTCATGCAGTAAATCGAGAACCTATCACAAAGGCTGGCCGCTTTGACGCAGTTATCCAAGACGGTGCCGTGAGTAATGACAAGGATGTCCGAGGTACTGTTTGCTAGTACCATATGGTTCAGGCGATTCTCCAGAGGCTTGATGTCACAGGATGACTTACCTATTCTTACATAGGCCGGTCGTCTGATTTCTATGATTTCGGCGAAAACCATGCGTGTTGAAGTGAGCGAAGTAGGGGAGTAGATGCTTAGTTCAGGCAGGACCTTCATGCAACCGATATCGTCTATTACCTGATGGGTAGGCCCCAGGAGCCCATTGTCAAATCCTGTGGAATTGCCAATTATGGTCACCGGGTATTTATGAAGACATATATCGTTTCTTATCTGCTCAAAACATCTCTCTGTTATGAAGTTGGAGATTGTGTAGCAGAAAGGGCGAAAGCCGACGTTACACAATCCGGCGGCCACTCCAATCATGTTCTGCTCTGAAATTCCAGTATTTAGAAACCTTCCCGGGAAATCCTGTTGAATGGGTTCTACCAGCCCTAGTCCCATATCGGCGACAATGAAAAAAGCCCATTCGTCCTTGCGCATTTCTTCTTTTAAGAGCTTAAAAAATTCAGTTCGCATTTTCTATTTTTCGTCTCTAATTTCAAGCATTGCCTTTTCATAGTCCTCTTTATTCAGGGGCCGAGAATGCCACACGTTATTATTCTCCATGAAGGAGACACCTTTCCCTTTTATCGTATGGCAGATAATGGCAACAGGCCTCTCAAAGTCTCTTGTTTTCTGAATCGTGGTGTAAATCTCGTCTTGGTGGTGGCCATTGACTTCGAAAGTCTCAAAACCAAAGCTTTCTAACTTGCTTTTTAACGGCTCCAAGTTACAGCAATCATTTGTCTTCCCGATTCCGCTCAGCTTGTTATAGTCAACCAGCAGACAGAGATTTCCGAGCTTAAGGTGTGCCGCGGAATGAATAGCTTCCCAATTTGATCCCTCATGGAGCTCGCCATCGCCGACAATGACATAAACGCGGGAACTAGTCTTCTTGTTCCTTAGTCCAATGCCTATGCCCACAGCCACGGATAGCCCATGCCCCAATGCCCCCGTGGAATGCTCCACGCCGGAGACAGTAGTGGTGACATGGCCGCCCAGCAGAGAATTATTCTGGTGGTATGTTTCCAGTTCCCCGTCTCTCAACAGTCCGAAGTGGTTGAGGACCGTATATAGAGCGGCGGCGGAATGGCCCTTGCTAACGACCACCCTGTCCCGATCGTCCGTCCTATCTCGTATCTTCTCTATGTCAACATTTTTATAGACGGCCAGAAGTATTTCAATAACCGATAGGCATGTACCGATGTGAGAGGCCTGGGACTTGTGGAGTAGAGTCAACATGCGCATTCGCACTTCGGCAGCTTCTTCAAGCGATGGTTGATTACTTTCCAGATTTCTTGGTTTCATTTTATGTTAAATTATCTGTATTTTATGAAATATCCCCCCGGAGTTGAAATAAATGAGAATTTTATCATAACCGGACGTTTGTCTCTGAAACACTCATCGAAAGCAGCTCTCTCGCCCGGAAATCCATCCATGGCATATTCATCGCACTACACGATTCCGCCAGCAACCACTACAAGGATACAGGTATTCAAGCGCGACCTCCGTTGGTTCATAAAGGTGCATGTCCAGATGGAGCAGAGCTATTCTCAAACCGGGATTGTTCATTACATATGCGAGTACTATCTTACAAACATCGCCCTGGACTAGTTCCACATGTTTGAATCTGGGAATCATGGAATCTTTTTGTATTATATCAATGATCTTCGTAATAATTGGCGGAAAATCACGTGCCCTCCATCCACCCATATGTTTCCCTCGGGATTCGTTGGATGGGCCATCTTTCTGAGACAAAGGACGAGTCTCTCGAAATCTTCCACATCCTACCCTCATCCCACTATATCCTTTTTCTGACGGAAGGGGTGGTCCAGCTTGGCAATGCCGGTCCTGGCCTTCAGGCCTGACTTGCCATTATCAGTTATTACCAGGGGGTAAATCTTCTTCTGGACACAGAAACTGTAAAAGCCGTTTGACCAGTCTAGGTCATCGACGAGAATGACGGCATTGTCATTTAGCTTGCGCCAGACTAGGCCCATTTCAGCAGTAACGAAATTGAAGGAATGTTCGCTGTCATGAATATATAAGTCTATCTTTTCGTCTATGCCAGGAATCTTGATAAGGCTATCTCCCCTTATGAACGTCCATCTTTCTTTCAGGGCCTTATGCACCATGAAGCCGGTATCAAGTCCCTGCGGTACATCTTCACTGTCGCCTACTAAATGATGCCTTAACTTCCTATCAATCTTATTTCCAGGAAGGTCAAAGGAAATCAATTTCCCACACCTATTTCTTCGCAATGCGTTGAGAATGAAACTAGTGTTGCCCCCATAGAATACGCCGGTCTCAAGGCAGACCGCCGGCCGGTACAGCCTTACCAGGATATATAACATGATGCGCTGTATGCCCATCCAGTCTACCGAGTCCAGCTTCTCGTGCCGGCAAATAGCCTTCCGGTAGAACTTCCTGGATCTTTGCAGTTGCTCATTCAATTCACCCAAGAACTCTTCATCTGCTAACAGTTCCTGGTACAGCCCGTTAACCGCTTCAGGCTCTACCATCAAATAGGAAGCCAGCAGTTCCAGGCTCATATTGTTCAATGACCGACACAGCTCAGGTTCCATGTTTCATATCCTTTAATACCATTTTGCTCTTTAATACCATTTTGCTCAAGCCAAGGACCTTAATCCCTGCTCCAGACTCACTCTTGGTTCCAAACCCCGCAGCTATAGGCAGGTTATTACATAAGATGCTGGAGATGAATATCCGCTTTTAAATGCCTTTAGTTTTTTCAACCTTATTGATTGGAAACTTGGGATTAGCAATCAAGCATAGATTATTGTATCGTTCCGATTCACCTATCGCCCCGATCTCTTTATATATTTGCGAGAGAAGATAAAATGATCTATATACAGATCGCCAATCTGCATTCAACTTTTGGGTAACATCCTTGAGAACAGAAATTGCTCCTTGATAATCTTGTTTACAATAGAGCATCTTGCCATATTCTAAGCATATCTTGTCTTCCGGGCTAAATCTAAAATTCTTAATAATTTCTAATATATACTCGTCATTGTACCATATTTTGGTGATATGTCTTAACAAATCTGATAGCCAGTTTGGTGATCGTATATAAAATATAGTAGCAAGAAAGAAAAGTGGGCTTTGAACATATATCTTTTTCAAATGAAAAAACTTATACAATGGCTCAATGAATCTTCTATCCAAAACTGTTTTCATCAGCCCAAGTTCGTAGTCTTCTATCCAAGAAGATTCATCTGAAATCAATACATTCTCAGCTTTACCTATTAAGGCACAAATAGCAACCCCGTTAGCTAATCTTCCCTTTTTTTTTAATACCGGATTATAAGATTTCGGATCAATCACAATCTGAATATTATCAAACCCCTCAATCTCCAAGTACATAAAAAGAGATTCGATTGAAGGGACGCTCACAACCCCTAGTATATTGGCTGATCCATCATAGTAGGAAGATTCAAATTTTTGACCAGTTATACCGCATATTTTAGTTCTATTGAAATAAGTTATATCTTTCATCTCTATTTCCTTTTTGAAAGATCTAGTGATGTGCTTAGATGAAAGGCAACTTGTTTCAATAAAGAGCATCTTATTGCAAATAGAGCGAAGCTTATGTACCGCTGATGATATTGAGTCAAGATGATGAAAAACTCCGGTACATATTACAATGTCAAATTTTTGGTTACCGAGTGAATTAATATCTCCAATTTCAAATTTTATTTTAGATTCAATATTTAAAAGTCTCCTAATCGTTTTAGCTTTAGTTATGTTACTTTCCCGAGGTTCAATACCTACAATTTCCGAAAATGGTAGGTCACTCAACTCCTGGAGGATCCATCCATCATAGCAACCAATATCTACAATGGACATTTTTTCTATTTCTTCTATTGTAAAATATTTCAAAATGCACTCACGTATTTTCTTTGCTATAAGTTCAACTCTTCCGCTTAATCTTTCCTCATTACTTATTCTAATTCCTTGGTAGGTCCAGACAGAATGATTATAAGGACCGTGGGCATTAATCAACTCAATTTTTTCACTGCTTAGTTCTTTCATTTATCTAAATACTTCCTCTGTTGACTGTAATACTGCACATCAAAGTAATGCCTTCAGCCCTTTCTCCAAGTTATATTGAGGACTCCAGTCCAATAGCCTCTTTGCCTTTGCGCTGGAAATCCTTCTGACACTGACGCTTGCCGGGTCTTTCTCGATTATCTTTGGACTCTTGTGCAGGATTCTCTGAGATATCTCGATAATGTCCTGAAGGGTTATTAGCTTGTCTCCACCTATGTTCATTATCTGGAAGCCAGGGAGGCTAATTGACTTAATAATTCCCGAAACTATGTCGGTAACATGAATAAAGTGTCTCCCGTTGTGCAAGCAGCCCACCTCCACTTCGTCTCTATCGCTTACCGCCCGGAACAGGCTCTCCACGGCCGAGCCACCCTCTTTCCTCGCCCCGTAGATTATACCGAAGCGTAGAATGGCTACAGGACAAAAGCCATACTGAGATTTTTGTCTAAGATTGGCTTCCGACACCAGTTTTGATATAGCGTATTCTGATTTGTGATTGGCAATATTGATAATTGACTCTTCGTTTTTAACCTCATTTTCAGTGTAGTTATCGTAAACCCATTCGCTGGATGCGAAAATAAACTGCCTCGCTTTTTTTATTTCGGCTGCGTCCATTAGATTTAACGTCCCCATAACGTTAGTGCTGAAACATTCATAAGCCCGATTTTTACAATCCGGATCTCTCGAAACAGCCGCTAAGTGGATAATTGCATCCACGCCTTCAGGTATTAATTTAACTACCTCTTTTGAACATATGTCCGCCTCCGGCAGATCTGCTCCAAAAACTTCAATTCCCTGCTTTTTACATTGTGAAACCAACTCTCTGCCTATGAAACCTTTTGAACCTGTAATAAAGATTTTCATTTTTTAACTGATTCTTTTCAAATAGCCGTCCGGGCTGCTCGAGACAAACAGCTTGTTGAAGCCCTTGTCAATTATGAAGTTGTTATTCTTTTGCAGGAACTGGTCAACGGCTTCCTTCGGGCTGTTGCCAATATACTTCTTGTCCGCGATTCCCAGCCCGGCCAGCTTCGCAATCGCCGTGTCAAAGACCACGAAGTAGCCGCCGGGATCAATGAATGATTGATACATATCTAACTCTTTCAGTACATGAAGCCTGGTATGGTCCGAATCGAGACAGACGATGACTTTAGAATTGTTCGGTATTCTCCCCTTGATTTTCTGAATAATCGCTTCAGAGGTGGAATCACCTTCAATAATTTCAATCCTCGTGAACAGGGGGTGAGCTTCAATCGCCTTTCGATTGTGTTCTCTGATTTCAATATCTACGCCGATTACCCTGCCCTTGCCCAGCAACTCCATCATGGAAGCATAGAAGATAAGGCCGCCGCCATGGGCAATTCCAGTCTCAATAATTAAATCGGGTTGGACTTTGAAGATAAGTTCCTGCATCAATATCAGGTCTTCCGGCATTTGGATGACAGGCACACCGAGCCAGTCGATTTCATAGTGCAGACGGTTCTCGGCCAAGACTTTTATCCATTTCAGCCCAATTTCCTCCAGTTCTCCGATATTCTTATCTGCTCTGGTATGAACATACCCCCTCAGGGAAGGGACTTGCCAGTTAGTGCTCATTGTACGATACCCCCAGTATGATAATTTATTGTCTTACCAATCCCTTCACCGATGCCTATTTGCGGCTCCCAGCCGATGTCATTCCTGATTTTAGAAATATCTGCCCAGAAGTCAACAACTGGCATATTGGTTGGATTGATTAGCGTACCAAAATTTTCTGGAAATTTAAACTTATTGCAGACAATTTCCACTATCCTTTGAACGCTGGTAGAACTGCCTGAGCCGATATTATAAACGCCATCTTTCTTGGACTCCCTAACGATTGCTGAAATTGCCCTGGCTACGTCTTCTACATAAACAAAGTCATTTTTAGCCCATGGCGTCTTAATCTCAGGGTTTTCACCCTTTCGCACGCAATCAATTATATGGGGAATGAGAGATGTTCCTCTTTGCCCCGGACCGTAGACATAAAAAATCCGGGTCCAGATGAAGCGCATGTCATGTTCCCTGGCAACCTCTCTCCCTACCCAATGCAATGCGTTCTTAGCGGCGGTAAAGGTGTTAAATGGTTTTAGCGCAATATCCTCGCGGAGCTTCCCCGCTTGTTGCCCATATTCCCAACAACTCCCAGTACATATGACTGATTCGCACCCTAACTCAGCCAGCAGAGTAATTAAATTCAATCCGTGATATAGATTTCTTATACTTGTCTTGGCATCGTAGTCCGGTAAAGATTCCCATGCCATATGAATAGCTACCTGTGGTTTGAATCGCTTAACCTTATTTTCCCAATTTGCAGCATCAGAAAGGTCACCCTGTACAACCTCAATATTAGGCATTTTCGACAAAGCACTTTCAGGCTGTCTGGACAACAAAAGCAACGTGCTTCCTTCGCTATGTAATTCTCTTACCACATAACTACCAATGAAACCTGTCCCGCCGGTAATAAAGGCTCTCATCTCAAGTTTCCAGCCCACCATGTTTTTCGACAAATATTCTCAGGCTCGATGCCTGGGCGTCCTTTTCACTCAGGATGGGATTGTTTACTGGCCAGGTAATCCCTATATCGGGGTCATCCCACTTGACAGCGCCTTGACTCTCCGGGACATAGTAGTTATCCATCTTATAGAGTAGCGTGCAACTGTCGGTTAAAGTACACATACCCAGAGCAAGTCCCCTCGGAACATATAACATTTTCTTGTTATCTTCGGATAAGATAAGACTGTCCCATTTACCAAAAGTGGTTGAACCTATTCTCAAATCGACAAAGGCCATGTATATAGCGCCACCTACAACCCTAACCAGCTTTGTTTCAGCATTTGGTGGAAACTGAAAGTGGAGCCCTCTTATCGTCCCCTTTTTCTTAGAATACGAATGGTTCTCCTGGACCCAGTTTTGATGCAACTCGTAGTTCTTAAATACCTTACTATCATAAGTCCTCATAAAGAATCCCCTGTGGTCCTCAAGAGGTTCTAGGTCAATTTCAAATACTCCCTTAAGCCTCCTCTCTTTTATCAGCATATTAGCCACCCATTCTGATTTTATGACTATTCAGCAAAGGCACTATGCTGCCACCAATGAAGCTAAATTTATCCTTCAAGATTCGGCTTATTTCATCAATAAAATTCGACGCCAGTAGTATCACATAGTCCGGTTTTTGTTTCATTAACTCCTCTTTAATAGAAGTTTGAAAATGCAATGTCGCCTGAAAAAATCGGCAACTCCATTTAGTATACCCCTTTCATCGGACAAAATCAGGAAATTGGCGGTCCTTTGCCGAGATAGTATAATTCTTAATCAACCACTTAACCCCGAAGGCCTTGTCGTCCCACCTCACCCCCCGCTCATATTCCGGATGATAAAACTCGGACACCTGATAAGAAACCGCCGTATTATCTTCTAAGGTCTGGTATCCATGGGCAAAACCTTCGGGTACATAAAGCATTTTGTAGCTTTCTTCGGTCAACCCTATGGCAAACCATTGGCAATACGTGGTAGAATCCCGGCGTAAATCGATAATTACATCATATATGGCCCCCCTGATACAGCTAACCAGCTTGGCTTCCTCATAGGGCGCTCTCTGGTAATGCATTCCGCGAAGCGTGCCCTTCTTTTCGTTATAAGAGACATTACACTGGGCAACACAGGGATTTAAACCATTCTCTTTAAACTCAGTCTGGCAGAAACGGCGGGCAAAATAGCCACGCTCATCCCTTATTGGCTCAAGTTCTATAACATAGGCCCCTTTGAGTTTGGTTTCTTTAAATATCATCCCGCTTACCCTGTCAAAGTACCTTATTATAATTTCTACCTATTCCCCGTCTTTTCCCCGCTCTATCAATGTAATCTATGATCCTGGTTAATATTCGAACTTTGACAAATCCGACAGAATTTGAATCTTTCCATTCTTTCTCCCAATAACTATGTACGGTCAAGATCTTGACAAAGTATCTACGATTTTTAAGAGATTCTTCTCCGGTGTCACTAAAACTGTTGTGCAACCAGCAGCGTTGCCAGCTTGAAGGTCGCGCTCATCATCCCCGATAAAGATGGCTTTGGTCAGATTTATATTATGCTCACTAGCAGCTCGAAAGAGAAGGCCTGGTTTGGGTTTTCTACATTCGCACCCGCGATCCCGTCCGTGAGGACAATAATATATTTGCTTGATCTTGGCGCCGTGTTTCTCCAATTCCTCTTTCAGTTTATCGTGAATCGCCTTTAGATCATGCTCGCGCATTATCCCGCGGGCAATGCCACGCTGATTGGTGACAACATAGATATCATAGCCTTCTTGTGTAAGAAGGCTCAGGGCTTCGATTGCCCCACTCAGGAAATGAAACTCGCTCCAATCCTTAACATAGTCATCCTCCGATGCCTTCTGGTTAATCACCCCGTCTCTGTCTAAAAAGACAACTTTTTGGGGCTGAAGAAATTGCTCGGTTTGCTTCAGGCTCTCAAGGTTGCTTATGTAGTAGTACCTGTGCTCAGTCTGATATCCGGAAAGCTGTCGCTTATCGACCAGTAAGGGTAAGATTTCTTCCTCAAAAGAGAAATTGTGATCCGGCATCAATGCCAGAACGTTTTTGCTAATTATGAAGAAACCTATATCAACTCCATTGAGGTCATTGTTTTTTCGGCACTTATCATATTTCAGTACATAGCCATCATCATCTACACATATGTTGTTCTCTGCCCCGTATTCACCCATGCTATCTTTATTTATATAAACCGTAGTTGAAGCCAGTGTTCTATGCTCGATATAAAACTCAAGCAACTTTTTAAGATTAAGCGGCCAGTAGTTATCGCAGTACATCAGTAAAAATGTATCATCAAGCATTGATTCGGCATTTTTTATCCTGGTGCCGGTTTTATCGGTTACCTTTCCCACAGAATATTTTATTTCGATACCGTAATTGGAACCGTCGCCAAAATGCTGGATTATTTTCTCTGGCAGGTAACCGAGTAAAAGTACAACCTCCGATATACCATTTTCTCTAAGCATCTCTATCAAATACTCAAGAAAGGTCCGATCGTGTACTATGGCCATTGGCTTTGGAACATCGTAAGTCAGAGGTCTCAATCGAGTCCCTTTGCCCCCCGCCAGGATAACCGCTTGTTTAATGCTATCGGCAATCACATTCAACTCAATACAGATTATTTATGATAAAGTCTCGCCAGTATTCCAGAGTATCTTCCAGAATCTTTTCAAATGTTATTTTTGGCTTCCACCCTGTTAATTTTCTAAACTTACTGGTATCTCCTATCAATCTTGGCACCGAGGTGGGCCTAACGAATTTGGGCTCCACTTCTATTCTTATGTTATTAACCCTGGCCATTTTTATTAAAAGCTCAACTGCCTCACGAAAAGTATGTATTTGTCCAGGTTCTTCAGAACCGATTAGATAGAGCTCACCGGGTATACAATGATTCATAGCTAACCAGTAGGCTTGTACCATATCTCTAATATGGCTGAAATTTCTTTTATCATCTATGTGACCAACTTTGATTATCGGCTCTTGCTTTCCGGCCTCGATCCTTGCTATTTGATATGCAAACGAGGGAATACCGAAAACATTGTCCCTTCGCGGTCCTTCATGATTGAACGCCCTGGTTCTTATGACATTCAGACCATAAGATTTAAAGTACACAAAACCTATTAGATCCTGAGCAATTTTACTTACGGCATAAGGGTTCACGGGTCTTAATATCGTTTTCTCATCAATGGGCAACTCATTTTCATTTATTTCGCCGTATTCCTCACCCGAACCAGCTATAAGAATTCTGGGGTTGGTGCCTGACTGCTTGATTGCATCGAGAAAATTCACGGTTCCTTTAAAGTTTACGTCCATATAATGGCTTGGATGAAGCCATGAAAGACTCACAAAAGATTCTGCCGCCAGATGAAATATTTTGTCGGGCTTTACCTGTTCTATTACATTTCGTACCCCTATGGGGTCGGTTATATCACAATCTAATAATGTTACCCTATCATTATCAAGAAGGTGTCTGATATTTCTCAGCCTGGACAGATTCCATCTTCGTAGGCCGTATATTTTTATGTCTTTATCTATCTCTTGAAGATAATCGGCTAAATGTGAGCCGACAAAACCAGTAATGCCTGTTATTAGTATCTTTTCTGCCACTTAGGTTCCCCCTAATTTTTGCTTCTGCTCTTCTCTGAGCAAAAATGTTAATAGATGTTCAATCAACATATGTATATCCTCTACTCCTTGAATATGAGCGCAGGGTACCAGAATATTTTCTTGAGCAACTTTAAACAATCCCCCACCATCAAATCCGCAGAGACCAATGGTAATCCCGCCTTGACTATTAGCGTACTCAATAGCCTTGATTACGTTCAATGAATTTCCGCTACCACTTATCCCGATGACGACATCACCGGGTTCCATTAAGTTCTTTAATTGCTCCACAAAAATCTTTTCGTAACCGACGTCATTCGCCCAGGCAAGCATACATGGGATGCTGTCAGTCAGTGCTACCACCTTAAATCTGGGAAAGCCCTGGACTATTGTCGTCTTGGACAGGTCTAAAGCAAAATGGGATGCCGTCGCTGCACTTCCGCCGTTGCCCATTATGAAAATTGTATTTTTGTTCTCCCTGGCACTTATTAAGATAGACGCTATCTTATCAATTTTATCTATTAAGTCTCCCTCTATAGAATCCAGTGTCCTCTTTATTTCTACCAGATATTCTTTAGCAAACTTTTTTCTGAATTCACTCATTTGAGGCACCTAATTCATCTAATCACTGGTATAAACTATTTTACTGCCTTGATACTCAAAGCTAAAAGGCGCTTCCCTCAGGTTTGACAGTGCCTCCCGAACCTTGTTTTGATTTTTCTCCTCGCAGTATAGGAGCAAGAATCCGCCACCGCCAGAGCCTAAAAGCTTCCCACCGATAGCACCGGCTTTCCTGGCTTTCTGATAAGAGTCATCAATGGTGGAACTTGTTATGTTAGTGGCTAATTTTTGTTTACAAATCCACCCTTCATGAAGTATATCGCCAAAGCCGATGAGGTCGTTATTCTGTAATGCCTTTTGAAGCTCTGCAGATAGTTCGACCATTCTCTCTAAAACAGGCAGATTATCCGGTATCTTTCCTTTCTGCTCAGTTAGAATGTTATCTGACCGGGTATTTAAGCCAGTATAAAATAGAAGGAGATTCTTCGTTAATGCATCCTTCATTTGCTTACTGCAAATAATTGGTTCAACGGACACACTTTCATCCTTGTTAAACCGTATATAATTTAAACCACCATAGGCAGCCGCGTATTGGTCCTGTTTGCCAATAGGACGACCGAGTATTTCTATTTCAATTCTGCAGGCCTCTTCAGCTAAAGTCTTGGCGGATACATGTTCTCCCCTATAGGCATGAAGCGCATTTAGAATCCCAACAGCAAGGCTGCTTGAAGCTCCTAAGCCCGAGCCCGCATGAGCTGGCAGCATATCTCCCATATAGGCGATGTCTATTCCCGCGTCTGTGATTCCTAATAGTTTTAACGCCTCTCTGGCCAGATCATGCTCAATATCTTCAAATTTCTCAACATACTCGATTTTGGAATAGATGACTCGGATATGTTGATCAAATGTCTTGTTTATTGCCACATACATGAATTTATCAATTGCCGTACTTACTACGGCGCCATAGCTGCTCAGATAATAGACGCTAATGTCCGAGCCGCCTCCGGCAAAGCTAACCCGTAAAGGGGTCTTGCTGATAATCATATTTTCAACTCACCTGCCTTTCGAATAATTGGAGGCCATAGCTGACGACGACCCTACCCCTTTTACATGCCACCCGTTATGTTAGTGTCGCGGGGTTGGGGTTCACTACATAGAATATCAATATTATAACCTAAATCATCTCATATTCAATAAGGCCGATAGGAGGGCTACTGCATCCACGTTGCTCTCCGATGGCCATAAATCTGTTACTGTCAGGACGGTGGTCAAGGAGTTCTTTGCATAAGTTACAATGGTATTAATCCCGTCTACCCCCTATTCGATATTGATTACTTGGACTCATCCCGGCTTTTTAACGCTAAAAGGCATCCCCCAGTTCATTTCTCCGGGTTATATTTATCCTATAGTACTATTACGAACAAAAAACGTTCCGTAGGGGCGTATCTTCAGGTGCGCCCGCATCAGGCGGGTTTAATAACCCGCCCCTGAGTTTTTCTGATTATGTCAAACGGTACTATAGTACCAGGCCGGCTTTATTTAGATACGGTAACCCGTTACTGAACCAACACTGCCACCAAACATCCATTGACCACCCCCTGGGCGAGCACTATCATTATAATCAGAGGAAAATCAAACATGCATAAAATTTCCGGGCTGCCGTGGCCGCGCAAAATTGCCTGGTGCATCAGCACCTTCGTATTATCAGTCAGCATTTTGGCAGCATGCATGGTGGGCTCATCGTGCACTAATAACCCGGTACAATCTGAAACGGAGCAGACGACAATGGATATTCTGATCGATGCACTGGCATACATCAAAGCACATCACGCCGATGCTGCGGAATTTATCAACGATAATATTGCCTTTACCAGTAGCTACAGCGGAAAAGAAAAGCAGGGTTATAGCGGAGTAACATACACAGGAGGCGGATGGACTATCAGCGTCGGCCACGCCATTGTGCCAGACTACGCATATGGTATCAAAGCCGATTATAGTAACGGGAAAATCGTATGGGTAGGGACCAGCAAGAATGGGCAGATACAGGAAGAGAGCTATACAAAATGAATTAGCGGCTATTATCGCACCTGCTGCCGATTCAAGGTATTTTTAGGGGCATATTCCGGTGCAAAGGCGGCGTAACAAACGGTTGGTATGAGTCAAGATAGGAAGCATGCTATGAAATCGAAGACCACAGTGGTCGTAAAGAACTGTTTGATCGTATTCCTGCTGTTTGTGGTAGGGTTGCTGGCGGCTGTCCCCACCGAGCGGCAGGTTTATGCCTCGACAGAGAGGATTGACCCGGGCAGGCCGGCACTGCTTCAAGCAGATCCGCCCAACACCCATCCCATAATGAGGATAACCGCGGAGCAAAAGCGCGCCGAGGCCGAATTAACCAAAAGCATGCCAGCAACCCCCATGGACCGGGCTATACAGCGGAAACTACTGGGGCGCACCGAGGGATCAGCCCTGAGCCTGCTTTCGCACATACAATATACACCGGCCCAGCGAAGCCAGGGATCAGCCGGTAACTGCTGGGTCTGGGCGGGTACGGGCGTACTGGAGGTGGCGCTGGATGTACAACGAAGTATCAAGGACCGGCTTTCCATCCAATATTTTGATTCCAATTACACGCCATGGGCCGGCTGTGGCGGAACTGCGCAAAATTTCAGGAGTTTTTACGCGTCCAAATTGAAGGTGATACCCTGGTTGAATACCAACGCATATTATCAGGACAGTGGCAGATCATGCGAGTCAGGAGGTTCCCTGGTGACGCCCGGCTCAATCGGGCAGACTCCCAGCTATGCCATCACTTCCATAGGACCGGTTCAACTGATACCTACCTATGGAGTGGGGCAAGCCACCGCCATTGCCAACATCAAGAATATCCTGGACCAGAACAAGGCTGTATATTTCGCTTTCTACCTGGCGAATGACACTGACTGGGACCAATTTTTTAATTGGTGGAATACCCAGGATGAATCGGTCATCTGGCCTTCCGGTTACTCATGTGGAGAGGTCTATGCGAACGGTGGCGGACACGCCGTCGTCTGCGTGGGTTATGACGACAGTGCCCCTGGAACTGCCAATGACTACTGGATCATGCTGAATAGCTGGGGCACGACCGCCGATCGGCCCAACGGCCTTTTCAGGATCCCCATGTATTATGACTATGACTGTGCTGACTCTACCGGTGACCCTAACACATCATGGCAGTCCATACCCGTTACCTTTACCCCCACAGCCCCTACTATAACTAACGCCTCCGGCGCAACGGACATCACGGCAACTGCAGCCACGCTTAACGGGAACCTGACCTCGAACGGCGGGGCAGACACCACCGTCTATATTCACTGGGGCGATAATGATGGCGGCACCGGTACCTGGGACACCAATGTCAACCTCGGGGTTCTCCCAGCGGGCGCCTTCTCCACTCCCCTCACCAGGCTAACCCCCGGCACCACATATTATTACCGGTGCTCCGCCACGAATTCGGCGGGCACAGCCTGGGCTTCCTCCACAGCGTCTTTCACCCCAGGAAGCCAGAAGCTCATCGGCGCGGATGATGCCGCTTCCTCCTCCATCATGCCCGCCAACTACCTGACACTCAGTAAGTGGACGGCCACAGCATCCGGCAACCTCAACCAGGTCAGGGTCAAGTGCGGAGCGCCGGGCAACGTCAAGGTTGCCCTTTACGCCAATTCCGCAGGCGCACCGGACGCACTGCTGGGCGCCAATAATACCGGCCAGACCGTGGTTCCAGGCTGGAACACCATTAACCTGCCCTCACCTGTAGCCGTAACCTCGGGCACAACCTACTGGCTGGCCCTTAAATCGGACGCAGCCTGCTATTACTACTTGGACGGCGGCGCCATGTTCTATGGTGGGTCTGTCTACGCAAATTCATTCCCTGACCCGGCGGGCACAGGCTTCTACTCCTATGCATATTATTCCATCTCCCAGGGTTGGGGCACTCCGCCGATGTTGACCATCACAACTACCTCACTGCCCGGCGGCAGCCAGGGCAGCGCCTACTCCCAGACGCTGCAGGCCACGGGAGGCATACCGCCCTACACATGGTCTGTATCAGGCTCATTGCCCGCTGGGCTGGCTCTCAACGACTCAACCGGCGTCATCTCCGGCACACCCTCCACCACCGGCACTGCAAGCTTCACCGCACAGGTCACAGACAGCCTCTCTGACACTGATATCCAGGCGCTCTCCATCTCTGTTACCCTTCCGGTTAACAGGCTTATCGGCGCGGATGATGCCGCTTCCTCCACCA